>Ga0302177_10002438_pt1 | contig 13163 bp, 5 predicted proteins | sample I_Palsa_E1_2_FD_198780 | JGI IMG/M metagenome (GOLD analysis project Ga0302177, IMG submission 198780) | Peat permafrost microbial communities from Stordalen Mire near Abisko, Sweden - I_Palsa_E1_2 | ecosystem: Environmental > Terrestrial > Soil > Palsa > Peat permafrost | place: Sweden: Abisko... | reverse complement strand
CGTCTGGCACTGTACTCTCTTTATAAGGGGGGCGTACGAATGCATTGCGCGGTTTGCGCTGCCGCTCCTCGGGGCCATGCGGGCGGCCTATGGTCGGTAATCCAGCCGCTTCTGCCGTGATCCAGGACTTGACCGTGCCGGGCGTCACCGTGCCGGAGTAGCCCGGGCAACTGATCGGCAGCGCATTGCGTGCGCTGTTGCTTCTTGGCGGCAGGGCTTGCGGAGGTTTTCGCCGAGCGGCGTTTACCGAACGCGACTATCGCGCGGACGATTTGCGAGATGCGCTTCTGCAACGGAGAAGATAGTTGAGAGCGCGGCAAGATTCAGTAGGACCCTTGCGACAGGTCATCGGCCTACGTCGCAAGAGCTGCGCAGCGATGCCTTAAAGACTTCATGCGCTTGCGCGCACAAGTTTCCGCGGGCTTTTGAGGAAGAGCGCCTGATATGAATCTCATTGCGCATGATGATACTGTCCTGAGCGCTTGACTCGGAGGCGGTTTCGCGTACCTTGAGCCTCAATATATTCGATGAATTTGACATCACGGCTGCTGATTGCCGGACGCTTACCGCAAGCGGCGGAGCTCGCCGTCGAGAGCATAATCGATAACCAAAGCGGCTAGCGCGGGGGCACGCAGCGTGAACACTTCTTCATCGCAATTTAAAATCATGCTCGGGATCGGCGTTGCCGGAACGGCAATGCTGGTGGCCATGCCCGAGAGCCGCGCGCAATCGCAGGACCCGGCTCTACCACCAGTCTCCTTTGAGAAGGCGAAGTCCTTCGAAAAAAGTCCCGAGGCCTGGCAGGAGTTTCTGTCGCAGCTGCCGCGGCGGCCGGCGGAAACGCCGCAAGCTACGACTCCGCGCGCTGTGCCGCTCGCCGGGGGCACATGGGGGGAAGTCACGACGGCGCCTGCCGGAGTATGCAATCCGCTCTTGCTGACTGACGGGACCATCATGGCCCACGCCTGCAACGCCCCTGAGTGGTACAAGCTCACCCCGGACATCACCGGCAGCTACGCGTCTGGCACCTGGTCGCAGCTTGCGTCCCTGCCCGTCATCGGCGGCACGCAGTACCAGCCGCTGTATCACGCATCCGCCGTGCTGCCCGATGGTCGCGTGATCATCGTGGGCGGCGAATACAACGGCAGCAACTCTGAAGTCTTCACCAACCTCGGGGCAATCTACGACCCGCTGGCCGATACCTGGAAATCCGTGAAGGCGCCGGCCAAGTTGGATCCGATCGGCGATGCACAGAGCGTCGTCCTCGCCGACGGTACCTTCATGCTCGGCGGTTGCTGCGCCTTGCCGGACGCCGATGCGCTCCTGAATGCCGCGACTTTGGGCTGGACCATCACGGGAGCGCCGAACGCCGACGGGGTGCCTGACTCCTACCAGGATGAGCAAGGCTACGAGCTCTTGCCCGATGGCAATGTGCTCACCATCGACATTTGGAGCGATCACTATAGCGCCACTCCCAAGGCCAATCCCACCAACGCAGAACAATACTCGCCGTCGTCAGGCAAATGGATGAGTGCCGGGAATACGCCGGATTCGCTGGTCGATCCCTATCAATGCGGCAATTTTGAAATTGGACCTGCAGCGCTGCGCCCCGACGGAAGCCTGGTCGCCTTCGGCGGCAACTCGGGGTGCGTTGCGCCGAAGGCGGATCCCACGGCGATCTACGATTCCAGCAACAGCACCTGGAGCGCAGGCGCAAACGTACCCGCATTGTGCGGGACGGGCGGGAAGAGTAGCTGTACGCTCGCCGACGCTCCGGCGGCGGTGCTTCCCAATGGCAACATCCTGTTCGCCGCGAGCGCCGGATACGCTAAGGCACCGACGCATTTTTTCGAATACACCAGCGCAACCTCCACCAGTCCGAACACCATCAATCAGGTGGCCGACACGCTCTTTTTTGCCAGTTCCTCCGCGTCCTATTACTACAACTACCTGGTGCTGCCGAACGGCCAGATCTTCGCAACCGATCTGAGCAGCTCACCGGAGCTTTACACGCCGACGGGGGGCCCTGATGCCAGCTGGGCGCCGGTCATCTCCAGCGCGCCACCCGCCATCGTCGCGGGCGCGACCTATCCGATAAGCGGCACGCAGTTCAATGGGCTCTCGCAGGGCGCGTACTACGGCGATGATGTGCAAGGCGCCACCAACTACCCGATCGTGCAGATCAGCAATTCCGCGAGCGGCCACGTCTACTACGGCCGCACCTTCGATCACAGCACGATGGCGATCGCGCCCGGTACCGCGGGCGCCACGAACTTTGTCGTGCCCGCCAACATTGAGACCGGTCCCAGCGATCTGGTTGTCATCGCCAACGGGATCGCGTCGCAACCGGTGAGCGTGGCGGTCGAACACAGCGCCTATGCCAAGCCGCCGGACTTCAACCATGACGGCGACTCCGACATTCTCTGGCGCAACGCCACCGGGGCAGTGTCGGTGTGGCTCATGAACGGCAAGACGCACACCTCGACGGCGAATCTCGGTCCGGTGACGAACGCGCAGACGATCGTCGGCACGGGCAATTTCAACGGCGACAGCACCTCCGACATCCTGTGGCGCAACGTTGACGGAGACGTGTCCTTCTGGACCGTAAATGGCACGGCGCACGCGACGACCGATCTGGGCGTGGTCTCAAATGCGCAGACGATCGTCGGCACGGGCGACTTCAACGGCGGCGGCGCTTCCGACATCCTGTGGCGCAACTCCGACGGAGAGGTGTCCTTCTGGACCGTGAGCGGCACGGCGCACACGACGACCAATTTGGGCGTGATTACGCTGCAGAACACGATCGTCGGCACGGGCGACTTCAACGGCGATGGCACCACCGACATCCTGTGGCGCCAAGCCAGTGGCGAGGTGACGATCTGGTTCATGAGCGGCGGCGCACACACGACGAGCGCCAATCTGGGCGTGGCTCCGGCGACGAAGACGATTGTCGGCACGGGCGACTTCAACGGCGATGGCACCACCGACATCCTGTGGCGCGACTCGGACGGAGATGTATCGATCTGGTTCATGAAGGGTGGCGCGCACACCTCGTCAGTCAATTTGGGAAACGTTCCGACAGAGAAGGCAATCGTCGGCACCGGCGACTTCAGCGGTACGGGCACGACCGACATCCTATGGCGCGACGCGAATGGAGAGGTCTCGATCTGGTTCATGACCGCCGGAACGCATACCTCGACCGCCAATCTGGGTGTCGTCAAGCTCAACCAGACAATCATCCAATGAACGTGACCGAGTGACTCGTTGCACTGGCCGAGGGCTTCGAGCGGCGAGTCGCAGATGATGCAGCCGCGCTCGAGGCTCATCCGAATCCAAACTGGAATTTTAAGATCGGCTGGCGCTGCGCTGCTTATTTATCGAGCGAGTTTGCGACGCAGAGATTAAGTAAAAAAACTGCCGCTCAATGCATCCGTGACTCAATGGATATCCGAAGGGAACTCCTCTTTTCCATCGCTCTTGCCTGCACGGCCGCTTCCGCCGCAAGCAGTGTCGGCAGCTTTCTCGTTACCACTAATGACGTGCCGCTGCCCAATCCGCCGATGTCCTATCCAGGCAGCACCGTATCCTTCTATTTAATTGCAGCGAACGGGACACTCGGCGACAAGATCGTCGTTGCGACCGGCGGCGACGGCATTGGCGGCGGATTTTTCGCCTCTTCCCGCGTGGCGATCGTCCCGCAGGGTGAGGATGTGTGTGTGTTCGCCTCCAACGCGGCGACGGCCGATATCGCGGGCGTCAGCGCCAAGACGCACGCACTGACGGGGGACTTTGCGGGATCCGCAACCGACAGTGGGACCGCAAACGGCATTGGTTTGGCGGCCAATGCCGGCCACCTGTACGCCGCGTTTTCAAGTTCAAGCACGATTGCGACATTCAAGATCCGCTCCGGCTGCACGCTCGGCTTCGTCGGTGACATTTTCACGGTGGGCCTGAACGGTGGATTGGTGTCGGGCATGGCGATCCACGGGCCGACGATGATCGCGACGTACGGTGACGGCTCCATCGAGTCCTTCAACATCTCCGCTGGAGTTCCGGTGGCGAACGGCGATGCGCAGAATTCGACGGGCTTCGGCCACGATCACCTGCCGAACGGAGTGGACATCACGGCGGACGGCCATTACGCAATCTTCGGCGATGCCTCTACGGTGACCACCGTCGAGGTGTCCGATATCTCATCCGGAGAACTGACGCCCACGGTTGCCTACGATCTCGGAGGCGCGTGGAATTCCGGCACCGTCAGACTGAGCCCCGATGAGACGCTCATATTTGTGACCAATAATTCCGGCGGCAGGGTGAGCGCGGCGTTCTTCGACCGGGCGACGGGGAAAATTTCGCCGGGCTGCACCTCAGCGCCGCTCCACGGTCTCTACAGTTCCTGGTCGTACGCGGGCGCCGCGGCCCTGCAACTGCCGACGGCGCAAGGCGGCCTCCTGTACGTCCCCGAGTTCGGAGCCAATGGCTTCTCTTCCATCGGCATTGTTGAGCTCACCTCCACGGGCACGACCTGCCGGCTTACCGAGACGGCAAGCTCTCCGCTCGTCGATAACAGCGATTCCTCGAATCTGCTCTCGATCGCGGTTTATCCGGCAAGACCCTTCTAGAGCCAAATGAGGAAGCTCGTGGAGATGTGGCCATGAAGAGCGTTTATAAGTCCTTACTTGCGGCGCTCCTGTGCAGCGCCGGTGTGGCCTACTCCGTGGCGCACGGCGCCGAATGTCCCGCGCGCCCTTTGCCGGGCAGCGTGGTGACTAATCCGCCCGACATCTACAGCACCAATGGCGTTCTCAGCGCGGCGTTTACGTTTCGCAGTGAGGTGATCAGCTTCCTGGAAGAATGCTACATCTACCACGCCGCAAGCGGGCCGGTGGAAGCTCCGACGTTGCGCCTCAATCCCGGCGACCGACTTCAACTGAACCTGACCAACCGCTTGACCTACGTCCCGCCGCCGCCGCCCGGACAGAAGCCTGCGATGGCGGCCATGAGCGATATGCAGGCCGCCTCCGCAGGCGCCACGGCCGACAAGCCCTGCATGGGCGGGACCATGGCCGCGACCTCAACCAACATCCATTTCCACGGGCTCAATATTCCTCCGCTGTGTCATCAGGACGAGATCATCGATACCGACATCGAGAATACCGACCCGGCGTTTGAGTACAGCTTCCGCGTCCCCGCCAACGATGCGCCCGGCATGTACTGGTACCACCCGCACCTGCACGGACAGGCCACGCTGCAGGTCAATGGCGGTGCTGCCGGGGCGCTGATCGTCGGGGGCATGGAGAAAGTGAAGCCCCAGGTGAGCGGCCTGCCGGAGCGCGTGCTCATCATCCGGCAGCAGTTCAAGAACCCGAACTCCTGGATCGCGGGGCCCTATCAACTGACTCTGAATTATCAGCCTGTGCAGGCGCCGCAGCCCGGGCCCATCATTCAAATGCAGCCCGGGGTGAAGGAATTCTGGCGCGTGGCGAATGCCTCCTCGCAGGCGTTTCTCACGCTCGCATTGCTCTTTGCAGACACGGCGCAGCAGGTCGAGATCATTGCGCTCGATGGCATTCCCGTGACCGACCCCTACAAGACAAAGTCCGTGACGCTGCCGCCCGCCGGGCGCGCGGAATTCATTGTGACCGGGCCAGCCTCCGGTCAGGCGGCGGCCTTCTGGCAAACGGGCTTCGATACGGGTCCCATCGGCAATCCGAATGCCGCGCAGGAACTGGCGGTCATTCAAGCGACGACGTCGGCGCAGGAGCCGCCCGCCATGCCGTCGGCCCACGCAAAGCCCGCGCTCGCAGCGCCACAGCGCTTTGCGGGCTTGAGCAGACTCACGCCAACGAGCAAGAGAAAGATCTACTTCGCGGAGGCGACCAACGGCACGAACGGCCCCACCGAATTCTTCATCACCGTAGAGGGGCATACGCCGAAGGTGTTCTCCATGTCGGATCCGCCGGCGATAACCACCACAGTGGGTGCGGTCGAGGACTGGACCATCGAGAACAGGAGTGGCGAGACGCACGCGTTCCACATCCATCAGATTCACTTCCTCTTCATGGCCATCAATGGAGTCGCGCAGCTGGATCCGCAGCTGCGGGATACGGTGGTGGTTCCGGCGTGGAGCGGTAGCGGCGCATATCCCTCCGTGACGCTGCGCATGGATTTTCGCGACCCGGAGATCGCCGGCACCTTCGTGTTCCATTGCCACGTGCTCGATCACGAGGACGCCGGCATGATGGCGAAGATCCGGGTGAATCCCAGATAACGCATCGGCGTCAGCGACACTCAACGAGTGTGAGCGCTGACGCGACCGTACGGCGTTCTCAAGCGTCTTGACATATTGCAACGGCGGGAGCCTGCGCGCATCGCTCGCAGCCGCAGCGCGAGCATCGAATCGCGAGGTCGCCTCGCCAGGGTGCGAAATGCCACTTTAGGTTCAGTCGCACCGCGTGCCAGCGTTGCAATCTCGGCGCTCTGCATTCATTGTTTACTACGAACGAAACCATACGATGCGGGCCGACAATCGGGGGATGGCAGCGCTGCTCAATGAGCCTGACTAAGTTAAACGTTGCTTCCTATCCCGTTTGAGAGCGCCTCTGACGCGAGCGCAGGTTCGTGGCTGCTGCGCGCTTGCCGGCGCAATTCATCGGTCCCGCCGAGCCTCACGCATGCGATGGCCCGCTCTTCCATTAATCGTTGCAGGTATTCAAGCCCGGAGCGCACATGTTCACATCCAGCCGTAGGATTCTTCCTCTTCTAGGCGTGAGCCTCCTCGCTCTTAACGCGCATGCGCAAACACCTGCGAATGCAGGACAGCCGCTCGCCCGTGCGCCCCTGCCCGCGGTGGCGGCCGGCGGAGCCACGCCGGACTCCCTGACGGTCGCGTTGCCGGGCGACTTATGGCCCCAGGTCAAGGGGGTCGCAACGGTTTACTACATGATCGATGCGATGTCCGACCCCAACGCGACTGCGAAGATCGACACCGCCGTTCAGACTTTCAATGCCGATTTTTCCAACGTCATCCAGTGGGTTCTTTGGAATTCGTCGAGTCCCCAAAGCACTTATTACGTCGATATTGATCTCAGCGCCAGCAACACCAACGGTGTTTGTGAAGCCAACGAAGGGTTCGACAACATCGCGGCGCAGCCCATGACGGGCTCGACAGCTTGCACGATCGGCACGATTCTCCATGAAATGGGGCACGTCATTGGACTCTGGCACGAGCAATCGCGTCCCGACGCTGTTCCCGATTACATCACCGTCAACTACAACAATGCGATCAAGGGCTCCTGGTCGAACTTTCAGAGTAACCCGCAGGATGAGCAGATTCTCGGACCCTACGACTACGCGTCCGTCATGCAGTACATCCCCTACTCCTTCACGAGAAATGGCGGCGCCGTGATCGAAACGGTGCCCCCCGGTATTCCACTCGGCGGCTATGAAGGAGTGCCCGCAGAGGCCGGCCTGCCAGGAGCACCGGCAATGCCGGCCTTTGATTATTCGGCCGGAGACAAGGAGGCGATCCTGCGTCTCTACGGCGCGGCGCCTACAAAGGTCACGGTCACCTCCAATCCAGTGGGCCTGAGCGTCATTGTCGACGGCGTGACGATCACAACCCCGCAGGTTTTTGCGTGGCCGCTGTACACAACCCATACGCTGGATGTGGCCGATGGAGTGCAAACCGTGTCGGGGTACATCCTCAATACGATCCCGTCGTCCATGACCGCAGCGACGTTTTACTACACCTATGGCCGCTGGAGCGATGTCACCGAATGGAGTCAAGGCGCCGGGCAGTCGCACACGATCACGATAACGCCGGGAAACGGCAGCACGACGTTTCCGACCAAGTCGCCACTCGTGGCGACGTACTCCGCCAATTTCGTACAGCTCGTGCCGTATAGTCTCGTGACGTATCCCGCCGCGACGGGAACCGCCACGATCTCTCCACAGCCGCAGAGTCTGATGGTCGCGGGTGTGCCCGGCCAATACTTCGTGGCACGTCAGCAGGCGACCCTGTCGGCGAGCCCCGCCACCGTCGATGGCACGCTATGGGACTTCTATTCGTTCAACAACGGCCCGCTCTATCTGCAGGGCGGTCTGGGTGCCAATCCCAAGACTTTCGGTGTTCCCGACACCGGTGATCCGGTCAACACGACCGCCTATTTTTCCAATACACCGATCTATACCGTGGACGTCGTGCCGGAGACCTCCAGTTCCAATCTTCATGCCTATGTGGATGGGCTGTTCTATTTCACGCCCAAGAATTTTTCCGAGTACTACGATTCCACCTGGACAAAAAAGAGCACGCACTCATTGAGCCTGGATGCCTTCGAATATCCCTACAGTTACGCCAGCCGCTACAGTTTCCTGCACTGGAGCGACGGCGGGGCGCTGTCGCACAGCATTGCGTCCCTGCCGGCAACTGCCAAAAGTTACAAGGCGACAGTCGCGCCGCAATTTGAGCCGGCCACCAATTTCGGTCATCCCCCGTGCGGTGGCACGGCGGAAATATCGCCGGCATCGCCGACCGACGATGGCTTCTATCCCACGGGACAGAAGCTTAGTTTCAGCGCCACTCCCAACCCCCTGACTCCCCCTGCCACGGGAGACTGGCTCTTTGCGGGCTGGACCTACGATCTTGCGGGAACTGCCAACCCCAAGACACTGACCGCGAACGACGAGACGCTGGTGTTTGCGAATTTCAACACGGTAGCGATCCCACTGACTCTCGCCAGCATCACGCCGGCTTCCGCGCCTGCTGGCTCTGCGGCATTCACACTCACCCTCACGGGCACCGGGTTCACCCGCAAGTCATTCGTGAACCGTGTGACCAGTGCGAACGGTCCCTGGTTGTCGTTAAGCCCCGTAACGTTCGTCAATTCAACGACCCTGACCGTACGAGTGACTGCCGCCGATGTTGCGACTCCCGGTGCTTTTCAGGTCTTTGTCGAGAATTTTCCGAATGGCCAGGCTAAGGGATGCGCGGCATTGGCCTACCAGACATTTATCGTCAGTGGCACGGGTACGCCGACGGCGCCGCCGACGTTTTCTCCTGGTCCGAAGAACTGGACTCCGGCGCAGAGGGTCTCGATCAATGACTTGGTTCCCGGGGCGACGATCTACTACACGACGGATGGCACGACGCCCACAACTTCCTCGCCCGTGTACACGAGTCCCCTCACCGTGAGCAGCCCGGAGACGCTGAAAGCTGACGCGCTCGCTCCCGGCTACGTGCGCTCAACCGTCGCGGCCGCGACCTACATCGCTCCGTAGGCGGCGACGCCGGCGCTTCTTGCCTGAAGCCGACGTCGAAAGCGGCCTCAAGGCGGCCGCACGCGGCGATTCCGCGGTTCAAATTTGGACATTCTGTTAAATGGCTGACGACGCAGCGCGGGCCGTCCTCAACATTGCATGCGGACGGCTCTGAGGGTGCAGCTCGGTTCCTCGGTTTGATGTCAGCTTGATGACTCTCCTCCATCCATTCGCCGACGGGAAGGCTTAAGCCGCACCGCGCGGGCGTTCGCGGTGATTGGGATCTGAGGGAAGCTTTCGGCCAATCACGGGTTCGCGGGTGACCCAGCGGATCGCGGCGGCGCGCAAGGGCGAGCAGGCCGAAGGCGCCGTCCCAAGACCCGGCGGCGCGACGTTAAGAGAAACGCGCATCCATGGGCGCTGCCTGCCCGCTTGAGCTCATCCATCACTTGAAATACTGCGCGATCAAGGATCCTGCGCCGAATTGCGTCGCCGGCCCGCACTGGAATCCATTGAATGTGGTCAGCGGCCCATGCGCGCTTACGAAGATCCCGCGCGGAAAATCATAACCCCACACGACGAGCCCGATCTTGCGCTCCCGCAGGAACTTCAGCATGTCCGCGGCGAATTGCGGCGTCTCGCTGTTGCAGTTCTGACGAAATGATACGGCGCTCCATTCCGTCGCCATGACCGCATGGGTTTTGGAGAAGTCCCCGAACATGTCGTCCCAGTCGGATTTGTTGCGCAGATATTTCGAATAGTAGGGATGCACGGCATAGATGATCTGTGCCAGGGGATCCTGGATCTGCGGCGCGCCTTTCAGCACCTGCGACCAGAAAAGACCGTCGACGACGAGCACGTTTTTCGCGCCCGCGCCCCGGACCTTGTCGACGAGCGGCTGCATGGCGGCGCGCCATGTGGGCCAGTCGTGAGAGGGCGCAGCGTCCGGCCCGTTGGGTGAGGGCTCATTGAAGAGCTCGAGCATGACGCCGCGGTCGGCCGCGAAGAGAGGCGCGAGGCTCTGCCAGGCACGCTGCGCCTTTTCATTCGGCATGCCCATTTCGTTCAAGCCGCTCGGCTCCTCCGCCTGCAGCGACACGATGACGCTGAAGCCATCCCTGCGCGCAAGCGCGACGGCGGATTGCACTTCCTTCAAATAATCGGCGGAATAAATGGTCGATTGCGGATCGCTTCCGCCCTGGCTTACCTGAAAGCGAATGAGATCAGCTCCAAAGCTCTTCACGTCCTTGAGCTCATCCTCGCCGAACTGTTGCCGCGCCTGCGCGTAGTTGCCTCTCGAGAGGGCGGGCGGTGCTACGAGACCGACGAGCGTGACGCCCTTGGCGACCCAGGGCGTGCCGTCGCGCAATATTGTGGTGCCCTGAATCGAAATCTCGCCGCCGGATGCGGCGGCCGCGGACGTGAGCGCGCCAAGGGCAAGGAATAATACGAGGGCGCTTGCGATGCCGATCCATCCGCTCGCGCGCCGGTCCTTCGATAGCAGTAGGGACATGAGGTGAATGAACATGGCAGCTCCGTCATAGAGTCGCGGACCCGGATCCCGGCGGCAGGCTCGCTGCAACGATTCTCGCCCCTTCCATGACGAGGCCGATGCACGCGTAAGCCAACTAAGATCAGAGGTCCAGTGCGCCGCAGAACGCGCCATACGCTCGAATCGATGACCGCCGGCGCAAGTGAGAGGGGGAATGATCCCTCCCGAATGCGCCTTTCAGACCGCCCACCGACCAGGATATTCCCTTTACATAACACGGACGGCCAGGCGCCCGGAGGGGGCGCCCCGGTATAGTCCAGGCGGGGTAGTACACTTTAAATCTTAAGCACGCAGACCCAAGCAACCACCGCATGAGCATCCGGTCATTCCTGTCGAAGGCTTCCCCCTTCAAGCGCGCCCCGACGCTGGAGCGTGCGGAAGAAGCCTATACGCAGGGCCGCAAAGCCGATGCGGCAGCGATGTTTCAGGCGCTGGCGCAGGCGGGGTCTGCGCAGGCCTACGTGCGCCTGGGCTACCTCTACGAGCGCGGCGAGGGCGTCCTGCAGAGCTTCGTCGAGGCTACGCGCTGCTACCGATGCGCTGCGGAGCAGGGCTCCGTGCCCGCGATGTCGCGTCTCGGCGAGATCTACCTCACCGGAATGGCGGCGCCCCAGACGGCAACGCCGGCGGCCCTTTTGCGCCTCGAGGAGCGCGCGGGCGCGGAGTCCCTCTTAAAGCGGCTCTACCCGCAGGGGCTCACGGTCGCGCAGGATCTTGCGCAGGCCGCCGATTGGAATGCCCGCGCGGCGGATGCCGGCGATGCCGCGGCCCAGGCGCGCCTTGCCTACCAGTATGCGAGCGGGCTTGGCCACGCACGCGACCTCGTCGAGGCCGAACGGTGGTTTGCCGCCGCCGCCGATCAGGGGCATGTCGCCGGGCAGCTCGGCCTCGGCATGCTCTACGCCGGCAGTTACGGCGAGCGCCGCGATCATGAGGCGGCGGCGCAGTGGCTTGAGCTCGCGACAGCGGCCGATAACTCCACGGCGCAGCTGTGTCTCGCCATGCTCCTTCTCTACGGCGATGTGCCGCGCGACGAGGCCCGGGGGGCGGCGCTCCTGCAGCGCGCGGCGAAGGCCAACCAGCCCGCCGCCATGTTCCATCTGGGAGAGCTCTACCGCACGGGGGTCGGCGTTGCGCAAAGCACCTCGGAAGCCGAGACCTGGCTGCGGCGCGCGGCCAATCGAGGATATCTCAAGGCATGGGTGGCCTTGATGAGGCTCTTTCAATCCGGTCCGGACCCCGATCTCAACACCGCGGTATTGCTATGCCGGCAGGCCGCTGATCTGGGTGACGGCGAAGCACAATATCTTCTCGGCCAGTTCTATCTCGCCGGGGTCGGGGTCCCGCAGGATCCCACTGAGGCCGCGCGCTGGCTCGCCAAGGCCGCGGAGCAGAATGTGACGGCGGCCTTCGTACGGCTGGGCGCGCTGCATGCGGAAGGACTCGGCCTGCCGCAGGATTTCAAGGCGGCCGCCGATTGGTTTCACCGCGCTGCGGCGCAGGGCGACGTCAACGCGCTCTACAATCTCGGCACGCTGGAGCTCGGCGGCCTTGGGGTGCCGCAGGACCCGGCCTCCGCACTCAAGTCGTACCGTCAGGCGGCAGCGCAGGGCAGTGGCGCGGCCAGCCTGCAGCTCGGCATGCTCTACGCCTCCGGCGAGCACGTGCCCCAGAACTACGAGCTCGCCGCCCAGTGGTATGCGCTGGCGGGCACCCAGGGTCTGACGGCTGGTCTCTACAACCTCGCGTTCCTGCATTTTCGCGGCCTCGGTGTGGCGAAGGATGCGGCACTTGGCGTGCAGCTCCTGGAACAGGCCGTCGAGAAGGGGAGCGTCGAGGCGGCCTGGGCGCTGTACCGGCAATTCTCCGACGATGAGTACATGCCTGCGGACCCCGTTGAGGCCATGGACTGGCTGGTGCGCGCCGCCGAGCTCGGAAGCTCCGCGGCAGCGTGTCTTCTGGCGCGCAAGCTCGGGAGCAACGATGACGCCGTGCCGCCGCTCGAGCGTGTGGTCGAACTTCTCAAGAACTGCGCGGCGTACGGGCATGCGGATGCGCAGGCAACTCTCGGCCTCATGTTCTTCGAAGGCAAGCTCCTCCCCCAAGACCAGGCCCGGGCGCTCGACTGGTTCACTCTCGCCGCGCGCGGCGGCAGCGCATTTGCGCAGGCGTGGCTCGGGGACATCCTGGTGCAGGGCCGCGGCGTGCCCGCGGACCGCGCCGCGGCCGCAATCTGGTATGAGCGCGCAGCGGTGCAGGGACACGCGGGCGCGATCGCGGCGCTCACCTCATTGCGCGTCGCCGGCGGTGGCGACAAGAACGAGCTCGCGCAGGTATTTGAGCTGTGGCTCAA
>Ga0302177_10002437_pt1 | contig 13166 bp, 9 predicted proteins | sample I_Palsa_E1_2_FD_198780 | JGI IMG/M metagenome (GOLD analysis project Ga0302177, IMG submission 198780) | Peat permafrost microbial communities from Stordalen Mire near Abisko, Sweden - I_Palsa_E1_2 | ecosystem: Environmental > Terrestrial > Soil > Palsa > Peat permafrost | place: Sweden: Abisko... | reverse complement strand
TAGCTAACGTGTGTAACCAGCGGACCCTCCCCCTGATTTCGAACGGATACCTCCCTAAGTATTCGGTTCCTCTACATTTAGCCGGATCCATGCCGGTACCGCTTTCAAGTGGCCGGCGGCCAGAGGAGGCAAATCTCTGCAACTTAACGGCGGTCCAGCACGGCACGATACACAGCGAGGGTACTTTTGGCAGTCTGGCTCCAGTCATAGAGCTTCACACGCTGTTGGCCCAATTGGCGCTTCATTGCAATTCCTTGGAAATCCTGCAGGGTTGACACGAGAGCACGCGAGAGCACCTCGGCATCGGAGGCGTCAAAATAAAACGCCGCGTCCCCGCACACCTCAGGCAAAGACGACGTACGGTGGACCAGGATTGGGCATCCCAGGCTCATTGCTTCCAGCGTCGGGAAGCCGAAACCTTCATAGAGACTGGGATAGACGAAAAGGGAGGCGTTCCGGTAGGCGTGTGCCAGCGTACCCTCTCCGGCCTTTGGGATGTGGCGGATACGGTTGCCGATACCGAGCGAACTGATTTTCGCTTGTTCTTCTCGAGAAAACGCGCCCCCGCCGATCACTACCAGTTGAAAGTCTCCGGCTAAGCCGCTGCGTGAGAAAGCTTCAAGCAACAGCAAAAAATTCTTATATCGGGCTCGCAACCCGACATAGAGCAAATAAGGGGAGTTTGGGATCCCGTTCGCCTCTGCAAGCGACGATCCAACAGGCAGCGGGGAAAAACCATGATGCACAACGTGGGTCTTGTTTTCGTCTACGTTATAGAAGTGCAACAGATCGCGCCGGCTCGATTCGGAAACACAGATGATGGCGTCAGCCTGCGAAAACAACTTGCGCTTCTTTTCCATGATGAACGATGCATTGCGAAACAGGTGCGGGAACCGCTCGTGGGTGCAGTCGTGATGGGTGACAACCAGTCGGCGGCGACGCAGGAAAGGAATAGCCCGATAAAGCATGACATGGTAAATATCAAACCGCCCCAGAGCCGGTGGCAACACTACGGAAATCAATTCGTTGATTGCATAGCGCAAGTAGCCAGGCCTTAGACCAGTCCTCCAGCTTACTATCCTGGTCCCGGCGTTGCGCAGGTCCCGCAAGGACATCACGGAGGCATTGAGCCCCATCAGCACCGCGATTTGAATATCTGGGGCGAGTTGCAGATTGCGGACCAGTTCATATTGATAACGCGTGACGCCCCCGGCGTCCTGCAATGAGAAGACCTGATGATCGTAAAAAATGCGCATAGATTTCGGAAGATATGGAGGTGGTTGGGGCAGTTTGCGACTCGCTAAAGTTTTCGGCTGGCTTCGCCGGTTCCAGCCGATGCGGAAAACGCGGGATCGGGCAGGAAAGGCGTACCTCGGGGGCTAAAGCCCGACGTTTTGGCAATCGTTTACGGCCCGACTAAAGTCGTGCCCTGATACAAAACCCAGTTCTCACCCACAGGTTAAAACGGCTGCGGAAAAGGTCGCTGTTGCGGGTAGAGCGGCCCTCAGCGGCCAAAAGCCGGATCTGTTTTCAGTCAGTCACCTACGAGCTAAAGAGTCTGCGTGAGAATTGGTTTTGCCTCAGGGAACAATTCTACAGGCTGCGGACAACTGGGTTTTGTATCAGGGCACGACTTTAGTTGGGCCGTAAAACGATTGAGAATACGTCTGGCTTTACAGGCTGCGGAAAAACTCAGTTTTTGAAGGGTACGGCCTTTAGGCCGTACATAAATAATCTAGAATCAGCACGGCTTTAGCCGCTGAGGGCCGCTTTCTATTCGCAACAGCGCCTTTTCCGCAGCCTGTCTAGCCCCTGCGTGAGAACTCGACTGCCAGCCAGCCGGTTGCTAGCGTACAATCTGCCCCTGCGACATAACGGGAAGATCACGTTTCAATAACTGCTGCCGCCAACTCCTCAATCTGGCCGATCTCCGGCGAAACAGTCTTTGCAAAAAATACTTAAAGGAAAGCGCCGCAAATGCCTTGTTTTGATAACGGCGATACTGCCGGAAAGTTCGCATGAACAGCCGCCATAACTGAGCCGCACGCTCCACGGGCGAAGAATATAAATCGACGTAGGCGCTCTCGGCAGCGAGGAAATTCCGATAGCGTTCGCTGGTCATTTCCTTGTCATAGTCCATGCCCGACAAGGAGTGCTGCAAGACCAGGTCCGAAGCAACGTAGATATATCTGCCCTTGAAATACATCGCCTGAAAGGTGTAAACGTCCGATAGATCAAGCCAGAATTCTTCGCTGTACCCGCCAATCTCTCGCAGAGCCGCCACCCGCATCAAAGTTGAGCTATTGACGGCGGACGCCTTTTTCCTGCAAATGCCATGAAAGGTGAGCGGAATTTGCGGATTGCGATTGAAACTGAGGAGAAAGCGCGGTGAAACCAGTTGACCATGGGAATAAATGAAGGGAACTACGCTGCCTACCTCCGGGTTCTCCTGAAGAAGGTGACTGTATTCAAGCATGCGCGGAAGGAATTCTTGCGACACCGCGGTGTCCTGGTCCAGCAACAATAGCCAGGGAGAGCCTTGCGCCTCGGCAAATTCCATAGCGTTGTTGTAGGCGCCGGAGGTTCCCACATTCCGGCCGGCATGTCTGTAATCACAGGGAAAGGAAAGGTCCGGCTGTTCGATCGCGGTCGGGCTATTGTCCCAAAGGAGGACCCGAATGGACCGAAGTAATTCCGGATTTCCCTCGAAAACCGCTGCCAGACTGTTGATCGTTTCACTGCGCTCCGGCTTTCGCTTGTAAAGCACAACGACGGCAACGATCTGCTTGCTACTCATCTTTGTCCACAGACACAAGGGAATTCGGCAACACTCAAGGCGACGGTTTTGTCCGGCGAGTGAGGACCACGTCGATCCAACCGCCCTGCAAGATCAAGCCTAATGGCCAGGGACCGCCCGCGCAAGAATTCGCATGAACAGATGTCCGAGACTCCCTCCGGCAGATGGCGTCATATAATAGGTTATCCTTGATGAAGCTTTCTCTCCCCATTCCATCCCTACGGCTTCCTCGACCACCTTCCTTCCATATCACAAACGAACTTCCAAAGGTTCGAATTCCCTTTCTGTCCCTCTTTGTGGAGCCCCGGTCGCTCAACAAGTGGATCTTCATGTGGGTTTTCTGTTTTTATCTTGCTTTCTGCTGGTTCTGCTTTTTCGAGTTTGAGCAGCCCCGCCTGGACAATGAATCCACTGTCAGGTTTGGTGCCGATTCACCCACATACTGGGAGGCTGTGAATTATCGGAAACAACACGCGAATTCCGAATTTGATCTTGTTTCTTTCGGCAGCAACCTTCTCGGACCTATTGCAATCGGGGAGGTGCTGCGGACTGGGATCGCCGTTAACATCTTTAATACTCTGCTTTTTTTTCTCGCGGTTGAGATTGCCTGCTCAATACCGGGGGTGGACCGATACCGCCTGCTTTTTCTTCTGATGATTTGCTCAGAAACCGCTCCTGCCCTGGTCACACTCAACAAGGAAATCATGGTGCTGTTTTCCGCGTTGTTGTTGGCAAAATTCGTGTATTCGCCGAAGCGCTCCTGGATTCTTCTGGGAATTGTTCTTCTCTTCTCCTTCTTTACGCGCTGGGAGCAGATCGCGATTATCTTTCTCTTTCTCTTCTTGCGAAGAAAAGGCTCCCTTTTCGAGCGCAATCCCCGGCTCGCGGTTGCCTTCGTGGTCGCCGTCCTCACGGTGTCCTACTCCCTGATAGCGATGCTTCCCGGCTCCGGTATCGTCGGTTTCATGCGATTTGCCAGGGGCGCGAACACAATCGCTAAATTGAATGCCATACAGGCTCATTTTGGCTTTCCGCTGGTGATGGTGCCCAAAATCATTATGGATATATCGGGCGAACTGATCAGGCCGGCTACCTATTTCGCCATGTTCAAGGATTTCGGATTTGGTGACATACACTCCTGGTTGATTGTTCCGGCTTTTTCACTCGTGCTCATACCTCTTCTTGCAATTGCCTACTTCAAGGGCCTGCTGAATCCGCGCCGCCCCATCGCACTACTGATCATCATTTATCTTCTCGTGGTGGCGTTGACGCCATTCGTTCAGCCGCGCTACAACTATTTTGTTTACGTCTTACTCTGCCTGGAACTAGCTAAGAAGGAAGAGCCGGCAGACCAGAACGCAACCAGCGGGGAACTGGTTCCTGCGTGAATCACTGGGAAATGGCACTGATTCGTCGAGCATGCTCCCGGCGGAGAACGCCAGAATGAGGTTTGAGACCCCCGCTAGCGCCGCTGCCAGCTAGCTAGAGTGGCGGAATCTCAGAGCACGGCGAAATTGGTCTATTTTCTGGAGATTTGCCTCGTCCGCTGCCACGCGAGCGTAAACATACGAGCCAATGACCCGGCTGGTTCCAAAAAGAAAACCGAGGATACCGCCAATCAACGTCCACAAGGCTCGGAACGGTCCTGACTTCCTATCTGGAGGCTCGGCTGGGTCTAACACCTGGATCACCGGCGAAGCTTTCGCCTCGTCCAATCTTGCCGCCTCGAACTGGCGGGCGATCAGATCGAAAATAAGGGTGTGGTACTGCACGTCTCTTTGCTTGCGCAGGAACATAACTTGATCCTGCGGTAGCGACCGGCTGGTCAGCGTGATATCGCCCGGTTTACGTCCTTTTTGAACACTCTCCATGTCGCGCAGTTTCGCCTTCATACCCTCGATCTCAGTGGTCAATCGAATCACGTCGGGGTTTTGATCCGTCGACGACGTACGCAGCGCATCAAGCTGCACTTCGCGACTGACGATCTGCGACTGGAGTGAGGCCACCTGACCAATGAATATCCCGGTCTGGCCTACAGGTGCGATCGCGCCGGTCGTCTCTTCCGTCTGCTGCAGCGCAATCTCTGCGTCCGTCAAACGGTCCTTCTCCAGCGCCAGCTGTTGAGAAAAGAAATTCCTTCTCAAGGAAGCTTCGCCAATGATCAGCCGGCTGTTAATGTCATGCAGTTCCGCCACGTACGCATTAGCGATCTGGGCGGCCCGATGCGGGTCCTGGTCTGTGACCGTAATGCTGATCATGCCGCCCTTTTCGCTGACAAACTTAGAGTTACCGGTAAGCAGATGGCGCGCTTCACTCATTTTATGGACGTGATAAGCGTCCATAAGCCCGAGGCGCTTGATCAGCGCATCCTGAACGGTGTTGCTCTGCAGAACCCCCAGGTACAAATCATTAGGGTCCTTTACCGCGCTCGAGCTACCCAAGCCGGTTAGCGCTGCTAGATTACCCAGTTGGGTTAACATGGCGGCGCTTGATTGGCCTTGCTGTGGCGGTAGGATCACGGCCTTTGAGGTAAAGACAGGATGCATCAGAAGCACAAGCACCATACCCAGAAACAAGCCAATCAATGTTGCCAGGATGATGGTGGTCTTGCGTTCTGCTACGACCAGCAACAGATCCAGCAGGTCAAACTCGATCCCGGTCTGCACCGGGGCTTCGATTGACGGGCTGTATTCTCTCGTGGGAGGCATTATGGCCATGGACTACCTGGTTCCCTTATGTTACTGCAGCACGGCAATCGCTGCTGCACCCAGGGCGAGCTGGGAGAAAATCTGCGTATAGTTGATAAAATTCCTCAAACCTGAAGGATGAGGAACTTTCTCCGGAATGACCACTGTATCGCCCGCGTTCAGATGCATGCTGGCAAACGTATTTCCGAAGACACCCTTCTGCGATTTACGGCTCACCACTGAACCATCCGCCCGGATGATGAAGGAATCTCTACCATCGGCGCTCTTGGTGGGTCCCCCAGCTAACCGCAAATAACTTCCGACCGCTTGCGTATTTCGAAACAGGAACGAATTCTGGTCGTATACAGCACCGACCACATTCACAGTGCTGGGTTTGGTGGGAACCACAAAGCGATCGCCATCCTCCAGTTGTATATTGGGCAAGTTGTCGATTCCTGCCGAATTCTGCGGGATATCGAGCACCACGCGGCCGGTCGCACGAATAGAGCGGAATCTTTCCACTAAGCTCTTGGAGGCGGCGGTCGCCGCCGGATCCACGCTGCCGATGCTGGCGGAAGCCGCAATGGTGGCCCGGTCAATCTCCAGTTCCAGGTTCTGCAGGTAATCGTTCAAACGCAACTGCTGCAGGATACGTGTGGACTCGCGGGTAAAGTTTGACCCGAACAGGTATGCCTCCGGAGTGAAACCTCCCGCACGAGCTACGAGTTGAGGCAAGGTCTCACCGGGCAGCACGGTATAGATACCGGCCTGCTTGAATTCGCCTTCCAGGCGGACGAACTTGGTGCGCTGGGCCTGGGGGACTTTGATATCTGCCTGGGAAAAGATGGTGACCACATCGCCAGGCTCGAGCGCCAGGTTCTGCGCTGCGTCGTGGTCAAGAATAAGCTGCCCGGGATTGAAGGGCACCAGTGAAGTCGTGAGGGTCTGCGGGTTCATCCTTTCGATGACCGCATAGGACCAATCGATCTCAGGTACGGGCAGAGCGATCGTCAGGGCCGGCCTGGGAAGGTTTCCAGATGACGTCTGCGTTTCATCTGCCAGTGATCTGCTGCCCGTGGTGGTGCAGGGTTGCCCGTTCTGCGAGTTGATCCCCTGGGTATTCGATCCCGGGTTCTGGCCATAGGGATTTTGCTGTGGAGTACCTGTGGGAATGCAATTCGGATCGTCGCTCTGCGAAGGCTGATCTGTGTTCTGGCTGTTGTTCTGCGCCGGGGCCTGGCCATTGACCCGGGACGATGCCCCATTCGCCGATTGGCCCCCCGGGGTGGTGTTCGACTGCTGCGGCTGCCCGTTGAAAATGGGAACTCCGTTGATATCGTATTGCGCTGCGCCCGTTTGATAACCATTCAGATCGCGAGGGTAATAATCGGGATTGTTGGTATATTCCGGCTTGAACTCCGGCCCGGGAACACCCAGCTGGTTCCTGCGTTCCCAGTAATCCCGGGTAATCAGCGCCGTGCTATCGGGAATAATGTCACTTAATTTCATGCCCGGGTGCCAGGAAAACCGTCCCGTTTCCGCCACATTCCCCCGGAGGGTAACGGTGTTCTGGAACTGAGGGGAAATGGGAAGCACACGCAGAAGATCCCCTTGTTGGAGCGTTGTCGAAAGCCCGGCCGGTGCTTGCAGTGATATATCGACGACAGTGCGCTTCTTCTCCGCGTCCACCCGTTCGATCGATGCCCGCGTCAAGGAAGCCGTTGATGAGAGCCCTCCGGCAAAACGAAGGCCCTGCTCTACCGTAGTTTCGCCCTTCAGCTCGTAAATAGCCGGGATGTGGACGTCTCCGGCAATGGCCACTTGCGCTCCCACCGGGGGGATGTAGATCACATCGCCTGGGAGCAGCGGCGCGTCTTTTGACATATCGCCGAGTATCAGCAGATCGTACAAATCGAAGTGGGCCACGGTTTGCCCGCCACGGCGGAGCTGGATGTCGCGCAGGGAACCCTGTACGGAAGGCCCGCCAGTAGCAAACAGCGCGGTCACCAGCGTGCTCAGTGAGCCCAGGGTGTAGGTTCCGGGACGACGAGCTTGACCGACCACAAACACCTGGATCGATCGCAACTGGCCCATCTCTACATTCAGATCGAAGCTCTTATAGATGTGTCCGACGGCGTCATGAATATGTTGGCGGACCTGGGCAAATGGCAGACCCGCAACGTGAATTTCCCCCACCTGGGGCAAATAGATTGAGCCCGTGCGGTCCACAGTGAGTTGAGCATTGAAATTGACCTGGCCCCAGATGCGGATCACCAGCTGATCCCCCGGACCAAGAACGTAGCCGGGAGTGACATTCACTTCTCGCAGCGGAGCGAACGTCGAAGGAACCTGGCGAAACAGGCTATCTCCGTAGATCGGCAAAAGAGTGCCCAGGGAGCCGCGAACCATGAGTTGAAAGTCTGTCGGAGCGGAAGGTGCTCTGATTGCCAGGAGCCGGGACTGTTCCAGCGCTTCCAGTTGGGATTGCGTATTGTTCAGGCCGCCCTGGTCGACGATGCTCTGGACCCTGGTGTTCAAGCCTGAGGATTGCAATCCCGGGTACTGTCCCCCGAGGGACGCACCCGTACCACCGGCCCCGTAGCCACCGGCAGACGAACCATTCTGGCCCAAGCCACCAAGCTGGCCGAGGCCCTGGGTGGGGGCTTCCTCGTCACTTACGCAACTTCCATCAACCGAAGAGATGACGCCTGATGGGCAATCGAATGTATCGGAACCAGCAGACTGAGCAATAGCAACTGGCGTGCTGACCTGCACAAAACCCGCGATCGCCAGGATCGCGAAGAAAACACCTGAACGCTTACCCATAGTTTCTAAAGCAGAAGACGGTTTGGCGCGCAGCCGTCGTCCTCCGCCGAGCTTTACTCCTTTGCCATCGGCGCAGCCCTGTCCACCCGGGACGAACTTTGTCCAATTCTTACCTTAGTTTATGGCCTGCTGATCTATGTGCAAACTCTTTTCCCGCCGGACAAGCTGGAAGGAACCTGATTCTGCTCAGAAACCAGCGTAACGAACCTGCTCCGTTTTGACACGCGGGAGAGGGCCGCCCTCCCGATATACTTTGCAAGTCCTCGTCCCCCGAAGATTTGCGACATAGCCAAGCCAATCTTGGTTGGTGAAGGTGAGGGTCCATGCGGCATCTGCTTCCTTTTCCTGCCTTACTGTTAGTACTAAATGTGTTTCCTGGCATGGCCACCGGACAAACCAGTGCCACGACGACTCTGACAGCCAGCCCGGCCACCATCACCGTGGGTTCCAGCGTTGCACTGGCAGCAACCGTTCAGCCGAACAGTGCACCCGGCGCGGGAAAAACCATTCCCAGGCCCAGCGGCACCATTACCTTTCTGGACGGAAGCACCCCGTGGAGCAGCGCACCGATTGTGCTTGCCCCGAACGGCATCGCCGCGCCACTTTCCCGCAGACCTTCGGAACGCCTGATCCTTCGTTGGGGGCCGAATTAGTAGGGGATCTGAACGGCGACGGGGTTCAGGACCTGCTTCTTTACGGTCCGGTAACCTCTTGGCAGACTTTCACCAGCAACGGGAAAGGCGGCTACAACGCCGGCGCAGTGCAGCCAACCCCAGCTTTGCCGGGCAGAGCGTGACACTGACCGCGAATGTAACCAGCCCCGGGCCTACCCCCACTGGCAGCGTGACCTTCACCTCGGGATCAGCCACTCTGGGAACAGTCGATCTGAGTGGAGGATCAGCCGCGTATACGACTTCTTCCTTCACCACCGTGGGCGCGCAAACCATCGCCGTCTCGTATTCCGGGGATGCCAACACGCAGGCTTCCTCCGCATCGCTCAACCTAGTGGTGAATGCTGCGTTCACTCTTGCCCCAGATGGTGGCGCGAACACCACGCTGACAGTCAATGCGGGTCAGACAGTGAGCGCACCCATCAATGTGACCGGCGCTCCCGGGTTCTCTGGCCAGGTCACCTTTGCCTGCTCAGGTTTGCCGGCGAATACCAACTGCAGCTTCAGCCCCGCGACCATCAACCTGTCTGGCACGCCCGCAGTTCCCACCTTGCTTTCGGTAAATACAGCTGCGGGCGCGGCGGTTAGTCAGCAGAGACTCGGGTTAAGCGCCTACGGCCTGGCATTCGCGGGACTCATCCTGTTTTGGCCGGCAAGACACAAAGGGACTCGCATTTGGGCCCTGCTGTTCTGCGCCATTGGGTTCGTTACGTTGGGACTGAACGGATGCAGCAAGGGCAGTGGTCCGGCCCCTCCGGCACAAACCCCAACGGGGACTTATAGCTTTACTGTCGTGGCGACTTCAGGAAGCGTGAAGACCCAATCCGCCTACACCCTCGTCGTGCAATGACGGCATTAGGACGAAGCTGATCCCGGCTTTGGAAACGTGAGTAACTGACGAAGGTTACATCTACATTGAAGAGCGGAGGGGGCACCTATATAGTTGTTGGGTCTCCCTCGACTAACTTCACGATTCCGGGCGAACTGCAGACCCGGTAAGTGAAAGTGAGGTTCTTATGCGTCGCCTGTCTCTCTTCTCTGCCTTGCTGTTAGCACTGAACTTGTTAGCTAACTTCGCCTCCGCTCAAAACGGCGCCACGACTACCGTGACTGCCAACCCGGCTACGATTACTGCCGGTTCCAGCGTAGGTTTCACGGCAACTGTTCAGCCGAACAACGTCGCTCTCAGTCCGGGCCACGCCTTTACTAAGCCCAGCGGGACTATCACCTTCCTGGACGGAAGTACGTCGTTGGACAATACGCCGCTGCCGCTGGCGCCAAACACCTTTGCCGGCGCTACATTTCAGCAGGCCTTCGGAACGCCAGACTCCTCCATTGCTCAAAATGTTCAAGGAGGACTTACGGGCGACCTGAATGGGGACGGCGTAGCCGATCTGCTTCTCTACTACGACCAGACGTACACTGCTCTACTGGTACAGACCTTTACCAGCAATAGCAAAGGCGGATACACGACCGGCGCCCTCGAAACCTTCCCCACTGTGGGTTCCGGCGTCGCCTATCCCTCAGTCACGAATGTTCCCGCGCTCATCGATGTGAATGGCGATGGCAAGTTGGATCTGCTATTCGGCATTCAGGTCGCCTATGGAAACGGCGATGGTACATTCGCTGCACCAGTCCCCGTATCTTTTCTTGCCGGCGGTTTCGTGACCGCCTATGCAGCCGACCTGAATGGAGACGGCAAAACGGACATTCTGGCCGTGAATGCGTCTTCCTATCCTGCTCTTCAGTTCTCAGTTACTGTCTTCCTCAACGGTGGGGGAGGATCGTTCACCTCTGCCGGAACAGTTCCGATTGGCTCCGGGGGCTTCGAGAACATTTTTGTTTACCAGCCAACCTTTGTCGATCTCAATGGCGACGGTAAGCTCGATGTGGTTTTGCAGTGGAGCCCAGTCTTGCAGTCACTTCCGATCGTCAGCGTGCTATTGAATAATGGCAACGGCACCTTTGCGAGCCCAACGCAGATCAACGTGCCATACCCGCCAAACATCGGTGAATCTGCCTTTAGTTACCAAACAGGCTACGGAGATCTGAATGGCGACGGCAAGCAGGATCTCATCCTGGGTCTTTGTGACTATTACGGCAACTGCGACGCGATCATACTCCTGGGGAACGGAGACGGCACTTTTGAAAGCCCCACGTTTTTTGCTTTGCCTACACCGCCCAATGTGATTGTTCCACCTATTCCCAACTTCATCGTCCAGGACGTCAACCTGGACGGAAAGCTCGACTTGGTATTCGGCAGTGGCCGATTGGCACTGGGCAACGGCGACGGTACTTTCACTTTGGGAACGCCCTTGTTTCCCCTACCCGCGAATAATGCTCTGGGTTACCCCCTCGTACAGATGGACCTCCCCGGTAACTCGGTGCCGTCCCTCGTGTTTCTACCGCTGCCCGTTACGCCACCTCCGGCAGCCGTCTTTACGCCGCAGACCAGCAGCTCCGCCTCGTTGTCGCTGACAACGTTGTCCGTCGGAGCGCACACGATAAGTGCGCGATACTCCGGTGACGCAAATTATGCTGCCGATAACTCCGCAACGGTCGTAGTTACCGTCAACCAGGCCGCCTCCGCCACCGCTGTCACATCCTCGGTGAACCCGAGTTTTGCCGGGCAGAGCGTGACGCTGACCGCTCACGTAACCAGCAGCGGACCCACGCCTACCGGCAATGTGGTCTTCTCCGGTTCCACAACTCTCGGCACTGTCGCTTTGACCGGGGGAACGGCGGCCTATACCACTTCCTCTTTCGACACGGCTGGCGCACAGACGATTACAGCCGCTTATTCGGGAGATGCTAATACGCAGGCTTCCTCAGCACAGTTAAGCCTCGTGGTTGACGCTGCCTTTACTCTGGCGCCAGGTGGCAGCGGGAGCACCACGCTGACCGTCAACGGAGGCCAGACCGTGACTGCGCCCATCTCCGGCCAGGTCACCTTCGCCTGCTCAGGTCTGCCGGCGAATGCCAGCTGCAGCTTTAGCCCGGCAACCATCAACCTCTCTGGCACCCCTGCTGTTTCTACCCTGCTCACCCTGAATACCGCTGCAACGACGACAACCAGTCAGCTAAGGCTCGGGCTCGGCGCGTACGGACTGGCATTCGCCGGTTTGGTTTTGCTCTGGCCGGCACGACACAGAGGGGCTCGCATTTGTGGCATGCTGTTCTGTGCAATCGGGTTCGCTACGTTGGGACTGAACGGCTGCAGCGGCGGCAGTGGTTCGGCCCCTCCTGCACATACCGCAGCCGGCACCTATAGCTTCACCGTGGTGGCGAGTTCAGGGGGCGTGAAAACTCAATCTGCCTACACCCTCGTTGTGCAGTGAGCGAATGGTATCGTGGTCAGAGGCATCTGTGAGACTGATCGCATTTCTTCTGGTAGCTAGCCTGTATCCAGTAATGTTGTATGCGCAGACGTCGCCATTGCCACAGGCAGCAGTGCCGGCGACCAGCGCCTCCGGCAGCGATATTGGAGACCGCATCAACCATGTCCTGAAGACCTGCGCGCTGCAGTGCACGGTCTATATCCCGCCTGGGAATTACACCTTTTCCGTGGGGATACACCTGGAGCTGAACACCTTTGGCACCTATAAGCTGAGCGGAGACGCCGGAGCGGTTCTCAACTATTCCGGCTCCGGCGATGCGATTACGACCTCGATTGGCAACCAGCCGGGAGCTTCCCAACTCCTCATCGAAGGATTCCAGCTCAGGGGAAATCCGCACGCGTCCTCCGGCATTCACCTGCTGCCCACCAACCGGATTAGTGTTCGCAATATGGTGATTTCAGGATTCTCGAGCGGCGATGGAATTCTGGTCGAGGGGACCAACAGCTCAAACATCTATGACAACCTGATCACCAACAATAAGAATGGCATCCGTCTTATTCCAACCGTGTGCACGACGATCCACCCGATCCGTTGCGGACCTTCGGTAGACGGTTATCCCTATGCCGCCAATGCCATTCATGTCACCGGCAACCAGATCACCAGCAATGCCGGGTGGGCCATTTTTGAGGATGCTGTTATGGTTGGCCACGGCCTTACTGAGGCGCTGAACAATCTTTATATGGGTAATAATCTGGAAGGAAATGGCGGCGCCATCTACCTGACCCGCTCCCGCGGAACTGTCATTTCAGCCAACTACTTCGAAGGTTCGGGCCGCGAGGTAGTGCTC
>Ga0302177_10002432_pt1 | contig 13176 bp, 9 predicted proteins | sample I_Palsa_E1_2_FD_198780 | JGI IMG/M metagenome (GOLD analysis project Ga0302177, IMG submission 198780) | Peat permafrost microbial communities from Stordalen Mire near Abisko, Sweden - I_Palsa_E1_2 | ecosystem: Environmental > Terrestrial > Soil > Palsa > Peat permafrost | place: Sweden: Abisko... | reverse complement strand
AGGGACGGCTGAGAATGTCCCAGGACTCCAGTCCTGGGCGGATTGTGAGTTCTCGCGTAGAGTCGTCAGCCCCTTAGCAATCCCAGGACTGGCGTCCTGTGATTTTCTCAGTCGTCCCTGGCGGGACTGTTCCTGGATGTCATCTCTACCCAGGACTAGCGTCCTGGGCTACTCTCAGCCGTCCCTTCGGGACTCAGTTTGTAAATCGAGTTCTCCCTGCAACTCCTGCCTCGTCGCAAATTTCTCCGCCGCTCGCGGGAACAACCACCCGGGTTTGTTCGTATAAAGAGATAGCACCGATGCAATCCCCGGCTGACATCTTCGGCGAAGTCTTTCGTGCCATCTGGTCCAACAAACTGCGCGCTTTTTTGACCATGTTTGGCATCGCCTGGGGTGTGGGATCGATGTTGCTGTTGATTGGCTTCGGCGAGGGCTTCCGTTCCGGAAATCGCCGCTCGATGGCTTCGCTGGGCAACAACGTGATCATGATGTGGGGCGGCAATATCCCCGCTGTGCCCAGCCAGCACACGGGCATGCGTCCCTACAAGCTCACCCTTTCGGACGAGGCGGCGGTGCGCGCCGGCGCGTCCAAGGTGCGCAATATCACCGCCATGCTGCAAAATTCGACCATCAAAGAAGTGAGCGATGAGTCGACCAGCAGCGGAGAAGTAACCGGGGTTGAGCCAAATTACAGCGAGATCCGGTTTGTTCCGATCCAGGAGGGTCGCTTTGTGCGCGCCGACGACCTGGAGCAGCGCCGGCGGGTGGTCGTGCTGGGCAAGAAGGCCGCGGCCTTGCTCTTTCCCGGCCGGCCTTCCCTGGGGGAATGGATCCTCCTCAATGGCACCCGCTTTCAGGTGATCGGGGTGGCAGGCAGCATCGCACGCGGTAACAACGACAGTGACAATCAGCGCGTCTATGTCCCTTTGACGACCATGCTCGAGTTGTTTCCCCTGACCGGGGAAAACATACCCCGGGATGCGGTGACCTCCTTGCAATATCAGCCCGTGGTGAAAGACGACAGCGTGCCGGCCGTCGAGCAAGTACACGCCATCGTGGCCCGGGAGCATGGCTTTGATCCCCACGCGCCGGACGCCTTCGAAGAATGGGACTCGGTCAATTCGGAGCGAATGGTAGGCAAGATTTTCGATGCCATGGACTTATTCCTCGGTGGGGTGGGGATCGTCACCCTGGCCCTGGGCGCCCTGGGAGTCGTGAACATCATGCTGGTCTCCGTAGCCGAGCGGACACGGGAGATCGGGCTGCGTAAGGCGCTGGGGGCGACCAATCGCAACATCATGACGCAATTTCTGCTGGAAGGCATGTTTTTAACCGGTATTAGCGGCGGGGTGGGCATCGCCGCAGCCGGCTTCCTGATGTACGCCTTGAATCGAGTCGTAGGCAGCAGCATGGAGGGATTCGATGCGCCCCGGCTGGTGCCTTGGTCCGCCGCCCTGGCCTTCGGCGCACTCTGTGTCAGCGGCATCGTGGCTGGAGTTTATCCCGCTGGGCAGGCAGCCAAGCTCGATCCGGTGGAAGCGCTGCGGCGGGAATAGGAGCAAATTCATGTTGCGCGACTTGTTCACCCAGGCGTGTGAGGCCATGCTTTACAACCGCCGGCGCACGTTGATCACCATGATCGGTATGGCGTGGGGGATCGCCACAGTGGTCCTGCTGATGGCCTACGGGGCAGGCTTTGGCCGGGCGATCGAGGCCATCTTCTCCCAGTTCGGAACTAACTTGATGGGCGTCTTTCCCGGGACCACCAGCGAGCAAGCCGGGGGCAAGAAGGCCGGCGTCCAGGTGAAGTTCCAGCTCGCCGACGTCGATCTTCTTCAGAACACCGTTCCGGACATCCTGCATATTGTGCCCGAGGTGTCCAAGGACGTTACGGTACAAAATGATGCCCACAGCTATACCTGGACGGTGGCTGGATCGTATCCAGCTGATGCTGACGTGCAAAAACTCGATCTTGATTACGGCCGCTTTTACACCGACAAAGATCTGGAACAGCGGAACCACGTAGCGGTCATTGGTTCTGAAGCCAAGACCAAGTTGTATTCAGGCCTGTATCCCCTCGGCCAGAGAATCCGGATCAAGGGCGTGAGCTTCACGGTCATCGGCGTGTTGCGGGCGAAAATGCAGGAAGGGGACGACAACATCAATCGCGTGATCTACATACCGTTCACCACCATGAGCGATGTGAAAGATACCAAATATCTGGATGCAATCTGGTTCAATTATCGAGGCAATTATCTGACGACAGAGTCGGCGTTACGAGGGGCGCTAGGCTCGGCTCATGGATTCCCGGCCTCGGATCACAACGCGATTTATGTGGCGAATCTATTAGAGCAACTGTCGCAGTTCCGAATCATCGAGACCGGGTTGCAGATATTGATGGCGTTCATCGGAACGCTGACGCTGGGAATTGCGGGCATCGGCTTGATGAACATCATGCTGGTAGCGGTACAGCAGCGCACCCGTGAGATTGGTATAGAGAAGGCACTGGGTGCATCTCGAAGGCACATCCTGATCCAGTTTCTGAGCGAGGCGCTGGTGATAACCGGCGTAGGCGGAATCTGCGGAATTGCGCTGGCCTACCTGGTCTCGGTAGCAGTGGGACGAATCACTTTGTACAGTGCCATTGCGGCAAACGGAGAAGCCGCAGACATTCAACTATTGATTTCGCCCAACACAGTCATAGTCGCGACGGTAATTCTAGCCGTGGTAGGCCTGGTCAGCGGCATGTTGCCCGCGTTGCGGGCTGCCAGCCTCGATCCAGTAGAAGCTCTTCGCTACGAATAACAAACCGCAGGTCCCTCCACTGCGCTACGCTCCGGTCGGGATGACAATTTCCGTTGAGGGAACCTGTCTCGGACCCCATGAATTGTCATCCCGACCGGAGCGTAGCGCAGTGGAGGGACCCGCGGTTTCTGTTCCCTTGGCCACTGCATCTGGGCCGAACCGTCCTAGGGGCTGGGCTCTATCCCGGCACCGCAGGCCTTGCCCTCAAGCCCTTCGAGGGTCCCACAGATCCACACGGGTGCCCCATGTTCGCACCAGCGTCGCCCGGATTTCCTACTACGCAGCACTGGCCACGACAGCGAATGCGGCTTTCTCTCAAAGAAAGCCGCATGAAGTTGCTCAACGCCACCAACCTCGACAGGAAGTCCGGGATACGTGGGCCGAAAATGTTGGGCGAAGCCCATCAAAGCTTTGTCCTTTGTCTTTCCCGAACCAACCCACTAATCCGTTTCCGGCCGTTTATAAGCCTGCTGCAAATACTTACGCGCCTCGTTAACCGCTCCCTGAGTATTGTCATTCGTCTGCACAGCTTGCCGATACTCGTTCACCGCTCTATCACGTTGCCCGGTAACATCAAAAATCTTCCCCAGCGCGATATGACTCCAAACCTCAGTCCACTTCGGCTCATCATCACCACGCAGAGCATCCCGATAAGCATTCGCAGCCGCCTGGTAATTACGCTGATTAAACAAGACCTCCCCGATGCGGTAACTAGCAAGCGAGCTATTCGGGTTAGCAGTAAGTGCTTTTTGATACTCCGCCAGCGCCCCCGGCGTATCCCCTTCGGCGACCAGTTGCTGGCCACGCAAAATGGCAATCCGGACCTGCATATCCGGAGTATTCTTGAGCACCCAATTATCGGGATCGATCGAAATATGACGCGGACGTCCAAACGTATCCACGACATACTGAGAACTCGTCCCCACAACATCCACGCGTTTCACTTCGGTCTTGCCTTCGGTCTCGACCCGCAGCTCAACCGGCATGTTAAACAGATCCAGATCCTGCCCGATCTCCCCGATGGTACGGAAACCTTTGTTGTTCCCTAACCGGTAAACGGTGTACTTATCAACGAACTGCGGAGCACCGGTTCCATCCAGCCATTGGGCAAAGAAAGCCGTGAGCTGTTGCTGCGACTCCTGTTCTGCGATCCTCTCTACGTCCCGGGTGCGGATAGGTTTCTCGCCGTACTGGGTCACGATCGCGCGCAGCGTCTTGTTAAAGTTGTCGTCGCCGATCTCCCAGCGCAGCATGTGGAAGACCATGCCGCCCTTGTCCAAAGTCATCGATTGGAACTGGGGGCTGAAGGGATCCAGCCGTCCAGTCGAAGTAAGCGGGGCAGTGTCGTAGGCCAGGGCGCTGGCCGAGATGTCGATCACTGCCGCCTGCAAGGCTGCTTGACCGGAAACCTTCTCCACATACATCAACTCCCCGTATCTGGACATGCCGTTCGTAATCCAGGCGTCATTGAGGGTCGCCGGCGAAACCATAACCCCCCACCACTGGCGGGCCATGGTGTTGGCCAGCAGGCGGTAGTTGTTACGGTCGGCAATGCGGGCGCCGGCGATGGCAGCGATCTCCGGCGCCCAGTACGCGGGCAAGCTATCGTCCGGCAGTTCCACCACGTTCAGCAGGTGGGACGGACCTTCACCAAAGCTCTCGTCAAAGAAATCGAATTCCTTATTGGCTGTCTGCGCGTAGTCAGGACCACTTTGCTTATGCGCAGCCGTGAGGTAGACCTTCACATTGGGCGACCCGGCGACCACCATGGGGTCTTCAAATTTGCCGGCGATGATGGTGCCGGGGAAGCTGGGTTTGGTCCAGTTGAAACTGTATTCCATGCCACCGGAAGCAGAGCGGGGACTGCTGGTGAGACCGCTGCCGATCACCCGATATCCAGACGGAATCGTGACATGGATTTCCGCCGTGAACCGGTCCGTCAAATAACCGACCATGGGGAACCATCGGCCGGCATACAACAAATAAGTGATGGGATCGCCGATCGCTGCGACCTTCAGCCCTTCCACGGGGCTCTCTTCGGTGCCGCTGAGTGTTCCGCCATAAACGAACGTAAACGTGGCCGACGACCCTTTGCTCAGCGGAGACGGCAAGGCGACACTGATGGTGGCGTTGGGGCCACGCTCCCCGCTTAGTTGATGGTGCTGCTCATCAACCACGCTGTCGATTTTGAGCGCGTTGTGCAGTTCAAAGATAGCGGTGCTTACCGTGTCGGTCGCGGTGAAGGTCACCTTTGCGGTCGCTTTAAGCGTGTGTTCCGCTGGATCGAGCTGAGCGTCGATCACGTAGCCGGTGATGTTGATATTGGACCGCTCGGCCGCGTACAGATGCGGGGCGCCGAGGCCCAGCAAAGCGGTCAGCAGGATCACAACCCGGGTGGGAGTGCTGGTTCTGAGCGTCATCGAAGTCATTCAACAGGCCATGATGGAATCAAAGCAGATTGCAACCGCGGTAGCTCCGCAGCGGGGATCAGTGCAAGCGCGATACGAGCTGCATGTTCAATGGCGCCTTCCCGGCTCACCTTCAGGGCAGCCCCCACGCTGCGCAAGTCTGACTGCATTGTTGCACGAGCCTCCTGGTTTTCGAGCAGCGGGCGCAGCTGCTCCACGACCTTGGATGCGGTGAAATCATGCTGGATGAGCTCGGGCACAATACGGCGCCCGGCGATCAGGTTGACCATGCCCACGTGGGCCACCCTGACCACCCGCTTGGCCACCGCATAGGTGATCCGGGAAACCCGGTAGACGACCACGAAAGGGTTGCCGATCAGCGCCGCCTCGACGGTGGCGGTGCCGCTGGCCACAACACTGGCTTGGGCATGCTGCAACACGGCGCGGGCATCATGAACCACCTTGGCCGGTCCGGCCAGCGCTTTCACCTGCGCGTCCTTCAGCGTGGGGGCCACGGGTAAAAGGAATTCGTATCCTGGACCCAACAATCGTGCGGCTTCTAGCATTGGCGGCAAGTTGGCTTTCAGCTCCCTGAAGCGGCTTCCCGGCAGCAAGCCAATCCAGATTTTTGACGCGTCCAGATCGTTTTCGCGAGCAAACGCCTCCCGGGTCACTGTGGGCGGATCAAGGTCCGCGAGGGGATGACCGACAAAGTCGGCGGCGATCCCGTGGGAACGGTAAAAATCCTGCTCAAAGGGGAAAATCACCAGCATGCGGGTGACATTGCGCTTCACTCCTCGTATCCGCCATTTTTTCCAGGCCCACAACTGCGGACTTACGAAGTAAACCACGGGGATGTTCAGACGGCGCAGCTCGGCAGCCAGACTCAAATTTACGTCGGGGAAGTCGATCAGGATGGCAAGATCGGGGCGTTCCGCGCGCAGGCTGGCTTTCAACCTTCTGTACTCGCGGTAGACATGGGGCATGTGCAGGATCACTTCCGTGATGCCCATGACGGCGACATCTTCGGCGCGAACCACGCGTCGCAATCCGGCGGCCGCCATGCGCGTGCCGCCTAGGCCGAAGAAGTCAGCCTGCGGCGCCAGGCGGGAGATCTCCGCCATCAGCAGTGCGCCGTAATGCTCGCCGCTGGCCTCTCCGGCAGAAAGAAAAATCTTCGGGCTTGCCACGCTTACGCTCTCTCGAAAAACAGCCGCACTTCCAGACTCTGAGTGGGTGGCCCAGGTCTCGCTTTTGAGACCTGGGTCTTCCGGTCAGGACCCATTGCGAAGAGAAACCCAGGTCTCAAAGGCGAGACCTGGGCCGCCCACTCAACATTCGTCCGCGCCATTTTCATCTTCTTGAGTGGGCCGGAGGCCCATGATTCCTCTCTCGTAAATCAATCTGTGCCGACCGCCAGGCTGGCGTCCAAAAGCCCACCGGCTGCCTGTGCGAGCTGCACTTCCTGATCTTTGTACTGCAGCTGGTAGAGCCTCCAGTAAATGCCACGTTGGGCAAGCAATTCCTGGTGGGTGCCAATTTCACGCAACACGCCCTTGTGCATCACCAGGATCCTGTCCGCCTGCTGCACAGTGGAGAGGCGATGGGCGATGATGACGGAAGTTCGGCCTCTCACCATGCGCTCCAGCGCCGAGCGAACCCGCATTTCCGTGTCGGTGTCCACGCTCGAGGTAGCCTCATCAAGTACCAGGATGCGCGGATCATGCGCCAGGGCGCGGGCAAAATTAATCAGCTGCTTTTGACCGGTCGAAAGGCTGTTGCCGCGCTCCCGCAGTGGCTCATCAAATCCTTGCGGAAGGGCACGGATAAAGTCGCCTACGTTGACTTCGTCCGCAGCAGCCTTCATGCGCTCGTCGGTAATCCAGGCTGAGCCCAGACGAATATTCTCGGCGATGGTCCCGGTAAACAGGAAAGGATCCTGCAGCACGACTCCAAAATTACGCCGCAGTTTGGTGACATCCTGCTGGCGAACATCCACCCCGTTGATCAGCACGCTGCCGCGTTGAATCTCGTAGAACCTCATCATCAGCCCGATGATGGTCGTCTTGCCGGCGCCAGTGTGGCCAACGATGGCCGCCGTCTGGTCCGGCTCGACTAGAAACGACACGTCTTTGAGAATCCACTCCACCTCGGGCGTGGCGGCGAGAATCGCCTCTGTTCCTTCGGCTTGCTCTATAGTCGCTAATTGCTGCGCATCGAGCTTTTGATAGGTGAACCACACATGGCGGAACTCGATGCGGCCGGTCCCGTCGCAGGCGCGGGGGTCTGCTGGGGTCTGCAGCTCAGGTGGGGTATCCAGCAGCTTGAAGACGCGCTCGCTGGCTGCCATGGCGGCCTGGAGAATGTTGTATTTCTCGCTGAGGTCCTGAATGGGGCGGAAGAAGCGCTGCGAATACTGGATAAAGGCGACCAATACGCCGATCGTGACCGCGTTGCGCAGCACCCCATTGCCGCCCAGCCAGATAACCAGGGCGATGGCCACCGAGCTGAGCAATTCGATGGCAGGATAGTAGAGCGCGTAGGCCAGGATGGCGTCTTTGAAGGCCACCATGTGCTGCCGGTTGATGTCTTCGAACTCCTCGTAGGATCGCTGCTCGCGGTTGAACAGCTGCACCACGCTCATGCCGCTTACATGCTCCTGGGTGGAGGCGTTGATGCGGGCGATGGCGGAGCGGATACGGCGGTAGGAGTCGCGTACATGCTTGCGAAAGATCTTGGTGATGCCGAGGATCGGTGGCAGCACGGCAAAGGCGATCAGGGCCAGCCACCAATTCATGCGCAGCATGATGACGACGATGAGAATCAGAACGAACACATCCTCAAAGATCGCGAACACCCCGGAGGTGAACATTTCGTTCAGCGCGTCGACATCGCTGGTCAGGCGGGTGACCAGGCGCCCTACCGGATTGCGGTCGAAAAAGCTTACGTGCATCTGCTGGATGTGGCGGAAGATCTGCCTGCGCATGTCGAACATGACTTTCTGCCCGGTCCACTGCATCAGGTAGGTCTGTACGAACTCCAGCAGATAGCTGAAGACCAGCGCCCCCAGGTAAATTCCGGCGATTTGGGTGACCCCGGTCATGGGTTTGGAGCTCAGCCAGCGCGTCCACGCCGGCGGGTGGAGCGCCGGCCGCGCGGTCATGTAGCGATCCACGGCAACTTTGGTGAGATACGGGCCGAGCACGTCTGCCCCGGCCTTGAGCAGGATCGCCACCAGCGAAATAGCCGCCTGCAATTTGTAGGGCCGAAGGTACGTCAAAAGCCGGCGCATCAGCCTGCTGTCGTATGCCTTGCCGACAACGTCGTCGTCCGGTTGATGCGGTTTTTCAGCCATGAGTACCCAAACACTTATTTTACGTTCCTGTGCGATGGGACAATAGGAGCTGGATGAATTCTCTCGGTATTTACATTTCGGTGCCTTTCTGTCGCGCCAAATGCAGTTACTGCAACTTCGCCTCCGGAGTTTCGACGGTAAGCGCACATGAGCAATATGTGGCCCAGCTTTGCCGGGAAGTGCGCAGTGCGCGGCGCGGGTTGAGTGATGCAGCCATTCCAGAGCAGGTGGACAGCATCTACCTGGGCGGAGGCACGCCCAGCTTGCTTTCCCCGGCCCTTCTGGGTGAACTTGACCAAACCCTGCGGCAGGAATTCACCATCTTGCCCGGTGCAGAAATTACGGTCGAGTGTGCTCCGGGGCAGCTGAACGAGCCCTGCCTCGAGGCCATGCTGGCCTTGGGTGTGAACCGCATCAGCTTTGGTGTCCAATCATTGGTAGACCGCGAGGCTGCGGCCACCGGGCGCTACCACACCCGCGCCGTGGTGCTGCAGGACCTGGAAAGAGTACGTGCCGCAGGGGTGCGCAACCTCAGTATCGATTTGATCGCCGGCATGCCCCACCAAACGGCGGCCAGTTGGCAGGAGTCGCTGGAGGTGCTAGCCGCCACGGGCGTGGAACATGCCAGCGTTTACATGTTGGAGATTGACGAGGACTCGCGCCTGGGGAGGGAATTGCTGGCTGGGGGCTTTAAATATCACGCGCCGGCCGTGCCCAGCGAGGAGCTGACTGCGGACCTCTACGAGGCAGCCATTGCGTATCTCGAAGACCAGGGGCTGCGGCAATACGAGATTTCAAACTTTGCCCGTGGCGACAGCGGCTCGCGCCATAACCTGAAGTACTGGCGGCGGCAGCCATATCTTGGTTTTGGACTGGATGCGCACTCCATGGTCCGAACTCCCGCGGGGTCCGCTCTGCGTTTCAATTCAACCGCGGTGCTGGCCGAATACCTGTCCGGATCTCCACTGCAAGACGTGCGCCAGCTGGAGTCAACCGAAGATATGGAGGAAGCATGGTTTCTAGGGCTGCGCCTGCGGGCGGGGGTGGCGTGGCAGGACCTGGCTACAGAGTTCGGGCGCGACCGGGTGGAATTGTTTGAGCCTGTTGTCCGGGAGCTATGCGGGCTTGCCCTGCTGACCAACGAAAATGGCGTGGTGAGCCTTACCCGTCGGGGTGCTCTGCTTTCGAACGAAGTCTTTGCCCGCTTTCTCGGCGTAGAGGAGTTGAATCGTTGCCCCAGCCTATTCCCCAGCCTGTCTCTTTGATCGACCTGCGCAGCGATACCGTCACCCGTCCCACGCCGGCCATGCGGACTGCCATGGCCGCGGCCGAAGTAGGCGACGACGTTTATGGGGAAGATCCCACGGTCAATCGTCTGGAAGACCGGGCGGCGGAGATTTTTGGCCGCGAGGCAGCGTTGTTTGTCCCCACCGGCACCATGGGTAACCAGATTGCCGTTCGCATGCACACCCAGCATGGTGAGGAGGTCATCTGCGAATCCCGAGGCCACTTGGTGGATTGGGAGATGGCCATGGTTTCGGCTTTCTCCGGGTGCCAATTGCGTACCGTGTATGCCGATCGAGGAATCCTCACCTGGCCGCTCATCCGGAAAGTGATTTTCGACGGCAGCCATTTCGGCGCCAGGACAGGCCTGATTTCGCTCGAGAACACCCACAATCTTGCTGGGGGCACGGTTATGCCGCGGGAGATCGCGGAAGAGATCCTTGCCGGGGCAGCGGAGCATGGTCTACCGGTCCACCTTGACGGAGCACGTATTTTCAATGCCGCGACCGCCCTCGATATCCCAGTCGACCGGTTGACCAGCGGATTCAGTTCTGTCATGTTCTGCCTCTCCAAAGGATTATGTGCGCCAGTGGGATCGATGCTGGTCAGCAGCCGGGAAAACATCGACCGGGCGCGTAATTTCCGCAAGGCGTTGGGTGGAGGGATGCGTCAGGCAGGGGTTCTGGCCGCCGCCGGCTTGATCGCATTGGAGCAGATGACAGACCGGCTCCAGGAAGATCATGACAATGCCAGGCTGCTGGCTTGCGCGTTGAGCCCACTGCCTCAGATCGAGCTCGAACCGGCGCTGGTTGAGACCAACATCATTATTTTCAACCTCCGCGGCGAGGGCGACGCCAAAGCTTTTGTCAGTGCGTTGGCCAGCCGCGGTGTCTTGGCGGGGACGGTGGGTGCGCATTCGGTACGCCTGGTTACCCACCACGATGTGGGTCGCGATGCCTGCGAGCGAGCCCGCGAAGTTCTGCTTGACGAGCTGAACAAATGGGATGGCCGCTAAGGGAAAAAAAGCAGGCGAGAAAAAGCTTTGTTGGGTTCTATACTACTAAGATGCCAAAGTATTCGATCGTCGTGCCCTTCCATAATGAGGAAGAGAACGTTACTGCTCTTTATGACCGCCTGAAGGCGGTTATGGAGCAGATTGGCGACAGTTTTGAACTGGTGCTTGTGGACGATGGGTCGAGTGACCGCACCTACAAGCTGCTGGAAGAGATTGCAGCCGTGGATAGCCGGGTCCTGGTGGTCAAGCTGAGGCGCAACTTTGGCCAGACCTCCGCGCTTGCCGCCGGCTTTGATCATTCGCAGGGTGACTACATCCTGGCCATGGATGGCGATCTGCAGCATGATCCGTCCGAGATCCCCGAGTTCGTTGCCAAGCTGGAAGAAGGTTATGACGTGGTCAGCGGCTGGCGTAAGGCGCGCATCGACAATTTTGTGATGCGTAGAATTCCTTCGCGTGCCGCCAACTGGCTTATGGCCAAGCTTTCCGGCGTCGACATTCACGATTTTGGCACCACGTTCAAGGCTTATCGCCGCGAGGTGATCCACAACATCCCGCTGTATGGCGAGATGCATCGTTTTATTCCTGCTCTGGCTTCCTGGTATGGCGCCAGTATTTGTGAGATTCCGATCAAGAATGTGAACCGTGAGCGAGGAAAATCTCACTACGGGATTTCGCGCACTGTGCGCGTCTTTTTCGACCTTTTGACCATCCGCTTTTTGCTGAAGTACATGACCCGGCCGCTCCATTTCTTTGGAACCTTTGGCGCGCTCGGCATTTTCCTCGGCGGCGCCATTTCGTTGTGGCTGGCCGGGCTGAAGATCTTTACCCATCAGGCCGTCATGGACGCCCACGGGCCGCTATTTGTGGTGGCAGGCGTTTTGATCCTGGCGGGCATCCAGATGCTGGCCATTGGACTACTGGGAGAACTGCAGGTGCGGCATTATCACACCTCATCCCACCGTGCTCCGTACGCCATCGACCGGCTGGTCCGCCTCCGCGCCCCCGAAGAGCCCAGCATGCTGCAAGAGGGCTAAGCAAGAGACCGCAATCCAAAGGGGAGCTAATTTTGGGCTCCCTCCCCGCGACAACAGCCGGGTGGGATACCTCAGCCCTACCCCGCAAGCCTTTAGCGGGTCCCACAGCTCCACACGGGTGCCCTACGTTCGCACCAGCGTACGTGGGCCGAGAACGATGGGCGAAGCCCTTCGACTGCCTTTGTCCTCTCGAGCAAACGAGTTGCCGCAAGCAAGTGAGGGTGGAATGAATACGCTTTCGAGCTCTATTCCGCACCAATCGCCGGGCGGTCAGGCTCCTCTCCCGCCTGAAATCCACTACCTGCTCCTTAGCGGCCTCGGCCCGCCCACTCAAAGTCTGGCGGTCGCCGCGCAGTTTTTCGACAGAGCGCACCGTAGTGGACCTGCGGTGCGGCGGCTTCCCTCGGAAATGTATCTCGACCGCAGAGTCAATGGGCCACCCGATGCTTAGAGGTCGAAGGGCTCGTTGAATCGCATGACAGCCAGTCCCGTAGAGCCTGCCCTGAGCTTGTCGAACGGGGACGGAACAACCTGTAGCCCGGCACGTCAGTGCCGGGTAGTTAAAGCAAATGAGGCGAGTCCCGAAGGGGACGGCACATAGCTCTAACGTCCGTGAGAAGGGTCTGCCGAAGAAGACACATTCAGATCCACAAATGTCTGAGGGCTGTGCGGCAAACCTGGCGCATAGCATTGCGTATCCGCCGCGTACCCCGGACATTGACGGGCGTATTCCGTCTTAGGCGACCGCGAATACTGCCAAACCAGCGCCTGAGAAACTCCGCTGGAGCCCGGCCCGAGCGACTTCCGGGGAAGAACGCAACCCGGAGATGGCGGGCACTGGTCGTTGACCACCCACAGAGCCACATCATGATCATGGCTCAAAATATCGAGCGCAGTGCTTATCTTGCTCGAGCCATCAGGGACCAATATCCCGTTGCAATAAACCCCCGGCTTGTATTGAGAAGCTCGTATCGTCTGGATCCAGGAAAATAGATAAGCGCTCTGCTCCGGCATCAGACGTCCGCCCTCCTCTTGATCGAGAAACACAATCGCCCTCGCAGGAAAACCCTCCCGTTGAGCCCCGGCAATCGCCGCAGCGGCGTCGGAGCGTCCAAGCGTCGCCGCATCCTTGCCTCTAAGCTCGGCATCCAGGCGCCCATTGAACAGGATCATGAAGCCAAAACCGTTTCGCTTCAGGATTTCCCGCTTGCCCGTCCACGTATTCCCGTTTTCCCCCGGCGGATTGTTCAGCCAATATCCGGTGTAGGAGAA
>Ga0302177_10002429_pt1 | contig 13179 bp, 9 predicted proteins | sample I_Palsa_E1_2_FD_198780 | JGI IMG/M metagenome (GOLD analysis project Ga0302177, IMG submission 198780) | Peat permafrost microbial communities from Stordalen Mire near Abisko, Sweden - I_Palsa_E1_2 | ecosystem: Environmental > Terrestrial > Soil > Palsa > Peat permafrost | place: Sweden: Abisko... | reverse complement strand
AACTATTTCTGCTGTTGCATTCGCCGGTCTTCATGCCTCATTTGCTTTCGGATGGCCGCTGTTCAATTGAGAGCAGCGGAATAAGTAGATCGGGCGTGCCGGGAATACGCTCAAACCGAGGGTATCGAAGGCCGCCTTTATAGCTCACAGAAACCGCGTGCTCAGCTCCATCCACGCTGTAGGTGATATTGATAGGCGTGGATTCTGCCTTCGCTACCGCTTCCTGTAGCTTCGCAGTGGCGAAGGGAGCGTCGTTGATTGAAAGAATGCGAGCGCCGATTCCGAGACCAGCTCGAAATGACGGCTTGTCCCACGCTACCGACTTGATCACACCCCGTTCGTCCACAGTAAGCCCGATCGAAAAAGAAAGATCGACGACTCCCTCCTCAAGTTCGTGTTGCCGGTATGCCTCCGTCGGCGTCGTCTTGTACACGAGTTGGTACCCAGCCCTCTTCAGACCGTCCAGCAGATGCTCGCTGCTATGGGTTTCAAGGCGCGCTCGAAGAAATCCGGCCCAGTCGTAAGCGGTCACGCTGGAAAGTGACCGGCACACATCGTCGAACGTATACGTCTGGGTCGTCGTGCTACCGTTCACCCCCGCAAAGAAGGCTCTGGCAAAATCGCTGAGACTCTTCGCTCCGCCAGTCCGGCTCCGGATCAGGCTGTCCACATCGAGCCACAGCAGAACTCCCTCACCGTAGTAGTCTTCCCGCCGCTGCCAGTCTTTCCACGGAACCGAATGGCCCGCATCGAAGAGCGGGTCGTTGTTGCTATCCTGCAGCGACTTCCAGGCCCGCCCCGTATGGGCTTCGGCCGTCGCTGCATCCATCGCCAAAAGGTCGAGAACCTCCTGCTGCGCCAACAGTCCGGAGCGAGCCGAAAGCGCCATCCCCCAGAACTCCGTCTGTCCCTCATACACCCACAGCAGACTGTCGCGCATCGGCGTATTGAAGTTCGCCGTCCAGAGATCAGCCGGTTGCCGGTAAAAACCATTCCAGGAGTGCACATACTCATGCGGAAAGAGCGTGACGTCAGAAAGATGAGCCTTCGAATTTCGGAAGAAGTCAGCAGCTAAGTTAACTTCGCTCGATTCCAGATGCTCAAGGCCGCCGCCTCCCGGAAGCAGATCACTGAGCGATACCAGCAAGTTATAGTGCGCATAGTGCGCAGACCGAAACATCTGGAGAGTCTGCCGAACGACGAGCCTGAGGCTTGCGAGCTGGCTCTCCGATGGGTTGAGATCCTCTGGCTTATCGCCAAACAGGTCGAGATAGACCGACGGGCTGTCCTTAGTCAGTTCAATCTCTTTGAAGTAGCGTCCCGCGTACACCGGAGAATCCGCCAGATGCTCGATCGTGGTTTCTTTGTACTCCGTGCGATCCGCAATCGTCTTCACACGTTCAAGAGAGCTGGCCTGTTCGAACGCCGTGGGTAGTTGGAGCGTCGCTCGAACCGGCAGATTGCGAACATAATAGCCCGCCGGATAGAGCATCAGATTCTGCCACGGTACAGTCAACAGATCGGCGCTTATGCTTACAGCGCCGCCTCTTGGCCCAACCGGCGAGAGATATTGAAATTCAACTTCGATCGTCGCTGTGCCCGGAGGAACGTCCACCGCAAAAGCGAAGACATTCACCGGATCTCGCCGCCACTCCAGACGCTGGCCCTTTGCATGAAGAAACAACCCCGCGAGACTGGCAATCGGTCCCGTGGCGGCGTGGCTCCCTGAGTCCCATTGGGGATACAGAAGGACCATCAAACCGCTATGCTGCACCGGTAAAGTCTCATGCACGCTGTAGATCTTGTGCGCCGTATCCGTCGCATCGACTGCGATTTCGATCACACCCTTATAGGGTATGTCTTGAGGCGCCGGGATTGCTGGTGGTAAAGGCAGTTGTTGTGGCCCAAGACCGACCTGCGCAAGGACCGGAGAGCCCAAAATCCACGCATAACAAATTAGGACAAGTGTCACGAACTTCATACTTAAAGTGTAGCGATCTAAAGCAGCTCTAATTTAAAGCCATTGGGAGGCTTGGGCGAAGCCGCTATACATGTCACGAAGTGACCGCCGCCCGCGCAGGTCGCATTTAGGAGCCTCTGATCAGGTCTCGGTTTTGAAAGGGCGGCCTTCAGCCGCGCCATAAGTCAAGCAAATTTGAGAAGGGCTCTAGCCCTTGTGGGAATGCTCATCGAAAGCCAGCACACTGTTGCTGTATGCCGAGCGAGGATCATAACCTGCCCGCTACGCGCGGAGCGGGCACTTCGTGACTTGTATACCCCTTCGGTTGGCGCTCCCGTTGGTCGCGGTCAAGAATCTTTCGCCGACCAATCCACCAAAACCACGAGCAAGTTCCAAAGTCTTCCCTTGTCAAGCCCACAAACCGTCTAACCATAAAAGGATGAACAGCTTACACGTGGCGTATCAGTTATCGCCGATCTGTTAAAATTAGAACTACGCAGACATTCAGGTAAAGCTTCGTGACACGAGCTATCCAGCAACTTAAATCCCTGCAAGTTATTGATTATAAGTATTTTGCGCATAAGCCTTTTGTAATGAATATTTTGCAAGGGAATAGTCACTGTAAACCGTTCATTGCAAACGGCTTGCCCCCAAAATACCCAACCCCCGGGGGGTACCCCTATATGGTGAGTCTCAGATAAGCGCTCTTGCCAACAGGGCCGCAAGGCGAGTAGCGTTTAACGCGGACCCAGGTATCTGCTGGGACAGGTGGTATCCAGCCAAAGTCGTTCTCTAAGAACGACACGCGGCGGAGCTGCACTGGAGATTTGCAATGAGTTTGACCACGTTCTCTCCGGAACGAGCCGGCGCCCAGGGTGGGCGACAGGCGGATTCCCCGGCTAAAGTTACTGTCCCCTCCCTCTTCGAAAAGAAACTCCTCAAGCGCCCGATCAGCGCCATCACCGCCTATGACTACGCCAACGCAAGGCTCGTAGACGAGGCTGGCCTCGACGTCGTACTCGTCGGAGACTCACTCGCCATGGTCATGCAGGGTCACGAAAACACACTCGCCGTCACCATGGACGAGATGCTCCTCTACACCCGTGGTGTACGCCGCGCCGTAAAACGTGCCCTTCTCGTGGCTGACATGCCGTACGGCAGCTACCACACCGACGACCGCGAAGGCCTCGCCAACGCCATCCGCTTCATCAAGGAGTCGGGCGCTGAAGCCATCAAGCTTGAAGGTGGACGCGAACGCACCGAGCTCATCCGCCGAATCGTCGCCGCCGAAATCCCTGTCATGGGACACATCGGACTCACGCCCCAGAGCGTCCACCGCATGGGAGGCTACAAAGTCCAGGGCAAGACCATGGAGGCAATCGACGAGTTGCGTACCGACGCACTCGCCCTCCAGGAGGCTGGCTGCTTCGCCATCGTCCTCGAGGGTGTACCTCGCGAACTCGCCCGAATCATCACCGAGGAGCTCCAGGTCCCCACCATAGGAATCGGTGCCGGCCCCGACTGTGACGGACAGATCCTCGTCCTCCACGACATGATGACCATGACCTTTTCGCCTCCAGCGAAATTTGTCAGGCGCTACGCAGACGTGGCAGGCATCATGCGCAAAGCTTTGGAAGAATATCGCCACGACGTCGAAGCCAGAACCTTTCCGGCAGACGCCGAAAGCTATCACTTCTCCCGGGAAGTCCGAGAGTTAATGGCTGAACCGATCGAAGTGGTGAGTTAGCCGAACAAATCGTAAAAACCAGAAGCAAACCACCGGTGCCGACACTCACGTACACCGACAAAGACGCAGTTCCGTCTTGAAGATGTGAAGAAAAGTAAAAACTGCAGCAACGCAGGCGGGAAGGAGCTGTCATTCAATGCAGATCGTAAAGAGTGTTGCGGAGATGCAAAGCATCTGCCGCAAACTCCGTACGCAGGATGGAATGCGGGGCTTTGTGCCGACAATGGGCGCACTCCACAAGGGTCATATCTCGCTTATCCAACGAGCCCGCACCGAGTGCCAAACCGTGGCTGCGTCGATCTTCGTCAACCCCCTCCAGTTCGCTCCAGGAGAAGACTTCGCACAATATCCCCGTACCTTCGAGGAGGACTGTAGACTACTCGAAGCCGAAGGCGTAGCCCTCCTCTTCGCCCCCGAAGCACGGGAGATGTACCCGGACGGCGCAGTAACGACCATCACTGTCCCCGGCATCGGCGACCGCCTCGACGGAGCCTCCCGGCCTGGCCACTTCACCGGCGTAGCCACAGTCGTAGCAAAGTTATTTCACATCGTCGCACCCCACCGCGCCTACTTCGGCCAGAAAGACGCCGCACAACTCGCAGTGCTGCGACAAATGGTTCAAGATCTGAACTTCGACCTCGAGGTGGTGGGCTGTGCAATCGTACGAGACACAGATGGTCTCGCGCTAAGCAGCAGGAATAAGTATTTAAACGGATTGGAGCGCGAACAAGCGCTCGTGCTGCACCAAGCGCTTGTTCGAATCGCAAAGAGTATCGCTGGCGGAGAGCGTGAGAGTTCAACACTCTTACAGATCGGACGAAACATACTCGACAAAGCGACCGGCGTCCAGGTGGATTACCTGGCCATCGTCAACGCTGAATCACTCCTGCCTGTCGTATATGTGGAGAAAGGCACTCTGGTCGCAGTCGCCGCCTATGTTGGTCGCACCCGACTGATAGACAACTTTCTGGCCGCCTGACTGTTGCAAAACTGGATAGCACCAGGCAGCTCCGCAAATGACACGGAAGTACCATACCTGCCTCGGAATAAAGCGGATATCAAGGTTCCGCTTTAGTAACATTTAGGGAGAGCCATCTTGGTGACGAATTGTCCTTGAACTGCCGATGCCTGAAGATTTGGCACTGGCAAAAATGCAAAGTCAGACCGCAGGCAACTTTAGATGCCGAGCACTTCTATTCACGAACTCGCGATTCAGCAGATCGAACGTCTCTCGCGAAAAGGTTTTCAGCAACTAACGTTGCCGGACCCTCTTGAGAACGCCTTCGAAAAGTCCACGCTCGCTCAACGATCCGAGCGTCTCTGGGTCGAAGGCCTGGTCGCGATCGGCCTCTTCAATATCTACATCCTTGTCGACCATTTTCTTCAAGGCAACAGCTCCTGGCTTCCGTTGCAAATTCGTCTATGCGTCGTTACGCCCCTGGCCCTGTTGATCAATCTCAGCATGCGCTGGAGCCCGAGCAAGTTCTACCGCGAGATAAGCATTGCAGTGGCAAGCTGCCTCATAGGAATAACGCACCTCTATCTCGAGAGCAACAAAAATGCGGCCTCCTCCGCATACGCTCAAGTAGGGGTGATCGTAGCGATCATCTTTGTCAATGTCGTAATGCGCCTTCAGTTCCTTTACGCCCTCTGCGCCTCTGCTTTCTTGATGGCAAGCGATCTCATCTTCATTCAACATGATCACTTCCTCAACTCTTCAGAAAAACTGCTCGGAATTACGTTGGCAGTCTGTGCTATATCAATGACCGTAATCGCGAACTACAGCATCGGCCGGGAAGAAAGATTAGGTTTCCTGATGCGACTCCGCAGCGAGATTCAAAGCAAAGAGCTCTCTTTCTTAAATGTCGAGCTACAAAGAATCTCCTGCATCGACAGTCTGACCGGCCTTGCGAATCGCCACGCTTATGAGTTGCAGTTTGCCAAATTGTGGCGCGAGTCCGTTGACTCCGGTTCATGCTTATCTGCCATCGTAATCGACATCGATCACTTCAAGCTCACCAACGATACTCGCGGACATCTTTACGGAGACCGCGTGCTCGTTCGAGTTGCATCTCTCCTGTTGCAGGGCTTGCGTTGCAAGGATGATTTCGCAGCCAGATTCGGCGGAGAAGAGTTCGTCGTGCTGCTTCCCGGTACGACTCAGGAAGGAGCAATCATCGTTGCTGAGCGAATCCGTAAGCTAGTCGAAGTAGCTGGCTCTCCGGCACTCCCTGAACCAGGCAGCCATCCTAGATTGTCAACGGTTAGCTGCGGTATAGCATCCTGTCACCCTAGCGATATTAGCTGCAAGGAAGACCTGCTTGATGCAGCAGATAAAGCACTCTATCGGGCAAAAGAACTGGGTCGAAACCGAGTATGTTCAGGAGCTTTAGAAAGCAGACACAAAGAGCGGCCTGCTTCACACAATCTACTGCTAGCGATAAAGAACGAAACACTGCCGTTAACACATTTCGACTAGTGACTGGCAAGATGACTCATCGTCTATGAGTCGATTCACGACCTGGGCCAAACCAAGATCCATGGCAACGCTACATAAAGAGATACGCGTGAACAGGCGAAAATCCCCATCGTGCAGTAAGTCGGTCGATCATCTTGGAAGTGGCTGCTCTGACTGCGTCTAAAGCTATACGCCGTAGAGGCATACCCGATGGTGTTTGTAAGCCGCGCGCGCGTGAGAGTATTGCGATGCCAGGACGGGATTGGCGAATGCTGTTTTTTTCTCGTCTATTTTGACGCAGCGATCGCAGATCTCGACGAAGCTCTCTGGAGAGCCGATGTGGCTGCGAACGGCGAAGATGGCCTGGATGCAGGCACCGAGACAGCCAGCCTCTTCTTCAAGTGGAACGTGAACGTCTGTGCCGCTGGCATCGGCGAGGAGCTGACGCCATTGCGCAGAGCGTGACCCGCCTCCGATGAGCAGGATGCGCTTTGCGTTCGTGCCTTCGAGGATGAGATCGAGGCCGTCGAGAATACCGAAGCTGACCCCTTCGATCGTCGCGCGGATCAGATTTTCAGGGGTGAAGTTGGATGCGGAGATTCCGACGAGAGAGCCGTGTGCGGATGGCAGGTCGGGGGTGCGTTCGCCATTCAGGAAGGGGATAAAGGTCAAGGCTTCCGACCCAGGGATGGTGGCGGCAAGAGCGGATTCGATATCGGCGACGGTCCGGCCAAGCGTCTCCAGGATCTGGGTGACGACGTTGGTTGCGTTCATTGTGCAGACGAGCGGAAGCCAGCCGTTCGAGGAGGAGCAGAAGGAAGCTATGCCCTGATTTGGATTGGCCGGGGGCTGATTGCGGAAGGAGTATACGGTGGCAGAGGTGCCAAGGCTCATGGTGACTACGCCTTCTGTGACATTGCCTGTGCCAATGGCTCCCATCATGTTGTCACCGCTTCCACTGGCTACGAGACAGGAGTTGGAGATGCCGAGATCCACTGCGACGTCTGGCCTTACAGTACCGATGATTGTCTGTGCAGGAACGAGGGGCGGGAGAGCGCGGAGGAGATGACCGGTGCCGTGGTCGATGGAGGCGAGGACCTCGGCGGCCCAGGTGCGGTTGCGGACATCGAAATATCCGGTTCCGGAGGCGTCTCCGTACTCTGCGCAGAGATTGCCGGTGAGCCAGAAATTGAGGTACTCGTGAGGAAGGAGAATATGACGGATTCTGGCGAAGTGTTCTGGTTCCTGCTGCTGTAACCAAAGCAGTTTCGATACGGTGTAACCGGTGAGCGGGATGATGCCGAACCGCTCGAAGAAGGCTTGCTGCCCTCCGAAGCGGGCGATGAGCTCGGCGTTTTGCGGTGCGGTCTCGGTGTCGTTCCAGAGCTTGGCGGGGCGGATGACTTGCATCTGCTCATCGAGGACGACGAGGCCGTGCTGCTGACCGGAGACTGCGAGGGCTTCGATGTGTTGCCCGGGAGCCTGTGCGATTGCGTGCTTGACGGAGAGGCGGAGAGCTTCAATCCACCATTGAGGATCCTGCTCGCGGGCGCCGGAGGGTCGCTGAATGACCTGATGGGTGGCGTGTCCTCGACCGTGCGCGATGCCCTGCTCATCGATCAGGAGAGTCTTTGTTCCTTGCGTGCCGCAGTCAATGCCCAGATACATAGATGTGAGTTTCTTGCTTGAGTGTGTTGCTTGGGGTTTAGTTGTTGGCTCCGGAGCGCTTGCTTGCGTTCGATTTATCTTTCGTACCGCGGCGGGAAGAGCTGTGATAGCCAGAGTGACGCTGGAGTGCGATGGCAGCAGCTCCACGAAGACGGGCCATCTCTCCTCCGGTTGTGATCTCCAGACGTGGTGGAGAGCCTGCGAGAATGCCGGATATCAACTCTTCCTGCACGATCGAGCCGAAGCTAGACCATGCTGTGGTGAGAGCGCCGGTGATGAGGATGAGCTCCGGAGACAGGGCCGCAGTGACGAGCCGCAGGCCTTGCCCGAGGTGAAGAGCCTGCTTCTTGATCGCTTTGATGGCAAGTGGATCGCCGTCTTCGGCAAGGTGCATGAGGTTTTGGATGGAGGTGACGGTTGAGTCGGGCTTGAGTTCGGCATAGAAGCGCAAGGCCGCGTCGGATGAGGCGAGCGTCTCCCAGCAACCGCGCTTGCCACAGCCGCAGAGAGGACCGGCTGGGTCGACTGGGATGTGGCCGAACTCGCCGGCGAGGCCGTTGAGGCCGGAAACGATCTGTCCGTTAGCGAAGATTGCGGTGCCAAGACCTTCGGAGAGGCTGATGAGAACCGCGTTGCGTGTCTTGTCCATGCGGCCGAACCAGAGCTCGGAGAGGAGGCAGGCTGTCGCATCATTGTCGAGTTCGACCTGGAGACGAAGCTTTTTTTGGATCGTTCCCTTGATGTCGTAGTCCGTCCATTTGAGGTTCGGGGCGTGGATGAGGTGGTTCGTTTTGGGATGTACTCGGCCTGGCACACTGATTCCGACGCCTTCGAAGGTTTTATGCGGGAAGCGGTCGCGCATGGCCTGCATGGTTTCGATCATGCCGGCGACGGACCGCTCGGGATCCGAGAAGATGCTGACCTCTTCGTGGGCGAGCATACGGCCGTTGAGATCGATGATGGCGAGAATTGCCCTGCGGGGGCGGAGGTCGGCCACCAACATGACGAGATTGTCATTGAGCGAGAGCATGGTCGGCCGACGACCGCGGGGCCTGCGGGCTACGGCACCTTCAACGATCCAGGTCTCCTGGAGAAGCTGCTCGACGATATTAGAGACAGTGCTGGGTTGCAGACCTGAGACACGTGAGAGGTCGGCACGCGAGATGGGCTGTTTGGAGCGGATGATCTCCAATATGATGTCGCGATTGATGTCGCGAGCGATCTCGCTTGATGCAAGCTCGACATAGGCAAGGTCGACGCGTCTGAAACCTTTGTCGACGTGCTCTGTTTTTTCTTTAGCAGACATGGTGCGCTCGCACGAGCTGAGAGTTCATCAGTGCTCCATAGCGGGAGATGCTTCCGGTAGTTTTTGCTTACCTCGACTTAGCAGGGGTGTTCCCAAGGTTCCCCGAGTTAATAAAATCGCAAGAACTATTTGTGCGAGGTCCAGTATAGCGGTGTGCCGATGCGATTTATAGAGCTAAGTTGGATCATCTCGGAAGAAGGAGGAGAAAACCTGCAAACTCCTAATTCTGTGCGGTTGGAGCGATTATAGGCTTTGTGGCCGATGCATTGCCGATTGACAACTTTGTGGAGGAATCAATATAGTTCGGGTCGCGAGTAAAATAACGTTTTTGATGTTCCCCGACCTGCACCTATCCTTTTGGAAGGCTTTCCGTAGTACATTAATGCTTTCTATCGCCTCCAGCACTTCTCTACTCGGCGCCCAAATGACGCGGCTGAATCCAGTCGACGTCCTGATCCTGCTCCTCTACTTCGCCCTTGTCATCTTCATTGGGTTTTATGTGAAGGGATCGACGAACACGAGCGAAGAATTCTTCCTTGCTGGAAGGGAGATGTCGGCGTGGGTGGCCGGGCTGAGCTTCGTGTCGGCGAATCTGGGTTCGCTAGAGTTGATGGGATGGGCGGGGGCCGCGTATCAATACGGGATGCTGGCGACCCACTGGTACTGGATCGGCGCAATTCCGGCGATGCTGTTCCTCGGCATCGTCATGATGCCGTTCTACTACATCTCGAAGACTCACTCCGTGCCAGGCTATCTGCATCTGCGGTTCGGCGAGGGCGCGAGAGCGGTAAGCGCTGTGTCGTTTGCGTTGATGACGATCCTGATGAGCGGGGTGAATATGTACGCCATGGCTGTCGTGATGCAGACTGTGCTTGGCTGGAATTTAACGTTCTCAATCTGGGTAGGGGCCGGGACTGTGGCGTTGTATGTGATGCTTGGGGGCTTGCGGTCGGCCATCATCAACGAGGTTCTACAGTTTGTTTTGATATGGGCAGGGGCCGCGACGATTCCGATTCTCGGGTTGATCGAAGCGCATGGTTGGACAAATCTGAAAGCGCAGATTGCGACGAACGTCGGGAACGCCAACTATACGCACCTGTGGAACACGCTTGGAGGGTTCAAGGATAACCCGATGGGCGTGCATTGGACGGGAATCGTGTTTGGTTTGGGGTTTGTCATCAGCTTCGGCTACTGGACGACGGATTTTCTTGTGGTGCAGCGTGTGTTGAGCGCGAACAGCCTGCGCTCAGCGAAGATGGCACCGGTGATCGGTGCGGCGTTCAAGATGGCAGTTCCGTTGATCGTGATTTTGCCGGGCCTGATTGCACTTGGACTGCACAATGCCGATGGTTCCATGGTGTTTCACCTGGTGCCCGGGAGTATCGCGAAGGCGACCGGACAGCACAGCTACGATGACGTGCTGCCGTTGATGCTAATTCGCTATTGTGGCCCGGGACTTTTGGGGCTTGGAATCACAGCGTTGATAGCAGGCTTTATGAGCGGAATGGCGGGCAACATCAGCGCGTTCTCAACTGTCTGGACTTATGACCTCTACGGCGCCTTCCTCAATAAAAAAGCACCGGATAGGCACTATGTAGCGATGGGACGATGGTCAACGGCGATCGGCATGCTGGTGTCGATCGCGACAGCGTACCTTGTGATGAACGCAGCATCGATCATGGATTATGTTCAGGCGCTATTCAGCTTCTTTATCGCGCCGCTCTTCGGCACAGTGATCCTCGGGATGCTGTGGAAGAGGGCAACAAGAGCCGGAGGGTTTTGGGGTTTGCTTGCCGGGACCGCAGCTTCTATAGGAATGTTTGTTTGGGTGCGTTTGAATGACGACGCTTTGCGATTCATCGCGATGAGTCCCAACGCGCGTCCGATGGCCGAGAACCTGTATCGCGCACTATGGAGTTGGCTGATCTGCGTCGGCATCACGGTGATTGTGAGCCTGATGACGAAGCCTATGTCGACCGCGCAGCTTGCGGGGTTGGTTTACGGAGTGACTCCGCTGCCGAGCGATGGAGCCGAGAATCTTTGGCAGAAGCCCGCCTTCTGGGCGGTTATCGTTATCGTTGTGTTTTTCATTCTAAATATAGTGTTTTTTTAGAAGTGAGCTGTGAGGAGACGCGATGAGAGGCGACCGTTCGCAAGAAGAAAAAGGGCAAACAGGCAAGGCGAAGCTCTCCATCTGGTTTTTCTGCGGCATCTTAATGCTGGCTGATGGCATCGTTCTATTGGGTCAAGGTATCTTTGAACATTTCGGCCACGAGCCAGCGACGGTTTTGGCGAATCGACAGCCCACCTTCTGGTGGGGCGTTCTACTAACTCTCTTCGGAGGGTTTTACACAGTGCGGTTCCGGCCAGAAGCGCACTTGGTGGATTGAGTTTTTGTGCAGTACACAGCACAAAACACATTTTTTATTGGGGGGATCTATGGATCAATCGATTTTCAGCAACTTTCCGACAGTGCGATATGAGGGAGCCGCGAGCATATCCGACCTGGCATACCGCTGGTACGAAGCAGACCGAACAGTGTTGGGAAAGCCGCTTCGCGAGCATCTGCGATTTGCGGTCGCGTATTGGCACAGTCTGGCGATGAACGGCAGCGATCCGTTTGGTGCGCCTACGATTCATCGTCCGTGGATGGGCCGTAACGACACGATGCAGGCTGCGCAGGACAAGGCAGACGCCGCATTTGATCTTTTTCGTGTTCTCGATCTTCCCTTCTACACATTCCATGACCGCGATGTCACTCCCGAGGGCCGAAGCTTGCGTGATTCGGTTGCGAATCTTCATAGCATGTCGGATTACCTGGCAAAGAAGATGCAGTCGTCGAAGACACGGCTGTTGTGGGGTACGGCGAACCTGTTTACTCATCCGCGATTCATGTCGGGTGCTGCGACTAATCCAGACCCGGAGGTCTTTGCATACAGCGCGACGACGATCAAGCATTGCATGGATGTAACGAAGAAGCTGGGCGGCGAAAATTATGTGTTGTGGGGCGGACGTGAAGGCTATGAGACGCTGCTGAATACCAGCCTGAAACATGAGCTAGAGCAGATGGGCCGCATGCTTGCCTTGGTGGTCGAGTACAAACACAAGATCGGATTCAATGGTCAGATATTGCTTGAACCGAAGCCGAAGGAGCCTACAGCTCATCAATACGACTTCGACACAGCGACCGTGTATGGATTTTTGAAGAGGTTCGGGCTTGAGAGCGAAATAAAGGTAAACCTTGAAGGAAATCACGCATTGCTCGCGGGGCACACCTTCGAACATGAGATTGCGACGGCCGCTGATCTGGGGATTCTCGGATCCCTTGATATCAACCGCGGCGACCCGTTGCTTGGTTGGGATACAGACCAGTTTCCAGTAGATCTGTACTCGATGACATTGGCGATGTATCACGTGATTCAGGCTGGCGGTCTCGGGCAGGGCGGCATGAACTTCGACGCTAAGGTGCGGCGTCAGTCGTTTGAGCCCGAGGATCTTCTGCATGCGCATATTGGCGGCGTGGATCTTTGTGCGCGCGCGTTCCTAATTGCGGCGAAGATTCATGAGGAAGGGCGCCTCGCGGAGATTGTAACCGCGCGCTATGCGGGCTGGGATTCGCCGGAGAGCCAGGCGATGCTTGCGGGCAAGGAGTCGCTGGAGGCGATCGCTACCCGAAGCGAAGTGCGCAACATCGATCCTAAGCCGCGATCCGGACGGCAGGAGCAGTTGGAAAATCTGATCAACCATTATCTGTAGTCGAGGCAAAGACCGCATCCGCAAAGAATGATGGTCTGGTCCGGACTGAAGGAGTATCGATGATTCTGCAGCGCTGGATGACACGATCCGCAATTGTTCTGTTGAGCCTAGTTGCCCCTTCTTTGGCGCAGGCTCCTTTGCCGTCTGATTCGCGACGCCCTTCACTGGGGCTTGGTGCTGCATGGTATCCCGAGCAGTGGCCCGAGAGCCGATGGGATGCGGACCTCACACTCATGGAACAGGCACACATAAATTTTGTGCGCGTCGGTGAGTTTGCGTGGAGC
>Ga0302177_10002428_pt1 | contig 13189 bp, 6 predicted proteins | sample I_Palsa_E1_2_FD_198780 | JGI IMG/M metagenome (GOLD analysis project Ga0302177, IMG submission 198780) | Peat permafrost microbial communities from Stordalen Mire near Abisko, Sweden - I_Palsa_E1_2 | ecosystem: Environmental > Terrestrial > Soil > Palsa > Peat permafrost | place: Sweden: Abisko... | reverse complement strand
TCCCGGCGTCGTCCACCGCCTCGATCGCCAGACCAGCGGCCTGCTGGTGGTCGCAAAAAATGATGTGGCGCATCAAAAGTTGAGCGAGGCGTTCGCGGCGCGCGAGACGACCAAGCAATACCTGGCCCTGGTGCAGGGCCGCATGAAGCAGGACAGTGGCAGCATCAACACGCCGATCAGCCGCGACGTGAACCGGCGGACGCGAATGACGACGCGCCGCAGCGATGGCCGACCGGCGCTGACTCATTGGAAAGTCCGCGAGCGCCTCGCGACGCCATGGGGAGAATTTTCTCTGCTCGATGTCAAGATCGAGACGGGGCGCACGCATCAGATCCGCGCCCACATGAGCTCGATCGGCCACCCCGTGGTTGGGGACACGCTCTATGGCGCGGCGACGGAAATCAAGCAGATGCCGGCGGCGCGGCAGAAGGCGACGTTGCGATTCCTGCAACTAAAGCGGAACTTTCTGCACGCGGCAAAGCTCGGATTGCGGCACCCAACCAGCGGCGAATGGATAGAATGGGAGGCAGCGCTTCCCATCGAACTGGAAGCGTTTCTCCGCGAGCTGCGCGGGTTGGAGTGATTTTGAGATTGCAGTACCGAAATATTTTGAGATACGCGGCCCCCGCGTTGCTGGGAGCCTCATCACTGCTTGCGCAAAGCACACCGGCCGCGACTCCGCCGCCAACTTCGGACGTTCCCGCCCAGACGTCGCCCAGCCAGGCCGCGCCCGCGCCGGCTACTCAGCCATCGCTCGGGTCGCAAGCCGAGCAGCCGCCGGCTGACACCGCAAATCCGCAGCCGCAGCAAGAGGGTGGACAGCAACCGAGTGGCAGCGACGCCGGCAACTTCGTCCTCAAGGTGCCGGTCAACGAAGTGAATCTCGTTTTTACAGTGACCGACAGGAGCGGGCGCTTTGTGAAGAACCTGCGACAGCAGGATTTTCAGCTGCTGGATGCGAAGAAGCCTCCCGCAAAGGTGCACCAGTTTACGCAGCAGACGAACCTGCCGATGCGTGTCGGGCTTTTGATTGACACCAGCAGTTCGGTGCACTCGCGATTTGATTTTGAGCAGCGATCGGCGGTGGATTTTCTGCAGCAGATTTTGCGGCCGCGGCAGGACCTGGCATTCGTGATGGGCTTTGACTCGTCGCCCGAGATGACGCAGCCCTTCACCAGCGATCTCGACAAGCTGGCGACGGGAATCAACGGCCTGAAGTCCAACGGTGGAACGGCGTTGTACGACGCGCTGTACAAGGCGTGCCGCGACGAACTGCTGCCTATCAAGAACGACGAGCCGATGCGGAAAACGATCGTCCTGTTGAGTGACGGCCACGACAATCAGAGCCGTGTCCATGAAGACGAAGCGATCAAGATGTGCCAGCGCGCGGCGGCCACGGTGTACACGATCTCGACCAACGTCAGCCCGACGAAAGATGTCGGCGACGACATTCTGGCGGAAATTTCCGACAAGACCGGTGGCCGGACCTTTGTCCCGCTCAAGGAAGAAGACGTGGCGCACGCGTTCTATGAAATTTCTGACGAGCTGCGCGCCCAGTATGCGGTCGTCTACACGCCGGCGGACTTCAAGACCAACGGCGAGTTCCGCGACATCTGGCTGGTGCCGGTGGACCGCAACAAATATCACGTACGCGCGCCCAAGGGCTATTTCGCGGCGCGAGAGCAGTAGGAAACCCCTCTCTGACACGGCGGCCGAGTCGAGTCGCCAACTATATATATGTCCTAAAACATGTCCGGCGCAGCTTCCGGTTCGCGATCGTGTAACGCGGCGGTAGTATCGTGGAAGTACATTCTGTGCCGGCTTGGCATGACAGCGACGGCCTTGCGTAAGATCTGACATCTCCAACCCGACGCAAGTTTGCACGGATGAACTGGAGCGTAAGATGACAACTCTCGCTAGCCCCTCCACGCCTGAAGCTGCCTCCCCGGCGCTCGCGCCCGACGAATTGCGCAGGATGAACGCATACTGGCGCGCCTGCAATTACCTTGCGGCAGGAATGATTTATCTGCGCGCGAATCCGCTGCTGCGCGCACCGCTCAAGCCCGACCACATCAAGCGGCGGCTACTCGGACATTGGGGCAGCGACCCTGGACAGTCCTTCACGTGGATTCACTTGAACCGGCTGATCAAGAAATATGATCTCGACATGATTTACATCGCCGGGCCCGGACACGGCGCGCCCGCGACGCTCGCGAACAGTTATCTCGAGGGACATTATTCCGAGGTCTATCCGGCGATGAGCCAGGATGAGGAAGGGCTGCGAAAATTCTTCCGGCAATTTTCTTTTCCTGGCGGGATCGGCAGCCACTGCACGCCAGAGACGCCGGGGTCGATTCACGAAGGCGGCGAGCTCGGCTACAGCCTGTCGCATGGCTACGGCGCGGCCTTCGACAATCCCGACCTGATCGTCGCGGTGATGATCGGCGACGGCGAGTCGGAGACGGGGCCCATGGCGACGTCGTGGCACTCCAATAAATTCCTCAACCCGGTGAGGGACGGAGCGGTCCTGCCTATTCTGCACTTGAACGGTTACAAAATCGCGAACCCCACAATCTACGCGCGCATTCCGCAGGAGGAGCTGGAGAGCCTGCTGCGCGGCTACGGGTACACACCGCATTTCGTTGTCGGTGATGACCCTATGACGATGCACCAGCTGATGGCAGCGACACTGGAGAAATGTGTGCTCGAGATTCGCGATATTCAGAAGAATGCGCGGAGCACGGGCAAGGCCGACCGTCCGAAATGGCCGATGGTGGTGCTGCGCTCGCCGAAGGGCTGGACGGGACCGAAGGAAGTGGATGGCCACAAGGTTGAGGGATTCTGGCGGGCGCACCAGGTGCCGGTGCTCGATCCAGTCACGAATCCGGGCCACTTGAAAATTGTCGAGGCGTGGATGCGCAGCTACAAGCCGGAAGAGTTGTTTGATGACGCCGGCAAGCTTCGCGCCGAACTGCAGGAGCTGGCTCCGAAGGGCGAGCGCCGGATCAGCGCCAATCCACACGCCAATGGTGGGCTGTTGCGCAAGCCGCTCGATCTGCCAAAGTTTGAAGACTACGCCGTCAAGATCAAAGGCCCAGCGGGAATTTACGAGTCGCCGACTGCGGTACTCGCCACGTTTCTGAGCGACGTGATGCGACGCAACATGAAAAACTTTCGTGTCTTCGGCCCGGACGAAACGGCCTCGAACAAGCTCGACGGAATTTATGCGGCGTCGAAGAAGACTTGGCTGGAGGAATATCTTCCTGAAGACGCCGACGGCGGTGAGCTCGCCTTGGATGGGCGCGTCATGGAGATGCTGAGTGAGCATACGCTGGAAGGCTGGTTCGAGGGCTACGTGCTGACGGGGCGCCACGGGCTGTTTTCGACGTATGAAGCATTCGTCCACGTCATTGACTCAATGTTCAATCAGCATGCGAAGTGGCTGGAGAAATCGAAGAAGGAGATCCGCTGGCGCGCGCCGGTGTCGTCGATCAATTTGCTGATCACGTCGCTGGTATGGCGGCAGGACCACAACGGATTTACGCATCAGGACCCCGGCTTTCTCGACATCGTCACCAACAAGAGTGCGGACGTGGTGCGCATTTATCTGCCACCCGATGCGAACTGCCTGTTGAGCGTGGCCAGTCATTGCCTGTGCGCAACGGATTACGTGAACGTGATTGTTGCTGACAAGCAACCGCACCTTGTCTACCTCGACATGGACGCGGCGGTCGATCACTGCACGAAGGGCATCGGCACGTGGGATTGGGCGAGTACGGACGAGGGAACGGAGCCCGACGTGGTCATGGCGTGCGCGGGCGATATTGCGACGATGGAGTCGGTGGCCGCGGTTGCAATTCTCAAGGAGAAATTTCCTGACCTGAAGATTCGCTTTGTGAATGTCGTCGACCTGTTCCGGCTGATGCCGGAGCGGGAGCACCCGCACGGGCATTCGGATCGCGATTTCGATTCGCTCTTCACCAAGGACAAGCCGGTAATCTTCAACTTTCACGGCTATCCTGCGCTCATTCACAAGCTGACGTACAAACGGACCAACCACGACAACTTCCACGTTCGCGGCTACAAGGAAAAGGGCAATATCAACACGCCGCTGGAGCTGGCAATCCTGAACCAGGTAGATCGCTTCAACCTATGCATCGATGTCATCGACCGGGTGCCGAAGCTGGAGGCGACGGCGGCGCATGTCAAAGACTGGCTGAAGGACCAGATCATCGACAGCATCGCGTATGCCCATGCCGAAGGTATCGACAAGGAAGAGATTCGTAACTGGGTTTGGACAAAATAGATGGCGGGTGCGCGTGGTGCCGGTAAAGGCCCTGGAAATCTGATCCTCGTGCTGAACAGCGGGTCTTCGTCGCTGAAGTTCGGCGTCTACCGCAAAGGCCATGACGAAGAGTTGGTGCTGGAAGGCAGCGCTGAGGGGATCGGACGCCCCAGCGGCAGTCTCAAGATAAAGACGGCCGATGGCAAAACCATCCTCGAGGAGAAACACGTTCTTGAGTCGCAGCCTGCCGCGCTCAAAAAAATTGCCGCTGCGCTGCGTCAACAGAAAGATGCGGCGCCGGTCGCGGTCGGGCATCGCGTCGTCCACGGCGGACCAAAGTTGCGCGATCATCAGCTCATCACGCCAAAGGTATTGCGCGAGCTGGAGGCGGCGGTGCATTTTGCCCCGCTGCACATTCCGCCGGCGCTGGCGCTGATCCGCGAGGCGCAGAAGATCTTCCCGCAATGCCCGCACTACGCCTGCTTTGACAACGCGTTTCATCGCACGATGCCGGAGGTGGCGCGGCATTTGCCGTTGCCGCTGAAATATTACCGGCAGGGCGTGGAGCGCTATGGCTTTCACGGCCTGTCCTGCGAGTCGCTGGTTTTCCAGCTGCGCGGCAAACTGCCGCGGCGCGCGGTGTTTGCGCATCTCGGGAACGGCTCCAGCTTGACCGCCGTGGTCGCTGGAAAATCGATCGACACGTCGATGGGGCTGACGCCGACCGGCGGCATCCCGATGGGAACGCGCAGCGGAGACCTGGACCCGGGCGTGCTGCTCTATCTCATGCGCACTGGCAGAATGGGCGCGAGCCGCCTGGAGACGCTGCTGAATCGAGAAAGCGGACTGTTTGGATTGTCGAATGGCGAGAGCGACATGCAGGCGCTATTGAAGCGAGCGGCAGCGAAGGACGCTCCTGCTGAGCTGGCGATCGTGGCCTTCACAACCGCGGTGCGGAAATATATCGGTGCGTACGCAGCGTTGATGGGCGGCGTCGATCTCATAGTGTTCACGGGGGGCATCGGCGAGAACAGCACGGAGATCCGGCAACGCAGCTGTGCCGGCCTGAAATTTCTGCGCGGCAAGGTGCTCGTCCTGAAGACGGAAGAAGACCGCATGATCGCGCGGCACACGCGTGCTCTGCTGACGGGCGCGCGAAAATCTGCCCAGAAGCGTTCATGAACTCGAGATAGCGACTGCAAAGAAGAAGGGCGCATCCATTGCGGATGCGCCCTTGAGTTTTCCCGGCAAACGCCGGGGTCGATTATTGCCCAGTGCCGCTGAGCGAAATCTGCTCAGGCGAAACGACAACGCCGCCGCTGTAGAGCGGGACGCCGCCGGAGGTGATCGGGTAAGTGGCCGTGACCGCGCCGCTGGTGGTTGGGTTGAAGCCGAAGATCAATTCGCAGCTTGCGTTAACCGCCAGCGTCGTTGTGCAACTGGAGGCGACAAGTGTGAACTCGCTGCTTCCATTGATCGGTCCCAGTCCGAGGGTGATGGCCGAGGCGGTGCTGTTGTTCAGCTCCACTCCGTAGTTGCCGCCCGAGGTGCCCTTCGGTACGTTGCCCCACTTCTTGACGGTGGAAGTTGCGGTGAACTCGCCGCTGCTGGCAACGCCCGTTCCGGAGAAGGTGAGGACGTCGGAGTAAGGCGCCCCGCCCGTGCTGCCGCCCGGATAGATCACCTCATTCGTGCTGCCGAGGGTGACGGTATAGTTGCTGGCCCCCGGGCTGGTTGGCGCGAAGGTGACGGCAATCGAGCAGGACTTGCCGGCCGCGAGGCTGGTTGGGCACGCCGAGGTTGCGGTGAAGCCCGATCCCGAGCCGAAGCTGATGGAGACGTTCGCAGCGACAGCGGCCTTGTTGGTGATGTTCAACCCGAAGCTCAGCGAGGAGCCGTCGTTGACGTTGCCGAAGGCGTGCGTGTTAGTAGTGAGCGACAGCCCGGTGTTCGCAACCACCTTGGCGGTGAAGGCCTCGGTGATAGCGTTGCCGCCGGTCGGCGTCAGAACGACGCTGCCGGAGTAAGTGTTCGCAGTGCTGCTTTCGAGCGATACATAGATGTTGCAGCTCGATTCGGCCGCCAGCGGAGACTTGCAGGTGTTGGTGACGATGAAGGGCGAGGCCGGCGTGGTGATGGTGTAGGCGACTGCAGTCAGGTTCGGGTTATAGACGTTGAGCGTGGTGACGGCCGAGGTTGCGCCGGCGGCGAGAGTTCCCATGTTGAGCGGGCCGCCGGTGGGCGTCACGCTGAGCGAGCCAGCATTGAGAAGCGCGAATCCAGCCAGGGTAGCGGGGAAGTTCGTCGCGCCGGAGCGGTCAAACGCCTTGTCGCCGATACCTGTGCCGATGCCCGAAGGAACGTTGACCTTCCATGAGCCGGACTCGTACTTGCCGACCGTGGTGGAGCTGCCGTCGCCGAACGGCGGTGAGTAGTAGTAGAAGTAGTTGCACGTCGCGCCAGATGCCAGGCTGGCCGGGCAGTTGGTGGCGTAGTTGAAGGAGCCGGACGACGTGTTAACGAACGTGAGGCTGAGGGCCTGCGCGGCTGCAGTGAAGTTATAGACGAGCACGCCGTAGGCCGCCGTGCAGTTATAACCGAGGATGGTGTTGGCGCCGCCGCAGGTTGTGGGCGAGCCGTCCAATGTGCCGCCGCTATCGCCGCTGCCCGTCGTCACGGAGCCGCAACCGACTGGCGTCCCCGTTCCATTGTTGGTGTAGCAGATGCTGAAGTCGTGCGTCAGATCTGTGGTGAACAGGATACCGGCGAAGTAAGCCGTCACAGTGTTGGATGGCCCGGAGGGAGCGTAGTTTGTGCCGCCGCCGTAGCTCGCGACGAAGGTATCGAGCCCAGCCGCGACGCCGGTGGTTGTGGGAGTAACGGTGATGGTCGCCGTGCCATTCGTAGCGACAGACGCCGTCGCAACGAGCACGCCGGTCGTGCTGTCAGTGAAGTAGACGAAGCCGTTGTAGTTGCCGTTGGTCGTCGGTGTCATCGTGGCTTTGAGGGTCAGAGTAGTGACGCCCGCCGCGCTGGAGCCGGTCGACGTCGTCGCCGCCAGGGTGATGGTGTTGGTCAGCTGGCCTTCGACCAGGATGGTGGTGTTGCCGATGCCGGTCAGGTAATCCGCCGCGTTCACCGGTGTGAAGGTGGTGCTCAGAGGATTGAGGCCGATCGGCAGAACAGTGCCGAGGCCCGGCGTGTAATTAAACGTGCCGGGGATGGTGACGGTTGCGGTGGTCGGCGTGCCGAGTGCCAGGCCGAAGACGACAATTCCATTGCCCGGCGTGGTGACGCTGGCGACAGTTTCGCCCGCAGCCAGTGCCAGGGTGTAGCCGTAGATATAGACCGGGGCGTTGTACTCGCCGCCGTTGTTGGTATCGCCATACGCCATGGTGCTGACGATGGTCTCGCCGGTCTCGCCCTTGGAGCTGGTCCACGGGCTGGAGGTGAGCGAGTAGGTGGAGGTCGTGCCATCCCCGTAAGTGACGACGACGCTGCCCGTGGCCGCGGTGCTGTTCGCACTTGCAGCCAACACATAAAGGCTGGTGAACTGCTCGTCAGGATTCTGCGACGTGCCAGCGACGCCGACCGGAATGGTGACGACATTCTTGACCGCGCTCAGAACGTTTGGCGAACCCAGCGGGAAGCCGATGCCGTTGTAGTAGACAACCGATCCGAGCAGGTTGGCGGAATAAGCGTCATTGGCGGGCGAGGCGGAGAAGCCATACGCCGAGTTGAACGGCGAGTAGCCATCGGAGAAGTAGCCAATGGCGTTGACGTAAATTCCGAGCGGCAGCGGCGTGTAGCCGGTGACTGCGGTCGCAGTCGCATCCAGCTGCGTGCTGCTCAGCGGCGTCGGGTAGAGAATCGGCGCCGGCATCGGCCAGGTGATGGTCGGGGCTGCGGCGAAGACGTCCAATGTCACGCTGTCGGTCGCTGAGTTATACAGCGCCGTGTTCGTCGGCACGAACGACGTGTTCAGAGTCTGCTCGCCGACGCCGAGGATGGTTCCCGTGGTCGGCGTGTAGGTGAAGGTGCCGGCGATCGGCGCGCCCTGAACGCCCATCGCGGTGAAGACGATGTCGCGGTCATTGGGGAGTGTCACGCTGACTGCACCCGGCAACAGCGGGAACGTGTACACGTACATGCAGCTGGTGCATGGGCTCTGGGTACCGTTGGCGATAATGCGGTCAGGACTGCAGGCCGCAGTGTACTCATTCGGAAACGAACCCTTCGGATAGGCCCAGTCACTGAAGGTCTGCGAGTAGCCGATCGACAGCGGAGCAATCGGGTAATTGACGTACACAGTGTGAGTCGGGTTGGCCTCGTTGTTCACCATCGCGCCGACCAGGGTCACGCTGGTGTACGAGGTCCCGGCCGGAGGGAAGGGAAGCACTACCGTGGCGCCCAGACCGACTCCGCCATTTTGATAACCGGTAAATGCGTTCAGCTGGTTGATCGGACCGAGTGGGTAGATGATGCCGCCGACGTTGACGTTGGAGCCGAAATAAGTGTCGTCGTACTCGACGCCGCCGCCGTCAAATCCACCGCCCTGGGTAGGTGTGCCCGGGGAGGCGATGCCGTAGACGTTATAAAACAGCGGTACGTAAGAGGTGCTGAGCGCCTCGGCGTCCAGCTGCACGGAGCTGAGCGCAGTACCGTAGGGAACCGGAGCGGGAGTTGGCCAGACGATGGAGACGCCGTTCGCATTCTCGATCGGATTGGAGTCGCGGTTGATGATCGGCGCGTAGGGCTTCACCTTTGTGGACTGCGAAGCAGTAGCGGAGACATCCGCCTGGCCACTGCTGGCGGCCAGCGGCAGATAACCGGGGTAGCCGATCGCGGAGCCGTTGACCTGGTTCAGAACAGCCTGCACGCCGGCGCGGGCAGCTGCAGTCAGCGAGGCGCCGTGGCTGAAGTTCAGCTGTGAGGAGCCGTTGCAGAATGTACCGTCGATGCCGTCGGCGTCACAGTAGACGGCCTTCTTGCTGTCGATGGTGATGGCGGCGGTAACCGGCGTCTTCGTTTCCGCGCCGGCAACTGGAGCGGCAACGAGCCCGAGATCGCAGGCCGAGGCGCCAGCGTAATCCGACGGCGTGTATACGGAGACGCCTTCTGCCGCGGCGGCGAAGAGATAATTTTTCCAGTTCATCAGATCGGCAGCACTGCGGCCGGCCTGGCAAACGTTGACGCCCACACTGAGGCTGTCAATGTGCGTGCCACTCAGCATCGGGTGATCGATCACAACTTCGGCGGCGGCTTCCGCGCCGGTCTTGACCAGGCTGTCACCGCAGGCAACGAGCACAACCTGCGCGGACGGCGCGCCAGTCAGGGCCCATTCCGAATCCGCCAAGGCCTGCTGCTCGCCGATGTTACCGGTGCGGCTGGCTGCGTTGCAGCTGCTCGCCGGGACGCCGTCGTAGCTCTTCAATGCGCGGCTGCCGGTTCCGTAAGTGCCGAGCTGCGTGCTGCGGAAGCCGTCGAAGCTCTCCGCGTTGACGATGCTGTCTTCTGCAACCGCGACGACGTGACCGTAGCCGGTGAAGGCGGTGGCGAAGTTGCCGCTGCCGTTCAGCACGGGCGTCATGTTGTAAGTCGAGTAGAAGTCAGACGACTTGAACTCGTTGCCGTTGCCGCCGACTGAAAATGCGCGGGTCGCCTTGATGTCGTTCAGACCGGTGACGCCGGCGATGAGCTGCGCGAAGGCAGCCGGGACTTCCGGGTTCGTCATGTTGCCGAAGTGCGTTTCGCCGGCGACGTTGAGCTCGTGAATTTCCGTGTTGAATGCCTGGCGAATCTGGCCGGCTGTGCCGGAGATGTCGATCGCCAAATGATTGCTGCGAACCTCGTTGATCTTGAAACCCTGCGAGGTCAGCCACGCCGAGACATCCGCGATCTGCCGCTCGGACGCGCCAAAGGTCTTGCCGTATTCCGCGGGAGCCAGCCATTGGTGATAGAACGGCGAGCCCGGGTTCTGCTGCATCTGCAGCAGCTGGCGCAGAGCGGTCTCTTTTTCCGGCGAGCGCTCAAGCACAACCAGCATGTGATTCAGCCGCATGCCTGGATCGACGATGCCGCGATCATTTTTCGACGTCGCCGCCGCCGGAACATTACCTTCCAGGCGGACGAGCTCGCTGTTTGCCGCGGTCACGCCAGCCCCCAAGCTGACGTTTCCCTGGTCGTGGCTCGACGCAGGCGCGCTCGATACAGCCGGATGACCGGCCGGTGCGGCGCTGGCAATCGAAGTCACAGATAAGGTAAGGGCGGCGGTCCCAATTGCTAGACCAATGGACTTGAACAGCTTGAATGAAGACATAAGGCTCCTGAAGCAGAAACAGAGGGTTTCGAACGAAAAAGTTACACAGCCCGATGGGGGAAATTGCCGGGCGAATCGGTCTAGATGGGTACAGAGTGATGCTAGGAAGGAACGCCAATGGCGTCAATAAGAAAATTCTAATCCGTTCAGAGATTAGGCCGCAGTTACGAGACGAATAAGTAACGGAAAAGGAGCACTTCGGTGCGAAAGCCAAGCCTTGTCAACATTTCTCATGCGACGGCTCGACTTGTCGACCTGAGGGACGCTGCTACCCTCTCCCCCAACAGGTGTAGACCGCTGTTAATGCTTCGGATGCCAACGTTGATGATTTTTCCAACAGCGCCGCTTTAGGTCATGCCATCGGTGACTAATGTGTGATTTGAAATCCGCGAGGGACGCGCCACAACTTGCCTAGCCTGCGTGAAAATAGAAGAGATTCCCGTCGAGATCAGCAACCGTGAACTGCCGGATTCCCCACGGCTTTGTCTCCAGAGGCTCAACGATCTTCGCACCCGAAGACTGCAGCTCCTGATACGACGCATCGATGTCTTCCGCGAACACCCAGTGGATCGCCGCTTCAAACGACTGCTCCTTCTTCCGCAAAAAGATCACCACGCCGGTGCGCGACACCGAGCCTATCTCCTTGCCGGGAGTCAGCCATCCAATCTCAAAGCCGAGCGTATCTCTGTAATGCTGTTGCGCGCGTTCAACATCGGCCACCGGCAACTCCGGCACCGGCTGCGCGTTGATGGAGTGCGTGACCGGCTTCGCGTCGACTGAGCTTTCCATTCCTCAGTTATGCAACACCACAGTCTCCGCGTCAATCGCTTCCACGCGAAAATTGTGATTTACTTCTGCGCCGGTGGAGCATTGTCCTGCAGATATGCAGCGCTCAGCGTGTTCTTACTCTTCGCAATCGGCAGCAGCGTTGGATAAAACTGCACGAACGTTGTGTCGACTGCAGCATGAGCCGCGTGACAACTGTAGCAATCCGCCGAAGCGGGAATCATCTTCGACGTCTTTCCATCATCGAAGCTGAAAAAGGCCCACTTGCCCGGAAAGCGCGCTTCGTCTTTGACGTGGACCTCCAGCCCCATCAGCTCGCCCTGATAATTTCCCTTCTGATTGATCGAGCCTTTGCCCTGCGCCCCGCGAACCTCGAGCACCATGGTCGTCTTGTCGGGCCATGTCCCGGTTTCGACAAATGCTTTATAAGCTTCGGGATTGACGAAGACGTTGTCGAACATGTGATGGTCGCCGCCCATCTGCATCGCCGGGTTGTAACTCATGTCGAAGCCTGAAGTCAGGTAGACCCAGGCGCGATAGTTTTCCGGCAGCTTGAGCTGGGCATCCGCGGTGTATTGCGGGGCGTTGTCCGGCGGCGCCGCTGCCGGCTTCAGTGTGATTAAAGAAAATAGAAACGCGAGGACGGCGAATCCGGATTTCACAGAACTGAGCATGCAGGCAGTATCGCGGCCCAATCCCGGCGGCGCCAGAGCACCGGCTGCACAGTCCCGGCGATTGGCTGCATCGCTGCGATTTTTACCTGCCGCGTGGCTTAGGATTTCGACATGGCCGCGAAACCCATCAACGCGAATTCACACAGCTGGCGGTGGATCACGTCCATCTGGCTCGGCTTCGGCCTGGTCGACGCACTGCAGACCGTCTTCGTCATGCGCGCCGAAGGCATGCATCACGCGTGGGCCAAACTCTTCGCGGTCACAGTCGCTTCGTGGCTGCCCTGGGCGCTCGCCACGCCGCTGGTCATGCGCCTCGGCGACCTGTTTCCGCCGATCAAGTTGCGCCCCATCGCGACATGGCCGATTCATCTCGCCGCATGTAGCGCCATCGGATTAGCCTTCACCGCGTGGACCACGTGGCTGCACCTCATGTTCAATCCCTACGCCGATCCGGCGCCTTACCCAGCCTTTACCCATGCCTGGATCAATAGATTCACCAGTGGAATTCTCGCGTCCCTCGTCTTGTACGCAGCAATCCTCGCAGTCAATTACGCCTTGCAGTCGCGAGCGCGCCTCGCCTGGCAGCAGACCGAGACCGCGCGCCTCAGTGAGCAACTGCTCAAGGCCCAACTGGATGCGTTGCGTCGACAGATCGAGCCGCATTTTCTCTTCAACTCGCTGAGCGCAATCGCCGGCCTGGTGCGCGAGCAGAGAAGCGAAGACGCAGTCAGCATGCTCGCCGGGCTCAGCGATTTTCTCCGCCGCGTCTTGCAGGAATCCTCGCGACAGGAAGTCCCGCTGCGCGAGGAGATGGAATTCACCCAGAAATATCTCGACATCCAGAAAGTCCGCTTCGCCGACAAGCTCGAGCTGAGCGTGGACATTCCGGGTGACCTGCTGGAAGCGCTGGTGCCGACCCTGATTTTGCAGCCGATGGTCGAGAACGCCATCAAGCACGGCATCGCCAAACGCGCGCAGGGCGGAGCAATCCGCATTGTGGCGTCGCGAGTTGGAAATAAGCTGACGCTGCGAGTCTCCAACGATGGCCCCAGCCTCGTCGCAAATGGAGCTTCGAAGGGAATCGGCATTTCGAATATCAAGACGCGCCTGACCAGCCTCTACGGC
>Ga0302177_10002427_pt1 | contig 13191 bp, 11 predicted proteins | sample I_Palsa_E1_2_FD_198780 | JGI IMG/M metagenome (GOLD analysis project Ga0302177, IMG submission 198780) | Peat permafrost microbial communities from Stordalen Mire near Abisko, Sweden - I_Palsa_E1_2 | ecosystem: Environmental > Terrestrial > Soil > Palsa > Peat permafrost | place: Sweden... | reverse complement strand
GCCCTCGGTCGTGCTGCTGGGCGCGGCGGCGCTGACGGTCAGCGTGGCATCGCTGCCGCACAACATCGCCGCAACCGCCGGCCTGCTGATCCTCAGCGCGTTGCTGGTCGGAGTCTTCCTGGTGGTCGACCGCCGGATGGACACCGCCGTGCTGCCCGCCAGCGTCTACGGCTTCGGCCCGCTGAAGTGGGTGTACCTGACCTTGGGGCTGCTGGTGGCGGCGACCAAGGTGGACCTTTATGTACCGCTGTTCGGTCAGCGGCTGGCTCACTTGGGGCCGATCGTCGCCGGGCTGCTGGGCGCGGCGTTATCGCTGGGCTGGATGATCAGCGGACTGGTCAGTGGCTCGTTGAACAAGGCGCGCTCGATCGTGATCGTGGTGATCGCGACACCGCTGGTGGTGGCCGGCGGGCTGGCTTTGGCCGGAGTCACTCATGTGCAAGGCGCGACGGCGGGCATCGTCATCCTGTGCGCGCTGGCGCTGCTGGCCGTCGGGGTGGGTGTCGGCGCCGCCTCGCCGCACCTGTCAGCGTGGGCGATGAGCGACGTCGACGACCCGGCTGAGGGCGGCGCCGCCGCCACCGCGATCAACTCGGTGCAGCTGATTTTCGGCGCCTTCGGTGCGGGGCTGGCCGGGGTCGTGGTGAACCTCGTCGACGACGGCGGGGTGTCAGCGGCTCATTGGGCGTTCGCCGTGTTCGCGGTTCTTGCGCTGACTGCCTGTGTCACCGCCTACCGCGCTGGGCGCCGGCAGATCGCCTTCTAAACGGCTCTTGCCGGTTACTGCCGCAGCGGCGCCGGGCTCCACAGTCCGCTGCGGGTTGCCGAACCCAGGTCGAGTTGGGCGGGCCCCGCATTCGGGTAGTACGGCGTAAGTTGTTGCAGCGCACCCCAGTCGCGGGACCAGTCGTCTTTCAGGTACGTCGGGACGGTGTTCGGGCGCGCCAGCAACTCGGTGACGCCTAGTGGCCCGCCGCCGTTCTTATCCATCACCGGCGAGTTGGCCTCGGCGCCGAACCGGTCGGGCAGGATCCGCCACTTTGGCACCTCGTCCACACCGTTCTGATGGCTGAACGGCCGCTGGCACGGGAAAGCCAGTCCCACAAGCCAATCCAACAGCACCGGATCCTTCGAGCCGACGACCTCCTGCAGCGTGCGCAGCTGCGGGATTCGCGGTTGGGTGACTGCGATCCAGTGCTGCGGCGCGAGGTCTTCGTCGTTCGCCACCACCCGGACCTGGGTGGCGTCCGACGGCAGCGCGGACATCGGTGCCCGAAGGTTGCGCCATGCCGGCGCCGCGCCTACATCCGCGAGTCCCATTGCGCCGCCAGGCTTGTTGCCGGCGGCCTGTTGATCGTTGGCCCACTGGATCTGGACTTCGCCGTAGTTGAACCGGCCCGCCGCCGAGACCACCAGCAGTGGCCCGGCCTCGCTGCGCTGACTTTTGTCGGGCAGCCGGTACCAGGCCGACCGCAACCGGGCGGGTATTTGGACGCCGGATCGCCAACTGCCCAGCACCGCCGTTTTGGCCGGATCGAGGCCGAAGGGCAGCCGCGCCCGCGAGCCGTTGATACCCGGCGCGGCGGTGGTGCCCCCTTCGGTGCCCGCTTCGCTGTTGACGGTCCCGTCGTCGCTGACGAAGCTGCGGTCGCCGGGACGTTCCATCACGGGGTCGGCGGACACCGTGGATGGGATGCCGTTGGGGTCGAAGCCCTCGGAAAAGCCGTCGGCCAGCGCTTCGTTCACCGGCGCCGAGACCGGCGACAGCATGCCGGCGTTCGGATCCTGTTCGACGAGAACGTCGGTGGCCAATCCGCAGGTCTTGCCAGTCAGCGCCTGCAGGTTGGAGCGGCCCACGGACCATGCCGGGTATTGATCGGTCATGCCGAGTGTCAGCGATAGCACCTCGGATAAGACCAGCGCCCACGCGGCAATCGCCAACGGAGACCTGATGATTCGGCCCAACCGCGACTCGCTGGGCGGGTCGGCGTCGCTGCTGCTTTTGACGAAGTGGAACCAGGCGGCCAGCAGCGCGATCAGTACGGTCAGTGCCAGGAAACCAGTGGTGAACCCGAAATGCCACTGCGGGAACGCATTTGACCACGGCACACCGAAGCTGGAGACGTACCACCAGCCGTTCACGCTGGCGAATGACAGCGCCACGACGAACAGCACCACCGAGGCGAACAGCGTCCGGTTGCGTCGCGAGCGCATCGCATGCGCGGTCACCGCGACGGCGGCCAGCGCCCCCAGCGAACCGGCCAGCCCGGCGAACACCCCGAAGTGGTGTGTCCACTTGGTCGGCGTGAACATCATCGCGATGAACGAGATGATCGTGATGCCGATGATCCGACGGCTCGGCCCGGCCGCAGTGCCCGGAATTCGCCCCTTGCGCAACGTCATTGCCACCGACACCGCGAGCGCGACCAGCAACGCCAACACGGCGAAACGGCGGGCGATCGACCCGTCGGGGCTGGCCATGAACAACCGCTCGTAGCGGAGGTGCTCGTCGAACCAGCTCAGGCTCGGTCCAAGCGCACGCTTGAGTGCGGTCGCCTCCAACTCGCCGGCCAGGGTCTGGTCGCGGAAGATCAGGATCAGGGTGACGGTGACCGCGGCGACGATGGGCGCCAGCAGCGGCAGCACACCGAACTGCCGCGACCGGCGGTGAATGATGGTGCGCAGCGGGCCGATAGCCACCAGCAGCGCGCCGATCGACGCGATACCGGTCGGCCCGGAGAAGAGCGTCAGCGCACCGATGATGCAGGCCGCCGCGACCGGCAGCAGCCGGCTGGTGGCCACCGCGCGCTCTACCGAACACCAGGTCAGCAGGATGCCGACCGCGATGATCGGCTCCGGCCGCAGACCGTTGTCCAGCGGCAGCCAGACCGCCAGGAACGTGCCTGCCGCCGTCCACGCCGCCGCTCTGCTGGTTTTGACGGCGTGCCCCAGCCGAGGGATGACTTCCCGGCTGATCACCCACCAGCAGGACAGGGCCATCAGCAGGGTGGGCAACCGCATCCAGATGCTCGCGGTGGTGACATGAGCCCACAGCGCCAGCAGGTCGTAATACCAGCCGAACGGTGCCTCGGGAGTGCCTAGCCAGCGGTAGTAGTTGGCCATGTAGCCGGCATGCTCCGACACCCGGGCCATGGTCAGGATGTAGCCGTCGTCGGCGGTGTTGGCTCCGACGAACTGCCACCACACCAACACCAGCGCGACCAGGCCGTCGAGTCCGCTGATCGACCACCAGCGCGGCGGCAGGAAGCGGCGGTGCCGGGTGCCGTCGGCGGTATCCAGAATGTGCAGCGCGGCTAACGCTATAAGGGTCAGCGCCACCCCGAGCACCATCGCGGCCATCTTCAGCGGCGTCGGCGAGCTGCTGTAGCGGGTGTCGATGGTGGCGGAGAACGTCAGGCCCGCCGGGGCCGGCCCACTCAGATCGGTGAAGACGCCGACGATCTGCGGACGGAAGTCGTAGCCGCTGCGCTCACCGCGCAACGCGGCGCCGGGATGTTCAGCGTTTGCGCCCTGTCTGAGCCCGACGAACTCCCCGACAACTCGATCGGCGTGCGCGGTGAAGACGAGTTTCTGACACGCGTCGCTCAGTACCTGGCTCATCGGCGCGACGACGAGTGGGACGTTGCGCACGACGAGTACGAGGTCGTCGTTGGCACGCTCGATCAGCAGACCGCGGTCCACGGCCTTGGGTGCCTGTTTGGGCACAGTGGACAACAGCACTGTCTTGCCGCTGTCGCCGGGACCGCCCAGGCCGGCGGCGGCCTGGCACGGGATGCTGATGTTGAGGTCGGTGGCCACGTAGCCGATCAGCGGGGCTTCGACGCTGCCGAGCACGCCGTTCTGCGGCCAGTTCAGTTGGGCGGTGGTCTGTTTGACCGGCAGCAGCGGGGTGACGATCGCCAGCAGCGCGCCGAGCAGACCGGCGACGACGGCGACGATCCGGGCAGCTCGGTAGGTTGTCCCGCCGTCGCTGGCAATTGAGCCCCGCTCGCCCCCGCAAGCGGGAGGTGCCCCCACCTCATCGCTTCGCTCTGCATCGTCGACGGCGCGGCTCACGGAGGTAGATGCTAGTTGCCCGGCATCCGCTGCCTCGGTAGCCATCAGGGTTTGCGGATGGCCAACACGAACGGGCCGATGGTGCTGACGGTGAAACGAGGGTCGGCGAACATCGCGGCGTTGAGTTCCACCGTGTAGCGGCGCACGTTGGGCTGGTTGGGGTAGACGTCTTCGGCCAGCCGCAGGGTGTACGTACTTCCCAAACCAGAAGCAGAAGCACCCGCCGAGCCGCCGTGCCGCATCAGGAACACCGTCGGCGGCGTCCACGGCAGGGTGTCCAGCGCGTTGATGAACGGATCGGCGGCTTTGAGCTTGGACCAGCTCTTAATCGCCGCCGCGCGCTTGTCGAACTGGGCGAGCGGGTTGGCGTAATGCGACGTCAGCCCTTGGAAGCCGAAGTAGGGGTAGTAAGACAGGAAGCTGTAGTCGGCGGTCATGACCACCGTCTGGTCGCGCGGTTTGCCGGTCGCCCGGGTGATCGCGGTGTCGATCTCCGGATAGAACTTCTCCGAGCTCGGCGGCCGGCGGTCGCCACGTTGCCCGTGACCGTCGGTGTCGGTGTAGGCGATGGTGAGGTCGGGTCGCAGCACGTCGGGGATGTCCTGGCTGAAGGCGATCGCCGCGGCCAGGCCGATCGACGCTGCCACCGGCAGCACGGCGCGGCCCCAGGCATGGTCGCGCCCACGCGCGGCTAAAGCTCGAGTGACTTCGATGAAGCCGAAGACGCCCGCGGCGGTCAGCAACACCGCGAGGGTGGATTGCAACCGGAAGGACAGCAGCGTGGTGCGCGCCAACGTCGCGAGCATCGACAACAGCGACCACACATAGACGGCCAGCACGCCGGCGGCCAGACCGCCTGCCCGTACCGACGACCGCGCGCGGACCACCAGCCACAGCGTCCCGAGCAGGCACAGCGCGCCGAGCAGGGTGAACTTCAGCATCGGGAAGGTCAGCTCGGCACCGTCGGCGGGCAGGTAGTGGTAGGCGCTGCCGGTATTGCTGACCGGGTCGTGGGCCGCCCGCAGCAGGAACGGCAGCCAGGTCGTCGACGCGATCGCGGCGGTGATCACGCCGATGACGGCCAGCCGCCGCAGCGGATCCAGCGCGGCCTTGAGGCCGTCGTGCCGGCGAGATGCCGCCAGCGCCAACGCCATCAGCAGCACGGTGAACGCGCTGTAGGCCAGCAGCAGCGTGTAGCAGGTCGCCGCGACGCCGAGGAAGATCCCCGCGCCGATCACCGCGGCCCACCCGCCGGATCTGGGGGTACCACCCGCTTGCGGGGGAGTTCCACCGCGCAGACCCGACCAGGTCAGGATCAGCACCGGCGGCAGTAGCACGGTGATCATCGCCGAGTACGGCTCCGGTGAGCTGTAGGCCAGCGTCACCGCGGCGGTCGCGGCGGTGACGATCACCGCGTACTCGAACCGGATCAGCCGCCACCACAACACCAGCGCCACAGCGATCGCGATGGTGATCGAGGTGATCGCCCACGGCTTGAACGTCTCCCAGCCCGGTGTGCCGCTCAGCGCCGCGATACGCCCGCCGACCCAGAACCAGCCCGGCGGATAGAACGCCGGCAGCCCCGCATAGGTCATGTCATGCAGCGACGAACTATCGGTCAGCCGGGTCAGGTATTCGGTGCGGAATTGCTGGTCGACGGAGATACCGAACAGGTAGAGCTTGGTCGCACCCAGCGGCATACCCAGCGTCACCACCGAGAACGCGGACACGAACACCAGCGCCAACAGCCGGGCCAGCGTCCGGCCCCTACCGCGCCGCCAAACCCAACCGGCGCACAGTAATCCAACGATGCAGCCAACCTGGCCGACCGTGGTGAGCGCGTGCAGCTGATTCGACGACGGGAAGGCGGGCCACTGGACTCGGCCGATCGCGGTCAGCGAGATCACCGATACCGCCGCGGCGATCGCCACCGCGATCACCATGTGGCCGACGGTGGCCAGCGCGTTCCGCATCTAGATGGGCAACTTGCGGAAGATCGGCCGCGGGATGTGCCGCAGCACCATCATCACATAGCGGAAAGTGCCTGGCGCCCAGACGATTTCCTTGCCTTTGGCGGCCGCGTTGACCGCCAGCTCGGCGACGGCTTCCTTGTCGACGGTGAACGGGGCCTCCTTAGCGCCGGTCGACTTCCAGTGCTCGATCGTCGTCGTGGTGCGCACCTGGCCGGGCCTGATGACCAGAACCCGAACCCCGCTGGGCCGCAACGCCTCTCCGAGTCCGAGATAGAAGCCGTCCAGACCGGCCTTGGTGGACCCATAGACGAAGTTGGATCGCCGGACCCGCTCGCCGGCCGCCGAGCTCATCGCGATGATCTGGCCGAAGCCCTGCGCGCGCATCTTCTCGCCGAGCAGCACGCCGACGGAAACCGCTGCCGTGTAGTTGACTTGGGCGATCTGTACCGCCTTTGGCTGGTTCTGCCACAGCTCCTCGGCGTCGCCGAGCAGGCCGAACGCCACGATCGCGACGTCTACGTCACCCCCGGCGAAGGCGGCGTCGATCACCTTGGGATGGCTCGCGGTGTCGACGCCGTCGAAGTCGATCCACTCGACGGACTTGGCGCCCCCGGCCTTCATCTGCGCGACGGCTTTGTCTTTCCCCGGATGGTCGGGGAGATCGGCCAGCACGATGCGGGCATGCGCGTTGCGCAGGTAGCGCTCGCAGATCGCCAGCCCGATCTCGGACGTACCGCCGAGCAGCAGGATCGTCTGCGGATTTCCTACGGCGTCAAGCACCATTTACAGCAGCTCCAAACGTCGGGCCATGTCGGAGACGAAGACTCCGGTCGGATCGACCTTGCGGCGCACCGCAATCCACTCGTCGATGCGGGGGTACATGGCGTGGAAGTTGTCAGCACTGACCCGCGAGTCCTTGGCGGTGTACACCCTGCCGCCGAATTCCATCACCCGGGCGTCGAGTTCGTTGAGGAATTCGTTGACGCCGGGCTTGTTGGGGAAGTCCATCGCGACGTTCCAGCCGGCCATCGGGAAGCTCAGCGGCGCACGGTTGCCCGGGCCGAAGAGCTTGAAGACGTTGAGGAAGGAGTAGTGGCCCTGGGTCTGAATCCAACGGATAATGCCTTTGAACTCGTCCATGGCATTGGGCGGCACCAAGAATTGGTGCTGGGCGAAACCCGCAGGGCCGTAAGCGTATTGCCACCCCGTGGTCAGATCGAGCATGTGGTAGAACTGCGTCAAGTTGACGATCTTGTTTTGGTAGTTCCCGCTCATCCGGTAGAAGGCCTCGCCGACCATGCTGCCCGTCAGCTTGGTCACCACGCCGACTGGAAAGATGTTGGGCACCGCGGGCAGCTGTGGGGCAGTGAACTGCAGCGGATTCTTGGCGAGCTTGGGTGGTAGCTGGTCTACCCTGGCCAGACTGCCGCGGCTGATCGCCGCACGGCCCAGCTTGGGCGGCGCGCTGATCGAGTCGAACCAGGCGCTGGAGTAGGTGTAGTTGTCCTCGGTGCCGTCCAAGTGCACCGCGACCGTCTCGTCCAGATCATGAGTGGCCACGCCGTCGGCGATGAAGTACGCCGTCTCGGTCGGCGTCATCGCGATGGTGGCCCGCAGCACAATGCCGGTCAGCCCGTTGCCGCCGACGGTGGCCCAGAACAGCTCGGACTCGTCGCCGTCCGGGGTGAGGTGACGGATCTGCCCGTCGGCGGTCAAGAGCTCCATCGAGGTGACGTGGTTGCCGAAGCTGCCCGCGCTGTGGTGGTTCTTGCCGTGGATGTCGCAGGCGATCGCGCCGCCGACGGTGACCTGCCGGGTGCCCGGCAGCACCGGCACCCACAGCCCGAACGGCAGCGCCGCCTTCATCAGCTGATCGAGGCTCACACCGGAGTCCACGTCGGCCTGGCCGCTGGCGGAGTCGATCGAATGAATCTTGTTCAGCGGCGTCATGTCGATGACCAGACCGCCGCCGTTCTGGGCGTTGTCGCCGTAGGAGCGGCCCAGTCCGCGGGCGATCACGCCCCGGCCACCGGCGTCGGCGACCTGACCGACCGCCTTGGCGATCAGCTCGGGGTCCGGCGTCGACAGCACCTCCGCTACCGACGGCGCGGTGCGGCCGAAGCCCATCAGCAGGGTTCTAGTGGTCGGAATGTCACTGCTCAACATCGTCAAAGAGGGTACCGCTTACAGGCGGCGCTTCAGCGCAGCCGGAAGATCACCGACCGCTGCACGATGAAGTTGATCACCGTCGCGGTGCCCTGCGCGATCACGAAAGCGGCCGGCACTCGCCACGGCTCGTTGGCGAACTGCAGGTAGAAGACGTAATTGATGCCGACCTGCACGCAATAGGTCAGCCCGTAGAGCACACCCACGGCGATGAACCGGGCTTTGCTGGGCGGCGCCTGGAACGTCCAGCGCCGGTTGATCAGGTAGGCGGTTGTGGTGCCGGCGATGAAGCTGAGTGATTTGGCGACGTTGACCTGCAGACCCAGCCGCAGCAGCAACACATACAAGCCGAAGTCGACGACCGCCGACAGTCCGCCGGTGACGATGAATCGCCACGCCTGTGTTTTCAGCGGCAGCTGGGCATTCGCCGCGATCTCGGCCATCGGCGAAAAGTCTACGGGCGCTTACGACGGATACTTCACGTCGAGCAGCTCGACCTGTTGCTCGCCCTGCGGCGTGGTGTAGCTGACCTTGTCGCCGGCTTTCCGGCCGACGAGCGCCTGGCCCAGCGGGCTGCTCGCCGTCAACGCCTCGGTTTCCCCGTCGATAGAGGCTTCTTCGATCACCGAGATCACCTGCATCGTCACCACGTCGCCGTCGGAGAACTTCAGTCTGACGACGGTGCCGAACGGCAGCTCGTCCCCGTTGGACGGCGCCGGACCGGCGTGCAGCAACCGGTCTAGTTCGGCGAGCCGCTCGTCGAGGCCGACCAATTCGTCGGCACGCTGGATGGCGTCGGCAGCGTCGGCGTGATCGCTGACGGCACCGCGGTCGTTGCGGACTTCGGCCTCCAGTCGATCCCGGCGTTCTTGCAGCCGGGCCAACTCGGCAGCTACGCGCGCGCGTGCCTCACCGGTAAGCCCAGAGGGCCGGACTGCTTCGCTCACCTTTGTCGATCTTTCGCGGTGCGACCGCGAGTCACCCGCACCGGAGACCGCAGCTGCTGCAACCAGCCCAGCACCTCGCCGTGATCTGGGCATAACCGTGCTCGCGCGATCTTGCCTGTTTCCTCGTCAACGGCATGCGCGACGACCGAAAGCGCGTGCACGTCCAACCCGACACTCGTACCCTGAACAATCACCGGAGGCCTCCTGATCTGCAAATGTGGCACTGCCAACGTTAGTATTCAGCCACGCCGGCAAGCCACGAATCGTTTTGCAGCCCGAGGCCTTCGGCCTCACCTGGCCTTTATACCAACTTGTGTAATGAGCAGTAGGTGATCCGGGTCTGCAGCCATGATCACCTAGCACCGATTCGAGATCGCCCGCCTCATACCTGTCGCCCGTGATCGTGGGTTGACTCCTAGACGGCTTGCGCCTCGGGTCGGTGCGTCCGGCGTGGAGTGGCTGAAGAGAGGCCTGCAAAGCCGAAAGTTGGTGTGCCCTCCTCGCTTTCCATCCCTGAATCGAGGCGAGGAGACAAGTTCGTGTCAGCGATACTGAAAGCCCCGGACAGCGTGGTGATCGCGATCGATCCCCATAAGGCGTCCTGGACTGCCGCGGTGGTCGACGCGTCGTCACAGCCCGTTGCCACCATTCGTGTCCCGGTCAGCCGTGATGGCTATCGTGCATTGCGCCGCTTCGCGAGCCGGTGGCCCGACCGGACATGGGCGATCGAAGGCGCATCCGGCCTGGGTGCACCACTGACCGCGCGGTTACGTGCCGACGGGGTCGACGTCGTCGATGTTCCCGCGAAACTCGCTGCCCGGGTGCGGATGCTGTCGACCGGCCACGGCCGCAAAACCGACGACGCCGACGCCCTGAGCGTGGGGATCGCCGCGCGAAGCGCACGCAGGTTGAATTCCGCCGCGATCGAGGGCACCATCACCGCGCTACGCGCGATCGTCGAACACCGCGACGACCTGGTCAAAACCCGCACCCAAACCGTCAACCGCCTCCACGTCGTGCTCACCCACCTCATCCCGGCCGGTGCGCAGCGTGACCTGACCGCCAGCAAGGCCGCAGAGCTTCTTCGCGGGATCCGACCCCGCGATACCGCCGGCAAGACCCTGCGCGGCCTCGCCACCGACCTGGTCACCGAGATACGGCACCTGGACCGGCGCATCGCCAAAGCCACCGCCGACATCGAAACCGCCGTCACCGCGTCGGGCACCACCCTCACCGAGCTGTGCGGTATCGGCGCCTTAACCGCGGGCACGATCCTCGGCCGGGTGCGCACGATCGACCGATTCCGCTCCGCCGCCGCGTTCGCCACCTACACCGGTACCGCCCCGATCGACGTGTCCTCCGGCGACGTTGTCCGCCACAGGCTCTCCCGCGCCGGCGACCGACAACTCAACCGCTGCCTTCATGTCATGGCCCTCACCCAAATCCGGCAGGACACCCCGGGCAGGAGCTACTACCTGCGGAAGCGAACCGACGGCAAGGGACATAAGGAAGCGATGCGATGCCTCAAACGACGACTATCCGACGTTGTCTACCGACAACTCCGAAGCGACGCAAACAGACTGGAGGCAGGCCCGGGAGGACACTCGGGGGCGGCTCTAGAGTCCAGCGCGGCCAGCTCAAACCCCGCAGGCTGACGCTTCGGACAAGTCACTTCCCGGACCCACCAGCAGCCACCATACAACTGACCGACACAAACAGCTCTTGACTCAGAGAGGCGCCGTCTAGCCTAATGGGCTGGCCGTGCTGGGCCGACAGGCAAGCTTTGCCAGGCGAAGGGCCGCCCGTGCAACGCCGACCGGCGCCGCTTGGGCCAAGTAACGAGTTCGACGAGGGAAGGTGAATCAATGGCCGACAGCTTGTCGATGGTGGATCGCATCCGAGCCAATGCCCAGCTTGTTGTCACCTGGGCCCGCGAAAACCTCGACACGGAGGTCGGGTTCGACGAGGCCGGGGTGCGCTGGCTGGATGGCTACATCCAGCACCAGCACGAGCAGGGCAACCCCGCCAACCGCGAGGGCCTGGTTAATAGGCTGGGGTCCTACCTTGGCGAGTGCATCATCCAGAGCTACGGAGGGGCTTGGGCCGAGGTCGATGGGTCATGGTGCGTGCGGTTCGACGAACGGAATGCCGCGTGGCCCTTTGCCAAGGTCGGAAAGCAGTTGGAGTACGGGGCCGAGGACGCCGTCCTGAGCTTCTTTACCTTAATTCCGGTCGTGTTCCGACGTCGCGGCTAAGTTGCGCCTGCGGCCATGCACACAGATTTGCTGTTGGGGATGGGCGCCGTTTGCACGGGTTGAGATCGACGCCGATGGTCTGAGCGCTGCCTTTACCATCCGGACGTCGGGGTGGGGTGATCGGCTGAGCGAATTCGGTCGTGGTCTCGCCGATGACTTTGCGGATGGGAGGGCGAACGAGCATGGCGCTCATTGGAAGACGACTTAAAGCTCATCGCGACCCATCACTCGGGTGGTTACGTAAAGCTGGCCTGGACTGCCAAGCGCTATGACGACGACTGGTATTACGAGCGCCAGGCTGAACCCGAGACACAGTGGGCAGTAAGCATCGCCTTCCTTCTGGAGGCTGGCGAGCAGATGACCGCACTAGCGAATGACCTCGAAATGTTCTTTAAAGTACCTCGTTGAGATGGTGCAGGTTTTCGATACTTCTTCCCGAGAGTTCGTTAAGCTGCGCTGCGCTCGGTGATTATGTCGTTGTCGGGGCGTTCGACGAGGTTACCGTTGTGGAATTTTGCGCCTGCGCGGACGAGCGCGACTAGATGTGGGGCATTAATCGCACGCCAGCGTGCCTGTGCGGCCTCGATGAGTTTGTAGGCCATCGCCAGCCCGTCCGCGCGTGAGTCGGGACCTTTGGTGACCTTCGTTCTCAAACATACTGTGGCGAAAGTACTTTCGGATTTGTGGTGCGCAGGTGGATCCTGTGCTCGGCGGGGTAGTCGGAGAACGCCAGCAGTACGTCGGTGTGCTCCGTCATCTCAGCGACGGCCTCACGTGGTCAAGGATTGTCGGTCGGCGTCGCCTAGTTTGCCGGCTGCATCTAACGTCGCAAGCGCCTGAAGTGCTTTTGCCCAATGGTCGGCCGCGGAAGGATCGCCCGCCGATTCGAGCACCCGCGCTGTAGGGCGTCTGCACCTCCGATCACATCGCACTGGTGTTGGGTGTTGTCGGGGTCGGCGCCGGCCAGCCGCTGGCAGATTTCCATGGTGCGTGTGTACCGGCCGCGGGGAATCCCGCCCAAATCGATGCGTAGGGCTTGTTGCATGGCTCGGTCCTCACATCGCGACCCGACGCGGCCGAATACGGTTCGTGCTCCTGCTCGGCTATAAGCACGGGTGTCAGCGCTCCACCGGGAAAGAATGATTCGAAGCATCGAGGGGGCGCGGACATTGCGAGCAACCAGCTTGCTACCAGTCGGCGACCTACTTCGGCGCCGGCAGCTTCAGCACTTGGTTCTTGGCATCGTCCGTGACGTAGACATTTCCTGCTGTGTCCACCGCCACCGCATCCGGACCGTCCAGCCCGCTGAAGGGGAGCTCATTAGGTGCAAGAGCACCGATCGGCAGCTTGAGCACGTTGTGCGTGCTCGAGCTGGTGACATACACATTCCCCGCGCGGTCTACCGCGACGCCCCCGACCCCGTTCAAGGAGGAGAATGACATCTCCCTGGGCGCCGCGGCGCCCGCGAGCAGTTCAAGAACGCGATCGTGAGCTGCGTCGGTGACGTAGATATTCCCGGCGGCATCCACGGCCATCGCATTGGGACTGATGCCGGTGAAAGGTAACGAAGTCTGCGTCCCGGAGCCGGCTGGCAGTTTGAGTACCCGTTTGTTGCGGGAGTCGACGACGTACACGCTGCCCGAGCTGTCCACCGCCGTGTCGCTGGGATCATTCAGGCCGGTGAAGGGCAGCGGGGCGGCAGCAGTTGACCCCGCCGGCAGTGTGAGCACCCGGTTGTTGTGGCCGTCGGCAACGTAGACATCGCCTGCCCTG
>Ga0302177_10002421_pt1 | contig 13196 bp, 14 predicted proteins | sample I_Palsa_E1_2_FD_198780 | JGI IMG/M metagenome (GOLD analysis project Ga0302177, IMG submission 198780) | Peat permafrost microbial communities from Stordalen Mire near Abisko, Sweden - I_Palsa_E1_2 | ecosystem: Environmental > Terrestrial > Soil > Palsa > Peat permafrost | place: Sweden... | reverse complement strand
GAAGCGATGGTCGGCCACAAACTGGGTGAGTTCGCACCGACGCGCACCTTCAAGGGACACATCAAAGACGACCGGAAGGCCAAGCGGCGATGAGCACGGCTACTGAATATCCTTCGGCGGTCGCCAAAGCGCGGTTCGTGCGGGTGTCGCCGAGCAAGGCGCGCCGGGTGATCGACCTGGTGCGTGGCAAGTCGGTGGCCGACGCGCTGGACATCCTGCGCTGGGCGCCGCAGGCGGCCAGCGAGCCGGTGGCCAAGGTCATCGCGAGCGCTGCGGCCAACGCGCAGAACAACAACGGCCTGGACCCGGCGACTCTGGTGGTGGCCACCGTCTACGCCGACGACGGCCCGACCGCCAAGCGGATCCGTCCGCGCGCCCAGGGTCGCGCATTCCGGATCCGTCGCCGCACCAGCCACATCACCGTCGTGGTGGAGAGCCGGCCGTCGAAGGACGCGCGGGGCTCGCAGTCGGCGAGCGCGACCCGCGCCCGTCGCGCGCAGGCCAGCAAGGCCGCGGGCAACGCGCCGGCCAAGAAGGCTCCCGCCAAGAAGGCGGCCGCCGCCAAGGCGCCGGCCAAGAAAGCATCAGCTGAGAACGCGCCGGCCAAGAAGGCGTCCCCCAAAAAGACAACTGAAGCGAAGGCATCCGCCGCGAAGTCCGCTGGGACTGAAGCGACTTCGGACGCGAAGGGAGGCTCGCAGTAGTGGGCCAGAAGATCAATCCGCACGGATTCCGGCTCGGTATCACGACCGAGTGGAAGTCCCGGTGGTACGCGGACAAGCAATACGCGGACTACATCAAGGAAGACGTGGCGATCCGCAAGTTGCTGTCGTCCGGCTTGGAGCGCGCCGGCATCGCCGACGTGGAGATCGAGCGCACCCGCGACCGGGTCCGGGTGGACATCCACACCGCCCGGCCGGGCATCGTCATCGGTCGTCGTGGTACCGAGGCCGACCGCATCCGTGCCGACCTGGAGAAGCTGACCGGCAAGCAGGTGCAGCTCAACATCCTCGAGGTGAAAAACCCTGAGTCGGTAGCACAGTTGGTGGCTCAGGGCGTTGCCGAGCAGCTGAGCAACCGGGTGGCGTTCCGTCGCGCGATGCGCAAAGCGATCCAGTCGGCGATGCGGCAGCCCAACGTCAAGGGCATCCGGGTGCAGTGCTCCGGTCGTCTTGGTGGCGCCGAAATGAGCCGCTCGGAGTTCTACCGCGAGGGCCGTGTGCCGCTGCACACGCTGCGTGCCGACATCGACTACGGCCTGTACGAGGCCAAGACCACCTTCGGCCGCATCGGTGTGAAGGTGTGGATCTACAAGGGCGACATCGTCGGTGGCAAGCGCGAGCTGGTTGCGCCGTCGGCCGGCGCGGACCGTCCCCGCCGCGAGCGTCCGTCGGGCACCCGTCCGCGCCGTAGCGGATCTGCCGGGACCACGGCGACCAGTACCGAGGCCGGCCGCGCCGCGTCGAGTGCCGAGGAGACTTCTGTTCCGCCGGCCGCGGCACCAGTTGAGGCGCCTGCTGTCGAGGCGCAGAGTACGGAGAGCTGAATCATGTTGATTCCCCGCAGAGTCAAGCACCGCAAGCAACATCACCCGCGCCAGCGCGGGATTGCCAGCGGTGGCACGTCGGTGAGCTTCGGCGACTACGGCATCCAAGCGCTGGAGCACGCCTACATCACCAACCGTCAGATCGAGTCCGCTCGTATCGCCATCAACCGGCACATCAAGCGTGGCGGCAAGGTGTGGATCAACATCTTCCCGGACCGTCCGCTGACCAAGAAGCCCGCCGAAACCCGCATGGGTTCCGGAAAGGGATCGCCGGAATGGTGGATCGCCAACGTCAAGCCGGGACGCATCCTCTTCGAGCTGAGCTACCCCAACGAGCAAACCGCCCGGGAGGCGCTGACCCGAGCGATCCACAAGCTGCCGATCAAGGCACGCATCGTGACCCGAGAGGAGCAGTTCTGATGGCAGTGGGAATTTCGCCTGGCGAACTGCGCGAGCTCAACGACGACGAGTTGATCGAGAAGCTGCGCGAATCCAAGGAAGAGCTGTTCAACCTGCGCTTCCAGATGGCGACAGGTCAGATGAGCAACAACCGTCGGCTGCGCGTGGTCCGCCATGAGATCGCACGGATCTACACCGTGCTGCGTGAACGCGAACTCGGCCTTGCATCGGGCCCCCATGGTGCTGAAGATGGAGGATCGTAATGGCAGAGACGAAGAAGGCAGCCCCGGCGAAGGCGGCCAAGGCCGCTCCCAAGGCTGACGCCGCGAAAGACGGCAATGCCAAGGGGCCCAAGCACACTCCGGCCACCCCGAAGCCGCGCGGTCGGCGTAAGACCCGCATCGGCTATGTGGTCAGTGACAAGATGCAGAAGACCATCGTGGTCGAGCTGGAAGACCGTATGCGTCACCCGAAGTACGGCAAGATCATCCGTACCACCAAGAAGGTCAAGGTGCACGACGAGCACGGTGACGCCGGCACCGGCGACCGGGTTTCGTTGATGGAGACCCGTCCGCTGTCGGCAACGAAGCGCTGGCGGCTCGTCGAAATCCTGGAGAAGGCTAAGTAATCTCCCCGCCCGGCGAGACAGTCGCCGGGGTGGCATCTTTGCGGTACGCGGGATCCACCCGCCGCACGGTGAAGACGAAGGCCAAGGCGATCAGCGGCGCAGCGCAGCCGTAAAGAGCTGCCGGAGTGGCCATCTCGGTGCTGTTCAGAAGTTGCGGGCTCAAAGCGATGCCCATCGCCAGCATGGCATTGTGCAATCCGATTTCCAGGCTGACCGCGATGGACTGTCGCGGAGGAAGTGCCAACTGACGGGGCGCAAGATAGCCGACGGTCAGGCTGATCACGCAGAACGATACGACGGCTCCGGCGAGCGCCCCCAGGTTGGTCCAGATCGTCGTCTGGCCACCGGCGATCGCCCCGAGGCTGACGGCCACCAGAAGCACAGCCGCCGCGATCCGCACGGGCCTGTTGAGTCGTTGAGCCAGCGCCGGATAGCGGTGACGTATGGCGACGCCGATCGCGGTCGGTATCAGGATCAAGCCGAACACCCCGAGGAACTTGTCGGCCTGTAGCGGGATGAAGCGACCCTCGCCGATGAACCAGAACATCGAGAACGCCACCGTCGCCGGCAACGTGAAGATCGACAGCACCGCGTTGATCGCGGTCAGCGTGAGGTTGACTGCCAGGTCTCCGTTGACGAGATGACTCATGATGTTCGCCATCAACCCGCCGGGAGCCGCGGACATCAACATCAGCCCGACGGCCAACTTCGGTTGTAGGTGAAAACCTTCGGCGACCAATAAACACAGGCCTGGCAGGAGCAGCGCCTGACAGGCCAACGCCACCAACAGCGGGCGGCGCAGCGAGGCGGCCCTGCGAAAATCGGCGACCGTCAGCGTCAGCCCGAGCGCCAGCATTACGGGCACGACTACCAATGGAAAGAACCGGTTGTCCATCACACTCCATCGTGTTGGGCGCAGACGGCGTCGACGCCGATCGACGCAGGCCTACAGCGCAACGATGCAGCTGGAAGTTAGCTCATCTTAGCTACGAGGTTAACCGACCGTCATGGTGGCCCGCAGGGTCGCGATGTTGCGACCCTCGGTCCCGCTGACCGCTCGTGGGGCCAACCTCGTCGGCATCACCCCTTCTTCTGCCGCGTGCGACGAGGCCAGTATCCAATGCCATCACCGCCTGATCGCACTGAGGGTGATGCCGCGGCATATCGAGGCTGTGGACCGGCATCGCATCAAAGCCATTATGCGAGAGATGATTTCAAGATGTGTAGCGCGTCGCGCCACGGCGGGTGGCGGTTTCGGCGGAGGCGATCCGAGCTTGACAGGCCGTGCGGCGGGCGGTGCGGGCCGCCGCGCCGGCCTGGCATGCCGACGTCTCGAATCACTTTGAGCAAAAACCCCAACCGATATTCCCGCCCGGGCCGCCGGAGGGATCGACCAAAATGGTCGACTCCACACTCGCAAGAAATCAAAAACAGCATGATTCAAAGCTCCGGAACGCCTGGATCCTCTGGCGTGCGGCACCGTTGGTGATGACGAATTACTCACGCGCTCAGCACTTTTGACTGTAGACAGTGAGCAGAAATGCGGCAATGACTTGCCCTGGCGGACACGGGTTGTCGAAAGTCTTCGGTTTAACCACACGCGTTGTCAGCGGATAGCGTCCTGATGCGTATGCCAACGTTGGCGCCCAAAACATCGAAGGAGCGGCCGATATGACATTGAGCGTTGTTCCCGAAGGCTTGGCTGCCGCCAGCGCGGGTGTGGCCGCGTTGACGGCTAGATTGGCAGCGGCGCATGCCGCTGCGGCGCCGCTGATTACGGCGGTCGTTCCGCCGGCAGCGGACCCGGTGTCACTGCAGAGCGCGGCGGAGTTCAGCGTTCGCGGCGGCTTGCATACGGCGGTGGCCGGCCAAGGCGCCGAAGAGCTCGGTCGCTCCGGCGTCGGCGTGGGGGAGTCGGGCAGCAGCTATGCCAGCGGTGACGCGGCTGCGTCGTCGGCATATCTCTTCCCGAACGTCTGACGATGACCGCACCTGTTTGGATAGCCGCACCGCCAGAGGTGCATTCGACGTTGCTGAGCAGTGGCCCCGGTGCGGGTCCGCTGCTGGCGGCGGCCGACGCGTGGAATTCGTTGAGCGCCGAATACACCTCGGTCGCTGACGAACTCACTGCATTACTCGGGCAGGTGCAGGCCGGCGCGTGGCAGGGGCCGAGCGCGGAGTCGTACGTCGCCGCGAATGCGCCCTTCCTGGCATGGTTGACTCAAGCCAGCGCCAACAGCGCGGCGGCGGCGGCTCAGCATGAGACCGTGGCAGCGGCGTACACCGCTGCGCTGGCTGCGATGCCGACGCTGCCAGAGCTAGCCATTAATCACGTGGTTCACGGCGTGCTGCTGGGGACCAATTTCTTTGGCATCAACACCATTCCGATAGCGCTGAACGAGGCCGACTACGCGCGGATGTGGGTGCAAGCCGCTACCACAATGTCTACGTATCAAGCGGTAGCCGGTTCGGCCGTGGCGGCGACACCTCCGACCGACCCGGCGCCGCCCATCTTGAAGTCGGATGCCCAAACAGCTTCCTCCGCGTCGCCGGCCGACACGACCGCCGAGACCCCACTGGACCAAGCCCTCGCGCAGTTGCTGCAGGACGCGGGGATCACGTGGGACCCGGTCAACGGCACCATCAACGGGTTGCCGTACACCTCCTACAGCAACCCTCTGACACTGCTGTACTGGGTGAGGAATCTCGTCACGCTCGTTCAGTCGGTTGAGCAGTTTGGGGAGTTGTTGGCGACCAATCCGGAAGCAGCATTCGCGAGCCTCACACCGGCCAACATTATTGCGTTTTTCGTCGCGCATCCGGTGGTCGCCGCCGCGATCGCGGCCAGCTCGACCACCGCTGCCGCTCCGGCCGCCGCCGCCGCCGCGGTGGCGTCAGTCGCCGCGGTCGCAGGGTTGATCGACCCGTCCGCACTTGCGCCTCTCGCGCCGGTGTTACCGCCGATTCCCGCGCTGGCCGCTGTGCCGGTCGCCCCAACCACACCGTCAGCCGTCGCGACCGCCGCCGCACCGACCACCGCCCCGGCCGCTCCGGCCGCGCCCGCAGCGAGCAGTGCGCCGGGTACGGCGCCGGCGCCGCCGAGTCCACCGCCTGCGGTAGCCCAGGGTCTGGCCCTCCCGTACCTGGTAGCCATCGGAGGCGGTCCATCGATCGGATTCGATTCCGGAGCCCGCGCTCGCGCCAGTGTCAGCGCCCAGTTGAAAGCGCCGGCCGAGTCGGCCGCGGTTGCCGCGGCGGCAGCCGCTCGGCGACGATCACGGAAGCGGCGGCAACAACAGATGCATAGGCACGACTTTGCCGACGCAACAATGGATTACGAAGCCGGCCCGAATTGGGGGTCGCCGCCGCACGATGAGCCGGTAGCGGCGTCGGTTGCCTCGGACAGTGGCGCGGGATCGCTGGGCTTCGCCGGAACGGTATCGAAGGGCAGCGAAGATGCGGCCGGTCTGGCGACGTTGTCCGATGGTGATTTCGGTGGAGGGCCCAGCATCCCGATGCTTCCTCATACCTGGACGCCGGAGTCGCGAGATACCACGGATAACTGAGTGTGGCTGTGTTGCAGCGGTAGTCGATAGGTGAAGGGATTTACGAAATGAGTCTGCTGGATGCGCATATTCCGCAGTTGGTGGCGTCGCAGTCGGCGTTCGATGCCAAGGCGGGGCTGATGCGGTCGACGATCGGTCAGGCCGAGCAGGAAGCGTTGTCGGCGCAGGCGTTTCACGCCGGAGATTCTGCGGCGGCGTTTCAAGCTGCGCACGCCCGGTTCGTGGCGGCCGCGGCCAAGGTGAACGTATTGCTGGACACGGCCCAGGTCAACCTGGGCGACGCAGCCGGAGCGTACCTGGCCGCCGATGCCGCTGCGGCCAGTAGCTACCCCGGCTTCTAGGCAAAAGGACCTCTCATGTCGCAGATCTTGTACAACTACCCCGCGATGTTGGCGCATTCGGCAGACATGTCCGGCTATGCTGGCACGCTGCAGGCGATTGGCAGCGATATCGCAAGCGAGCAGGCCGCACTGCAGTCAGGCTGGCAAGGTGACACCGGCCTGAGTTATCAAGCGTGGCAGGCCCAGTGGAACCAGGCCACCGAGCAACTGGTGTTGGCATACCGCGCGATGGCGGGCGCCCACGAAAACAACACCACCTCGATGCTGGCACGTGACCAAGCCGAGGGCGCCAAATGGGGCGGGTAGCGTCACCCCGACCCGCTATCTGAATGCCAAACCACTCACTCCGAGGTGGTGACGTCCTCGGCGTGAGTATCCGTCAATGCGATGTTGGTCGACAGTTGGGCGCAGCGGTGTAGTCTGCATCCGGAATCCTGGGGGTCCACTACGAGAGTGAGGCCAGCGATGGCGACCGAGTTCAACGGCAAGATCGAACTGGATATCCGTGATTCGGAACCGGATTGGGGCCCATTCGCTGCGCCGACCGCACCGGAGGGTGCGCCCAACGTCCTTTATCTGGTGTGGGACGACACGGGCATCGCGACATGGGACTGCTTCGGCGGCCTGGTGGAGATGCCGGCGATGACGCGCATCGCCGAGCGGGGAGTGCGACTGTCGCAGTTCCACACTACGGCCCTCTGCTCACCGACCCGGGCGTCGCTGCTGACTGGCCGCAACGCCACCACGGTCGGCATGGCGATGATCGAAGAGTTCACCGAAGGCTTCCCCAACTCGAACGGTCGGATCCCGTTCGAAACCGCTTTGCTGTCTGAGGTCTTGGCCGAAGAGGGCTACAACACCTATTGCGTCGGCAAGTGGCATCTGACCCCACTCGAAGAGTCCAACCTCGCGTCGACCAAGCGGCACTGGCCGACCTCGCGTGGCTTCGAGCGCTTCTACGGATTCATGGGCGGCGAGACCGACCAGTGGTATCCGGACCTGGTGTACGACAACCACCCGGTGACCCCGCCGGGCACCCCGGAGGACGGCTATCACCTTTCGAAAGACATCGCGGACAAGACAATTGAATTCATTCGCGATGCCAAAGTGATCGCACCGGACAAACCGTGGTTCAGCTACGTGTGTCCCGGCGCCGGCCACGCCCCACACCATGTATTCAAGGAGTGGGCGGACCGCTACGCCGGCAAGTTCGACATGGGTTATGAGCGCTACCGCGAGATCGTGCTGGACAAGCAGAAGTCACTCGGCATCGTCCCGCAGGACACCGAACTGTCCCCGGTCAACCCGTATCTCGACGTGAAGGGGCCGCAGGGCGAGCCGTGGCCGCTGCAGGACACCGTGCGACCGTGGGACTCGCTGAACGACGAAGAGAAGAGATTGTTCAGCAGATTCGCGGAGGTGTTCGCCGGCTTCCTGAGCTACACCGACGCCCAGATCGGTCGAGTCCTGGACTATCTCGAGGAATCCGGCCAATTGGACAACACCATCATCGTGGTGATCTCCGACAATGGCGCGAGCGGTGAGGGCGGTCCGAACGGATCGGTGAACGAGGGCAAGTTCTTCAACGGCTACATCGACACCGTCGAAGAGAGCTTGAAGCTCTTCGACCACCTCGGCGGTCCCGAGACCTACAACCACTACCCGATCGGGTGGGCGATGGCCTTCAATACGCCCTACAAGCTCTACAAGAGATATGCCTCTCATGAGGGCGGCATCGCGGACAGCGCAATCATCTCGTGGCCCAACGGAATCGCGGCGCACGGTGAGGTCCGGGACAACTACGTCTCCGTTTCCGATATCACCCCGACGGTCTACGACCTGCTGAAGGTCGAACCGCCGGAAACCGTGCGGGGTATCCCGCAGAAGCCGCTCGACGGCGTGAGCTTTAAAGCAGTGCTTACTGATCCGGCCGCCGACACTGGCAAGGAGACCCAGTTCTACACCATGCTGGGTACCCGTGGGATCTGGCACAAGGGCTGGTTCGCCAACACCATCCATGCAGCCACGCCCGCGGGCTGGGGGCATTTCGACGCCGATCGATGGGAGCTCTTCAACATCGAGGCCGACCGCAGTCAGTGCCACGATTTGGCCGGCGAGCACCCCGAGAAGTTGGAGGAACTCAAGGCGCTCTGGTTCTCCGAGGCCGCTAAATACAACGGTCTGCCGTTGTCGGATCTGAACATCTTCGAAACGTTGACACGGACGCGGCCGTACCTGGCGAGTGAACGGGACAGCTACATCTACTACCCCGATTCCGCAGAGGTGGCCACCGGCGCCGCGCCCGAGATCCGGGGCCGCTCGTTCGCGGTGCTGGCCGACGTCACCATCGACACCACCGGCGCCGAAGGCGTGCTGTTCAAGCACGGCGGCGGCCATGGCGGGCACGTGCTGTTCATCCAGGACGGTCGGCTGCATCACGTCTACAACTTCCTCGGTGAGCGCCAGCAGGAGGTTTCCTCGTCGGCCGCAATACCGTTGGGCAGGCACGTGTTCGGCGTCCGCTATGCCCGCACCGGGACCGTGCAGAACAGTCACACGCCGCTCGGCGATGTCACGTTGTTCATCGACGACGAGACCGTCGGCTCGCTGGCGGATGTCCAGTCGCACCCGGGGACCTTCGGCTTGGCCGGTGCCGGTATCACGGTCGGGCGCAACGGCGGTTCGGCGGTGTCCAGTCGGTACAAGGCGCCGTTCGCATTCACCGGCGGCACCATCGCGCAGGTGACCGTCGACCTGTCCGGCCGACCGTATGAAGACGTGGAAAAAGAATTGGCGCTGGCCTTTTCGCGTGACTGAGCTGCCGTCGAGATCCCTTTGGGCGTTGCCGGGAATGGCCGCTCTGGCGGCGGTCGCTGTGCTGTCGGGATGCGACCGGACCATCGACGGGGTCGCTGCCTGGACCGGTGGGTCCGCGCAGTCCGCAACCGGGTCGCATCACCCCACACAGGGCAACCGCACACCTGTTCCCGGGATCGAGACGACGTTGCCGGACCACATTCCGCCCAACGCATTCGTCTGCTTCCCGGGGCCAGCCGGGATCGGCATCGGTACCGTCGCCCAGGTGGCCGATCCGGCCGCGCCGAGGATCACGCTGCCGGTCCCTGAAGCCTGGACCAATGAGCCGGGGCAAGGCGACGTGGCGTTGTCCCTCAGCGGCCCTGACGGAATGACCGGGGAGGTGACCATCGCGGTGACCGCACGCGATCCGGCGTCGGCCTTCGCCGATTACGTTGCCACGCTGGCGCGTTCGAAGCCCGATTTCCAGGTCGACACGGTGGGCGTCAAGTTCTGCGGATACAGCAGCCAGAAGCTCACCGGAACATTCCTCGGGCCGGAGGGCACCATCGAATTCGCCGACCGCATCACCCACATCTGGACCAACACCGGTAAATATCTGGTCGCCGTTCACCTGGAAGGGCCGCAGGATGCGCCGGGGTTCGGTGCCGCGAAAGCCGCGTTGATGCAAGACTTCGCCGTCGTCATACCCTGAACCCATGCCTACCGAGCTCGTCGACCTGCCAACCGGGTCATTTCGCATGGGCTCGACGAGCTTCTACCCCGAGGAAGCGCCGATCCACACCGTGAGAGTCGAGGCATTCGCGATCGAGCGGCATCCGGTGACCAACGCCCAATTCGCCGAATTCGTCACCGCCACAGGGTATGTGACGGTAGCCGAGCAGCCCATCGACCCGGCGATCTATCCGGGGGCCGATCCGGCTGAATTGCAGCCGGGCGCAATGGTTTTCCGCCCCACGCCAGGTCCGGTCGACTTGCGGGACTGGCGGCAATGGTGGGTCTGGGTGCCGGATGCCAGCTGGCGGCATCCGTTCGGCCCGGACAGCGACGTCGCCGACCGGGCAGATCATCCGGTGGTGCAGGTGGCGTATCCCGATGCCGCAGCGTACGCGCGCTGGGCCGGCCGACGGTTGCCGACCGAAGCCGAATGGGAATACGCCGCGCGCGGCGGGGCCGGCACGACCTACACGTGGGGCGAAGACGAGAGGCCCGGCGGCAAGCCGATGGCCAACACCTGGCAGGGCAGCTTCCCCTATCGCAATGACGGGGCGCTCGGTTGGGCCGGCACCTCACCGGTCGCCGCGTTCCCCCCGAACGGGTTCGGGCTCTTCGACATGATCGGCAACGTCTGGGAATGGACGACCACCGAATTCTCCGCTCATCACCGGCTGGACTCGCCACCCAAATCCTGTTGTGCGCCAACGGGGCCCGCCGACCCGACGATCGCGCAGACACTCAAGGGTGGCTCGCACCTGTGCGCCCCCGAGTACTGCCACCGGTATCGGCCGGCTGCGCGCTCGCCGCAGTCGCAGGACACCGCGACCACCCACATCGGGTTCCGGTGCGTGGGCGATCTGCCCGCCGGATCAGCTGATGGCGTCGGCCGCGGCTGACACCTTCGCCTGGAAGTCGGGCGGCAGCGGGATGTAGCCGTTCTTGTCCAGGTCGATCTGGCCGGGCCCGAGCGTGGCCTGCAGAGCGGCTTTGACAGCCATACCGGTCTGCGGGTCGGGGTACTTCGAGCAGACGATCTCGTAGGTCGCCATCACGATCGGATAGACGTCGTCCTGGGTGGGGTTGTAGAACGACGAGAGGTCGAGCACGAGGTCGTTGCCCTTGCCGATGATCTTGGCCCCGGCGATGGTCTTGCCGACGGAGTCGGTGCCGATGCGCACCGGCCGCCTCGTTTTGCGACTGGCCGGGGTCTTGATCTCCGCGGCGAACAGCCCTTCCTCCATCGCGAAGGACAACTCGTTGTAGGTGATCGCACCCTCGGTGTTCTTCACCGCCGACGAGGTGCCGTCGTTGCCCTTGGCGCCGATTCCGGCGCCGCCCTTGAACGCCTTGCCAGTGCCCTGGGTCCACACCCCGCCCGCGGCGGCCTGCAGATAAGCCTGGAAGTTGGCGGTGCTGCCGGAGTTGTCGCTGCGGTGGACGACGTGGATCTCTTCGGACGGCATCGATGCGTTGAGCGACATGATCGCCGGGTCGTCCCAGCGGGTGATGCTGCCGTTGAAGATCCCGGCCAGCGTTTGCGCGTCGAGCACCAGGAAGTCGACAGGGAGGTTGTAGGTGATGGCCAGCGGGCCGAAGACCACCGGCAGATTCCACGCGTCGGCCCCGCCGCAGCGCTGCTTGGCGGCGGCGTACTGGTCGTCACTGAGCGGGGTGTCCGACCCGGCGAAATCGCTCTTACCGGCCAGGAAATCGGCGATCCCGGCACCCGAGCCGTTCGCGGTGTAGTTCAGGCTGTGTCCGGGGCAGGACTTGCTGTAGGCGTTGACGAACCGCTTCATCGCGTTGGCTTGCGCGGTGGAGCCGCTGGCCGTAATCGCCGACTTACCGCCGCAGTTCACCACCACGCTCGCGTAGGCCATGCTGGTATGCGGAACCTCGCATCCCGACAGCACTGTGGCGCCGGCAGCCAGCAAACTGATGGCAGCGATTAGTCGTCTGTGCTTCATGTTCGTTGCCTCACCCCGGACGTCGACACGATATTGAGAATTATTGCTAACGGATCGCGGTTGCGAACCGACGTTAGATTAACCGGTCGAGAGCCGAACTGTCCCGCCCCATCGGCGAATTCATGTTTTCCTCCTACGTTCCTGAACTGCGCGTTACTGCCGGGTGGCCAGCGGGTGACGAGATTCGGGCGCCCTGTCCATCATTATTCTTTCGCCGCGCGATCGGCACCTTCGTTCGCTAACGTGACCCCCGTGTTGCCCCGCCAGGCTGACGTCCATCACGGAGTGCCGGTCCGCTCCCACCAAGTAGTCCCGAATTTCCGGGACGGCGGCGAGCAATGACCGTTCAGACACCGTCGGAAATCTCATCGCCACCAGAAAAGCAGGAGCGGCGGCGCCCCCGCATCGTGATCGGTGTGGTCATCGTGCTGATCGTCCTCGGCGCCTACGCTCTTTCGCTTTTCGGCGTTCACTTGTTGCAAAAGTCAGAGGGTCCGCTTCCGCCGCTGGACATCAGCCAGGCCGGGCCCGATGAGACGGTTGTGCAGATTCGGCTCGAGGAGCTGAAGTCCACGACGAATCGCCTCACGGTGAACGTGCTCATCTATCCGGGCGAGTCGCTGGAGGACAAACGCTTCGATGAGTTGAACACCGATATCGCTGTGCGGCTGTATCCACCCAACGATCTGGGTGATCTGAAATACCCTGCAGGCAAGGCGCCGGCGCAGGTCAGCACCACGATCCAGGCGCACGGTGATCCCGGCGCCTGGCCATTTGACTCCTATCAGACCGAGCCGATCTCGGCGGACGTCTTCGTCGGGAATGGCGCCGAACGCAAGCGGCTCCCGGCTCTTGTTCAGGTGACCGGAGCGATGGACGGCTGGGACGCAAGCGTCACCCGCAACAGCGACACCAGTGAAACCGGGAGCCACAACACCAGCAATGTGGTCGTCACGCTGCACCGGGCCAAGGGGCCGCTGATCTTCGACCTGGGCATCATCTTGGTCTTGGTCAGCCTGCCGACCCTGGCGCTCGTGGTGGCCATTCCGATGGCGATGGGAAGGCGAAAGTTCGTGCCGCCGTTCGCTACCTGGTACGCGGCGAACTTGTTCGCGATCGTTCCGCTGCGAAATATTCTTCCCGGCGCGCCGCCGCCGGGTTCGATGATCGACCAGGCGCTGGTGCAGTGGGTGCTGCTCGCGCTGGCGACGGCGA
>Ga0302177_10002414_pt1 | contig 13219 bp, 5 predicted proteins | sample I_Palsa_E1_2_FD_198780 | JGI IMG/M metagenome (GOLD analysis project Ga0302177, IMG submission 198780) | Peat permafrost microbial communities from Stordalen Mire near Abisko, Sweden - I_Palsa_E1_2 | ecosystem: Environmental > Terrestrial > Soil > Palsa > Peat permafrost | place: Sweden: Abisko... | reverse complement strand
CCTCGCGCCTCGACGTCATCGTGGGTAGCATCTTCACCGACGTCGTCGCCTGGTTCATCATCGTCGCCTGCGCTGCCACGCTTTTCGTTCACGGCATGGGCGCCATCCAGGTTCCTGCAGACGCCGCCGATGCCATGCGCCCACTGGCTGGCAACTATGCCTTCATCCTCTTTGCCTTCGGTCTCTTCAATGCCTCGCTCTTCGCCGCATCGATCCTGCCACTCTCGACCGCCTACACCGTATGCGAAGGCCTGGGGCTCGAGTCGGGCGTCGATAAGAGCTTCAAGGAAGCTCCGTTCTTTTATTGGCTCTACGGCCTGCTCATCGCAGGCGGGGCCATCACTGTACTGGCGCTGCCGGATTCGAAACTGATCGCCATGGTCATTTTCTCTCAGGTGTTGAACGGAATCCTGCTGCCGGTGGTCATTGTCCTGATGCTCATCCTGATCAACCGCAAGGATCTTATGGGCGTGCACGTGAACTCACGCTTCTTCAATGTGATCGCCTGGACTACCTGTCTGATTGTGATTGCGCTGAACGTGGCGCTGATGTTCGCGCACCATTAACCATCCCCAGAAACTCCCATAGAACAAGAGAATCGGGTGCCCCACCTTCGCCACGTATTTTGTGGCTCAGGTGCGATACTTTGTACCTATGGTTTTTTAAAGTTTTTGAAGCTTCACATTCGAGCAGATTAGGTCCTGCTCGTTCAGAGTTCTATCTACAGCAACTTCCCAGCCGCCAGGTCCTTGATCAACCCCCGGTCAGCCACCAGAAAGTCATAATTCGGCAGCTCTTCCAGCTTCACCCAGCGCACATCCTTGAAGATGCGATTCTCAATTCCGCCGCGAAACTCGTAGACCGCGAAGAATTGCAAATCGACCGCCCCGCCGTGCCGGTAGTTATGGCGAATATGGGTCACGCGCGCGCCGATCGTGGCATCGATGCCCAGTTCCTCGTTGAGCTCGCGGGCCAGCGCTTCTTCGGGGCTCTCCCCCGGCTCAATCTTGCCGCCGGGAAACTCCCACTGCAGCGCCATCGGCTGATCCGGCCTTCGCTGGCAGATCAGCACTTCGTCCCCGCGCAGCATCAATGCCGCCGCCACCAGGCGCAGGGCAGTCGACCGGGGTCCCTGAGCTCCATTGCCGCCATTGGAGTTGGACTGCTCCGGTTCGTTCGCAGGAGGTGTGCCCACCCCAGATTCTGGCTGCTCTTCCGTCACCAAACCAGTGTAGCCGCTCTTGCCGCGAAGCCGAAATATGGGCTGCGGCCCAGACCTTCATCTCACGCAAGCACGCCCTTGATCGGGAGTTGGCTCGGAACGCATACCGGAACTCACGGGAAATCAAGGAATCGCCAGATGCCCCCGGAAGCTACTCTCCCGCCACAGCCGCGTGAACTCCCTCAGCAGCCGATGGCCGGAAATACCCCCAGCCATTCTGGGCGCAAGCCTGTAAAAGCGCCGGTGAAGGATTGACAGGAAAAGCCTTACGCGCAATCTCCAGCATGGCCAAGTCATGAATCGAGTTGCCGAAGACTGCATCCGGCTGCTCGAGACCTACCCGGCGTAGTGAATTCGCCTTGCCCTCATCCGTCGGCACGTCCACCAGATCGGCCGTCAGTAATCCGCTCTCGACTCGCACCTCAGCCGCCAGCACCCGCTCTTCGGGGATGCCAAACTGCCGGACGCCTTCCGTGATCACCCACTTATTGGTCGAGCTCACCGCCCACAGCGTTACGCCACGAGTCCGCAACCCCTCAAGCAACCGGGCAATTTCCGGAAAGATCCGATGCTGGACATACTCCTTCACAAACTCGGCGGCAGCTTTGCGCAGCTCCTGCTCGCGCAATCCGGCATAAAGCTGCGTCATCTCGCCGCAAATCTCCAACTCAGAAACCGTCCCCGCCATGTAGGCCCGGTGACGCGTATCGATCCAGTCGCTCGCCGTCCTCGAAACCAGCCCCTGCTCGATCGACCAGATCATGAATCCGTAACCGGCATCGCCGCTCCAGATCGTGCCGTCGCAATCAAAAATCGCTACCTGGGGATTGAGTTCATAAACCAGCCGCTCCAACTCCGCGGCATTCCAGCTTGGAGTTTCAACTTGTGTAGGTGTCACGCTTCGTCAACCTCATCTTTGAGCGTATCCACGTTCGGGCCTTCCCACTTCCGGCCACAGGATCGCCCAGCTCATTCGCAATCGATTGCCATTCTCTCCATTTTCGCCCAGATGGCCCGCTTTTGACTATTCGCCGAACGTGAACGTTTGGCGAATCATGGCTGTTTCGCCATGCGCGGTCGCTAGGATTTTGGCGGCTTGCTCCTCGCAGTCCTGCTGGAAGAAGGCATTTTGAGGATCTTCCCGCCTGCCGCGGGTTTTGCCTCGTTGCGCAAGGGATGAAGCACACGCGCAGTCTGTTCCCAGGAGGGCTCGTCGCCCGTGCGCATGCCTAGATTCGCTAAATTCCCATACGGTGCAAATTCCGGCGGCAGGTCGTTCCAGCTCTTCAGATCCGCCAGCATGGCCAGCATCACCAGCTTGCGGAACTCGTTCTTGCCGATCAACTTAAGCGCATCGCGAAACGTGTTTACCGGCGCACCCTCAGGTGTCTCCCAGTTGGCCCTGCGCAGCAACCGGCATCCGATGCCAGGTTCGCGGCAGATCAGGTCTGCCAGTCCGCCGATTGCAAATCCCGTTTCGTTCAGGATTTCCAAAATGCGCAGGCAGTTTTCTGTGCCTAAGGGATCCCTGGTCATCGCAAACGAAGACCGTTCCTGAAAATAGAATCCCTGGAAGAGATGGAAACCCTCCCATCTCGCCAACTGGAATTCCTCCTCGGTCTCCACCTTTTCGGCAATCAAAATGGCCTTGGTTCTCTTCAGCCGCATTAGCAGATGCTCGCGCTCACCTGCTCCAGTAATGCGAAAGTCGATCTTGATAAAGTCGGCCAGCTCAACGAAATCTTCCATCCCTTCGATCGATTCAAAATCGTCCAAAGAGATCAGGTAGCCCAGTTTCTTCAACTGCCGGCAAGCCCGGATGACTTCCTCATCCGGCTCCACGGTTTCCAGAATCTCAAAAACCGCCCATCGCGGCAGCAGCGTCAGCAGACCGCTCAAAAGCACTTCGCGGGTGCAGTTCAAAAAGGTGAGGTTGGCTCCGCTCAGATCCTCGAATCCGTAAAGGAGCCAGTTGTCGATCATGATTCGGGTTGCAGCGTCCGAATCCCCGTCGAAGTGATGGTCCCAACCCTTGCGAAACAGCGCTTCACATCCGACGACTCTCTTTGCGTGGCTGAAGATCGGCTGCAGGGTAAAGTAGCGATGCCGGTCGGTCGCTGCGGCAATCTCCTTCTCCGTGAATTGGCCTTTGTCCGTTTCTCCGCGGGGACCACCCGGGTCACCGCCCTTCGGCTGACATCGCAATGCGCCAAATCCATGCACCAGCGTACCTCCCTATCCAAGCCCAACTTCAGATCCCGCGCTCCCCCCAAAGACCGGCTTCTCCCGTTGTCTGGATAAGTCTTGACGCTATCGTTTTCACCCTCGATTTGGAATGTTCCAAACTGTTTGCTCTACAATGACTGGAACAATCGCATAGTTTTCAGGCACTTGCATGCCGATTCGATGCGAAACCCGGGCCACGTTTGTTCGCCAAAAGCACTCGCGAAAGCCAGTTCAACGCTGTGTTACACTCGCCGCAATCATCCGGGGGACGTGCCGTGTCGGAGGAATGGAAGCCCGATTTACTCGACGTCAAGCGCACGGCCTCCGTCCGCAGAGCTCTTCAGGACATCCTCGCCAGTGATGCCTTCCGAGGCGGCAAGCGTGCTCAGGATTTCCTCCAGCTGGTCGTCGACCATGCCCTGGCGTGCCGATTCGACAGTCTGCGTGAGCGAATGCTGGGCGCAGAGATGTTCGGCCGCCCCGTCGACTACGACACTGCCAACGACGCCGTGGTCCGGGTCAAAGCTACCGAGGTGCGCAAGAGGCTGGCCCAGTATTCCCAAAGCCTCAGCGTTCCGCCCAAGGTACGCATCGAACTCCCGACAGGCACCTACGTTCCGCAGTTCTATTTTGAAACTCTCGCGCCGCCCGGCAAGGCCGTTTCGGCCGAGCCAGACACCGTACCTCTCCAGATAGCTCCGTCCGTCGAGCCCGTGGCCACTTCCCCAGCCAGTCCCCGCATTCTCAGTCCCCGGCCTCTCCGTTTGACCCTCCTGGTGGCGGGATGCGCGCTGCTCGCGGTAATAGGCTATTTCGCCGTTCAGCGATGGAGGCATCCCTCGTCCGCGCCGCAGATACGATCAATCGCCATCCTCCCGCTGCAGAATCTCTCCAGTGATCCAACCCAGGACTACTTTGCCGACGGCTTGACCGAGGAACTGACGACGGAACTCGGCCAGGTCAACGCGCTCCGTGTCATCTCCCGCACCTCCACGATGACCTATAAAGGAACCAGGAAGACCCTCCCGGAGATTGCAAGCGAACTCCACGTCGATGCCATCGTCGAGGGGTCAGTCGAGCGCGAGGACGGCCACGTCCGAATCACGACCCAGCTCATCGATTCCAAGACCGACCAGCATATCTGGGCGCATACCTACAACCGCGATATGACCAGCGTCCTCGAGTTGCAAAGCGAGGTCGCGCGCGCCATTGCCGACCAGATCCGAATCCAGCTCACGCCGGCCGAAGAGGCGAGGCTCAATCGCACTCAGCACATCAATCCCCAGGCCGTCGAACTCTATCTCCAGGGCAGGCAGCGCGAAAACGTCGCCGATCCCAAAGCCGCCCTCGACTACTTCCAGCAGGCCGTCGCGAAGGATCCAAACTACCCAGCTGCGCACAGCGCCCTGGCCAACGCTTACGGATGGATGGGAGAAGCCGGCTGGATGCCCTATGCGGAGGCATTCTCAAGACAAAGAGCAGAAGCGCTCAAAGCCATTGCGTTAGATGACTCAAGCCCCGAACCGCATCTGGAATTAGGTGCCGCGGCGATGGACCAGAATTGGGATTGGAGCACCCAGAAACAGGAGCTCCAGCGCGCGCTCGATCTCAATCCCAACTCGGAGGCCGTAGTCGAAGCCTACGCCGGATATCTCATGCGTCTCGGAAAAGCCGACGAAGCGCTTGCGGAGACGGAGCTTTCGCTTCAACTCGACCCGGTTTCGAGCCGCTCCTTTCTCACGGCGGCTTTCATGAGCTACTTCTGTCGTCGATATGATCTGGCGCTCAACCAGATGCGGCAGGCCGCGGCCCTCGAGCACAAGCCCGATGAAAGCTTCTTTCCCCTCGGCGTGATCTATGTCGAAAAAGGCCGCTACGACGAAGGCATCCAGGAGTTCCAGAAGATCGGCGACCTGCCCCACGCTCTGGGGCACCTGGGCAATGCCTACGCCCGATCAGGCCGCGTAGAAGAAGCTCGCGCGATTCTTCCCAAGCTCATGCAACACATTCAAAAGACGGGCATCGGCAGATACGAAATCGCACTCGTCTACGCTGGCCTGAAAGATAAAGATAACGCCTTCACATGGCTTGAGAAAGCGTACGAGGCGCGTGACAAGGGCCTGACCTATCTCAAGGTAGACCCATGTCTCGATCCATTGCGAGCCGATCCCCGCTTTAAAGATCTCGAGAAGAGAGTAGGTCTGCCGGTCTAGCGTGCGCTCACCTCCAACTGCACCGGTTGAGCAATGGCATTGACTGCAGGATCGTAGTACTCATACACCCGCGACTCAAATGTATGCGCGCGAATCGGATACTTCGCCCGCAGCCGGAAATGCAGCGTTACGGCCTGGCGCGGCCCAAGCGAGTTGAAGTAAAGAATCGCCTGCGTCGCCGTCAGGCTGAATTTCTCTAGCCGCCCATCCTTCTGCTCCGCGCTCTTCTGCTGGAAATCCTGCAAGTCTTCGCTCAGCAAATCGAACCCCGGTGGTATGCCCAGGTCCACCATCACCATCTTGGCCGTCGCTGGCAGATTGCTCTTAATCGTCGCCGTAGCCGTGGCCAGATCGTTCTGTGCCAGCTTGGTTCGATCGTAGGCGACAGTGATCGATAGCGGCTCGCGCTCCGGCTTTTCTTCCCAAGGCAGGAAGTAGCTTCCTGCAACTTGATACGAGAGGCCGCCGCTTCCAGAGAATCGAATCTGCACGCTGTTTGCCCCGGCGATATCCGCGCCTTTGAAGACAAACTGGTGCAGCAGGTCGTTATTGTCAGGCGTCAGTTGCAGCGATTCGACTGGCTTGCCATTGAGAACTATCTCGACTGTCCCATGCACATCCGAGGTTCCAATCTCCGATGCCAGCAGCACCGCGCGCAGAGCCATGATGGTTGCCTGCGTTGTCCCCCAGCTGCCGGTTGCATCCTTCTTCGAAGTGATAAAGTTCAACGCCTTGCGCACCACCGGCCCAGCCTGCCCCCACTTCAATAACGCCTGAGCAGCCAATCCCGTCGTTTCAATGGCGGCACTCTCGCCTCTCGAATAAACGCCAGTCTCCTCTGCATTCCAGGAGACCTGGTCTGCCGTCTCTGTCTTCGCATCGAGCAGCAACTGCATCGCATTGCGCGTAAACTCGCGATCCTTCCCAAACTCGGCCGCAAAGCTTGCCACCACGGCTAGCGTATAGGCGTCCATCTTGCCGTTCTTGTCGCCAAGATGCGACTCAATAAACTGCTTGGCCTTGCCCACGGAAGGCCCCTGGTAGCCCGTATTCGCAAGCGCCCACGCAATGTAAGCGGTAATGCGCAACACATCCGAGTTAAATCGATTGGTCGCGCCCTCGTTGATAAATTCCGCATCCGGCTTCCAGCTGCCGTCAGCCTGTTGTTGATCCGCAAGCCACTGCTGCGTGCGCGAGATCAGCTTCGGGTCGACATCGTAGACCTTCGACATGTCGCTGAACTCCATCAGCCCATATGCAGTCAGAATCTTGTTCGCAGGCGCTTGTCCAAACCATGAGAATCCTCCGCCAGGCACCTCAAACGTAAGCAGCCGCTGATATCCATTCGCAATGTACCCCTCAGCCTTGGCGTGAACCTCCGGAGTCAGCTTCTTGGTCCGCTTCATGTAATCCAGCGCCAGCACATTGGGATACGTGCTCGACGACGTCTGCTCGAAGCATCCGCTAGGCATGCGTAATATGCTGTCCATTCCCTCGATCACCTGGCTCAGTGGCCCAGGGTAAAGGCGAACGAAGATCTTGCTCGCGTCGGGTATCGAGTTCGCCGGAAAACTGACCTTGTGCTCCACGCTGGAATCCAGATGACCATTGAAGACAACGTCCTGCTGCCGCCCATTGGGAATCACTTCGATCTCGCGGACCAGAACGTCTTGACGCACTGCCGTGCCTTTCTGCTGCGCCGACAGCGTCAACTTGAATTTGCCGATACGCTTCGCCTCCAGCGTGAATTGCGATCCTCCAGGACGATCGCTCTCAACCGCAACCGATTTCTCGGCGGAATCGTCGACCAATGAATACCAGTCATCCTGCTCCAGCTTCAGGCTCACATCGCCGCGCTCGCCAGAGTAGTTATAGATCGCCACAGGAATCGAAACCCGATCGCCCTGCGTAAGTGTCACCGGCAGATCGAGGTCGACAAAGAAATCCTGAAAGACTTTGAGCGAAGACGTGCTTGTACCCAGCGCGCCAGCCTCGGTCGAGGCCAGCATCGCCATACGCCAGGTTGTAATCGAGTCCGCAATCGGAATAGTAATGTTCGCCGCACCGTTTCCATCCGTAATGATCTCTGGATTGATGTAAAGCGCCTCGGGAAAATACGAGCGAACATGCGCCGGCGCGGCGTTGGCTTCCGAATCCGGACCGGACTTGGCCAACTGCATCGCAGCCTGAGCGGCAGGCATTGGCGCAGCAACAGCCCTGCCCGTCGTCGCGAGAGCGTGATTGGCAAAGCCGCGCACCGTTCCACGGACCACGCCCGCGCCATTGGCAATTCCCATGCCGCTGATGACACCACCGCCAAAACCGCGCCCGAAACCGTTGGTTGCCAATGTCACCGTGGCCGCATCTACCGTCACGGCCTGCGTAGAGGCGCCCACGCCAAGAGTGCTGGAAATAGCTGCTCGATCGCGAGCCTTGACTTCAAACTCCTGAGAAACGGACTCGAAGCCGGGCGCCGAAATTCTGATTTCATACTTTCCCGCGACAACCGCGCTGAAAGTGAATCTACCATCAGCGCGGGCCACTGCCTTGCGGGTCTTCGCGTTGGGCCTGGGCCGCAACTCAACCTGCGCGCCAGCAATCATCGCACCCGTTGGATCGATAACGCTGCCAATCACATCCGCGGCGCCATTGAAAGGCCCACGATCATGCTCGATCTTGATCGCAACCGTAGAGCGTTGGCCAGGATTCAGATTCCTGATGACCCCGCCGGACTTCACTTCGATGTAGGCGCGAAGATCGTCTCCAGTGTCAAACTGTTGATCCACACCCGCGCTGTGAATCTCATAGTAGCGTCGCTTGGCTTGCATCCATCCAGCAGTCTCAAGTCGAATCGGCGTGCCCCACGCATCGCGTGGTTTGGCGCCATTGCTATCCGTGAGAGTGGAGAAGTCTTTGACGGGGTCGACGCTTGCCGCGCTGGCCCCTCTACTCGCGTACATCTTGCTGAGCTGCGCCGCAATTCGCTTGACCTGCTCAATAAAAACTGAATGATAGCGATCATAGAATTCAGAGTACTTTTCTCGCGGCAGGCTCTCGCCAAACTCCGCTTGCAGGCCGTTTGCGTTGGTCATTTCCGTCGCAGAAAAGAGCGCACGCGCTGCACGATCTCGCTGGTCGATCTCCTTATTGGCCGCTGGCTCAACTACATCATTCATTGAGATTGAATGAATCTCATAACGAGGCTTCATCACTTCCTGCTCTAGATAGAAGAAGACCTTCGCAAATCCGGGCTGCTTCTCTGCAAGGGCAAACACAGCCTCATCCACAACCTGCACGCCAAGCGCTGCGCGAACGCCCTCGCCTTTAGCGTTGGTCACGCGAAAGCGGATGTTTGCCTCAGCTCCCGGCTTATAAATCTGCGCATCCGTTGCGGTCTCAATCTTCAGTTCATCCGCAGGCTGCACAAATATCAGACGATGATCTCCAACCGGCCGCGCATCGCGACCAAAGAGATAAGCGTTGAAGTCGAGAGTTCCTGCCATATCGGGCGTCGCAGTCACAGCGAGGCTGGCGTGTCCATTTTCAATATCCACATCGCGCGTCAAGATCGTCTGTCCATCCTTGACGATATCCACATACGCCGAGCCACCAGTCTTCGTGGAAAAGACATCCAGCTGCATGCGCTCACCGGCTCGATACACAGCGCGTTCTGTGCGCAGCAGAATCTGATCTTCGCCACCGCGCGTCTCAAGCTGAACATCGCTGCCAGCGCGGTTTCCGCGACGGTCATCTGCATCGATATGCAGCGTTTCTTTACCTGCCACCGCCTTGATGTGAATCACCCCAACGCCGCCGCTATCAGTCGCGGTCTTTTGCTCACGCGATCCATCGATGCGCACGGCAACCTGCGTGCTCGCCGGCGTTCCATCCGGATACGAAGTGAGCACGAAGACCTGATTGTCAAGTCCAGGAATCAGGGTTCCGCCTTCTGGAATGGCGGTGATCAGCATCGACGATTGGCTGACGGTAATCGGCTCTCCGCGCGTCTCGTCATGGGCTGCCGAGTCCTTTACGGTAGCCTCCACCAGCACACGCGCCGCGCCGTGGCTCAACGCTTCCCCGGCAAAATAGTCGGGCAGCTTCAAATCAAAGTGATAGCTCCCGTCTTTGTCAGTTTTGCCCTTGGCGCTCACCGCCTCAAAGACATCGACATCCATCCCGGAAGCCTTGAGCGTAACCTCGGCATCATCTACCGGCTTGCCAAAAAAATAGTTTGCCTGAACCGTGCCCGTAACATGATCGCCAGGCCGGTAGTCTCGCTTCTGTTTATGATCCTTCTCGGTAAATTGAACAGCTACCTTGAACTTGGGCAGCACATATCGCTCAATATTCAGCGCAATCTCCGCAGAATTCGTCGATGCTGATTCAGAATCGGCCATGATCGCCCGCAGATGATACGTGCCCAGGTTCACTTCGTCCGCAAGCGCAAACTCCGCTGAAGAAATTCCGAAGGCATCCGTCTCCGTCGCTTTCTTGAATACCTTGTTGCCACGCGAATCCTCCAGTTCGAAGGTTAACTTCCGATTCTTCGCAGATCGATGATCCACGCGATCCAGCGCCAGCGCCCGTACATGAATCGTCTGCCCCGGCTGATAAATGGGCTTCTCCGTGGTCAGCAGGATCGAAGCCTTTTCTTCTACCCGAATCGTTTGGGTATACTCCGCTGATCCAACCGGCGTTTCCACGACATAGTGCAATTCGCAAGTGCCCGCCGTTCCCGCGGGAATATGAAAGTGCGTCTCCGTCGTCCCCTTGTGATTGATCTGCCCCGTATGCAGGACAAGGGGCGGCTTGTCAGGAATCAGCAATTCGATCCGCACGGAACCGCTCTTCACGATCTCCTTGTTGGTGGAGTCGGTGACAATGACTCGGATGGCTGCGTCGCCGCCAGATAGATACGTCCGTTGGCCGATGATATGAACCACAGGCCTGTCGAGAATCTGCGATATCGACGCGGTCCCATCGAAGGCCGGGGCCTTTTCGCCGCTGTACACAAACTGGTAATGAACACGCTCCCAGATGAGATCCTCAAGAGCCACGGCGTGTTCAGGCATTACAAATTGCTGAAGACTTCCATTGCCTTCGTTCACTTTGACGTTGCGTTCCGCTCTGCCCAGGACCTTATCCTCAGGATCAAGGACCTCGACCAGGAGTTCACCGGATCCCGCGCGGGCCGCGTGGTAGGGAATCGTCACGGAAAGCGTCGTGCCCGTGAGAGTCGCCGTGAGCGTCGAAGCCGACTCGCACCCCCCCCGCTGCGCATGCTGCATGGTAAGCAGGAAGACAATCAAGACCGAATAAAGACGCAGCGAACTCACCAGTCCGCGGATTGCTTTCATGACCGGACTCCTTGTTGGTGCCGAGAGAATTCATGGCAATGGAAATCCCCATGCCTGACCTCAGAACGGAAGGTCAGACCAATCTTGCACGGAAACTTATGCTTGTGGATTCTTCTCGTTCTCTTAGACACCGCAGAGCAAAAACGTGGGCGTCTGGCAGAGAGAAAATTTTCGCTACGCTCGACCGCGCTCAGCACAAAATCTCACAGGCGGCTACCGCCCGAACCAGGCGCGCAGCCGCAAAACCGAGTCAGAATCCTGACTCAGTTCCGCGACATACACTCGTGGGGGTAGGCAGTTATTTCTTGTAAGCGTTGAGTTTCCCGAGCGCTTGCTTCAATTGATCCAGCTTCTGCCCGGCTTCGCCCAGCTTGCCTTCTGCCGTAAGACGCTGGTAGTCCGCAAAGTCTTTCGACGCTTCCTGGATCAGCCCGTTCAAATCCGCTGCAGGCTGTACATTTCCAGCTGGGGTCGCTCCAGCCGCCGCAGTAGATTGCGTCGCGCCTCCCTGCGTCTCAGTTCCAGTCAAGGATGAAGTCCCATTGCCAAACAGCGATGACAGCGCTGCCTCAAACGTAGTGCCGTAGGCCAGCTTGTCTTGCAACGCCAATACAACGAGCCGCAACTCCGGCATCGGACTTCGTTCCGCCTGCAGGTAAATCGGCTCGGCATACAGCAGCGCTTTCCCGCATGGGATCACGAGGAGACTCCCGCGCCGGACATGCGAGCCCTGTTGGTTCCAAAGCGTGAGCTGTCCCGAGAGCTGCGCATTCTGATCGATGCGCGCCTCAATCTGCAACGGCCCATCCACCAGCTTGGTCTTGGGAAAATCGTAGACCACCGCAGTGCCGTAATTGGCGCCATCGCTGCGTCCCGCTATCCAACCGATCAGGTTGTTCCGATTCGCTGGCGTAAATGGCAGTATTTCGACAAACTCCACCCCATTCTCATCGGGCAGCTTCATCTGCACAAAGTTCGGCTGCATGGCCATGGTCGTCTGTTCGCCGCTGTCACCCATGCCAACTTCCGTCGCAACCGTCCACAGGTCTTCCCGGTTGTAGAAAACCTCAGGATTGGTCATGTGATAGAGGCCGTAAACTTCGGCTTGAAGCTTCAGCAACAGCTCTGGATAGCGCACATGCTTGCGTAGTCCAGCGGGCATTGTTGCGCCGTCTTTGAAGAGAGTTGGAAAGATGCGCCGGTACGCTGCCAGGATAGGATCTTGATCGTCGAATACATAAAACGTCGTCGTCCCGTCGTATGCGTCGATCACTGCTTTCACGCTGTTGCGCAGGTAGTTCGCCTGATCGTCGCCCAACCGGTAGTGGCTTGAGTATGGATAGTTGTCAGATGTCGTAAACGCATCCAGTACCCATCTCAAACGGCCGTCGTCTCCCACCACGATATAAGGGTCTTTATCGTAGGTGAGAAATGGCGCAAGCGCAGTCACGCGATCGCGCACATTGCGCCGCATCAGCAACCGGCTCTGCGAATTCACGTCATCGCTGAAGGGCAACTTGCCAAGATCCCCGCGGTCGATCGCTATCAGAATTCGACGCAGAAATCCGCCCAGCACGATGCCTCCCGTGCCTTCATACGAGGTAAGACTGTTGGACTGGCCTTGCGGGTAGTTGAACTCCTGCTGCCTCGTCTTCACATACACGTCCGTGTTCGTCAGCTGACCAAAATAGATCTCAGGCCGCGACACATTGAGGCTCTTCACCGTGCTTTGCACAGGCATGTTGCTCAACATCAGCGTAGGCAGCCCCTCCGACGTGAATCCGTTGACAGGGTTCATCGTGATGCCATAGCCATGCGTGTAAATGAGCTTGTCGTTGATCCAGTTGCGGCTGCTTTCGGGCAGCTTATCGACATTCAATTCGCGCGCCGCCAGCATGACCTCGCGCATCGTACCATCGATGTCATACCGATCAATATCGATATCAGGAAAATCATAATAGGTCCTGATCTCCTGAATCTGCCGCAGCGTATCCTGCAAGGCACGCCAATCCCAGAGCCGGATATTCGAGAGCGTTGCTTGGTTATTTGCAGGATCGGTTGCTCCAACCGTCGTCTCTGCAGGGAACTCATGCTGTTGGAACTTGTCCAGTCCAAAAGCCTTGCGTGTCATCTCAATGTTGTTCAGGATGTAAGGCTGCTCGCGCACCAGCTCGTTCGGCTTAACGACGAAGTTTCCC
>Ga0302177_10002413_pt1 | contig 13222 bp, 10 predicted proteins | sample I_Palsa_E1_2_FD_198780 | JGI IMG/M metagenome (GOLD analysis project Ga0302177, IMG submission 198780) | Peat permafrost microbial communities from Stordalen Mire near Abisko, Sweden - I_Palsa_E1_2 | ecosystem: Environmental > Terrestrial > Soil > Palsa > Peat permafrost | place: Sweden... | reverse complement strand
TGGCGCGCGCCGTCCTCGCATTCACGTCTTTATCGCGACCTCTCCCGTGCATCTGCGTCATAAGCTCGGGATCAGCGCGGAACGCGCCATCGAGATGGCGGCCGATGCGGTGCGCCGGGCGCGCACCTACTGCGATGACGTCGAATTCTCGGCCGAGGATGCGACGCGCTCCGATCCGGCGTTCTTGGCGCAAATTTTCTCGGCGGCTGCGGCCGCGGGCGCAAGCACGCTCAACGTCCCGGATACGGTCGGCTATATCACGCCGGCCGAGATGGAAGCGCTGATCGGTTACTTGCGCGCGCACATTACCGGGGTCGAGCGAGTACGAATCAGCGTCCATACCCACGATGACCTTGGTATGGCGACGGCCAACGCGCTTGCCGCAGTACGCGCCGGTGCGCGGCAGGTCGAGTGCACGATCAACGGCATCGGCGAGCGCGCCGGGAACTGCGCACTGGAAGAGATCGTCGTGGCGCTGTTAACGCGCGCCGATCTGTTCGGCGCGGCCGCGCGCTTCGACACCTCGAATCTGCAGCACATTTCTAAAACGGTCGCACGCGGCACACGGATGCCGGTGCAAAAAAATAAAGCCGTCGTCGGGGCGAACGCGTTCGCGCACGAGTCGGGCATTCACCAGGACGGCGTTCTCAAAGAGCGGACGACCTACGAGATCGTCGATCCGCGCTCGGTGGGGCGCGCGACGACGCTTACCCTCGGGCGAAACTCGGGCCGGCATGCGCTCTTCGCGCGTGCCGGTGAACTCGGCCTACAGTTCGATGACGACGGGCGCCGGAAGTTCGCTCGCGCGTTCGATCGTCTCGCTGCGCGGCAATCCAGCGTCGGCGATCAGGACCTGATCGAGCTAAGCTTCCTCGTCGACGTCCCAACTGCGCGACGTCGTGACGACGACGCTCTTTTGCATGCAGTCGGTGAGCTCGCGGAGTCCGCGGTCTAGCGCGCGCACCGTGTCCTCGCCGAGTATCTGCGTGACGTAGCGTTCGGCAGACTGAATCCGCGAGCCGGCGCGCTCGTATATCGCGCAGCCTTTATCGGTGAGATGGGTTTCGATCGTTCGTCCGCCGCCTTTGCTGCGCACGATGAGCCCTTCGGCTTCGAGGCGCGCGATGTTGGCGACCATGGCCTGCGGCGAAACGAAGCATTCCCGGGCGAGCTGTGCGCTCGAAATTGCCGGCGTGATCTCGATCCCGCGTAGGATCAAGAGCTGCGGGAGCGTGATGCCGACGTCGCTCAGCGCCTCGCTGAGTGCCATGCGCATAACGCCATGGGCGGCCTTGAGATGAAGGAAGAGTCGCCCAGTCTCCTCGTCGGATTGCATGGGCGACTCTTCGGGGCACGGGATCACTGGGCTTGCCAAATGCTACCGTCCGTGAACGCGACCGACGCGACCGAGCAGCTGACCCCGCTCAGATCCCCGCCGAACTCCGGCGTGGTGAAGCTGTGATCGATGGCGACCCCGCTGGAAAAGGTACCCTTGTCCACGATTTGGCTGGTCGTGCGACCGTCGCTGACATCGAACGTGACCGCCGCGATGGCCCGCGGGGCTAGGTTCACGAACGAGATCGCGGTCTGCGCGACTTGCGGGGCCTCGGCCATGCCGAAGGGGAGTGAGATGGTCGGCGCGGCCGGCGTAACCGAGCACGACGCCACGCGGACGGGCTCAATGCCGGTGTAGGCCGATTGGGTGGGAGCCGTCGTGAAGGCGGCCGCGAGAGCTAGGGAAGCGATAAACATTGTTGTTCCTCCTGATATGCGTCAGTGTATATCAACTAATTGATATACATTACGATAAAAGTCGGACCGGGGGTATTCCAAGGAGCTTGATAAATTGAACACCGCCTATGGAGACGACGACCCCGTCCAGTCCCGTCACGATGGACGAAATCACCGCTCTGGCCAAGCGCCGAGGATTCATCTTTCAGTCGAGTGAGATCTACGGCGGCCTCAACGGCTTTTGGGACTATGGCCCGCTGGGCGCAGTCCTCAAGCGCAACGTGAAAGAGGCATGGTGGCGCGAGAACGTGCTGCTGCGCGACGATGTGGTCGGCTTCGATTCATCGATCATCATGCATCCGCTCGTATGGAAGGCATCCGGACACATCGACGCGTTCCACGATCGGCTGGTCGACTGCAAAGTCTGCAAGCACCGTTTCCGCTTCGATCATCTCAAAGATCCGCACCAATGCCCGGATTGCGGAAGCAAAGACAGCTTCACCGAGCCGCGCAACTTCAATTTGATGATGCAGACGCAGGTCGGGCCGATGGAAGATACGGCCTCGATCGCCTATCTGCGCCCGGAAACCGCGCAAGGCATCTTCGTCAACTTTAAAAATGTCTATCAGACGGCGAGGAAACGTCCGCCCTTCGGTATCGCGCAGATCGGCAAATCGTTCCGCAATGAGATCACGCCGGGGAATTTTACCTACCGCGTGCGCGAATTCGAACAAGCCGAACTCGAGTATTTCGTGCCCGATGACGGCAAGGATCTCGAAGCATTCCACGAGTGGGTCGATCGGCGTAAGGCGTGGTACTCGCAGTACGGCGTCAAGGCGGATCGCTTGCGCTTCTACGAACTAACGGCGCAAGAGCGCCCGCACTACGCTAAGGCGGGCATCGACGTCGAGTACCTCTTCCCGTGGGGTTGGGGCGAGCTCGAGTCGATCGCGCATCGCGGCACCTACGATCTCGACGCGCACATGGCGCTTTCCGGGAAAGACCTTCAGTACTACGACGAGGCGAGTAAGACCAAGTACACGCCAATCCTTATCGAGAGTTCTGCCGGCGTGGATCGCACCACGCTCACCATGCTGATCGATGCCTATGAACGCGAAAAGAGCGTCGATCCTAACGGCAAAGAAACCGAACGTACCGTCCTGCGCTTTCATCCCTTCATCGCGCCGGTTCAGGTCGCAGTCTTTTCGCTCGCCCGCAACAAGCCAGAACTGGTCGAACGTGCGCGCGCGATCGAGGCTGCGCTCCGCCCTGCGCACCGTACGCAATATGACGAGGGGAATATCGGCCAGCTGTATCGGCGCCAGGACGAGATCGGCACGCCGTTCTGCGTCACCGTCGACTACGATTCACTCGAAGACGGGACCGTGACGGTCCGCGAGCGCGATTCCATGCGTCAGGAGCGCGTCGCGGCTGATGCGCTCGAGCGCTTTTTTGGGGTACAACTCCGCTAATCGAGAGGTGAGGGAACGTGGCAACTACGATGGCGACAAAGTACGTCTACTTTTTTGACGAGGGCGACGGGTCGATGATCGACCTGCTCGGCGGAAAAGGCGCGGGCCTGGCCGAGATGACGCGGGCCGGGCTTCCCGTCCCACAGGGTTTTATCATCACCACCCAGGCGTGTCTGGAGTTCTATCGGGATGGCGGCAAGTATCCGAGCGGCCTCGATGCCCAAGTCGAGCGCTCGATGCGCGAACTCGAGCAACGGACCGGAAAGCGATTCGGCGATGCCGCCGATCCGCTTCTGGTTTCAGTGCGCAGCGGTGCGCGAGTCTCGATGCCGGGGATGATGGATACGATTCTCAATCTCGGACTCAACGATCGAACCGTTGAGGGATTGCTTAAGCTCACGAGCAACGAACGCTTCGCCTGGGACGCCTATCGGCGTTTTATTATGATGTTTGCCGAAGTCGTGCTCGGCATCGAGAAAGAGCATTTCGACGAGGCGATCGAGCAGCGCAAACGTGAGATCGGCGTCGAGAGCGATCCGCAGGTCGATGCAGCATCCTGGCGCGCGCTCTCCGAACGATTCAAGGCGATCGTCCAGGAGCGCAGCGGTCATCCGTTTCCGCAAGATGTGAGCGAGCAGCTGCGCCTCGCTGTCGGAGCCGTGTTTGATTCGTGGAATTCGCGTCGTGCGATCGACTACCGCCGCTTCAATAAGATCTCCGACGAGTGGGGGACCGCGGTTAGCATCGTCGAGATGGTCTTTGGGAACATGGGAGACGACTCCGGGACGGGCGTCGCGTTTACGCGCAATCCGAACACCGGCGAGAACCTGCTCTTCGGTGAATACCTGACCAACGCGCAAGGTGAAGATGTGGTTGCCGGGACCCGCACGCCGGAGAAGATCGCCGATCTCAAGCGAACGCAACCGGCGATCTTCAAACAATTTAACGATATCGCTCGGCGCCTCGAACAGCACTACCGCGACATGCAGGACATCGAATTTACCGTCGAGCGCGGCAAGCTCTACATGCTGCAGACGCGCAGCGGTAAACGCAGCGCGGAGGCGGCGGTTCGCATCGCCCTCGATATGGTGAGCGAAGGGCTAATCGATCAGCGAACGGCCCTCTCGCGTGTCCCAGCCGAGTCGCTCGATCAACTCTTCCACACGCGCCTCGATCCCAAAGCTCCGATCGACATCGCCGCGAAGGGCCTCAACGCCTCGCCGGGCGCAGCCGCGGGGCAGGTGGTGTTCACGGCTGACGATGCGGTGGCGTGGAAGGAGCAAGGCAAAGATACGATCCTGGTGCGCGTCGAGACCACGCCCGACGATGTGCATGGGATGATCGCCGCTCGCGGTGTGCTCACGGCCAAAGGCGGCGCAACCTCGCATGCGGCAGTCGTTGCGCGCGGCATGGGCAAACCATGCGTTGCGGGCTGCGAAGCGCTCGAGATCGATCGACGCAACAAGATTCTGCATATCGGCGAGCATGAGCTGCATGAAGGCGATTGGATCACGATCGACGGCAGCACCGGCAATGTGATCCTCGGAAAACTCGCCCTGATTGACGCGCCGGCAAAACTCCCCGATTGGCTCGCGACCTTTCTCTCCTGGGCGGATAAGGTGCGCCGGTTGGAAGTCTGGGCTAACGCCGACACGCCGGAGGACTCGCGCAAGGCGCGCGAACTGGGTGCGCAAGGCATCGGACTGTGCCGCACCGAGCACATGTTCATGCAGCCGGATCGCTTGCCGATCGTGCAACAAATGATCATGGCCAATACGCCGGCGGCACGCGAAGCCGCACTCGAAAAGCTGCTGCCGATTCAACGCGAGGACTTCGTGGGCATTCTCGAAGCGATGGCTGGTTTGCCGGTGACGATTCGTCTGCTCGATCCGCCGCTGCACGAGTTTCTGCCCTCGCTCGAAGAACTGCTGGTTGAGACGACGGAGCTGCGTTTGACCAAAGGCGCCGACGACGCAACGTACAAGCAGAAGATGGCGGTTCTGCGCCGCGTGGAACAATTGCACGAGCAGAATCCCATGCTGGGTTTGCGTGTCTGCCGGCTCGGCATTCTCTTCCCCGAGATCTACGCGATGCAGGTCCGTGCGATCTTCGAAGCGGCGTGCGAGCTCAAAGCGCGCGATATTGACGCGCGGCCCGACGTGATGATTCCGGGCGTCGGCACCAAGGAAGAGATGCAGGTTACGTACGATGCGGCCAAGGCTGTCGCGGACGAGGTCATCGCGCAGCGCAAGACGCGGGTCGAGTACCATATCGGCACGATGGTCGAGCTTCCGCGCGCCTGCATCGTCGCGGATGAACTAGCGGAAATTGCGGAATTCTTCTCGTTCGGGACCAACGACCTCACCCAAACGGCGTACGGCTACAGCCGCGACGATGCCGAGGGCAGTTTTATTCCGGTCTACCTCGAGAAGAAGATTCTGCGCGACGATCCGTTCCAAGTGCTCGATCGGCAAGGCGTCGGCGCGTTGATGCGCCAGGGCGTTTCACTTGGTCGCGGCGTTCGGTCAGATTTAAAGATTGGGATCTGCGGCGAGCACGGCGGCGAACCGTCGAGCGTTGCCTTCTGCGATCAAATCGGCCTCGATTATGTGTCGTGTTCGCCGTATCGCGTGCCGGTTGCACGCCTCGCTGCCGCGCAAGCGACGATCGGGTCGCTTACCTAAAAGTCGGACTGAGGCTTCGCCGCTAGTCCTATCGAAATTTGGCGATGATTTCAGTGCACATCGCGCGAGCTTCGCGCACGTCGGCGCGGTCGCGTCGCACGAAGAGCTTGCGCCAATAAGCCTTGCCGCTGAGCTTATTGATCAGGTCGGAGATTTCGCGTGCGTCGACCAAACCTGACGGAGTTCCCACCCACACGGTGTGGGCGCCCTTGGCGGCAACGAGCGGCAGCCGGTGCATGACTTGCGACTGCTCGTCGGCCCACACGGCATCCGTACCGAAGCGGTCGCGCAGTGCGCTTTCGCACGCGGTATAGGCGCGCAGGTCGCCTTCGGCGTTGAACTCAGCGGCGAGTCCGTAGATGCGAATGCGCTCGCGCAGCGCGCGGGCGGATTCGCTCTCGCGGTCGCGCAGCTCGTTGAGTACGCGAAAGTCGTCCCAGCGCAGAAACTCGTCGATCGGATCGAGCACGTGGGGATCGGGCCAGAGCTCGCGCAGCGCGTCTTGCAGAATGCGTTCGAAAAGGCGCGTGGTGTGATGGAAATAGACCGCTGCGAACATCATGTAACGCGCGACGACGAACGATTCAAGCGCAACGACACCGCGCGCGTCGATGCCGACCACGGCCGCACCGTCGCGTTCGAAGAGGCGTAGCGAGGCCACGAGTTGATCGGCATCGTAGCGGCCGCTGACGACGCCGGTGAAATAGGCATCGCGCAGGAGATAATCCATGCGGTCGGCGTCGAGATTCGGTCCGCTTACCAGTTCGCGCAGCGCCGGATATTTGGTACTCGGATCGCCCACGATGAGGCCGAGCACGTCGGCCGAGTCGATTTCGAGGGCCTCAATGCCTTCGCGCATCGCCGGCAGCGCAAGAATCTCGCGCGTGCGTTCCTCGTGACGAATGCCAAGTACCGCCTCGCAGGCATGGCTGAACGGCCCGTGGCCGACGTCGTGCAAAAGCAGGGCGCAGCGTACCAGACGCCGTTCGTATGCGCGCTGCGGCGCGCCCGCGCCGCCGGCGTGGCGGATGAGCCCGTCGTAGGCGCGCGTGCCCATGGCAAGTGCGCCCAGCGCATGCGTGAAGCGCGAGTGCTCGGCTGATGGAAACGCAAAGTAGGCAAGACCAAGTTGACGAAGCCGGCGCAGCCGCTGCATCGGTGCCAGGTCGAGCAAGCGGGCTTCGCCCGGCTCGAGCTCGATGAAGTGGTGGACCGGGTCGAAGATGCGCTTCACGTTGCGGCTTCTCGTTCTCGAAGACAGATTGGCCGGCCTTGGGGAGGCTCTGGCGCGTAGGCCGAGGATAGTACTGTCACCACGATGCCCCGCCTCGATCAAAGCGCCATTCGCGAGATCCACACCCGGATCGATATCGCCACGTTCATCGGCCAGTACGTTTCGCTGAAAAAGCGCGGGCGCGACTTGGTGGGCTTGTGCCCGTTTCACGGCGAGAAGACTCCCTCGCTCCACGTGCATCAGGAAGAGGGATACTTCAAATGTTTCGGATGCGGCGCAGGCGGCGACGTGATCGCCTTCGCGATGAAGCTCGAGAACCTGCCGTTCAGCGATGCGGCGCGTTTGCTTGCGGCTAAAGCCGGCATCCAACTCGAAAACGAGGACCCACGCGCCGCGCGTGTGCGGAGCGAACGTGAGGCGATCTATGAAGCCAACGCGGTTGCAGCGGCGTACTTCGAGCGAATGTTGCGCAGCGCATCCGGTGAAGTTGCGCGCGGATACTGCGAACGACGCGGTTTTGGTGAAGCGATCGTCGAGAAATTTCATCTCGGCTACGCACCCGACGGCTGGAACGGCCTCACCGATGAGCTGCGCGCGCATAACGTGGACTTGGAGCTCGCAGCCAAGGCGGGCCTAGTCAAGCCGTCGCAACGCGGCGGGTATTACGATTTCTACCGCAATCGGCTCATGGTTCCGACCTATGCCACGACCGGTGAGGTGATTGCGTTCGGCGGGCGCGAGCTTGGAGCCGGCGAACCGAAATATCTGAACACGAGCACGACGCCGGTCTACACCAAAGGCGACCATCTCTTTGCGCTCAATATCGCGCGCCGCGCTGCGCAGGCCGACCGGACGCTCATCGTCGTCGAGGGCTATCTCGATTGCATTGCGCTGCACCAAGCCGGTTTCGAAGGTGCCGTCGCGGCGCTCGGAACCTCGTTTACCGAGCGACAGGCGACGGAGCTACGTAAATATGCTGACAACATTTTCTTATGCTTCGACGCGGATGCCGCGGGAAGCAGTGCTGCAACCAAAGCGGTCGATATTGCGTCTAAGGTAATCGAGCACACCGGATCCAGCGTCAGGATTGTGATATTGCCTGAAGGCGACGATCCCGACAGCTTCGTGCGATCGCGTGGGGCGGCGGGGTTCCAGGAGCTGCTCGACGCGGCCAAGCCCTCGATCGAGCTCAAGCTCGAAGAGCGGATTGGCGCGTTGACGGGCGGATTCGAGTCGCGCGCAGTTATCGCGCGTAAGGCGGAGGCCCTGGTTCGTGAGCTGATGCCGCGAGAGGAGTGGGACCGCTACCGCCAGTACGTCGCCGATCGTTTGAAGGTGAACGTCGACGATCTTCGAAATAGCCGCTTCCTCGCTAATAGCGCCAACTTTTCACCACGTTCTGACGGAGCGCGCGCGGCGGGGAGTCGCCATGCTCCGGTCAACCGAATGTTTGGCGCGCTCGAACCGCTCTCATTCGAACGTGATGTGCTCGGGATCGCCGTCGAAGATCCCGCACTGGTCGTCGAATACGCGAACCGGATCGGGCCGCACCGATTTCGCAACGAGGTGTACCGGCGCGCTTATCGGCTTCTCCTCGATCACGTTGGTGAATTGCGGACCGCCGCGGACGCGCTCGCCGCGTGCGCGGACGACGATGAAGCGCGGGAACTGCTGGCCTCTCTCGGGCAGAGGGACCGCAGTTCAACGGTGCGATATGGCGACTCGGACGAGCGCCGTGCGCATCTCGACCGCATCGTCGAGCGGTTAAGCCATGAGGATGAGACGGACCGGTACGCCGAGTTGTCCCATTCGATCGACGAGCTTTTCCAGGCCGGAAAGCCAGTTCCGACGGAGTTGCTGGCCGAATTCAACACACTGGCTTCAAAATTGAAGCGACGTTAACGATCTTAAAGAAGTAAACCAAAATCACAAGTCTAATCATAGAAATTCGAGAAAGGGGGTGATGTCCGAGTGCCACGCAAGAAGTCCGCGGCCGCGGTTGCGGAAGCGCAACCAGTCTTAACGCTGGATGAACTAAAGAAGAAGCTGATTGCGCGCGGAAAGCAGCGCAGTTCGCTGACGTACGAAGAAATCAATTCGGCGTTCGATGCGCTCGACGACGTCAACCCCGATGAAATCGACGGCCTCTTCGAAGAAATCACCGCCGCCGGTATCGAGATCATCGACGAACAAAAGGAAGAAAAGCCCGAAGGCGAGGCGGTCGAGGAAGAGCAAGAGGAGCCGATCCCCGATGGGCTCTCGCTCGACGATCCGGTTCGCATGTATCTCAAGGAGATTGGGCGCGTTCCGCTGCTCTCGATGGAGCAAGAGAAATCGCTCGCGATGCGGATCGAAGCCGGCGAACTGGAGCTGCAAAAGAACGGCACCGCCGACTCGCGGCTCGTCACCGACGGCGAAGAAGCCAAGCGGCAGCTCACCGAGGCGAACCTGCGTCTCGTGGTTTCGATCGCGAAGAAGTACGTGGGCCGCGGGATGCTCTTCTTGGACCTGATCCAAGAGGGCAATCTCGGCTTGATTCGCGCGGTCGAAAAGTTCGACTACCGCAAAGGCTACAAGTTCTCGACGTACGCGACGTGGTGGATCCGCCAGGCGATCACGCGAGCGCTGGCCGATCAAGCTCGGACGATTCGCATCCCCGTGCACATGGTCGAAACGATCAATCGTTTGATCAAGGTCTCTCGCCAACTGCTTCAAGAGCTTGGACGCGAGCCCTCGGTAGAAGAGATCGCCGAAGCCATGGCGCTCACGCCTGAAAAGGTTCGCGAGGTCATGAAGATCTCGCAAGAACCGATCTCGCTCGAGACGCCGATCGGCGAAGAGGAAGATTCGCACCTCGGCGACTTCATCGAAGACCAAGAAGCGGTCGCGCCGGCCGAAGCCGCCTCCGTCATGCTGCTCAAAGAGAAGATGGCGGACGTGCTGCAAAACCTCACCGAGCGCGAGCGCAAGGTGCTCGTGCTACGCTTCGGTCTCGAGGACGGCCATCAGCGTACGCTCGAAGAAGTCGGCCAGGAATTCGGCGTGACGCGCGAGCGCATTCGCCAAATCGAGGCGAAGGCGCTGCGCAAGCTTCGCCATCCATCCCGCGGCAAAGCTCTCAAGGATTATTGGAGCAACGAATAACGCTTGTTGCGGCGGCTCTTTGGCCGTCGCTTACAGCTCGTGTCTCGGACAGTTACTGTCAGGGTCCTCGCCGCTTCGCTTAATCGCTCCTCACCAAAGAGCCACCGCCCAACGTGTTATTCGTTAGTCCATGCTTTGAGCGTTAGCGCTTGGATGGACGAGCGGGTTCATCTCGGCGAAAGCACCGTTGGGATTGGGCGTCGCCCAAACTTGCAGATCCCAAATGGCGTTGAACAGAAAGACGTGTTTCACTTGAGATACGTCTTTTGCTTTGCCGAGCGCAACGACCGTTGCGGCTTGCGGATTGTCGGGATCGCCACCGGCGGCTTTGAACTTCGCGACGCTGGTCGCGCCGTAGGTTTCCTTGCCGTCGACGTCGAGCACCCAGTGAACGTGCGCGCCGAAACGCGTCCAACGCGCCGGATTGACGCCCCAGAGATTGGGCGGACTCCCCGCCACGTACGGTTGCGAGAAATCGGCGCCGAGCAATTTGCCGTCGACGCTATACCAGAGCTGGCTCGGATGCTGCGGATCGTTTGAGGTCCATTGTAAATTCGCGTAGCTGATCGAACCGGTCTTATCCTCGCCCGTGTAGCGGAAATAGCCGGCGGCTTGCGCCTGCGCGATCGTTGCGAAGCGCGCATTTAAGTCCTTCTGAACACCGCTTACAAATCCGACTTCGGCGCCTTGCGGCTGGGGCGGGAGCGTGTCGGCGGCGAGGCCGATGCTTGATGAGAAGACGAGCAACGCGAACAAAGCGGTGAGGTGGCGACGTACCACGTGCGACTCCTTTGCGATTCTAGTTGCGAGGATTCGGCGTACCGGGTCTAAGGCTTGGTACCGGCAGAGGCGGCTTGTAGCTAGCCTGCGGAGTGGCCATTGGTACCGATCGGAACGACGAGATCGGTGTTTCGGCATCGAGTACGAGCGGGGCGGGCGTTTGGATCACCACTGCGCCGCGCGCAATCATGACCGTTGCGTCGGTGTAGGCGTTGATGTGCGCTCCGGGCTCGAGGGCGAAGTTGCGGCCTTTCCGGAAGACGTGGAACAACAGCGTCGGCTGAAACACGTCGCCGATCGTGTTCTCGACTCCGACCGTGGCATCATGCCCGGCCGTGGTGTTGACATTCAAATGTGACGCCGGCGCACGCAACGGGATCGCTCTCCCGTCGGGAAGAGCAAGCGAACGAATGTAAATGTCTACGAATCCGTAGATGTCGGGATTCGATGCGGGTGACGCGTCGGCAATTTTAATTTCGATGGGGCTGCCGGCCGGAGCGACGGTGACGCCGTCGATCTCGAGCGCGTGCTCGAGATGCGCCTTGATGATCTCACCGGCTCGGGATGAAGACGACGAGATCGTACCCTCAAGAATAAACGTGAGGGTCGATCCGAACGGTAAGATATTGGACGGAGATTTCGGCGACGCGGTGGGGGATGCCGATGAGTGCGGAGTTTGCAACGGAAAAGCGTCGACCCACACCGGTGCAAGCGGGGCAATAGCGGCGAGCGTTAAGCTCGCCGCGACAAGCGAAAGGAAACTAACTCGCGCGTTTCTCGCGCTCTGCTTCTTGAGCAGCTGCGGCGCGCTTGCCTTCCTCGATAAGTTGCTTGACTTTCTGGCCACCTTTTTGTCCGATTCGTTCGTAGAAGTCCGGGCCGTAGCGATCGCGCGTGGCTTCGCCACCTTTCTTCCCACCCTTCTTACCGATCTGCTCGTAGAACTCGTGACCGTGGGCTTGCTTTGTCGCGAGCCCGCCTTTACGGCCAATCTGTTCGTAGAATTCGGGGCCATACTTTTTCTTGACGGTCTCGCCGCCTTTTTGTCCCGCCTCGCGGACCGACATGCCGGCCTTCTTGGGGGTTTCGGGGGTTGCCATGCTTGTTCTCTTTTCCACTGTTTGGGTTGCCGCCCAGAGGGACGGCGGTCGTCGTGCATATACTAGAACGCAGGTTCGATGCTTTTGGTTGGGGGGCGGTACAAGAATGGGGTTACGTTTGCGTTCAGTACTCCTTATCATCGCTGCCGTTTTGTTCTTACCCGCCGCAGTTCCACCGGGAACCGCCTCGGAGATTTTGCGCCTGGAATCGGAGCGATCGCTGGGAGGCGGCCGTCTCGCTACCCTGCTGACCTCGCCGGACGCCGCGACCGCAGCACGTGCCGCCCTGGCTATCGGGCGGACCAAGCAGGCCGAAGGCGCTTCGCTCCTTGAGCGTAGCGTCAATGACCCCCGCGCCGCTATCCGGGCTTTCAGCATTTATGGGTTGGGGCTCATCGGCCTCGGAACGGACGCCGGGCTGATTACCCAGGCTTTGGGTTCGGACGGCTCGGGGGCCGTCCGCGTTGCCGCTCTTGACGCCCTCGGGCGCTACGAGGACGCCAAGCGGCTCGATTCGGTTGGCGAGGCCGACGCGGCCGCGGCAGTCGCCCGGGTCCTGACGAGCGACCCGGATCCCGTCCTGCGCGGGCGAGCGGCAATCACGTTGAATTTCTTTGCTGCCGGGCCGGACGCGGCAAGCGCGCTCGGGGCGCTCACGACAGCGATGCCGCTCGAGCAGATCCCATCCGTGCGCGAGCGCATCATGTGGACGGTTTTCCGGCGCTACGCGACCAAGGTGCCGGTCGCGTTCCTACGTGCGGGCCTGAGCGATTCGAACGAGGTCGTACGAATCGAGGCGGTTCGTGCCTACGGGCATCTTACCGGGGCGGCGCTCGTCGCCGATTTGCAGCCGATGCTCAACGATCCGTCGTGGCGCGTGCAAGAACAGGCCGCGGAATCGATTCGCTTGCTGCAAGGCGGAAAACTCAGCGATCACTGGACCGCGATTCCCAGCTTCGTGCACACGCCCGTGCCGCAACCGGATCCGTTCGCTTCGGTAGCGGGCTACAATCAGCCGGCGTGCATCTGCAATGGCGCACCTCTGGTCGAGAACATGCATGATTGGGGCCCGCCCCT
>Ga0302177_10002410_pt1 | contig 13225 bp, 12 predicted proteins | sample I_Palsa_E1_2_FD_198780 | JGI IMG/M metagenome (GOLD analysis project Ga0302177, IMG submission 198780) | Peat permafrost microbial communities from Stordalen Mire near Abisko, Sweden - I_Palsa_E1_2 | ecosystem: Environmental > Terrestrial > Soil > Palsa > Peat permafrost | place: Sweden... | reverse complement strand
CTTGAAAAATGGAACTGCCAGCATTCAGGTATCAAGCGCGTCTTATCCCGCCGGAACTTATTCCGTCGTTGCTAACTATCTCGGAAATCCAACCGACGAACCTTCGCAGTCTCCGACCCAGAGCGTAACTATCCTGCGAGCGACGTCCGTCGTCGTGACTGCCTCACCTAATCCAGTTACAAAAGGAAATGTCACCACGTTGACGGCGACCGTCACCAGTGGCAGCGGTCAGCCTGTCACTTCCGGTACCGTTGCATTCAGTTACTCCGGCAACGCCCTCGGCTCTGCCACACTCAACTCCAGCGGCGTCGCCCAGCTACCTATTTCCACCAGCGGTCTCACCACCGGAAGTTATGTCATCCAGGCAGCCTTCAGCGGTACCTCCAACAGCCCCGCCGCCGCCGGAATGGTCACTTTACGAATCCAGTAGGTCAGCGCAATTCCTCCTGCTGGCCGCCGTCACTTTTGCGCGCACAGGATGCGTCCGAGGCCTTCGGCTACGCGCAGCTTGTCTGTCCGATTAGAAAAATATCGCGCGTTCAAACGCGCCGCATCCCAGTCGTCGACCTGGGTAAATCCCATTTCTTGCAGCGTGACTGTCAGCTCATCTGGCTCGAAAAATCCTACAAACGGCTCGCCGACACTGGCCACACGCTCTGCCATGACATCGAATGCGGCCTGATGGCGCGGTCCGAGGCTATCGCGCGGGACGCAGTAATCGAAGCAAATCCCAGTGCGCGCGCTGCTTTCTGCAACCCATCGCATTGTCGACAGCGTCGTCTCCCTTGCCAGGTACATGGTTACGCCCAGCCAGGAAAACCACGCCGGCTCATCCCGCCGGAAGCCGGCGCGCAGCAATCCGTCTTCTAATGACTCATGTTCGAAATCTACCGGTGCATATGTAACTGTACCTGGCACAAATATGCCGTTCGCCTGCAGGAGCTCCCGCTTCCATGCCTGCGATGCCGGAAAATCCACTTCAAAAACGCGCAGCTCATTCAACGGATTGCGGTAGCCGAACGTATCCAGCCCGGCGCCCAGCAGTACATATTGTCGCGTGCCGGCGGCCACCGCTTCCCCCAGCATGTCTTCGGCAAAGCGGCTTCGGGCGGCGAGCCACGAGCGCATTTGCAGCGAATAGAGCGTGTCGCTCTGGATGTCCTCGCGCAGCCGCTCTTTCGCGCGTGCCCCCAGAATGCGTTCAGCCAGCGGGTCTTCGAAGACGAGTGGCCGGTCGAGCAGCTGATGGGCGGCGCGGCGCATGGCAACTCCGGTCGCTGTCCGGCTGGGCCGCGCTTCCTTCATCTGCGTTCGATTCCGCTCTCTGCGGCGGACGGCGGTTTTTCCTTCGGCACCGGGCGAAACGCGATGCCGAGACGGTTCCATGCATTCATCGACGTGATCACCAGCGTCAAATCGACCAGCTCCTTTTCGTTGAACGCCGCCCGTGCCAGGTCAAATGCCGCGTCTGGCGCATGCCCCAACTGGATGTTCGTCACCACCTCGGCCCATTGCAAGGCCGCACGCTCGCGCTCGGAGTACCCGGGCGTCTCGCGCCATGCATCCAGCAACAGCAGCTTCTCAACAGAGATGCCATGCTGCTGCGCCTCCCGCGTGTGCAGCTCCAGGCAGAAGGCGCAGCCGTTCAGCTGTGACACCCGCGTCCGCACCAGGTCGATCAATCCGCGATCCAGCTCGCAGTTATTCAGATAGTGCTCCAGCGCCCGCATCGCTGCGATTCCCTCCGGCGCCTGCTGCACATAATTCACCCGCAAAGCCATGGCATCTCCCGCCGTATATATGTAACTCGAACTGTTACGATTGCACTGGCACTCGTGTTCGTGCCAGCAGGTATGCCACTGTCAGCCAGAGTACGACCGCCATGACCAGTCCCACACCAAGCACCCGCAGCGGGAAATCGTGGATGAGCAAACAAGCCAGCACCCCGAGTGTGGAGAGTGCTCCCGTCCAGTAATAGACCGGCACCTCGAAGAGTTTCGCCAGCGGAAGAAAGTGTACGCCGACAATCAGCGCAATTGCGATCGGGATCCAATCCCCATGGCCGTGATTGCCCAGCCACGCGCAGCTCAACCCGATCAGCGCACCCTCGATACCGAAGATGATGCCGAACCATATGCCATCACGCTTGCCCTTGGCCTCCGCCACCGGATCCTGCGGGTCCCGGATTCCTCGCGTTGACCAGAGGCGCTGGATGCACACCAGCAGCAGCAGCAGCGTCACCGCAACCGCTGCGGGAATAGTCCAAACCGGCCGCGACGGCCAAAACGAGAGTGCCAGAAGGCTCCAGAAGCCGCTTGCAATCGTGAGGATGATTCCGCCAGAGAAAATGCCGCGTGTGTGAGCGATGTTCGCCATGTCTCGAAGATACACGTGGGCTACGCGCAAAAAGGCGGACGCCGCAGCGCCCGCCTCTCAATTTTTCCCAAGAAGTTTAGTGAGCGATGACGCCGCGCGCATTTTCTTCCCGCTGCCGCAGCAGAGCGAGCGCTCCAAATGCCACGCCGGTTACCAGCACCGTGCTGACCAGGTCATTGCGATAAAACGGCACGCCCGCCGAGAAGCATTCCATCAGACCGCTCGCGGTCCGCGGATACATTGCCGAAGCCAGCCAGACGACAAAGTTGCTGACCAGAAAAAAACTGGTCGCGCTGGCAAAGCTCGCTCCAACCACACGGCCCGCGCTCGCGCGTTTCTGCAGCAGCCACGCGCCCAGCAGGATCGCGCCGACATACCAGGCCCACGTCACCAGGTATTCCTGCGGATGAAACGGAAAGCCGTACGCATACTTCGTCAGAAAAAAGTCGGTCGCCATCAACGCGAGCACGGGAATCCACGCCTGCTTCAGCGAGCGCCGCGCGCCAAAAAACAGCAGCGAGCCGCCGACCGCCGTAAAATTCCACCACGCGTGCGGGGCGTGCGAGCCAGTCCCCAGCCATACCCGGTTCAAAATCGCAAACAGCACCAGCAAGAAAGCCGCCATCGTTGTCAGTCCTTAGCCACCATTTTCGCACGCTCAGGCCAAAGGCCGCCACAATCCAAGGGGACAGACAAACTACTTCTGCACGCGCTCACCCATTTTCATCTGCAAGACGCTGCCGTCCGGGCCCACCAGGACCTCCGCACCCAGAGGAGTTTTCCCGTTGGAGCTCATGTTGCGGCCGAAGATTTCATAATTGAAGCGCAGGTCTTCAAACTCGACCGGCGTGATCATCCCGGCGCGCGCGTAGGATTCGTCCTCCGAATCGGGCTCCGGCTGCTCGGCGCGTACCAGTGGCCAGCTCGACCAATCCATGTAGACGCGCCCCAGCCAGCTCGCCTCCGCCGCGCGCACCGCCGGCGTCACCGGCTCTTTGTAGAAGATGTCGGAGCGCGGATCGGTGTGAATCTGCCCCGTCCACGAATCGACGTGCGCTGTCTGATATTTGTCGCCGGCGTCGACAAGGCCATGCCAGACAAACGGCGTTATCGGAAGCGGGCTCAGCGCGAGCCGCTTCGGCTCGCCCGCCTCCCACTCGCGCTGGTTCATGTAGGTCAGCGCCCGCTGATGCTCGACCGCGCGCACACCCCACATCACGCAGGTGACGGTCAGCGCAAACCACGCCCACTTCTGGCCTCTAAATGTAACTCGCTTTGCACCTATTTCCCGGTCGGCGAGTCCCAGCAGCCAGGGCACAATTACTGCGAGCGCGAGCACGCCCAGCATCACCGGCTCCAGGATGAAGACCAGGTCGCCCTCATACCACTTCGGTGAAAAGGGCCAGAACGGCCGCACTCCATAGTTGTTGGTCCAGTCCAGCGCGATGTGACTGAGCGCGGCCAACCATCCCAGCAAAAATAATCGTCCCCAATGGATCGGAACTTTTGTCTGTCGCCGCCAGATCCGCGAGAGCGCCCAGACGACTGCGATGGTCGCCGCTGCAACAATGGGCGTCGCGATCAGCGTGTGAGTCCATCCGCGGTGATGCGCGAATCCCGCGACTGGCCCGCCGACGCCGTACAGCACATCGAGATCCGGGGCCTCTGCTGCCAGCACCATCACCACCGTGGCGTAGCCTGTCCAGCGGTTAAGGCCCGCGCGACTCAGCGCTGCTCCAAACAGAAAATGCTCGACCGGCTCCATCGTGTGACCTTTATATATGGTCGACGCCAGACGGCTTCGGATTAAGTCGCGGACGTTGTGCTCAGTTCATCGGCCGGCTCCGCGCGAAACGCACCCTTCAGCAATCCCAGCGCGCGCAAATCGACCAGCGCGTGGACGATCATCGGCAGCAGCAAACTGCCGCTCCACAAATAGAGGAAGCCAAAGCCTGCGCCGAGCAGTCCGGTCGAGATGATGCCGCGCCAGCCTTGGTAAAAATGATTGGCGCCGAACAGCACCGAGGAAATCACGAATGCGGCCGGCAGGCCAAAATGCCAAGGCATCTCGCCGAAGTAACGAAAAAGAAATCCACGGAAGATCCACTCCTCGCAAACTCCGGCCGTGATGCAGAGCACGCCAAACCAGCCGAACTGCTCGGCCTGCGTCGGGACAAAAAATCCCAACTTGCCGAATGCCCTGCGCAGCGCGGCCCGGCCCTTCGGCTTCGACAGCGCGAGAAACGGCGCCAGCAGTCCGATGACAATTCCGACGAGCAGCCCGAAGCCCACCGATCGCGCCCATGCCGTATCCATCCACAAAAATTTCGCCGGAGCCCAGAAAAATTCGCGTCCCGCCGCCAGCAGCACCAAGGCGGATAGCGTCCATTGCGCGACAACTATTTTCTTGTAAAACTTCACCTTCGCTGCAGGATCGGTCGAGGCCTTCAACCGCTTGAACTCGTAATAATCCCAGATAGGCCCTAGCACCAGGATCAGCAGTACCAATGCATGCTGCAGCCAGATCATCGCGCGCCTCCATCCTGTTTCAGATTCAGCGAATCCATCGCCTTCTGTCGCAGCTCCTGCTTCAGCTTGCGAATCTTTTGCGTCGTCGACGTCAGCCCATCGAACAGCGTCTTCCGGCTATCGATCCCGGCTTCGATGAGCGATGCCGCCGCCTCTGACCGGCTGCTTACCAGGCCGGCTTCGATCAGCTCATCGATGCGCGCCAGCGCGTCATCGCCCAGCCGCACCATGACAACGTTGGTCCGGTCTCCACGCTTCTCATAAAACGTGCCGACCATCTCCTGCACTTCAGGAATGTCAGACAAATCCCCGGCGTGAAATTTGCCGCCCGCCTGGGCAATGCCGTAGACACGCTTTTTTCCGCCGGCGCGCAGATGCACCCCGAGGACCCTTTTCTTCTTCTTTTCTTCCATACGTGTAATGTAATTACACGTAATTACAATAATCAAATACGCCGCTTTGCAAGAATTCTCCGCAACGCACTTGCCTGCTGGTGCAGCGAACCGCCGGATCCACGCAGCCGCCGCGCTTGATCCGCGACCGCTCGCAAAACCATACTTCCCGGATGGCAACGATTGCGCGCATCCCGACTGTCGAGCCGGTCTGCGGAACCCGCCGGCCCGAACCGACGTATCCTTTCCCCATGCCCGCCGAGCCAGCCACCATCACTGCTCCTCCGCCGCAGGACATGCGCCGCGCCGCCCTCCAACTCGCGCTTACCTTCGCATTTATCAAATTTGCAATCCATCTGGTTACAAATCTGCTGCAGCCCCACTTGGGCTGGGGATATTTCCGCGACGAGCTCTACTACATCGCCTGCGGACACCACCTCGGCTTTGGCTACGTCGACCACGGCCCCATCATCGCCCTTCAGGCGCGGCTCGCGCAGATTCTCTTCGGCAACTCACTGGCCGGAATTCGCATGCTGTCTGCCGTTGCGGGCGCCGGAAAAGTTTTTCTTACCGGGCTGCTTTGCTGGCGGCTCGGCGGCAATCGTTGGGCTCAATCGCTCGCCATGCTGGCTGTTTTACTCGCTCCGCAATACCTCGGCACCGACGGCTATCTCTCCATGAACAGCTTCGAAGGCGTCTTCTGGATGACCTGCGTGTACGCGCTCATCGCCTTGGTGCAAGGTGGAAACCCGCGCTGGTGGCTGATTTTCGGCCTCTCTGCCGGCATCGGCCTGGAGAACAAACCGTCGATGACATTCTTCCTATTGACCTTGTTACTCGCGCTGATCGTCACCCGTCAGCGCCGTCTGCTCTTCGCGCGGGAGTACGTCGGCAGCGCTGCCCTCGGGGTCACTTTGCTGATCGCGCTCGCCGCGCCCAACATCATCTGGCAGATTCACAATCACTGGCCGACGCTGGAGTTCCTGCACAATGGCGTCGTCCAACACAAAAACATCGCCCTGCCGCTGCCGCAATTTATCTCCCAACAAATTCTCCAGTTCAACCCCATCGGCAGCATTCTCTGGATCACCGGTGTCCTCTGGCTGCTCATCGCGCGCGCTGCCAAACCCTGGCGCTGGATCGGCCTCACGTATCTGTTTTTCTTCGTGCTCATGTTCATCCTCCACGCCAAGGACTATTACCTCGCGCCGATCTACCCGGTCCTGTGCGCCGCTGGAGCTGTCGCATTTTTCGCGCCGCGTTTGGCCCGTCCCTGGTGGCAATCCGCGTACGCCCTCGTCCTTGTTATTACCGGGTTGCTGCTCCTGCCCGCAGCTATCCCCGTCATGCGTCCGGAGATTCAGCTCGCCTATCTGCTGCGCATGCACCTGCAGGGCAGGCCACTGGAGAAATGGAAGCAGGGTCCATTCCCGCAATTTTTCACGGACCGCTTCGGCTGGCAAGAAATGGCCGACCAGACGACCGCTGCCTACAATTCACTCTCGCCTGCGGATCGTGCCCGCGCCGGCATCTTCGCCGGAAATTACGGCGAGGCCGGCGCCATCTCTCTGCTTGCGCCGCGACCAGCGGATGGCAGCAAACTGCCGACTGTCGTCAGCGGGCAGAACAGCTACTTTCTCTGGGGGCCGAACAATTATTCCGGCGACGTCATGATCGTCGTCGTCAGCGCTCCTATCGACGACATCCAGCAGTACTATGGCGACGTCAAGCTCTTCGCCCACGTTGGCAATCCGTGGTCGATGCCCTTTGAGCACGTCAACGTCTACATCGTCCGCCACCGCAAATTCAACTTCGCCCAGGCCTGGCCGGAGATGAAGGACTATATCTAGACATCGCCAAACTAAAATCCATTTCACACCGCCGTGGACGATCTCAAAAACCTCGCCGTCATCCTCGTGTCGCCGCGCAACCCGCTCAACATTGGCGCAGTTGCGCGCGCTATGACGAATTTTGGATGCAGTGATTTGCGGCTTGTCAAAGTTCACCCGCCTTCGCTGGAAGATGCACGCAGCGCGGTCGGTTCCTCCGCGGATGTCATCGCGAACGCCAGAGAATTTGCCAGCGTCGCTGAAGCCATCGCCGACTGCAGCCATGTTGCCGGCACAGTTGCGCCATTTCATCGGCCGCCGTCAGAAAACTGCGTCCCGTTGCCCGATGCGGCGCCGGGCATCCGCGGGCATCTGTGGCATGGCCGGGTTGCGCTGCTTTTCGGCTCAGAAAAAACCGGGCTGTCCAACGACGCGCTCAGCCACTGCCACCAGATTCTCGGCATCCCCACGTCGTCGACGTTCGCCTCCATGAATCTCGGGCAGGCAGCTGCGGTCTGCCTCTACGAAATTTCGAAACAATTCATCTCGCAGGGATCGGCTCCCGCGGCAACGCCGTCGTCGGAGTCGCGCGCAGCCGGCGAGCACCTGGATCGGATCACCGCTGTGCTTGCCGATTCGCTTGCTGCGGCAAATTACACCGGCATCGAGGCCGAAAGCACGCGGCAGGAACTCCGCAATTTAGTGCGGCGCCTCGCACTCAACACGCCCGACGCACTCACCCTGACCGGCATGCTGCGGAAAATATTGTGGAAGCTGCAGCATCCACACGGGCGGTGAGCCGCGCCGTTACACTCATGTCGTGGCGAAAAAATCTTCCAAGCCGGATGCAGTTCCGCCTGCGCCGACGGCGAAAAATCCGGAGACGCTAGCTGCGCAGCTGCGCGAGCTGCTTCGTTACCACGAGCATCTTTATTACGTTCTCGACGCGCCGGTTGCGACTGATGCGCAATACGACCAGTGGATGAACCAGCTGCGCGCTCTCGAAGGTGCGCACCCCGAGTTGATGATGCCGGATTCGCCGACGCAGCGAGTGGGCGGCAAGCCGGCTGCGGGATTCACCAAGGTGGCGCACTCACGTCCCATGCTGTCGCTCGACAATGCGTACAACGAGGAGGAGTTGCGGGACTGGGGCACGCGGGTCCGGACGACGCTCGGCGAATCCGCGAAAATTGAATACGTTTGCGAGTACAAATTGGACGGGCTTTCGCTGGCGCTGCATTATCAGCACGCGCGTCTGGCGCGCGGCGTCACTCGCGGGGACGGCGCGGTCGGTGAAGACGTGACAGGCAACGTCCGCACCATTCGCTCCGTCCCGCTTTCACTGCATAAGGACAAGCTTGCCGGCTCCCATCTCCCCGCGGACTTTGAAGTTCGCGGCGAAGTCGTCATGCCCTTCTCGAGCTTCGTTGCCCTGAATGTGGAGCGCGAAAAAAATGACCAGGCGCCTGCTGCAAACCCTCGCAACGCAGCTGCCGGGACGATCCGCACGCTGGAGCCGAATATCGTCGCGCAACGCCGCCTCGATTTTTACGCCTACTTCCTCTTTAGCGCCGGAGATGCGCAGCCGATCTTTCCGACTCAGTGGGAGTCGCTGGAATCGCTGACCGCGGCTGGCTTTCGCGTCAACCTGCGCCGCGCCCTGGTCTCTTCGCTCGACGAAGTGATCGCATTCATCTCCGAGGCGGAGGCAAATCGTGACAAACTCGGTTACGAAATCGACGGCGTCGTCCTCAAGATCAACTCCATCGCGCAGCAGCAGCGGCTTGGCTTTACTGGACGTGCCCCGCGTTGGGCCATCGCCTACAAATTTGCTGCTCGCGCCGGGGTCACGCAGGTTGAGGACATCCTCATCCAGGTCGGCCGCACCGGCAAGCTCACGCCCGTCGCCATGTTGACGCCGGTTTCGATCGGCGGGACGACTGTGTCTCGCGCCACCCTGCACAATGAGGACGAGATCGCCCGCCTCGGCCTGAAGCTGCGGGACTTCGTCACAGTGCAGCGCGGCGGGGATGTCATCCCCAAGGTCGTTGAAGTGCTGCTCGACCGGCGCCCGAAAGACGCCCGAGACTTCGCCTTCCCGACGCATTGCCCGGAGTGCAATTCTGTTCTGCGGCGCGAAGAGGGAGAAGTGGACTGGCGCTGCGTCAACGCCAACTGCCCGGCAAAATTGCGGGAAGGCCTGCTGCACTTCGCGGCGCGCGGGGTCATGAACATTGAGGGCCTCGGCGAAGCCATCGTCAACCAGCTCCTCGATGCTGATCTAGTCGGCTCGATCGCTGACATCTACTACCTCACCGAGGATCAGCTTCTGTCGCTCGAGCGCGTCGGCCCCAAGTCCGCGCAAAACCTCCTCACTGAAATTGAGCAGTCGAGGAAGCTGCCCATGGATCGCGTCCTCCTCGGCCTCGGCTTACGCTTCGTCGGCGAGCGCACGGCGCAGTTGCTGGCTGACAACTTCGGCTCGCTCGATGCACTCGCCGCCGCATCCTCGGATGACCTGGAACGCGTCAACGAAGTCGGCCCCCGTGTCGCCCACGCTATTCGCGAGTTTTTTACCGAGCCTGCCAATCTCGCGCTCATCGAGCGCCTCCGCGCTGCCGGGCTCAACTTCACCGCAGCCGTCCGCAAAAAATCATCGAAGCTCGAGGGCCTCACCTTCGTCCTCACCGGCACCCTGCCGACGCTGACCCGCGAGGAGGCAGCGGAAAGGATCGAGTCGGCCGGCGGCCGCGTCTCCGGCTCGGTCAGCAAAAAAACCAGCTATGTAGTCGCTGGTGAAGATGCCGGCTCGAAGCTCGACAAGGCGCGCACGCTCGGCGTTCCCGTGCTCGATGAGCCCGCGCTGCTCGCCCTCCTCGCCTGAGGCTTTCGTTTCAGGCTTGAGCGGCCATCTGAACCGCGGCTCATTGTGGCGCAGCCCCTGATTGCTCCGAATCAGTTGCAAATTGCCAGCCCTTGAGACGAAAAGAGACGCAATGAGACGAATTTATTGCCACAGAGATACAGGATGCGTGAGTATCGCAAGCGAATCGAGCGGACATTTCCGCCGGAGTTGTTCATGTCGAAGAAAATCCACCTGGGCGTGCTCGCCCTGCTGTTCACCGCTGGCGTCACCGTTGTTTTCGGCCAGGAAGCTGTCACGTCCACCACGATTGCCGCGCCGGTTCCCCACGTCGTCCGCTACTCCGGCACGGCCGACGTCCCGTCCGGCCACGCCCTCAGCGTCAAGTTCGCGCTTTACGAGAATCAAACCGGCGGCGACGCTCTCTGGTCGGAGTCGCAGCAGGTCACTACTGGGGAATCCGGCAAGTATTCCGTCCTGCTCGGCGCCGCGACCGAAAATGGGCTGCCGCAAACCGTATTTTCTTCCGCGCAGGCCAAGTGGCTGGGCATCACGATTGGCGACGGCCAGGAAGCTGCGCGCACTGTTCTGGTTGCGACGCCGTACTCGCTGAAGGCAAGTGACGCGGAAACTCTCGGCGGCCATCCTGCCTCTGACTTCGCACTCAAGAAGGCGCTGCCCGCGACCGGCACTGACATCACGCAGATCAACGTCGGCAACGGCGTCACCGGCGGCGGCACTGGACCGACGGTAACTCTCGGACTCAGCAGCACCTATCTGGAGACGCTGGGCAACGAGATCTATCCCCAACTCGGCGGCACCAACAAGCTGACCGGCACCAACACCTACACCGCCGGCAAACTTCTGGTCGGGACCTCGCCGGTTTTGAGCGCCTCGAATCTGCTGGCCGCTTCACCGGTCACCGTCACCGCATCCGGCGGCAACGTGACGGTCGGACTCAGCGACTCCGCGTTGCTGACACTCGGCAACGGGGTGTATGCGCAACTCGGCGCGGCGAATACGTTCAGCAAGGCGCAGACCTTCCAGTCTGCGGTCAGCTTCGCGAGCGGACAAACTTTCCCTGGCACAGTGTCGCTGAGCGGCAACAATACCTTTACTGGCTCCGACACTTTTTCGAAGGCCATCACCTTCGCCAGTGGACAAACGTTCCCCGGCACGGGTGCGGGCACCATCACGGGCATCACTACAACTTCACCATTGAGTGGCAGCGGGACTTCCGGCAGCGTCGCCCTCAGCCTGAACACGTCGTCACTGGAGACGACGCTGAATGGCGTCTACCCGCAACTTTCCGGCAGCAATACTTTTTCCGGCGCCAACACTTTTTCGAAAGCCATCAGCTTCGCTTCCGGACAGACCTTCCCCGGCAGCGCAACTTTGAGCGGCAATGACGCATTTACGGGCATGCTCAGCATCACCGGATCGTCCTCATCGGAGCAGTTCGCCGTTACAGATTCCGACGCCTCCGGCAGCGCCGTGGGTGTTTACAGCACCATGTCTGCCGGCGCGGGCTTCGGGGTAGTAGGAGTAGGTTCATACGGCATCTACGGCCAGACCACCGCCGCCTCATCCCTGGTCCTTAACCCGACCGGGATCTACGGGTTCATCGACACCCGCTATACCTACAGCCCCGGCTACACTCCCTTTGCGATCTGGGGTGACAACGAATCCGCCTCGGGCATCGGTGTGTACGGCACCTCGAATGGCGGCGACGCCATCGTCGGCCAGGCCTCGGCGACATACAACGGAGTCGCCGGATACTCCTCCAGCGGCGACGGCGTCTTCGGCAGCTCCGGCGCAGGGGATGGCGTTTACGGTGAGACGGATGCGACCGGCGGCCCGGCAGGTCTCTACGGCAACTCGACCACTACCTCCATCGGGAGCGATAACTTTCCCGGCATCGGCGTCTCTGGCAACGCGAATGGCCCCAGTGCTTATGGTGTTTACGGAAACTCAACCAGCTCCACGGGCTACGGAATTTACGGCGTCGGCAACACCGGCGTTTACGGAAGTTCCTCCACTGGCAACGGCGTCTACGGGAACAGTTCCGCTCAAGGCGAAAGCGGTGTCACCGGACATGCCACCAATGGTAACGGCGTTTACGGCAAGACTTCTTACTCCACCGGCTTCGGCACTTACGGCGGCAACACTTCCACGGACGGGGGAGATGGCGTCCGTGGCATCACCGCGTCCGACGCTGGTTTCGGCGTCCACGCCATCCAGATCGGAGCAAGTAAGCTGGGCGCCGAAATTGTTGGAGCAGGCAGCGGCTTCTGGGCCGACACCAATCAGGGTTCTTCAGAGGCTTCGTATGGCGCCCTGCTCGCGACCGCCGATGGCAACTTCGCCGGTCAATTCGTCAATAGTAGTAACCAAGAGCCGACCATCAGCGCCGTCAACGAGGGTGATGCCGGGACCGGCACAATTGTGCCCGTAATAGCAGCAGCTGGCCGTGGCGGCGCTTGCGGAATCAACAGCAACGGCGACGTCACCTGCTCGGGCCGCATACAAACTGCCGTCCCACTCGCAGATAAATCGCAGGTCGAGGTTTACTCCGTGCAGTCCTCGGAGAACTGGTTTGAGGACTTCGGCTCCGCCAAGCTCTTCAATGGCCACGTTACAGTCGCGATTGATCCGAAGTTTGCGCAGATCGTCAACACCGGCGTGCAGTATCACGTCTTCCTCACGCCCAGCGGAAACTGCAGGGGTCTGTACGTCGCCAGCCGTTCGGCCAGCGGCTTTGAGGTTCGCGAACTGGGTGATGGCGGCTCGACCGTGGAGTTCGATTACCGGATCGTCGCCAAGCGCAACGGACATGAGACTGAGCGGCTGGCCGACGCGACGGCGGAGATGCATTCCTTCACCGCTGGTCGCGAGCAATGGGCTGCAAGAAAGTTGAACCGCCGCGCCGAAGTTGCGCATGCCGAACCGAAGGACATGCCGCCTCCGCCGGTCGTTCCGCCGATGCATCCAGCTCACGCACCGACAGCTGTTCGCAGAGCCGCCCGGCCCAATCAACACGCGCCTGCTGCGCGTACAACATCGACTCGTGCATCACTGGAGACTTCGCAAAAGTAGTTTCCTGTCCGGCAATTCCATAGCCTGCGCAGCTCACCCTGCGCGGGCTCTTACCTGAAGTACGGGCCCTGTTGTCACGTTTAACAGGAGCACTTTATGTCATCACCTCTGTATCGCCTTGCCCTCTGCACCTTCGTTGT
>Ga0302177_10002407_pt1 | contig 13235 bp, 7 predicted proteins | sample I_Palsa_E1_2_FD_198780 | JGI IMG/M metagenome (GOLD analysis project Ga0302177, IMG submission 198780) | Peat permafrost microbial communities from Stordalen Mire near Abisko, Sweden - I_Palsa_E1_2 | ecosystem: Environmental > Terrestrial > Soil > Palsa > Peat permafrost | place: Sweden: Abisko... | reverse complement strand
TGCCGTGGATCTTTCGCGATTTGCGCGCTTAACGCGTGCACTTTAGTCTCGTCGCCTTCCAACGCCTGCATGAAATCGCCGTCCTTGTAGAGGAGCATTCCGGTAATGCCGAGCTTTTTGTTGTTCTTTCGGGATTTGTCCAGAAGTTGAATTAATTCATCCTTCGTGAATGGCTTAGTGCTGGAACTGACGTAAACAAGCTGGATCATGACTTACTCCTTTATTCATAGGTTTGAGCGTTCCGCAAAAGAGCAGGCATCTGAGCCGCGCTCCGCGCAGGTGTGTAACCGGCGAGCATCGCGACCGGTGCGAGCAGCAACGGTGCGCCGACGAGCAACCGAGGATAAAGATTGCGCCGCGCGCACGAACATCCGGGCGAGCGGCGCAATTTGTGAGACTTTCAAGCGCTAGGTGGTTGGGGCGGTTCCTGTGAAGAAAAACACCACATAGGCTTTGATGCTGCCGTTTGCTTGCGGCACGCCGAAGACCTTCACTCGCGCGGCGGCAACCAAGCCGGCAGTGATGGCCGTCACGCCAGCCGGCGTGGTGATGTCCACGGGGGTGATCGTGACTATGTTCGCGGTGCGATCTATCTGATAGACGAGTGTGGCCGAGCCTGACGTGGTGCTCAGGTCTACGGGCACACTGACGGTTCCACCGGGTAGCGCCATGGTGAAACTGCCGGCAGCATAGCCGGTGGTGGCAGTCCCCAGCGGGATGTTCGAAGGCACCAGGATCGTCAACGGAACGGCGAAGGCGTCTAGCGCGATGGGATCGTTCCAAACAGCGCGGCTTGCGCCTTGTACTGGAGTCGGGCCGAGCTGGCCGCCGAAGTTTACCGAGCCGTCCGTTGCTGACTCAAACAGCGAAATCGCCGTCGAGCCGCTATTGACGTCGGTTGGGAATGTGAAATTCCACCACTTGAACCCTGTGATTGCAGCGCCGCTGAGCGGATCGGCTCCGTTAGCGGTGGTGCTGGAAATGTAGGGCAAAGTGAGGGCGTAGTTATCCGAGATAGTTTCGAAAGTGCGAGTGTCGAGGAAGCCGGTCGTATTGGCTGCCGAGATGCTGCCGTCGTAGCGGGCGACCTCGATATCGATCGTCTGGGCGACCAAGGGACTCGCCAAGGGATCAACGGCACTGGCGTGCACCTTGAAACCGCGAACCAGTTTCGACAAGAACGCAGTTCCGGTGCCGATTGCCGTGGAGTCTGCCACGGCGTTGGCCGGCGTGCGGATAAAGAATTGCGTGTTTGCGTTGACTGTAACCGGAATGCCGACACCGAGTTCGTTTTGCACGGTGAGAATGTCGGTTCCAGTGTTCACGTGAAGAACATGGCCTTCAGGACTGATCCAAATACTATTGAACGAGGTGCTGACCCACATGCGTACGGCAACGAGCTCGCCGTCTGCCTGAAAACGAGCCGCCACTCGAACGAATTTACCGTCGAGCGTGGCCGCGATCGAGCTGAAATCCATAATCGTCGCTACGGTCTGGGCGTCTACGTCGTAAAGGATGGTGCCGTCCGTGGCGTCGGCGAGGATGGTTAGATTTTCAGATGAAGCAACTGCGGTCTCCGGGGTGGCCGGTGGCTCGAGCGGGAAATCCTTCGTAATACTGATAGAGGTATTGTCCGACGACACCGAGGTTGCAGTGCCGTAAATATGGCGAAGCACTAATTTGGTGATGTCGGCTATGGGACGGTCGCGGACGGGGCCATTAAAGTTTATGGCCCAAATGGTTGCTCCGGCAGCGGGCACGTGATCCACGAGGAAAGCCGGATTCGATAGTTCAAATTCAAGATCCAGCGCGTTGCTCTGGTTGGCGGTGACCACCAGCGGCGAAGCGAAAGTCAGGTTCACGGTGACGGTTGCGCTCCCCACGGCTCCAGTGGCTCCCATGACTTGGATCTGGGCGGGCGGAATCGTGGCGCCGGCTGTGCCTGCAAATCCAAATGCGGGATCCGCAGCGGCGGTCAGTAGGATATCTGCAGGATTGGCGCTGATCGTGAGAATTGCACCGGAGTAAGTACCGGCAGCCACGCTGACATTTCCGAGGATTTCGCTAAGCTGATCCAACTGCACGAGATTAATAATCGGTGCCGGACTCGCTGCGGTGTAAACGACCACCGGACTGCCCGCGCCCATCGGAACCAGTGCAATCGATGATACCTTGACGCCGATTGTCGCCCAGTCCTCTGTGGAAGCGTCGCTCATCATCATGTTGACTCCACCGCTTTTGGAACTCGGCGTGGAGTTGGAAGTGGTGCCGCACCCCGCCGTGAAAAACAGCAGCGCTGCAGCGGTTAGGCCCAGCGTTAAACGCGAAACTAGACTGTTCATCTTTTTTTCTCCTCGGGAGACACTTTGGCCTCTCGGTAATTTTTCCAACTTTGCAGAAACGGAGGCATAGCTTGCAGAATCCGAGAGGAGAGCTATGGAGACAACTAACTCCGACCAGCCTGAAGAACCCAATACTGACCCGTTGAGAGAGACTGCATGGATTTGGAGTTCAGCGATGTAGTACAGCTTAGCGTCCGACCTCAAACAGTAAACAAGGAAACTATTTTGGATTAGAAAAGCTTAACGATTCGCCGGCATCACAAGCGGGATGTTTTGTGCCAAGCGCGTTTTTGAATGAAGGAACAGCGCCGAGGAATAGGTTAGTCGCGTGTACTTCCGAGATATCGAACGAAGGCGCTGGCTCGGCCAAGACGACGCGGGATACTTTTCAACGTGGCCACCCGCGAGCGAATGAGGGATGATTTCTCCGCTGGACAGCCCCACAAAATAGGTTCTGGTTCTCGGGTAAATCAAAAGAGAGGGTATCCTGCGGCGGTCCGGGGGAATCTATAACTGTAGTCAGGATACCGAGCAACGGAATTGGAGAATCAGGAGAGCAGCGAACAATGAAGTTTGTTTTCTTCAGTACAGAAGAAGGCGAAAATCGAAAGGGGCAAAAACATTTATGAAAGCTATCGCGATTGTTCCGGGTACGGCCGGCTCACTTATAGTAGACCGGCCGGAGCCCTCGGTTAGCGCGCAGGATGAAATAAAGGTGAAGATCATTCGCGTAGGGATTTGCGGCACGGACCGGAAAGAAGTGTGCGGGGGGCGCGCGGACGCTCCCGCGGGGCAGAAAGAACTCGTCATCGGCCACGAAATGTTCGGCAAAGTGGTGGAAGTGGGATCGTCGGTGACTCGCGTGAAAGTGGGAGACTTCGCAGTCTTCACGGTGAGGCGCGGATGCGGTGAGTGCCTGTCCTGCTTGATGGGCCGCTCGGATATGTGCCAGACCGGAAAATATAAAGAGCGAGGGCTGCATTGGTTGGACGGCTATCAAACGGAATTCGTAGTGGATAAGGAACAATACGTGGTCCGCGTGCCGGCCGAACTGGAAGCCGTGGGCGTGTTGATGGAGCCGCTTTCGATCGTGGAGAAAGGGATTGATGAAGCGATTCGATTGCAGATTGCGCGTGTGCCCGAAGCAGCGACTACTCCGGACTGGATCGTGGGACGCCGCTGCCTGGTAGCCGGACTGGGGCCGGTAGGATTGTTGGCTGCCATGATTTTGCGGCTTCGAGGCGCCGAAGTTTATGGGCTGGACGTGGTGGATGCCACGAGCGCTCGCCCGAAGTGGCTGGAAGTTCTGGGGGGACATTACGTCGACGGGCGCGCGGTGCCGGCAGATCAGGTGGAGAAAAAAATCGGGCCGATGGATTTGGTCCTCGATGCCAGCGGAATCGTTTCGCTCGAGTTCAATCTGCTGGATGCGCTGGGCCGGAATGGCGTTTACGTGATCACAGGGATTCCCGACGGTGACCGTCCGTTGCAAATCGCGGGATCGGAACTTGTGCGGCAGTTGGTTTTGGATAATCAAGTGATGGTGGGGAGCGTCAACGCAGCGCGCGGACATTTTCAAATGGGCGTAGACGATTTAGCGCAGGCGCAGCTTCGCTGGGGCGCTTCTCACATGGCAGCTTTGATAACGAATCGTTATCCGTTCGCCCAGTTCGCGAAATTCGCGGAGCAACATCCGCCTGATGCCATCAAGGAAGTGGTCGAGTGGACGTAGGGGGCCTGCGAAAAGATGGGGCGCTCTTTGCAGGAGCGTGCATCGGTGGAACGGATAAACAATCGGGAGAACGAGTGCAGGATTTCACGCGCAATTTTTCGCAGGCAAGCAAACCCTTGGCGAGCTAGTCGGGTGTGGCGCCGAGATAGTCGTCGTGGCCGCCGAAGATCGGCGCCAGATTGGACATCAGAAAAAGGTCAATGATTCTCTGATTCGCGTTGACGATTTTCAGTTCGTGCTTTGCCTGCTTCGCCGTAACCCACAGTCCCACGATCGTCCCCAGCCCGGAGCTATCGAGAAAACTCACATTGGTGAGATCCAGCACAACTCGTTTGGTGTCGGGAATCAGGGGGCGCACCGTGCTCTTGAGCAATTCGGCGGTGCCGGAAGTGATTCGGCCGGTGCAGCGAACCGTTGCTGCCTCAGGCGTCTTTTCCACATCGAGCTTGAATTCAGGGGAAGGAACAGCGCCGGTGAGAGACATAACGTACCTCCTGGCAGTCAAAACGGATTCACGCGGAAATGCAGCGGCGGTGAGTCTAACACAGGTAATCGAGACTATCCGGGATTTTCGATTTCACTTTTGTGTCAGGCGGAGGGCAAGAAAAAGCGAAGATCTACGAGGCTGAAGGTCGACCCAGCGAACGGATGTTGCAGAAGGCGGGGGTAGCGTTCGGCGCGGAGCTGATTATTTTACGGCGACGACGACGAGGGTGAAATCATCGTGGAAGCTTCCGTTGCAGAAAGAGACTACTTCTTTTTTAATTTCAGCGAGCAAATCGGAGGCGCTGAGCGCCATGTTGCGACGGCCTAGATCGACCAATCTTCGCTCTCCAAATTCCTGTTCGTCGGAGTTGGTGGCTTCGGTTAGGCCATCGGTGTAAAGAATCAGGCGGTCGCCGGATTCCAATGGAAGACCAATATCTTGATAATTCTGATTGGGAAAAATTCCCAGAGGCGGCCCGCCTTCCTTCAGAGGAACTGCGTCGCCCGATTTGTGGAAGAGAATGGGAGGCATGTGACCGGCGCTGGCGAAGGTGAGCCGGTTATCGGTGGTATCGATGGTGCAGTAGCAGAAGGTGATGAATCTATCGGGAGCGATGTTGTTGGATATCACCTCGTCCAACTTCCCTACGAGAGTGCCGGGTGAGACCGCGTCGGAGGCGAAGGCTCGGAAGCTGGCCTGCAGGTTGGCCATCAACAAGGCTGCGCTAATTCCTTTACCGGCGACGTCACCGATGCAGACACCGATCTTTTTCTCGCTGAACTTCAAGACATCAAAATAATCTCCGCCCACGACGCTCGCGGGTTGCCACGCTCCCGCCACTTCCAATCCTCTGACCTGGGGAATTTTCTTGGGTAAGAGACCTTCCTGAATCTCTCGGGCCTTGTCCAGATCCAGGTCTTGGCGTTGCGATCGCGTCTTTCCCATCTCGACGGTGCGTTGGAGTTCGAGATTCTTGTCTTCCAGGCGCGCTCGCGTTTCGGTGTATAGATGGCGGATGGTGCCGACGATCAAAATAACGAGGACTATAAGCTTCCCGGTGTCCCATAGCCGGGCGAAAAAGGTGTTAAAGGGAGCGCGATACATCAACATGATGAACGCCACGACCACCGTGACGCTGACAACCGCGGTGAGGAACAGAAATATCATGAAAACTACCCAGTCGAACGGAAAGCGGAAGCGCGAACACACGGGAACGAGGGCGTTCATAACCGGCGTGGTGAAATTTCCGATGATGAGAGTGTAGAGCAGCACAGGAACGAAGCCGGTGCCCTGCCCGCGCGCGCCAGTGACCCACAGAACCGCAAACAAAGCGACTGCCACCATGAAGAACAGCCACTGTCTGTCGAGAAACGCGCGCGCGCCAACGGAGCGGGGCATGATTGTCTTCCGTGTTATTGCGGATTGCGCCGTTGCGCTTGCTCGCTGGCGAGGGCGCGTTCGCCTGCCGGAGTGGTGATGATCGTATCGGGCAAGCGAATGGCGCCGTAGGCCAAGGCTGCGATCGCCGCGCCAACCAAAGGCGCAAGAATGAATAGCCACAACTGTTGCAGCGCCCAGCCTTGGACGAACAAAGCGGGCCCGATGCTGCGCGCGGGATTTACGGACGTATTGGTGATGGGAATTCCGACCAGGTGAATCAGAGTCAGTACGAGGCCGATGCCGAGGCCCGCAAATCCGACTGGGGCCTTCACATCCGTGGCGCCGAGAACGGTGACGACTAGAAACATCGTGAGTATTACTTCCGCAATGAATGCGGCGACCATTGAATACTGTCCCGGCGAGTGCAGGCCGTAGCCGTTGGCGCCAAGGCCGCCCGCGGCGAGATCGTAACCACCCGCCACGCCACTGGCGATGAGCAGGATCAGCGCGGAGGCTGCAATCGCGCCAAAAATCTGTGCGACGACGTACATTAGCGCGTCGCGCCCGCCGATTCTTTTCGCCAGCAGAACGCCCAGCGTGACGGCGGGGTTAATGTGGCAGCCGGAAATTGGTCCGATGGTGTAAACCATCGCGAGTAACGCCAAGCCAAAGGCGAACGCCACGCCCACGAATCCTATGTGGCTGCCTGCCAGCACTGCGCTGCCGACTCCGCCGAAGACCAGGACAAAAGTTCCAAGGAATTCCGCAAGATATTTTCGCACGAGGGGCGTCCTCCTCTTGAGAGTGCGGGGAGTATACACCAGGGCCTCATACGGCCGCGCTTGATAACGGAAGTGGAATCGATGTGCGGATCCGGCACGCTGCTGGGCGGAGGTAGTTCGCTACGCTTGCGCGTTCCACGGGAAGTGATGAAGGCTGAAGAGCTTTCAAAGAGAATAATTATTGCGCGCAATTCCCTTGCGCGGTATGTTCCGTGAGACTTCTGGAGCTCAAACCGCGGTTCCTACCTCTATGCCTACACTAAGAATGACGCGTCTGATTTTTCTTTCCGTCGTTGCGGGGATGTTCGGTCACCCGAGCGCTGTGGTGCGCGCGCAAACAAGTTTGAAATACCAGCAGCCGCCGAAGGCGATTGTTGAACTGGTGGATGTGCAGCCTACTCCGACGATCCGACTTTCGCCGGCGGCCAAAGGCCAAGCGAGATGGATGCTGATCGAACAGTTCTCGGGCTTGCCTTCGATCGGCGACTTGGCGCAACCGGAATTTCGACTGGCGGGGCGGCGGTTCAATCCGAAGACGAACGGACCGAGCCGGGGGCGTTACATCACGTCGCTAAAAATTCAGGCGTTGGCGAACGGAAAGGAAATCGCGGTATCGGGCCTGCCCACAAGTCCAAAGATTATTTCGGCGGACTGGTCTCCGGACGCGCGAAAAATTTTCTTCGTGAACGCGAGCGATTCGAAGGACGATGCCGGACTGAGTCTTTGGATCGTGGATGTTGCGTCGGCGCAAGCTCGGCGCTTGCCTGGCATCGCGCTGAATGGCATGTTCGGCTCGCCGTGCGAATGGGTGAGCGACAGCGAGAGATTAATTTGTAAGACGGTCGCCGCGGATCGCGGGCCTGCTCCCACGCGAAATGAAATTCCCACGGGGCCGATCGTGCAGGAGAATCTTGGACGGCTCACACCAGGCCGCACTTTCGAAGATCTTTTGAAGAATCCCGAAGACGAGACGATTTTCGATTATTACGCCACTTCGCAACTACGCCTGATTTCGCTGGACGGTGGAAATAAGGCGATCGGAAAACCCGGCATTTTTACGGATGCTTCGCCTTCGCCGGACGGCAATTACGTTCTGGTTTCCGAACGCCACCATCCGTATACATACCTGCTTCCTTTTGAAACTTTTCCAGAGCGGGTGTCGGTGATTGATTTGAAGAACGACGCGAACAGCAAGCAGTTGGCGGATAATCCTCTCCAAGACAATGTCCCGAGTGTTACTGACGCGGTGCAGACGGGTCCGCGCGAGTTCGATTGGCGAAGCGATGCGCCAGCGACGGTGGCCTGGGTGGAAGCCGGTGATGGAGGCGACCCGCGAAAGGAAGCGGCCGTCAGAGATACTGTTTTTCTTCTCGACGCACCGTTTGATGCGACTCCCCACAAGCTGATTGATTTGCCGGTTCGTTACGCGCGCGTAGCGTGGGCGAACGATCGTCTGGCGCTGGTGGAAGAACGCCGATGGAAAGACCGCAAGCGGATCATTTTTGCAGTTGCTCCGTCCGCTCCGGCAACTCCCGTGAAATTGTACGAAGGCTCATTCGAAGACCGCTATCACGATCCCGGGCAGCCGCTCGAGGAAAACAATTCCGCGGGCAAGCCGGTACTGCAAACAACTCCGGACGGAAGCGGCGTCTACTTTCGGAGCCCAGGCGCGTCTTCCGAAGGCGATAAGCCTTACCTATCGGTGACGAATGCCACAAGCGGAGAGACGAAACAGCTCTGGCAATCGGCTGCCCCTTTCTATGAAGTTCCCTTCGCTGTTTTGGACGCCGGTACGCAGACGATCTTAATACGCAGAGAGTCGCAGGAAAAAAATCCGAACTTCTATCTGGAGAAAATCGGCGGGTCTCCGGAGCAGATCACATTTTTTCCGAGTCCTTACGGAAATGCCGAGCTTCCTAAGAAGCAGGTGTTGCACTACAAGCGAGCGGACGGGGTTGAGCTGAGCGCCAATCTCTACTTGCCGGTTGGGTACAAGCCGCAAGACGGTCCTCTTCCCACGCTGATGGAAGCTTATCCGACGGAATACAAGACGAAAGCGGCAGCGGGACAAGTGACCGGATCGCCTTACCAGTTCCCAATTTTGTACTGGGGTTCGCCGATTCCTTTTGTGACGCAAGGCTACGCCGTGCTGGAAAATGCGACGATTCCGATCGTGGGCGAAGGGAAGGCCGAGCCGAACGACACATATGTGGAACAGCTAGTTGCCAGCGCAAAAGCAGCGATTGACGAAGGCGCGCGACTCGGAGTGGTTGACCGCAACCGCGTGGCGGTGATGGGGCATTCGTACGGCGCGTTCATGACCGCGAATCTGCTGGCTCACAGCGATTTGTTCAAGGCGGGTATCGCGCGCAGCGGGGCCTATAACCGTACGCTTACGCCGTTCGGCTTTCAGAATGAAGACCGCACGTACTGGGAGACTCCGGAGACTTACTACAAGATGTCGCCGTTTTCTTACGCCGACAAAATCAAGACGCCGCTTTTGATGATTCACGGCGAGGCGGACGACAATTCCGGCACATTCCCGGTTCAGAGCGAGCGCTTCTTCAGCGCGTTGAAAGGACATGGCGCGACGGTGCGGTTCGTCCTGCTACCTCTGGAAGCGCACGGATACGCGGGACGCGAATCGATACTGCACATGTTCTGGGAGATGAATAACTGGCTGAATACATACGTGAAAAATCCGGGAAGCGCCGCAACGACGGCTCAGCGTTAGATCTGCCAATTCGGCGTTCGAACATTCTATGCCGTATGTAATCAATCGCTTGGACGCTCACCTAAATCTCACCATCAGTTCACCAGTGCTGCATTGATTCCGGGAACAGAATCTGGGAGATTGCTAGCTAGATCCAAGGATCTATGCGATTTTGGCTTGACACCCTTGGGACTAAGGCGTAAATCTGCGGACACTCATTCGATTGTTTATGCTGCGGGCGCCCAGGCTCGTGGTTAAAAGACGCGGTTTTGTAAGTTCCAGTACTCCTAGGTCATTTAATGGCGGATTGAAAGCCTGCGTGTGTTTGCTAAGTCTGTGCGAAACGCGGGCTCAGTTTTGCCGAATGCCGTTGGATCCGAGATAGGCGATCGCGGAGCGACGTAAGAACCGATTTTCGCAGGCCACGAAGTGGTTTTTAATTCCGCCGGCTATTGATAAAGGAGATTGAAGATGCGTAGAGGAATTTTGCTGTTCTTGTTTGTTTTGTGCCTTGGTGCTGTGAGCCGGGATTTGAGTGCGCAGACGGTTTTTGTCTCCACGGGCCAAGGAAGCCAAATCCTGAGTGTTAACGGGCAGACCGGAACTTTTACGGTGGTCTCAACCGGGAACCCTTTTCCCGGCCTGAATCCAAATTTTTTCCCTGAAGCGATGACAGTCGGACCTGACGGGAAAATCTATGCTACCGATCCGACCGACGGTCTGATCGTCCGGATGAACCAGGACGGCAGCCAGCCGGAAGCGGCGTACCGTTTTGGTTGTGACAGCGGCTGCCCGTTTAATCCGCAAGGTCCCAGTTTCAATCCCAGCTCGACCGCTGACCTGTACTTCAACACAGGCATTAGCGGCAGTGGCTCAGACGGCGTATGGGTGATCACCGGCGTGGGGACAACGCCCTTCGGCGGAACGATTAACGCTCCTGTCAATGTTGTTCCCGGCTCCGGCGTCTGCGCAACTCCCGTTTGCTTCGTCCCCGGTAATGGGGCGGGGACCGCGTTTGATGCCACAGACGACTTGTTGTTTGTTCAGCAAACCGGGCAAGGAACGAACCCAAACTCGGTGATGAGTCTAAGTCCGCCGTTCACGACGGGCACCAATCCCACTTCTCTGGCGACCGGGCTGAACAGTCCGACCGGCGTGGCTTTGAACTCTGCAACCGGCGTAGTGTATGTGGCAAATACTTTGTCCGGCACCATCTTACCGGTCGGTTCGGTTACTCCTTACTTTAGCGGCTTTACTGCCAGCAATGGCAATTGTGCCGAGGGTCCGGCGACTCCCGAGCTTCCTCTCTTTATGCAATTCGACGCCACTGGACACCTATTCGTTGTGACAGCAATCAACGCAGCCGGTAATTGCGCACAGCTCTGGAGAATCGATCCGCCGGCTCCGGGCGCAGTCGCAGGTACTGGAACGATGCTCATCGATTTCACTTTTGCGCACAACAACAATCCTCTGCTTACTTCGGATCAAGCAATCGGAGTGGCGATTGGCCCTGCTTCGAATACAGTCACCGTGGGGCCGTTCGCGGTCGCTCCAGGCACCACAGTCAACTTCATCGACGGGACGTTCATAAATCAAAAAATAACTATTCCTCCCGATGCGAACATGAATGGCGTTGCCACCATGCAGATGAGCTTCATCCAAGTGTCGCCCGCAGTGTTCAATGCAACCAGGCTCACAGGGGTGTTGGGCAATACTTTTTCGGGCGGCAACCAAGGTCCGTTCATCTCGCCACCTACAACCTGCACCGTGATCACGGGGACGGTGAACAACAGCAACTGTGTGGTGATGGAGGCCAAGTGTTTCACGGCAACCGGCACCGCGCTTCCCACTTGCGCCATAACGGCCCCGACGACTCTTATCACACTGACTACTTCGTATGAGACGCCGTTCCCGCAGCCGACGCCGGGATTCCTTATCGCCGACGACAATGAGAACAATTGGGCCAACATTCTCATCGCGTTTGACGCGGCGGCATTTAACGTGAACGATCCGATTATGAAGGGGGGAACAAAGAGCTGCCAGGAGGACACCGTAATCGTTAACCTGGGAGGTCCGGTAACCCCGTCGCCGGCGAGTGTGAACTTCGGCAACGTTAATGTTTTTGGGTTCCCGATCGCGGTCGTTACCGTGACAAACACCGGAAGCGCGGCCTTGAACGTAAGGAGCAAACTCGCGGCGGTACCCGGCGGAGACTCGGACGACTTCGGTGCCTTGAACTTATGTCTAAAACCATTACAACCGGGGAAGAGTTGCTTCATCCTGGTTAGCTTCTTCGCAGATCCGGACGACTTCAACCCACAATCGGCGACGCTGGACATTACCAACAGCGCGCCCGGCAGCCCTCAGCTGATCGTGCCGCTGTCGGCTACCGTCGTGCTGCCTGCGAAGAAACACTAGTACCGGCGGAGAAAAATGCATTCAAAGGCTGTGACCGGGATTGACCTCGACCCGGTCACAGCCTTTTTACTTTTTTTCAGCTTGAGACCAACGGTTGGATTCGGTGTAAATCACGTTCAGGTCGGAGCGTTTTAGAACTGCATCGCTTCCTGTGTCTTTCTCGATTTCATCGAGATACCGAAGAGCTTCGCGGTAGTGGCCTGAAGCGTCCGGAACATTGCCGGTGAGGCGGAGGACCGTAGCCAGCAAGTAATGGGTTCTGGCCAGCAAAGTTCGCAGCCCTAATTTTTCGCTTTGGTTCAGGGCGCGATCGAGTGCTTCCCGGGCGTGCGAATAGTCCTTGGCGTTCACCTGCGCCTCGGCCAAATCAATCGAGCACTCTACCGACAAATACTTCAATCCCAAGGTGTCCGCCTCTCGAGCCAAGTCTCTTAAGGAGTTGATTGCCTCGCGCGAATGCCCTTCGCTGAGGGCCGTTTTCGCCAATCGGATTTTGGACTCCAGGACTTTCTCGCGATCCTTACTTTGGGTCGCGTCTTGGAGGGCCTTGCCGTAAAGTGTTCTTGCTGACTTGAAGTCAGCCTCGTAGAAGGCGACGTCGCCCTGAAAGTTGAGGGTCTGTGCCACGGTAGGTTGGGCTTTAACCTCGCGTGCCAGACTTAGCGCTTCAGCCAGGGCTTTCTGAGCTTCGTCCGAGTGTCCTGCATCGGCGAGCGCGCCGCCGTAGCCACTCAAGATTTCCGCCATCATGTCGCTGCGGTCCTGAAGCTCCCGAAAAGCTTTAACAGCCTCTTCTTTGGAACTAAGAGCGGCGCCATAGCGCCCCTGGATGCCGAACAGAGAGCCGATACTGTACGAATCGATGGCCGCGTTTCGCTTGTCGCCGGTATTCCTGAACAGATCGAGGGCGCGATGATAGTGGCTGAGTGCTTGGTCATATTGTCCCAGCCTCGTTTCAGTCTCCCCCAGGTTGTAAACGGTCTCGGCGATTTCGCCCTGGACCTTCAATTTCTCGCGCAACTCGAGGGCTTGTTGGAAATAAGTTAGCGCGTCATCGTACTGCCCGTTTGCGAAGTACACACCGCCTATCTCGTTCAGGCAAAGCGCCTGATAACTTTCATCGCCGGAGTCGCGCTGGATTTGAAGCGACTCCTTGTACATCTGGAGCGCTTTGTCGTTTTGGTTGAGGCCGGAGTAGAAGTTGCCCAAATCGATCAGAGTGTCGCCGACCTCCTTTTTAGCGCCAATCTCCTTTCGCACTTGCATGGCCTCGTTGAGGCTGGCTAGGGCCAACTGCGGCTTGCCCAGGAGCGAATAGACTTGGCCCATTTCATTGAGGCTGGCGGCTACGCCACGCTTGTGGCCGATGCGGCGCTGGATA
>Ga0302177_10002403_pt1 | contig 13244 bp, 8 predicted proteins | sample I_Palsa_E1_2_FD_198780 | JGI IMG/M metagenome (GOLD analysis project Ga0302177, IMG submission 198780) | Peat permafrost microbial communities from Stordalen Mire near Abisko, Sweden - I_Palsa_E1_2 | ecosystem: Environmental > Terrestrial > Soil > Palsa > Peat permafrost | place: Sweden: Abisko... | reverse complement strand
ATCTTGTATCGGTCCATCGTGTAGCTGATTCGCCGGTCAGCCCATCCACCTTCCACGAATTTTGCCATGCCTACGATGTAGGAGTCTTCGCCGTCCCATGCGCGGGCTTTCCAAAGGGCTTCATCCGGGCGCCTGGCGATGAACGCTTCGTTGAAAATCGGACTGCTCTTATAGGCGTCATCGTAGTTAACGTTGAGTGTGACGTTCGCGTTGAGCCGCTCGCCGGCATCGATCAATTCGCGAAGCTCCTCATAGCTCCCCAGGCTTTCATTGATCTTGTCCTCAGAAGGATAGCCGGTATCCTGCCCGTCATAGACCCAGCCGCTGATAAAGACGGTTTGTGGCGCATAATCGGTAAGCCGGGCAACATCGCGGACCAACTGCCTGCTTTGAGCGAAAGTGGTCTTTGGTTTGTCTACTGTTTTGTTTTTGCCCGCCACAATGTAGAGCAAACGGTCGGAGAAGAAATGCGTCGGGCTGGCCGGCACACGCGAACGCAGGATTTTTGCACCGATAAGCCAGGGCTGTGCTTCGCCCGCGTAGGAGAAGAAGTCAAAGCAGACCCGCGACGGCTGCTCTCCCAGCAGGTTGGGCGTATTTGAGTTACCGCAGATCGGATCTCCGCCATCGTTCATATGGTAGCAACGGCCGCCGTGGACCCGATGCACCTGCACGGTTCCCAATATTGCCCGCCGATGTCCGACGTTGCCCTTGATCTCTGTTTCTGTGCCATCCATATAGGTAGTCACTTCCATGACACAGGCAATTCCATGTTGACCGACCATGCCGATTGGTAATTCCGTGCTGATGCGTCCGAAATATTCACTATCTTCGAAGCGATAGGCTTTGGCCGCTTCCAGCCGAACGAAGGAGCCACCATTGCGGCCCTCTGCCATCCACGCTGAGCCATCTGCTTCGTTCACACTCACCAGTTGGGGCAATGCCAACTCGATTAATTCAAAGCCGGCTTGCTCTTCAATGGATTCCATCGTCAGCACCAGCGAACTGGATTCGAGCGCGTAATGCAAGTGGAAAGATGCTGCTTGACGTCCCGCGAAGTTTACCCTCACCGCGAAGGAGATGCTGTCACTTGACTGCTGCGCATCCAGCACCTGGATCGGCACCGTTCTGTAGGCGCGGGGCTGCAATTGGCAGATGATGGCGCGCGGCGTTCCGCCTTCACCCTCACCGGTGAGCTGTTCGTTCTTATAACGGTAGCTGTAGGGCAAAGCATGGTGTAAATCAAAAACCACCTCCAGCTCAGAGCTGCGCAGCACCAAAGCGGCAGGTGCTCTGCGTTGTTGTGCGGACCTGACGGGCGCAGCCTCGGCTCCCCTGGCCTTAAAGGCGCCGGCGGCTGCGGCCATTCTAGCGGCGCCAGCTATTAATTCTCTTCGATTCACGCGCTGAGTCCTCGTTGGTTCAAAAGAAAGAAGGGCGAGCGGCAGAACGTCTGCTTCCCGCTGACAATAAGTGACCAGATCCCCTCACTGAACCTTGAAAGCTATTGCGATGTTCGAGGGGAGCCGTGATGGACAAATAATCACCAGCCCGTCAGGCTGCTGCTTCCAGGTTAGCTTTGCGTTACTGCCTAGTAGGGTCACAGAATGGACCGGCCGAGCCAGCAATTTCGCGTTGGTGCCGAAGGAGGCAATCGTAACATGGCTTCCTGGACGAGGAACAGCCAATGCGAAAGCATACACGCACCCGTCTTTGCCCGCAGTAAAGCGGAAGTCCTTCGGCCCGAAGTGGAAGTTCGCTTGCGCCTTGCCTAACTGGCCCGATGGCAGAGTCCTGAGTTTCTTGCCGACTCCTGAAGTCCCTTCGCCTAACTTCACCCATGCCTTGCTCCCATAGATTCCTTCGCCGTTGGTCTTCATCCAGGCCCCTACCTGGCGCAGCAATTCCCGACTACCCTCGTCCAGCGACCCATCAGGTCTGAGCGAGACGTTCACGGCGTAATTGCCGTCGCGCGAAACCACCTCCAGCATGTAGAGGATGAGAGCGCGGGCGCTGTAGCTAAAGTGCGGTGCATAGAACCAATCTCCGACGGCATTTTCCCCAAACCACACCTGGTCCGTCTTGATACCGTCAGGAAATTGGCCCTCAAATGTCGTCGCGACGCCGCGGTTCGGCGGATGAAACTTTACAATGCTGACGGTGTCGACCTTCCCCCTTCGTTCGAGCGCGCGGTTGTAATAATCGGCGATCACGCGCTGCATGGCATCGCATTTGTATCCCGTGCCAGTCGCATACCCGCTGAATGGTTGGGTCGAATCACCGTCTGTAAAAATGAAATCGGGATCGTATTTGTTAATCACATCCATGATACGCAGGGCCCAACGGTTCGCGTACCAATGCGCATACGCGAGATGCTCTGAGAAGATACCATTCACGGGGTTCCAGACCACCTTGTCAATGCCTTGATACTCCCGAAGGTTAACACCGTAGAGTAGTCGCGGATCATAACCCTCCCACCAGGTACCTTTTCCATCGGCAAGGGTGAGATTGGCGTCGTAAGGAACGCCCATCCTAGGCCCTGAGGTATCGCTGCCGAAAGCCGGCTGAAACCACCACCATGTGTACTCGTGATGGAAGGCTACACCATAATGCAAACCAGCCGAACGGGCGGCATGCGCCCACTCGCCCACTAAATCTCGCTTAGGTCCCATATTTACAGAATTCCACGGCTGGTAGGTCGAATCCCAGTTATCGAAGTTATCGTGGTGTACCCCTTGAATAATAAGGAAACGCGCCCCGGCATTGTGATAGATTTCGACCAGCTTCACCGGATCGAGCTCTTTCGGATTCCAGCTATGCAATAAGTCTTTGTAACCGGATATGGAAGGTGGGCCGAAGTCACGCAGGTGGTTTTTATAAGCCACGCTGCCAGGCTGATACATCCTTCGTGCATACCAGTCCCCGCTTTCACCGGCCGCCTGTGGCCCAAAGTGGACCCAGATGCCGAATTTCGCTGCTCTCAACCATGCGGGATCGGCAGGATAATGATCGGCGATAGACCTCCAGGTCGGCTGGAAAGGCCCTTGGGCGATAGGAAACTCCATCTTCACTTCAGGAAAGTCTGCCGGGTCACCCATGGGAACTGTGTCAGGAGCTTTGATGTTTGGCTCCGCGGGAATATGCGCGGGGTTCGGCATTTGCTGTGCCCGCCCTGGCGTAACGGTGGAAGCCACAGCAATAACAAGGGATCCAAGAAACGAGAGCATGACGTGACGGTTCAATCTCGCGATATCTCCTGCATCGAGCGCAAATCAAACATGCGAATCAAAGTTAGAAAGGCCTGTATCTCGATGAGAACCAGGCCTCCCTGTATTGACCTTATGTGATTAGAAGGTGATCTTCAGTGCGGCCTGCATAACGCGTGGCGGCACTGGACCTATGCCGGTGATCTGACCGAAACTGCCAACGTCGTTCGGGTTATTCGGGTCATATGGCTGGCCGGCGACTTGAGTCGGGTTATTGTTTGGCTGACCATAGCTGGGCTGATTGAGGGCATTGAACATCTCCCAACGGAACTGCACATGGAAACGTTCTCCATGGTTGAAGTTCTTGATCAGTGCCGCGTCCATGTAGTGGACCGGGGGTTCGTGGATCTGGTATTTCCCCATATTCCCCGGGGTACCGATTTCGTTTTGCTGGAACGCGGCGGGATTGAAGTAATTGTTGAGCCAGTGAGCTTTGCCCCCTTGCCGGATCTGCCAATTCTGTCCTGGAACTACGTCCGCACGGTCCTGCCCTTCGTTGTATCCCGAGTTGTTATTACCGTTCCCTCCATTGATGGTGAATGGTTCGCCCGACTCAGCGGTGTTAATGGCACTCACCTCCCAGCCGCCCAGAATGTTCTTGATCAACCTATTGCTGTTTTCGAAAGTCGGAGCATGGTAGAGTCCGTAGGTCACCCAAACGATCGGAACGTTCAAGCTGGAAAGGCCCTTGTCGTGGCCGATGTCAAAAGGATCGCTGACGCTGGATTCGAAGTCCGGATCGCCTGAGCCGCCAACGTCTGTCGTTCTCGACCAGGTGAAGTTGGATTGAAGCTGAAAGCTGTGTGAGAACTTGTGCTCGATGCCTGCCTGCAATGCACTGTAGCTCGCTGTCCCGCCGTCCTGGACCTGGACGATGCTTCCAAATGCCTGGTTGTAGCGAAGCCCGCGGTTGGGATCCACCTGGCCCGCGACTCCGGGGTTTCCTGGGTTGCGGTCAACTGTGGTTGCCTGATGAAACGATTGGCTGCCCACGTAGGCGAGGTGAAGGGCCGATGCCTGTGAGAGTTGCTGCTCGATGGAGAGGTTCCAGCTTTGGGTAACCCCAAGCTTCAGGTTAGGAATAAATGTCGCGGGAACTCCCGTGCCGGAGCCAAAGGTAGAGGTGCTAGGCGGGTTCTGTTGCGGTCCGGCAAACGGGGGAAATGGACTCTTTCCCGGAGTGAGGCCAGGGCCGCCGGCAAAATTGGTCCATGGATTGTCGAAAGGGATGTACTGCGTTGTGCTTGAAGGCGGGCTGTATTGGGGGGCAAATGGAGCAACATCCCAGACCCTCTGGTAGAAAGCGTCTTCCATCGGGGTGGTGAAGAGCCCGAAGGCAGAGCGCACGGTCGTTGTGGGATTCGGCGACCAGGCGATCCCCACTCTGGGTTCAAAGTAAGTGTAGCTGCTGTTGTACAAGGTGTCGGAAATTCCGCGATCGCCAGGAAAGACGAGGCCGAGAGGAGCGTTAGGGAAGCGCGTGCTTTGTTGGCCAGGAATATATGCCGCTCCTCTTCCGCCGGCGACAGTGGCTGGAGTATTCGGGTCCCAGCGCAATCCCAGGGTAGCAGTCAGGTTCGGTTTCAACTTGTATTGATCCTGGGCATAGACGCCGAACAGCCACTGCGAGGTGGCACCCGCTTCGCCCGCGCCCTGGGCGAGGCTCGCTGCATAACCTAGCAGGAAATCTGCGAAGGGTACGCCGGTATATTGACCGTTGAATCCAATCACCGGGCTCTCCACGAAGGCCGAGCGCTCGGTGTGATGGCGATGGAAAAGGTCGGCGCCGGCGGACATAGTGTGGCGGCCGAGAGTCTTGGTAAAGGTTTCGGTCAAGCTGTAGTCGCGGCGCTTGGTGTCGTCCGGGTTGCTGGAGAATGAAACAAAACCGATGGGCGGGGCGTATTGGCTGGCCGTGCCGCTGGCAATTACATTGAAGTCTTCCAGATAGCATGCGTTCGGCGGGTCAGCAACGTTGATGAAGCGGGAGAGACAAATAGGTTTGCCGCTTGAATCTTTCACCGGAGTGCCCGTATGAAAGTCGTAACTGACATACCCCACCGCGAGCGTGTTCAGGGTGCTGGCGTTGATTGTCCATGTATGGTTGATAACCTCGTTGAGGTACACGCCGTTCGATCCTAGAACGCCGGCGAGGATGTTATTGGGTATGGTCTCGCCCTGCTGGTTGTAGTTGTTCTGGAAGCTGCGAACGAACAAACGGTGCTTGTCGTTCAGTGTGTAATCGAGACGCGCGGTGACCTCGTTGAAGATTGTCGGTTGGTTAGGCAGGACGTAGTTGCTCTGACCGGTCGCCGGGTTCTGCCCTACGGGTATATATTGCAGCATGGCTACGGCGCCGGGACTGTACAAGGCAGGATCAATCTTGTTGTTGACGAACGGAGGGGGCAGGACGAGTTGAGAGGGTAAAGCTGAAAAGTCTCCGTTTCGCTCAGCCTGCGTCGGAGTGTAAGTAGTGTTGGTCGCGGAGGTCAAGCTTTGCCGGGTGCCTTGATAATTAGTAAAGAAGAATAATTTGTCGCGTAACACCGGCCCGCCGACGTAGCCGCCGAACTGGTTCCGCTTCAACAGATCCAGGTTGCCGCTAAATGGATTTTTTGCGTTGAAATAATCGTTGCGGATGAACTCGAATACCCCACCATGGAAGGCGTTGCTCCCCGACTTGGTCTGGATGGTGACGACAGCGGCGGGAGCAAATCCGTTGCGCGCGTCGAAGTTGTTGGAAATAACGCGAAACTCCTGCGTAGCATCCGGATTTGGAAAAGGTAGAGACAGGAAGGTGTATGTGTCCATGTTGGAGACGCCGTCCAGCAGATACCAGGTGCTGCCCTGCCGCTGACCACCGGCGGAAGCACCAGACTCGTTGGGAAACGAATTGGTTGCTTGCAGCGTGGAGGCTTGGCTGTTCAGTTCGTTGGTGACGCCGGCAGAGAGAAAGACCAGGGTGCCCGGGTCGCGGCCATTGAGCGGCAGATCCTTGATGGCCTCCTCTCCGATCACCTGGCTTAGCTCAGCCGTGGTGGTGTTGATTAGTTCTGCGCTGCCCGAGACCGTCACGGACTCCTGCGTTCCACCCGCCTTTAAGGTGAGATTGATCGTGGCAGACTGAGCTACTGTCAGTCCAATGCCGGTTTCGGTGAGAGAAGCGAACCCGTCGCGAGTGGCGGTGATGGTGTACTGGCCTGGCGGCAGTGAGTTGAGCGCATAGATTCCGGTGCTGTCGGTTTCGACCGTTTGTGAAAGACCGGTTCCGGTGTTCTCTAGGGTCACCTTGACATCCGGGACGGCGGCGCCGCCCTGATCCGTCACAGATCCTGTGAGCCTGGCACTTGTAGAGGTTTGGGAGAGCCCAAGAGGGCCAGGCAGTAAAGCAACACTCATCAACACCAGAATAGCGTTCTGATGCCTGACACTCACGAACCGGCTGGGGAGTAGACTCTGGATCCACTTCATGAAACCTCCTTAAGTTTTTTCTGCATTTGCTGAAATGAGCGGCCCTCGATCTACCCCCCAACTCAATTGAAACTTCTCACTGGAAATCAAATTTCCTCCGCGAGTCCCGGCGGATCGACCTCATCTGCTACTACTTGCAGCCCCGCTGCCGAATGGACGAGTTCATGTCGAGAAAAACCAGCGATTCCCGGAGTGTTCGCAAGTTTACGTTAGCGTTAACGTTAAAGGCAACGTTTTTCTTTAAAAGGCCGCTACATTTTTTTTGGAGCCTCTACGGATAGGTTTTAGGGCGCAAGTGAGGAGGCTTTTCTGGCAAATAAGAGAGAACTTTTCGTGAAAGCGTTATCGAAAACGCCAAGCTGTCGGAGCAATACGATCCGCGACCCTCAAACCAAACCGGAATCGCCCGTTGTCTCGCAGGGGCCCTTCAGAGGCTAAACAGGGTGCGGAAAGACCCAGCGTCCGTCGAAACCAGTTTTTCAGGGAGTGAGCCAGACGGAGTTCCTCAGTCGCTATTTTGACAGCGCCGTTGAAGCTGATAGCAAGGAAGCATGCGAGGCGAAGACGAGAAGCAGTCGGCGATATTCAGCTATGTGACCTTGGAGCAGCGAATCCCGTCGGATTATCCGCTGCGGATCATTCAAGGGATGACGGATCGAGCGCTGGAGCGAATGAATAGTAAGTTGGACGAACTGTATTCATCGACCAGTCGTCCGTCGATTGCGCCGGAGCGTTTGATTCGTGGGCTTCTATGCAGGTGCTTTACTCGGTGCGTTCGGAGCGGCAATTGATCGAGCAGTTGGACTATAATCTGCTGTTTCGCTGGTTTGTCAGTCTTGAGATGGATGATGAGGTATGGGACGTGACGGTGTTCACCAAGAACCGTGAGCGTCTGATTAAGGGCGAAGTGAGTCAGCAATTGCTGTCATCGGTGCTGGTCGAAGCTGGGGAGAACAATTTGTTGAGCGAGGAGCATTTCACGGTGGACGGGACGCTGATCCAGGCTTGGGCGGCGGCCCGGAGCCTTAAGCAGAAGAGCGATCCGCCGAAGCCGGGAGCGGGTTCCGGACACGGTGGGGAAGTGTTACTGCGGGACAAGGTAGAGTCCACGACGACGGACCCCGAGGCACGACTCTTTAAGAAGGCCACGGCGCACAAGAGCGTTCCCAGCTATCAGGGTCATGCACTGATGGAGAACCGCAGCGGACTGGTGGTGGGGGCCGAGGCCAGTCAGTCGGCTACCAATGCCGAGCCTGAGGTAGCTCTGGACTTGCTGGATCAAGTGGTGGTTACCGGGCAACGGCGCCATCTGGAGCATCAGGTCACATTGGGAGCGATACCCAGTACCAGGACGAGAAGTTCATTGAGGGCTTGCGCCAGCGCGCGGTGGCCCCGCACGTTTCCGAGTACGTGAAGGGCAATTTGGGCAAGAATAGCCTGCATGAAGCAGAGCGTGCCGACCCGCGCCGCTCCATCAGTCAGCAAAAGCGCAAGCTGATCGAGCGGGTCTTTGGCTGGAGTAAGCTAGATCGGCCGCTTCGCCACGTAAAGCTACGCGGACTCAAGCGCGTGGAGTTCTTCCGCTTGACCGTTGCCGCCTATAACTTGGTACGCATGAGGAGGCTGATTCCGTTTTCAGCGTAGGCCCATCGCGGCCGACGTGTCTCTGCAGGGCTGAAAACAGCGCCTGCAGACAACAAAAACACCCTCGAAAACGCGAAAACGATCAAAAAAAGTCGTCCCAAAGGCTCAACTCAGAAACTTGCCGGTTTTTTCCGCAGCCTGTAAAGCCGTTCCGCAGCCCGAGTCAGCCGTAGTTCGGAAAATGCGGGCTCTTGGCTGAGAACTCCCGCAGGAGCTCTGCCGCGGGCTCCCATTCGCCGATCACCGGATACAGCAACATCGCTTTACGCGCATAGTCCGCCGAACCTGTCACTGCGGCCTGAATCGCGGCCCGCTCATAAGCCTTCACAGCCAGCACTAAACCGCGAACATCTTCGGGTAGCGAGCCGCAATTCTCCGGTGTGATCCGGTTCTTTGAGATCGTGCACGGGGCTTCCACAACATCCTCCAACGCGACCTCTGAGATCGCGCCATGGTTGCGGACGTTTACGACCACACGCCTTGGCTCTTCCGAGCAGAGCCCATTCATCACGTCCAACGCGATGCGATGGTAGCCCGTTGCCACACGGAACGGGTCTTCGGACAGCGCGTGGGATTTATCGAAGCTGCTCCCCGCGCTGGCCTCCAGCTGCATATAGGAACCGGAGCGCTGGTTTAGGTATTCCACGTAGGTCGACAGCGCTTCCTGGGAATGGCCCTGCGCGATGCTACGCGCCAACCGCTGGAAGAGGGCTTCGTTCAGCTGATAAATCTCTTCGCCACGGGTCGCCCCGGCGGCAATCTGGTTAGCCAGCGCACGACGGCGCGAATAGTAGAAGAACAGATATTCGGTTGGAATCAAACCAAGAGTCCGAATGAGATCGAAGTCGAACAGCTTTGCTTGATAAAGACTGAGCAGTGCCTCGTCGCTGGCCAGCAGCTTCGCGGTTACATCTTGACCGCGCAGCAGAACGCGCCGAATCCACCCGAGATGATTCAAGCCGACGTAGTCGCAATGGACGTCCTCCGGCGATGCGTGCAGGGCAACTGCGATGCGATGGAAGAGCTCTGTCGGTGTGTCACAAATGCCGATTACGCGAACTCCGGTGTGATGGCTCACCGCTTGGGTAATCAAGCCCGCCGGGTTGGTGAAGTTGATCAGCCAGGCATTTGGGCTTTGTTGCTCGACCACCCGTGCGTACTCGATCGCGACGCGTGCGGTGCGCAAAGCCATTGCCACTCCGCCCGGGCCCGTTGTTTCCTGGCCGGGATACCCGTTATCAATCGAAATGCGCTCATCGATGGCTCGGGCTCGAATGCCTCCCACGCGAATCGCCGTCAACACAAATGCGGCGCCCGCGACAGCATCCTCCAGGCGGGTGGCAACTCTCAGCTTCAGCGTTCCCCCCTCGCGCGCGATCAGGGCATTCCCCAGCGCGGACATCACCTTCGCCCGCTCCCCGTCGATGTCGTAGAGCACCATCTCATCGATTCCTAAGTGCTTGCTGGACTCATTCACCCCAAAAATCACCAGCGGCGTACGAACGCCGCCTCCGCCGATCAGCGTTACCTTACCGTTGCTCATAGACCTGCTCTAGTTCCTCGCGGCCCGGCAGGCCCATCAGTCCGCCTGCCATCCGCGTGGATAAAGCTCCGCATGCGGAGGCCCTGCGCAGCATGTCCAGCGGGTTCGTCCCATCCAACACTGCGTCGATCAGGCCGGCATCGAAGGCGTCGCCTGCTCCGGTGGTGTCCACCACTTTGACCTGCGGCGAAGGCACGCGCATCATCCCGCTCCCATTGTGGATTGCCGCGCCCTCGGGTCCGAGCTTCACCACTACATGTGTGAAACCCAGCTGTTCGAGTCCGCGGAGCACATCCTCCGGGTGCTCCTGTCCTGTCAGGTACTCCGCCTCTTTCCGATTCGGGAGAAAGTAGTCAATCTCCCGGCATGTGCTCAGGTTTTGCGGGTCCAAATACCATTCCGGCTGCCAGCCTACATCCAGCGAGACCGTGCATTCCGCTTGCTTCAGCACCGGGAGCAGGGAGCACGCGGCACGCCGGTCCAGTGGCACGGCAAAGTGCACATGCGCCGCCTGACACAACTTCTCCGCGATCTCTGGCGACAGCAGATAGTCGCTTAGCAATTCGTTGGTTCCCGCATAGCTGAAGAAGGTTCGGTCCCCGCTGACCGAGATGCTCACGGTCACCCCGGATCTGGCCGGAACCTGCTTCAATCCATTTGTCTCCACATTGAACTCGCCAAGACGCCGGCGAATCCATGGCACGTCGCTTTCTCCCACCACGCCAAAGACGGCCGTCTTCCTACCCAACAAGCCCAGCGCGCACGCGGTGATCGCGGCGCCGCCACCGAGCTCGCAAAGGTAGTTTCGAGTAAAGACCTCCTCGCCGGGGCGCGGCCAGGCCGGCAGTCCTGAAAAAACGTGATCGATATAGATCTCCCCAACCGTCACCACATCCCAGCGTCTCTTCATGCTGCTATCTCCGCGAAGGGCCATTGTGCCCTTTGCCGCGCGCGCACCAGATACATCGCGACTCCGAGTGCCAGCAGCCCCGCGGCGAAGATGATATAACGGAGCCCGCTGCTGGCCACGATATAGATCCAGCCGAGCAATGCGATCAGCGCAGGCAGTGGATACAACGGCATCCGGTAGGAATCCACGGGCTCTTTCTTCTGCCCTCGCAGCAGCATGACCGCGACGCACTGTCCGGCAAATTGCAGCACTGTCTGCGCCACAATCAGGGCGGTGAACAGACTTTCAAGGCTAAGCAGGCAAGCCAAGGCAGAACAGAAGCCCAAAGCCAGAATGGAGACGTAGGGGAAATTTCCCTTTGGGTGCAGCCGTGCGAAAACCAAAAAAAACTGACCCTCGATCGCCGCTGCGTATGGAATGCGCGAATATCCCAGCAGTACGGCAAACACCGAACCAAAGGATGCAATCACAATTAGCACCGCAATCACTTTGCCGCCCATCCCGCCGTATATCCTTACCATGAAGTCGGCGACGATTGCCTGGGAGTGAACAGCCTCGCGCCAGGGCACCACGCCAATGATAGCCACATTCATCACCAGATAAATCGCAGCGACCAGCACGATGGAGAAGAGGATTGAGCGCGGCAGCGTTCTCTTGGGCTGCTGTACCTCGTCTGCGATGAGGCACACGTTGTAATAGCCGCCGTAGTCGTACACGGCAAACAGCGTTGCCGAGCCCAAGCCGAAGAAGAACCCGCGGCTGAGATGAAAAGCGTTCTGCGGAAAATCGAATGCCAGTCCGGCATGGAAGTGGGTGACACCGCTGAGAATGATCCAGGCTGTCGAAGCGATGACGATCGCCGCAATCCCAATCGACAGGTGCGCGATGGAGCGGATATTTCGATACACCAGGACCATATTCACCAGACACACCGCGGCTGCAACCCCGACCGTGCCCCAGTGGTGAATGTTGGGGAAAAGGTAGCCCGTATACTGGGCAAAGCCGACGGCCCCTCCGGCAATGGAGAGGGGTCCCAGGATGATTGACTGCCAGAGAAAGAGAAAGCTGACCAGTTGCCCAAAGCTGCGCGGCCCGAACGCATTCAATAGATAGTAGTATGGGCCGCCGGAAAAGGGCATCGCCGAACCCAACTCGGCCCATACCATCCCGTCGCAAAGCGAGATGAACGCACCCAGAATCCAGCCCAGCATCGCCTGCGGGCCGCCCATAGCCGCTAGCGCCAGCGGAATCGTGAGAAAGGGGCCTACCCCGATCATGTTCAGCACGTTGGTTGATGACGCGCCCCAGAAACCGACTCGCGGTGCGAGTGCCGACTCCTCCACCTTGCTGAGCACTTGCATCTTCGCCTCGCCCCTTGGAAGTACTGGAAAGCAGTTTTTCCCTACGCAGCCTCGGAACGACCGCTGAGGGTACGGTGTCTGTCACCCCGAGGACGTTAGCGGTAACTCTATCATGGGAGAGGACGCTCCCTCTACGAAAACTCAGGACGGCTGCTGAAGGCACGGTGTCCATCGTGGAGCGATGAAGGCGGCACTCGATCGCAATCTCGAGGGACGTTAGCGGTAACCCTATCGCGGAGAGAACGCTCCTCTAGGAAAATTGCGCATTTGCGGGATCGTACTTATGTTTAGAAACGGCGGACCTGGGGACCTGTTGAGACAGCGCTATCATTCGAACATCACCTTGATTTATCCTTCCCCTGGGACCGGACCACTGTCCCATATTGTCTAACTGCTGGCTCTTCTGTGGGGAATCAATTGGCGATCCGCCTTAAAGATATCGCGCGCGAGCTGAACGTTTCAGCGATCACCGTCTCAAAAGCACTGCGTGGGAATACCGATATCAGCGAGGCCACCCGGCAGCGAGTTCTTACCCGCATGAAGGAACTTGACTACCAACCCAACATGGTCGCGCGCAGCCTCGTCACGGGGCATTCTTCGATCGTGGGACTTATCGTTCCCGACCTACTTAATCCTTTTTTTGCTGAACTCGCCAAGTCTCTTGGGGGCGGTCTCCGCAAACAGGCCTATGGCCTTATTGTCGCATCTTCGGAAGAAGATCCCGACATCGAGCAGACGGAGATTCGCATGATGCTGGCGCGCGGCGTCGACGCCCTTCTGATTTCATCCTGCCAGTCAACGCTGCAGGGCCTCTTCAGCGTTCACGGTAGACTCACTCCCTTTGTTCTGTTGGATCGGCCGTTCCCCCAGTTGCGGGCTAACTTTGTTGGAGCCGACGATTATGTCGGCGGCAAATTAGCCACCGAACACCTCATAGAGATCCGGCGCAGGCGCCTCGCCTACATCGGCAGTCCCGATCTAGGCCCAGCAGCTGACCGCTTCCGCGGCTTCCGCAGCGCGCTGCTCGATCACGGAATTGAGCTTCGGGA
>Ga0302177_10002402_pt1 | contig 13249 bp, 14 predicted proteins | sample I_Palsa_E1_2_FD_198780 | JGI IMG/M metagenome (GOLD analysis project Ga0302177, IMG submission 198780) | Peat permafrost microbial communities from Stordalen Mire near Abisko, Sweden - I_Palsa_E1_2 | ecosystem: Environmental > Terrestrial > Soil > Palsa > Peat permafrost | place: Sweden... | reverse complement strand
TGGGCAGGCTCTTCGGCCCGCTCAGGCTGACGATCGGTTTCCAGGGCACCGGGCCGGCAATTCGCGGGTTGCGCAGTCGCCCGGTCAGAACATTCAGCGCTTCGGCGATCTCCCGCCTGGCCAGGTTGGCGCCCAGGCAATAGTGCACGCCGCCACCAAAGGTCAATATCGCCGGCGCCCCCTCGCGGGTGATGTCGACACGATCCGGATCGTCGTAGACGGTCGGATCGCGATTGGCCGCAAAGGTATTCATCAGCACCATGGTTCCGGCCGGGAAGAGGTAGCCGTCGAGCTCCACGTCGTCGACTGCGAGGCGCAGGGTCCCGCCCGCGATTGGTGAGTGGCGCATGGTCTCCTCCACCGCGTGCATGGCCAACTCGGGATTGTCCCTGAGTAGCTCCCACTGATCGGGGTGCTCGCAGAGCACCTGCACGGACGCGGCCACTTGGTTGCGGGTGGTGTCGGTTCCCGCCAGCAGCAGGCCGCCCGCGAGCATGCGTAGTTCGGCGGCGTCGAGTCGATCCCCGTCGTCCTCGGCGCGGATGAGGTCGGAGAGCAGGTCGTCGGTAAGGCTGCGCCGACGATGGGCGACCATATCGTCGACGTAGTCGTCGAGCTCGCCCCAAGCCCGCATGACGGCAGGCTGGAGGGCCTGGATGTCGGCGGAGAGGGTGAATGCTCGAAAGATGTCGTCGGCCCACGACGAGAACCGCTGCCAATCTTCACGGGGTGCGCCGAGTAGCGCGCAGATGATCGGGACGGGGTAGGGGCGCGCGATGTCGGCGACGACGTCACAGCAGCCGCTGTCGGCGACCTGGTCGACCAGATCGTTCATCACGTCGACCATGGCGTCGTGCAGGCGCGCAACCGTTCGAGGGGTAAACGCCCTAGAGCACAGACCGCGTAACCGACGATGCGTCTCACCCTCCACACAGAGCAAGCTGTTGATCACCTTGTCCCACAACGGACCCGAGGTGACGCCCTGAGCCTGCAGAACGATGCCGGGCGGGATCTGGAACCGGTCGTCGCGCAGCACTGCGCGGACGAGGTGGTAGGAGAGCACTTCTGGTCCCAACGGACCTATCGCGATGGGCGCCTGCCGCTGCGCTTCCTGGAAGCGGGGATAAACCGCTGCGGGAGTTTCGTCGACGCTGTAGCTCAGCGTGGGCAGATCGGCGTCGAAAACACTCGGTGGAGCGGTACCGACGGTCATGACGGTCTCCTTTGACGCGTCCGACAGGCCTTCGTCAGCATAAAGCGGGTTTTCACACCCGCTCGAAAACGCCGGTAAACTACAGGCATGTAATTCGGCGTGACGTGGGCGCAGGCCGCCCTCGCCTGCAGAAGGAACGGCCATGGACCCACTCAAGATATGCAGTGTTGAATTCGACGATCGCGATCCTTATCGAGCGACGTTCAACGTCCACCTGTCCCGTGACATGACGGATTTCGAGCGTCAGGCGCTGCCGCCGCTGCTGTCCGGCGGCTTCTCGCCGTCGGAAGCTCGGGGTTCCGCGGTGGTGGCGATCAGAAACGTGACGATCACGATGATCGAAGACCACCGAGATCTGCTTAAGCAGATCGTGGCCGAGGCCGAAACACTGGCCAGGACAATGGAACACGAGCAGCATGCGGTAGCCGCTCAGATCGCGGCACGAGTCGAGGGCGTCCAGCAACGCGCCGCGGCCATCGACTGGAGCTGACGCGGGCGGCGGCGGTCGCATACTGAAGCCATGGCCGCCCTCGCACTTCGGCTCCTCGTTGCCCTTGCTCTGCTCTCTGCGATGAGCGGCGGCCTGCGCGCGAATGCCGACGTGCCGCCGCTGAGTCCCCAAGCGCGTGCGGCGGGATTCGTCGACGTGCGCTCCGTTGTCCCCAACGCGCTGATCGACCTGCGCTATGCGACGCCGAACAACTTCACCCATACGCAGCTCTACCCCGCCAATGCTCGTTGTCTGGTGCACGAATCGATGGCTCCCGGTCTCGCGACCGCGGCGAAGGTGCTTGCCTCGCAGGGGGACCTGCTCGTCTTTTGGGACTGCTATCGACCGCACGACGCGCAGGTCAAAATGTTTAACATCGTGCCGAATCCGGCCTGGGTGGCCAAACCCGGCAACTATGCGAAGAGCCACGAGTCTGGCCGCTCAGTCGATGTGACGCTGGCCAACGCCAACGAGCAGTGCCCGCGTTGTCTCGTCGACATGGGCACCGACTTCGACGACTTCTCACCCCGGGCAACGGCTTTCGCCACCGACGGCGTCAGCGTCGCGCAGCAGGCCAACCGGGGCCGATTGCGCGATGCGATGAGTGCCGGCGGCTTATCGGTGTACTCCGGTGAGTGGTGGCACTTCGACGGCTCGGGCGCCGGGGTACAGCGGCCCATCCTCGATGTCCCAGTCAACTAATATGTCTCAGAATATGAGATAGCTGTTTCGTATTCTGGAATAGCCGGCGGTAGCCTTGAGCTCGAACAGGATTCGATCGCAAGGAGGTCACACCATGACCGGTGAATACCAGGCCGTCTACACTCACGGGCATCACGAGTCGGTGTTGCGAGGGCATCGCGTTCGCACCGCGGAAAACTCCGCGGGCTATCTGCTGCCGCATCTGCAGCCGGGACTGTCCGTGCTCGACGTCGGCTGCGGCCCCGGGACCATCACCGTCGACCTAGCCGCCAGGGTCGCACCCGGGCAGGTCACCGCCGTTGAAATGACCGAGGATGCTTTGGATTTGGCGCGCACCGAGGCGCAGGCGCGTGGTCAGTCGAACATCGTCTTCGTGACGTCGGACGTGCATGCGCTCGACCTGCCCGACGACACCTTCGACATCGTGCACGCCCATCAGGTGCTGCAGCACGTAGCCGACCCGGTGCAGGCGCTGCGCGAGATGCGGCGGGTGTGTAAGCCGGGCGGCATTGTCGCCGCGCGTGACGCAGACTACGCGGGGTTCACCTGGTTCCCGCAGCTCCCGCCGCTGGACCGGTGGAGGGCGCTGTACTCCGCGGCGGCGCGGGCCAATGGTGGCGAACCCGATGCGGGCCGGCGGCTGCTGTCCTGGGCGCAGCACGCCGGGTTCGACGACGTCACACCGACGGGTGGCCTGTGGTGTTTCGCCACGCCGGAAACCCGCGATTGGTGGGGCGGGATGTGGGCAGACCGGATCGTCGAGTCGGCCCTGTCGCGACAGCTGGTCGAGTCGGGGATGGCCACTGCCGCGGAACTCGACGAGATCTCCTCGGCGTGGCGGGACTGGGCTGCCGCCCCGGACGGCTGGCTGGCCATCCCGCATGGCGAGATTCTCTGCCGCGGCTAGCGGCCGCTTGGTGTTTCACCTGGTCACACTGACGATATTGGCATTCTCTTTTTTCGCAAGTACGTTATCGTCTGAAAGATAACTGCACTCCGGCTGGCAGTAGCCATCGACCAGGGAGGGAAACGTGCGTCTCGGAGTAATGATCGGCGCCGAGCGTGGCGATTCCGCGCGCAAGGTTTCTCGGATGCTCGCCGATATCGAGTGGGCCGAGAACGCGGGCATGGACACCGCGTGGATCCCGCAGGTGCCCAACGACTTTGATGCGTTACTGGCAGTCGCGCTGATGGGTACCCGCACCACCCGCATCGAACTGGGCACCGCGGTCGTCCCGTTGCAGGCGCAGCATCCGATTGCGTTGGCGCGTCAGGCGTTATCGACGCACGCCGCCACCGGAGGCCGGTTGGCACTGGGCGTCGGGCCGTCGCATCACTGGATCATCCAGGACATGCTGGGCCTGCCCTATCAGAAGCCGGCCGGTTACACCCGCGACTACCTCGAAGTGCTGCACGCCGCGTTCGCCGGGCCCGGGCCGGTCGACGTCGAGAACGAGCACTTCACCGTGCACAACCCGCTGGATCTGGCTCCGGTGGCGCCGCTGCCGGTGTTCGTCGCGGCGCTCGGCCCAGTGATGTTGGCTCTGGCCGGTGAGCACGCCGACGGCACGGTGCTGTGGATGGCCGACGAACGATCCGTCGCCGAGCATGTGGTGCCGCGGATCACCAAGGCCGCCGGCAACGCCGGCCGGCCCGCGCCGCGCATCGTCGCCGGAATACCCGTATGCCTCTGCGCCGCAAATGAAGTCGACGCTGCCCGCGAGCGAGCCAACCGGATCCTCGGCGAAGCGGAGGTTTCGCCGAATTATCAGCGGCTGCTGGACTACGGCGATGCCCGCGATGTCGGCGATATCTGCGCGGCCGGTGACGAGGCGGCCATTCTGGCGCGGATGCGCCGATTCGCCGACGCCGGGGTGACCGACCTGTCGGTGCGGCTGCTGCCGATCGGCGAGAACCGCGACGAGCTGGTCGCCTCCAAACGGCGCACCCGCGAGGTCATTTCGGAGCTGGGCGCCCAGCTTCGCTGATCACGCCGGCGCGGTCATGTGAGACCCGGCGAGCTTACGAAAGGCCGCGACCAGCCGGCTGCGATCGTCGGCACGGCACGCCACGACGACATGGCTGGGCTCGACGCCCTCAATAGGGATCGTGGTCAGGTCGGGCCGCAATGCGGTGCCGTGTGAGCCGGCAATGATCGCCACGGCCTGTCCGGCGGCGATTACTTCGAACTTGTCCTCGAGCGCCTCGATGAACGGCCCGTCGGGGGCGCGTCGCCCGTCCGGACGCGGATCGACCCGCCAAAAGGCGCTCCAGGACGGGTCGGAATCTCGGATCCGCGGCATCGGCTCGTCGGCGATGTCGTCGAGGGTGATCGACTCCTTGCCTGCCAGGCGATGGGTCAATGGCACCAGCAATGCTCGGGGCTCGTCGTAGAGAACGGTCACATGCAGCTGATCGGTCGGGAACGGCAGCCGGGTGACTACCGCGTCAACTCGATGGTCGAGCAACGCATTTCGCGCCTTGTCCCAGGCCAGGTGCATCACTTGCACGTCGGCATCCGGGTGCTCGCGGCGCATCGCGAGCACCGCCGGGGTGACGATGAGCCCCACGGTGTAGCCGATTGTGATGCGACTGGGCTGCGCGGCGGCCCGAGTCTCGGCTGCGGCGCGGGTCGCTGAGCGGAGTAGCGCTCTGGCCGCGGGCAGGAAGACTTCGCCGGCTTCGGTGAGTCGGCTGCCCTGCGGGGTGCGGTCCAGCAGGCGAGCACCCAACTGCTGTTCCAGTCGCCGAATCTGCCGGCTCAGCGACGGCTGTGCCACCCGCAGCGCGGTGGCGGCGCGGCCGAAGTGCCGATGATCTGCCACCGTCACGAAGTACCGCACGAGTCGGAGGTCGACGTCGACCGGCGGGGTGTCGTTCATGTCCGCATGATAATCGTCGACCCGGTACTGAAATAATCCGATGGCCACGATGAGCTGTAGTGATGCCTGATCGGTATTGAGCATTGCGAAACAAGTCTTGGACGGGCCGCCCGGACCGGTCGCAGGGTGGTGTTACCGCTCATCGCTATTTCAGGGAGTACAGAATGCGAGTTTTCGTCACCGGCGCGACAGGACACATCGGCTCGGCGTTGGTGCCCGAACTTCTTCAGGCCGGGCATCAGGTCACCGGTTTGGCCCGTTCGGATAAGTCGGCCGCCGCGTTGGCTGCCGTGGGCGCTGAGGCGCACCGCGGCGACATCGACGATCTTGACGGTCTGCGCGCGGCGGCTGCCGCGGCTCACGGTGTCATCCACCTCGCCTACAGCCACGACTTCGCCGACTTTGTTGGTTCAGCCGAGAAAGACCTGCGTGCGATCGAGGCCATCGGTGAGGCGCTCGTCGGCTCCGACCGGCCCTTTGTCACCACCTCAGGAACTCTCATGCTGGCGTTCGTCGAGGGCCGACTGGCAACCGAGCACGACACGTTGCCGGCAGGCCCTCGGATCGACTCGGAGAACGCGACGATTGCACTGGCCGACAAGGGCGTTCGGTCCTCGGTCGTCCGGCTGTCGCCGCTGGTGCACAGCTACCTGGATCACCACGGTTTCGCCCATCGTTTGATCGGCACCGCCCGCGAAAAAGGGGTCGCTGCCTACGTCGGCGACGGCTCTAACCGGTGGCCGGCAGTGCATACGCTCGACGCGGCGCACCTCTACCGGCTCGCCCTCGAAGACGCTTCTGCCGGAACACGGTTGCACGGTGTCGCCGACGAAGGCGTGCCGTTCCGCGACATCGCCGGTGTCATCGGCCACCACCTAGGTGTGCCGGTTGTCAGCATCTCGCCCGAAGAAGCGCCCAGCCACTTCGGGTTCCTGGGCTTCTTCGCAGCACTGGACAACCCGACGTCCAGCACGCTGACCCGCAAAGAACTGGACTGGCATCCCGAACGGCCGGGCCTGCTGGACGATTTGGACGAGGGCCATTACTTTGGCGAGGAACAGCACTGATGGCGACAGTCGTCGATGCCGCCCGCGATGCCTTGGGGCCGGTCGGCGTATCTCTGCCGGGTTCGCTGAACAGCACCCCGCATACCGATCTGCAGCGAGACGCCGTACACCGGCTTGAAGGTGCGGGGCATCGCACCGTGTGGACCAACGAGGTGCTCGGCAAGGACGCCTTCGTGCAAATCGGAATACTGCTGGCAGCGACCGAGCGGATGGTGTTCGGCACCTGCATCGCCAACATCTGGGCCAGGCCGGCGCAAACCATGCACGCCGCCGCTGCCCAACTCGCCGAGGCTTACCCCGGCAGGGTCGTCGCGGGGCTCGGCGTGGGTTACCCAGAGCAGGCCGCCAGCGTCGGAATGGAATTCGGCCGCCCGCTGGCCACGATGCACGACTACGTCAAGCGAATAGACAGTCCGTCGTGGCCGCCTGCACCCGATACGGCGTACCTGAGGATCATCGCCGCCAACGGCCCGAAAATGCTTGCGCTCGCCGGCGAAATCGCCGATGGGGCGATGCCGGCCACGCTGCCGCCAAAGTTCACCGCGCAGGCCAGGGAGGTGCTGGGGCCCGAGAAGCTTCTGGTTGTCGGGCTGTCCACGATCCTCGACGCCGATCGCGGTCGGGCGAAAGTTGCTGCGCGGGAGCAGGTATCGGGGAGACTCGGGGTGCCGTCGTATGCGGCCACGATCGCGAGCCTGGGCTACTCCGAGCAGGACATTGGCGAGGTCGCCGACCCGATCGTGGATGCGATTGTCGCTCATGGCGATTCGTCATCCATCGCGGCCGCAGTGCATGAGCATCTGAAGGCTGGCGCCGACCACGTGACGATTCTGCCGCCGCTCGGCAGCGATTTCAGTACCGGCGTTGACGAGCTCGAACGGCTCGCCCACGCGCTGAGCGAGCTGGCTTAGCCCCGGGACGGGTTGGTGTAGACGCGGTCCGGCGTGATCAAGACCGCGGTGCGACGTTCTTCTCGCATCACCCGGTCGTAGGTGTCCCAGTCGTCGTGGGTTCCTCCGGCCGCGGTGAAGATCTCGCGAAGCATCACCCGCAGCCGCTCCTCGTCGACGTCGGGGTGGGGGTCGTCGGGACCGATCAGTTGGGCCGTCCCTTCGGCGGTGGCCCAGCGCCAACCGGCGCGGGCCGTGACGGTGGTGCGTGGATCGGCGCGTAGGTGGGCCAATTTCCGGGCGCCACCGATGGCAACGAGCCCGACGACCGGCTCGTTCGTCAACGGGTGCGGTAAGACGCCGGCGTTGACCACCGACGCTTGTGCGCTGCCGTCGCGACGCAACGTGGTGAATACGACAAGGCCCTGGTCGGCGGCGGCGAGCTCGCCGAAGGCTGGCAGGTCAGTCATATGGGAAGGTCCTTTCCGGTTCGTTCATGTGTTTCAGCCCCGGAACGCCTCGTTCCATTCCCGACCTGCGGAAAGTGTTGCCGTGCAGCGCTACTCGTACTCCACCAGGACAGACGGGGTGTCAGGCACGGCCTGGCAGGTCAGGATGTAGCCGTCGGCGATCTCGTCGTCCTCGAGCACGTCGTTGGTGCGCATGGTGGCGGCGCCCTCGACGAGCTTGGCCATGCAGGTCCCGCAGTTACCGGCTTCGCAGCTGAACGGTGGCGACAGGCCCGCCCGCCGTGCGCTCTCCAGCAGCGTCTCCCCGGCGACCCGCGGCACCGTCGCCTTCTTGCGCTCCAGCTTGATGGTCACCGTGCCGCCCTGCTCGGCGCCACTCTCGGCGGCCGCCGGTGCGGGCGTCTTGACCGGCGGCGACGCGTCGAAGTCCTCGACGAGCACGGTCGCGCCCTTCGGCAGTGCGGATCGCACCACCGTCATGAATCCCTCCGGCCCGCAGACGTAGCAGTCGGCAACTGTATCCGCGCCGACGAATTTCGCGACGCCGGCCGAATCCAGCAGCCCGTGCTCGGCGTCGATGTTCCGGTCCACCGAGATCCGGCCGGAGTATCGCTCGATGAGATCGTCGATCGCAGCCTCGAAGATCACCGAAGCCCGGTCCCGGTCGGCGCACAGAACCCGCACCGTGCGGTCGGTGCTCGCGAGGGCGCTCTTGGCCAGCGACAGGATTGGTGTGACACCGCTGCCGCCGGCGAAGGCCAGCAACGGAGCCTGTGTCGACCTCAACACGAAGGTTCCGGCAGCCCGCGTCATGGTCAGCTTGTCACCCTCGACGACGTTGTCGATGATCCAGTTCGACACCTTGCCGCGGGTCACCCGTTTGACCGTGGTCATCACCTCGGTGTCGGTCTCCGGCGCGCTCGACATCGAATACGACCGGTAGAGCTCCTCGCCGTCCACCGTCACTTTGAAGGTGCAGAATTGTCCGGCGCGATAGGAAAACGGCTGCTCCTCGGGGGCGAGCACGTAGGTGCGGCTGTCGGCGGTCTCCTTGACGATCCGGGTCACCGTGGCCCGATGGAACACGTGGCGTTCCGCCATCCCTGCACCTTCCACACTTGCGTTCTTCCCTTCAGAGAATACTATTCTCTCAAAACGATAGGATGTTCTCAATGTCTCCGACCGCGCTGGTATTCGAGGAGCGGTGCTACACGCTGCCGCAGCTCGAGGCGTTGGCGGACGGGTTGGCCGCGAGTTTGCGTGGGCGCGGTGTGACGGCCGGCGGGCGGGTCGCGTTGATGGCGTCGAATCGTCCGGAATTCGTCGTCGCCCTGCACGCAATCTGGCGGCTGGCCGCCGTCGTCGTGCTGATCAGCCCGGCGTGGAAGCGTCAAGAGGTCGAGCACGCGCTGGCGTTGACGAACCCGTCGCACGCTGTCGGCGACCACGACGTGCTGTCGAGTCTCATGCCGATGCTGCATCTCGACGAACCCATCGTCGCGGGCGAACCAGAGTTCGGCGACGCTCCTCCGCCGGATGCCGATGCGGTGTTGGCGTTCAGCTCAGGAACGACGGGTCTACCGAAAGCGGTTCGGCACACTCATCATTCGCTACAGGTCGCCGTCGGGCATTGGCGTGAGGCGATGGGTTTGACTGCCCGCGATCGCATTCAGATCGCCACTCCGCCGTCGCACATTCTCGGATTGCTCAACATCATGACGGCGTTGCAGACTGGTGTGTGGATGCGCCTGCATCGCCGATTCGACGTGGATCGCATGTTGCAGCACATCCAAGACGATCGGATCACCGTCGAGATGGCTGTCGCACCAATCGCTTTGGCTATCGCCTCGAACCCGCATCTGGAGTCCTACGATCTCTCGTCGCTGCGGTTCATTATGTGGGGAGCGACGCCGGTCAGCGTGAGCGTCGCCGAGACCGTCACCCGTCGAACCGGCGTCGGGTGGGTTCCGGCGTACGGGACCACCGAGTTGCCGGTCATCGCCTGCAATCCGCTCGACGACGCCCGGCTCGACTCCGTCGGCCGCCCGGTACCGGGCGTGCAGGTGCGAGTTGTCTCGTTGCAGACCGGCGAGCAGGTCGGCCCGGGTGAGGTCGGTGAGATCCAGGCGCGGGCCGATTCGCTGATGGCCGGCTACCTGCCGTGCGAAGCGACGCGAGATGTTCTGTGCGACGGCTGGTATCGGACCGGTGACGTCGGTTACCTGGACGCCGGTGGCTGGCTGCGGATCACCGATCGGTCCAAGGAGATGATCAAGGTGCGCGGATTTCAGGTCGCGCCCGCCGAGATCGAGGCCGTGCTGCACGGTCATCCCGCCGTCGAAGACTGCGCGGTGTTCGGTGTCCCCGACGGCGCGGACGGGGAGTCGGTCGTCGCTGCGGTTGCAACCCGCGAGCCGGTCGACGCCGCCGAGCTCACCGCACGAGTCGGTGAGAGTCTGGCGTCCTACAAACGTCTGAGTCGTATCGTGTTCGTGCCCGAAATACCTCGGCTGCCTTCCGGGAAGGTGCTGCGCCGAGTTCTCAAGGAGCGCTATGGATGTACGTCTGACAGCTGAACAGCAACAACTGCGTGACGCAGCCGCGAAACTATCTGATGACCTCGGACCGGGATCGGTGCAAGACCTCGCCGACGACGGGCGAATCAGCAAGCTCGACAAGCAGATCCAGCAGACGGGCTGGCGATCGCTGCGCTCCGACGGCGCCTCCGGCGTGGAGGTGGCCGTCGTCGCGGAGGAGTTCGGCCGCGGATTGGTCGACGCCCCGTTCCTCGGTCCGGTGCTCGCGGACGATCTGGCCCGGCAAGTCGGCGACGACGGCTCCGGGTCGACGATCGCGGTGAATGGTCACGTGATTGACGCGCGAGGCTACCGGCGTGCGTTGACGCTGGACGGCACGACAGTGTCAGCCGTCGATGTGGGCGCTGCCCGCGATGCGGTCGACCTGACCAGGGCCGCGGCGGATGTCAACGGAACGGCAACCGCCGTCGGCGATCTGGACTCCGACGCCGCTCAACGCTGGCTGGCACTCGCGCTGGCGACCACGTCGGCGGACCTGGTCGGCACGGCCCGCGGTGCGCACATGCTGGCGTGTGATTACGCGAAAATCCGTGAGCAGTACGGCAAGTCGATCGGCTCGTATCAGGCCATCGCGCACCTGCTCGCCGAAAGTCTGGCCCTGATCGAGGGCTCGGTGAGCATCTTGCGGCACGCCGCCTGGGCGGTCGACGAGTTGGACCCTAGCGAGGCGATCCGCGCCGGCCGGTTCGCGAAGGTCTACTGCGCGCGGGCCGCGCGGACGGTGTGCGAGACCGCCATTCAGGTACACGGCGGCATCGGCAATACCTGGGAGTGCCTGGCGCACGTATACCTGCGCCGCGCGCTGACCTCGACGCAATTGTGGCCCGTCAAGCTGGAGGAGATCAACGTTGGACTTCCGTGACTCGCCCGACGAAGCCGCCTTCCGGGATCGGCTCAGATCCTGGCTTTCGGTGCACGCCAAAGAGTTTCCGAGCTCAGGTGACGAGTATTGGGCCCGGCAGGGCGAATGGCACAGTGCGCTGTACGAGGGCGGCTTCTTCGGGCTGTCCTGGCCGCGGGAGTACGGCGGGCAGGAATTACCCCCGGTGTACGACGTCATCCTCGACGAAGAGCTGGCGCGTGCCGAAGCACCGCCGCGGCCCAGCCTGGGCTATCTGGTGGCGGGCCTGAGCCGGCACGGCAGCACGGAGCTGTGTACTCGCTTCCTGCCCGGAATGATCAACGGTTCCGAGCGGTGGTGTCAGGGTTTCAGCGAGCCGGGGTCGGGCTCCGATCTCGCATCGCTGACGACAACCGCCATCCGCGATGGCGACAACTACGTCATCAACGGACACAAGATCTGGACCAGCTACTCCGATGTCGCGGACTGGTGTCTGCTGCTGGCTCGCACCGATCCCGAGGCCAAGCGGCACCGCGGCATCTCGGCGTTCATCATCCCGATGAAACAGCCTGGCGTGCAACAGCGTCCGCTGCAGATGATCAACGGTGTGACTACCGAATTCGGCCAGGTGCTGTTCGACGGTGCGACGGTGGCGGTCGAGAACATGGTGGGCGCCCCCGGCGAGGGGTGGCCGCTTGCCATGACAGTGGTCGGCCATGAGCGCGAGCCGTCCACGCTGGGCTACGCGGCGCGCTACGGCAAGCTCGTCCGCCAGCTGGCCGCGCGCACCGACGGCTCGGCGAATGAGGAACTCGCCTGGGCTGCGGTACAAACCGAGATGCTGACCCACCACGTTCGGCGGCGGTTGTCCGAGCAACTCAACGGGGTGACCCATACCTCGGACGGATCGCTGGACAAGCTGCTGATGACCTGGGTCGAGCAGTCCGTCGGCCATGCTGCGTTGGCAGTGGGCGGCATCGAGGATCCACATCTGCTCAGCGCTTACCTCTATAGCCGCGCGCAAAGCGTCATGGGTGGCACATCGCAGATCCAGAAGAACATCATCGCCTCACGAATCTTGGGATTGGGAGCCTGACGTGTACGACATGCCAACCGAAATCGACGTTCAGGCCGACGGCCCGTTGCGGATCATCACGTTGAACCGGCCCGAATCGCTCAACTCGGTCAACGACGCCCTGCACCATGGCCTGGCGAAGTTATGGCAGCGGATGAGCGACGACCAAAGCGCCCGTGCCGCGGTGATAACCGGTGCGGGACGGGCATTTTCGGCCGGCGGTGACTTTGTCTATCTGAACGAATTGGCGGGGGACGCGGCACTGCGCGCCAAGACCATCGCCGACGGGCGCGAGATCGTGCTGGGCATGGCGCGCTGCCGGGTTCCGGTGGTGGCCGCGGTCAACGGGCCGGCCGTCGGGCTGGGTTGCAGCCTGGTCGCGCTGAGCGACATCGTCTACATCGCCGAAGACGCATATCTGGCCGACCCGCACGTGCAGGTGGGATTGGTGGCCGCTGATGGCGGACCGCTGACCTGGCCACTGCACATCAGCTTGCTGCTGGCCAAGGAGTATGCGCTGACCGGCGCCCGGATCTCCGCCGCGCGAGCGGTCGAATTGGGCTTGGCCAACCACGCGGTGGCCGATCCGGTCGCCGAGGCATTGAAAGCCGCGAAGAAGATCCTCGAACTTCCGCAGCAGGCCGTCGAAAGCACCAAACGCGTACTCAACATGCACCTCGAGCGCGCGGTGCTGGCCACCATCGACTACGCGTTGTCCGCGGAGAACCAGTCGTTCCAGACCGAGGACTTCCGCTCGATCGCGGCCAAGTTGGCGGCCGGCAAGAACTGACCGGCGAGCCGCACCTGCCCTCGCGCGGCGGGATCGTCGACATGCCCGCCTCCGAGCGACAACGCCGACTGGCCGCGAAAGGCGCGCCCGAATTGTCGCTCAGAGGCCGGCAACTCGGGCATCGCCTGTTGCCTCATGTCAATATGCCCGCGAGGGTATTCGTTGCCTCAAGTGCCAGATGCCCGCGACAGCTGTTTGGTTGCCTGGTTTGCTGGCGATTTGTGCGCCGGGG
>Ga0302177_10002400_pt1 | contig 13255 bp, 11 predicted proteins | sample I_Palsa_E1_2_FD_198780 | JGI IMG/M metagenome (GOLD analysis project Ga0302177, IMG submission 198780) | Peat permafrost microbial communities from Stordalen Mire near Abisko, Sweden - I_Palsa_E1_2 | ecosystem: Environmental > Terrestrial > Soil > Palsa > Peat permafrost | place: Sweden... | reverse complement strand
TTGCTGACAGCCCTGGCCGGGGCATTGCCGTTGTTGGCATTGCTGTGGGCGTGGGTGTGGTGGATCCCCGCAGCGGTGGTCGCGGTCATTGCAGCCGTGGGCATCTATGACCTCGTTCAGCGACAGCACTCGGTGCTGAGGAACTATCCGATCCTCGGGCATATGCGGTTCCTGCTGGAGGCGCTGCGGCCGGAGATACAGCAGTACTTCATCGAGCGGAACTTCGATGGACGCCCCTTCGACCGCGACGTTCGATCGTTGATCTACGAACGAGCCAAAGGCACTGCCGCCGAGGTGGCCTTCGGGACCGAACGCGATATCGATCAGGTCGGCTACGAGTATCTCGTGCACTCGGCGCGACCGGTCGAGCCGCCCGACGAGCCGTTCCGGGTGCGGGTCGGCGGGCCCGATTGCGCGCAGCCGTACGACATGGCGTTGATGAATGTCTCCGCGATGAGTTTCGGCTCGCTTTCCGGCAACGCGCTGCGCGCGCTGAACAACGGCGCGCGTAAAGGTGGGTTTGCTCACGACACGGGCGAAGGTGGGCTGACGCCGTACCACCTTGGCGGCGCCGACGTGATTTGGGAGCTCGGCTCAGGCTATTTCGGCGCCCGCACCAAGGATGGCGCGTTCGATCCGGATATGTTCGCGGCCAAAGCAGCTCACGATCTGGTGAAGTGCATCTCGATCAAGTTGAGCCAAGGTGCGAAGCCCGGCATTGGCGGGGTGCTGCCGGCCGCCAAGGTCACCGAGGAGATCGCCAAGTACCGAGGAGTGCCGGTCGGTGAGAAGTGCGTCAGTCCGGCCGCGCACTCGGCTTTTCACACCCCACGCGAACTGGTGCTGTTCGTGGCGCGATTGCGCGAATTGGCCGGCGGTAAACCGGTGGGCTTCAAGCTGTGTGTCGGTTCCCGGGTCGATGTGCTGGCGACCTGCAAGGCGATGCTGGCCGAAGGCGTGACGCCCGACTTCATCATTGTGGACGGCGCCGAGGGCGGAACCGCCGCGGCGCCACTGGAATACGAAGACAACATTGGACTTCCGCTCACCGACGGGTTGATGATCATGCACAACGCGTTGGTGGGAACGGGTCTGCGGGACCGGATACGGATCGGGGCGGGCGGCAAGGTCGCGTCGGGAAACGACATCATCAAACGCCTGATTCAAGGCGCCGACTACACCAACTCTGCCCGGTCGATGATGATGGCGGCGGGTTGCATCCAATCGCAGCGGTGCCACACCAACCACTGCCCGGTCGGCGTCGCAACCCAGGATCCCTATCGCGCGCGTGCCCTCGACGTCGCCGACAAGAGCGAGCGGGTGTACAACTACCAGCGTGCCACCGTCGCGCAGGCCATGCGCATGATGGCCTCGATGGGTGTCTCGGACCTGTCGATGCTCAACCCGCAGATGCTGCGCAAGCGGATTTCGCCCACCGAACAACGTTCGTACGCCGAGCTTTACGAATGGCTCGAGCCTGGTGTGCTGCTGAACCATGCGCCGGCCAGTTGGCGGGACGACTGGGAAGTCGCGGACCCGGACTGCTACGCGCCCGCCGGCGTCACGATGAACGCGAGCAGACCCGTCTAGCTTCGGTGCCAGCGGTCTTGATGCTCGGCGTGAGTGCTCAAATACGCCCCAGGCCCGAATAATTCGTCGTAGAAGTCCGTATCGAGATGTTGGGCCTGTAGGTACATCAGGACGTGCACTGTCGGCACCGTGCCGGGCAGCTTGCCGAAGGTGTTGTAGATGTAGGTCGCTTCAGCGGTCACCACTTCTTGAACGCCCTCCGGCGGCAGCGCGGAGCGGCGGACCTTCTGGGTATCCGACCACGGTCCGGGGGTATCGGGGTGAAATGGCCCGCCAGAACTGAACTTTCGGGCCACCAGCTTCTCTACGCCGGCTGCCACCGACGGCACATGCGGCGGGCTGAGCGTCTCAAAGTAGCCGGGCAGTCCGGTGACGTTCGGGAAGGGCCAGCGCTCGTCGTCGTCGGCAACGAATCCCAACCCCGGCGCCCGCGGATCACCGGAGCCGCCCAGTACGGACAACCGGTCGAGCCCGTCGTAGGTCCAGCCGCCGAGACCCATTGCCTGCAACGCCAGCACGCCGTTGTTGGTGGCGATCGCCAGTTCCGCGCTGGCCTCGGTGATCGTGTACTGCTCGACGAAGGACAACGGAAGCGGGTCATCGGCATGTGACAACGAGAACCGTTGAAGGCCTGGGATATTGCGGCCGTTGATGTCGTCGGTGATCGGATAGCCGTTGGCCGCGAAGAACCACAGGTTCTCCATCAGGTGCTCGGCGAGATCGGCCACCGGGAATGCCAGCAGGCTGCCCGGATGGTTTCCGATCCAGATGTTGTGGCCTTCCATATACGGTTCTTCGCGAGGCAGTTCCAGGCGGGCATCCGAAATCCGCACATAGGACGCCGCGGTGTGACCGATCCACCCTTCGATGCTGTCGAATTCGCCCGGCGGCTCGTCGCGGTTGGGCAGCAGGTAGTTGCCGGTGTCGTCGGTGAAGAACAGCTGGCTGGTGTGGAAGCCCGCGGCCGACGGGAAGGTCCGGCCTGTCGCGCTTCCAGCGTAGTTGGGGAAGGACGGTGCGTAGCTGGGGTTATGGGTGATCCCGAAATTCCAACCCGTCACTCCGCCGGTGACCGAAATAAGCAGGGCCCGTTCGACTTCCGACAGCGGCTGGACCGGCCGATGACTGGTGAAGGCCAGCGCCCCGGCGGGGATCCTGCCGCCGACCGGAAACCGGCGCGACCGCCGGCCGGTCAGCGCGGCGAACAGCGGGAACTGTGCAAGCTCAGCCAGCGCGGCCCGCTCGCAGTCGGAGATCACCAGGCTCACCGGCCCATTTTCTCATTGCGCGTAGGTCGTTTCGGTATTCGCGTCCTGGAACATCTCCGAGACGATCAACCACGATCCATCGGCCTGACGTTGCAACGCACGAAGTGAGAAGTTGTCCCGGTCAAGCGTGCCGCCGCCGACCACCCCCTGACCTTTGATCCGCAGGTGTGCAGACACCAGAACGACCTCGGGTGTCAACACCCGGAAGCTAGTCTCGGGCGGGCCCTCGGGTTGGCCGCGGTTGAAGTTGTCGTCGGCGAACAGGCCCCTGAGGTAGTCGACGATCTCGTCGCCCCCCCGTTTGACCGTGCCAAAGGCGTTCACCCAGTCGGCGTCGTCGGAATACACCGTGTGCAGCGCCTCCGCGTCGCGGTTCCGGAAGCTTGCCAGCAGGTTCAGTAGCGTCTGGCCGATCTCCTGCTGGTCGTCGGCGGGCAGATCCGAGAAGTCGGTCATGCCGGGATGCTAGGCGCCGCGGTGAACTTTTCGTCGAAGTATCGCGTGGTAGCAGTAGGTGTTAAAAGAAAGATCCGAGAAAGGTTTGTGAGATGAGTCCGCTGCTGATGGTCTACTTCTGGGTCGCCACGCCCGTCGTCGGGTACGGCCTGGTGAGACTGCAGGCTTGGCTGGAGCGGTGGGACTACGAACGGCATGCAGAGGACTAGGGCGGGGCGTCTGTTGAAATCCCGGATCCTGGTTGTCGGCGCGGGCGTGAGCGGCATTTCGGTCGCCCGCGGGTTGCTGCGCGACGGACACGACGTCACCGTCTTCGACCAGCGCCCTAACGTGACCGCCGGCGGCGGCGCCGTGACGATCTGGTCGAACGGCGCCACGGTTCTCGACCAGCTCGGTGTCGACATGACCGGGGCCGGTCAACCGCTGTCGGCCGTGCGGGTCATGACATCCACCGGCCGGCCGCTCGCCACCATGGACCTCGACGCGATGGTGAACCGGCTGGGCGCGCCGATTCGGATGGTGCCACGTCGAATCCTGCTGGAACGACTGCTCAAAGGCTTTCCGGCCGATCGCATCCGCTGCAACTCCCGCGCCGCGCGGGTCGTGAATAACGGTAATGGCGTACGGGTCGACTTCGAGGACGGCAGCTCAGCCGACGGGGATGTGCTGATCGGCGCGGACGGCCTGCACTCGGTTGTCCGCGATGTCGTCGGTGCACCGGCTGCGAAGCCGACGGGATGGTGTAGCTGGCAAGGCCTTGTCACCCTTCCCGGCATTCCCGAACCGCGCGTCGCCAGGATGATGATCGGCGAGCACGGAAATCTTGGCCTGTGGCCCGCCGGGGGTTCTGATCTGCAGTGGTGGTTCGACTTGCCCTGGTCGCCGGATTTTGTCAGGCCGCAACGACCGATCGAGATGATCCGGTCGCATTTCGCGGGCTGGTCCGATCTGGTCGATGAGGTCCTCGCAACTCTGACCGACGACGATCTGGCCCCGTCGCCGTTTCCGCATTTTCGGCACCCGATTCCCGGCGCCGGCGCCGGTGCGGTGACGTTGCTCGGCGATGCCGCGCACACGATGCCGCCCACGCTCGCGCAGGGCACCAATCAGGCTTTGCTGGACACGATGGTGCTGCGCAAGGCGCTGTCAGACCTACCCGAAGGCGTCGATGTCAGCCGCGCCCTGCGCTGCTATGAGAACACCCGGCGGCGCAAGGTCAAGGCGGTGTCCTGGGTGACGACGCAGCAGGTGTCGCGCAGCGAGTCGGTGCTGCGGCCCGCGGCGCTCATCTCGGACCGCTTGATGACGTGGGTGCTGACGCGATTCCTCGGTTGGGTCAGTCATCGCGATATCTCGACCGAGATCAGCCGCGCGTCGCTCGCCGAGGTGCGGTGATGTCGAAGACAGCGAAAGTGCCGCCTGCCGCGGCCGCCCGCGTCGTCGAGTGGGTTCGCCATTACCTGTACCGACTCAACCAGCGGTTGATGCCCCCGCCCGCGACGATGATGGAGATGATCATCGCGACCTGGGTGTCGCAGGCGATCGCCGTCGCTGCCGAACTCGGCGTCGCCGACGCCTTGGCCGACGGGCCGTTGACGATCGACGAGTTGTCGGCGAAGGTCGGCGCGGACTCGGACGCCCTGCGCCGGCTGCTACGCGCATTGATCGGGAGAGGCGTCTTCCGTCGTCGCCGCGACGGCCGCTACGAGTTGAATTCCCTTGCTCGAACACTGTGTTCGGACGCGGAGGCCTCGATGGCATGGGCCGCACAGTTCTACGGATCGCGCGAGCAACGCGAACGTTGGACACTGCTGGGGGATTCGATTCGCACCGGAAAATCTGTGGTTCCGGCATTGCACGGCAAGGAGAGCTTCGACTATTTCGCCGAGGATCCGGGGCACGCCGATCTCTTCAACCGAACCATGGCCAGCATCTCGGAGCTGACCGATGCTTCCGTGGCGGCGGGTTACGACTTCAGTGTCTACCCTACGATCGTCGACGTCGGCGGCGGGCACGGATCACTGCTGGCCAGCATCCTGGCGGCGACGCCGCACTCACAAGGTGTGCTGTACGACATGCCGGCGGTCGTGTCGGACGCGCCAAAGATCTTGTGCGAGCGCGATGTGGCTGATCGTGTTCGCATCGAAGCGGGATCGTTCTTCGACAGCGTTCCGGCCGGTGGCGACGCGTATGTGCTGAAGAACATCATGCACGACTGGCCCGACGAGAAGGCCGTGCAGATCCTGCGCAATGTTCGCGCTGGGGCAAGCCGACACTCCACCATCCTGCTGGTGGAACTGGTGATCCCTGACCACGATCGGGACTTCCCGGGGAAATGGGCGGACCTGGAGATGCTGCTGAACTTGGCTGCCCGCGAACGCACCGCCGCCGAGTACCGAAACCTACTCAGCCAAGCCGGATTTCAGATGACTCGGCTAGTCTCGACCGCATCGCCGTTGAGCCTGGTGGAGGCCCGCCTAGTCTGACCCGGCCGTCACTGGGTCACAATGGCCCACATGACGCTGGATCTGAACGGGTACTTCGAACGGATCGGCTACCGCGGCGCGGCAGACCCAACCTTCGATGTCCTGCATGAATTGGTGACGGCGCACACCCGAACGATCCCATTTGAGAACCTTGATCCGCTGCTGGGCGTGCCAGTCGACGACTTGAGCCCAGAGGCGTTGGCCGACAAACTGGTTCACCGGCGTCGCGGTGGCTACTGCTACGAGCACAACGGCCTGATGGGTCACGTGCTGGAAGCAGTCGGCTTCGGGGTGCGGCGGTTCGCGGCCCGGGTGGTATGGACGGTGCAACCTGGCGCGCCGGTACCGTCACAAACGCACACTCTTCTGGCGGTAACCCTCCCCGAGGCGCCGCAACTGTTATTGGTCGACGTAGGTTTCGGCGGTCAGACGCCGACGTCGCCCCTCCGTTTGGAGACCGGCAGCGTCCAGCAGACAACGCATGAGCCGTATCGCCTCCAGGAACGCCGGGGTGGTCTGGCACTGGAGGCGCTGATCCGCGACGAGTGGCAGCCGTTGTACGAATTCTCCACCAGGACAGCACCGCCGATCGATTTGAAGGTCGGGAGTTGGTACGCCTCGACCCATCCGTCGTCGCATTTCGTCACCAACCTGATGGCCTCTCTGGTGACGGCCGACGGGCGATGCAACCTCTCGGATCGCCATCTGTCCATCCACCGCGACGGCGCGACCGAGAAGAGCGTGCTGCCCGACGCCGCGGCGGTGGTCGACACGCTGACCGACCGGTTCGGGATCAACGTGGCGGACATCGGCGAACGCTCGGCGCTCGAAGCCCGAATCGACGAGCTGACGTCCTAACGACCCGGCAGCCAGGTGCCCATTCGGCGCAGCGCCTCGTCGATGTCGCCGGCAGGTCCGGCGAAGGAGAGCCGGATGTAGGAGCCCCCCCGCTCCGGATCGAAGTCGATACCGGGTGCAATCGCTACACCGGTGTCGGCCAACAGCTTTGAGCAGAAGGCCATCGAATCGTCGGTGAAGTCCGAGACGTCGGCGTAGACGTAGAACGCGCCGTCAGTGGGTGCCAGCCGGTCGATACCGATGCCGCGCAAGCCGTCGAGCAGCGTCGTGCGATTGACGGCGTACTGGTGTAGATGCCCGTTTGCTTCGTCGACAGCTTCCGGGGTGAACGCTGCGACCGCGGCGTGCTGCGACAGCACGGGTGGGCAGATGGTGAAGTTTCCGGTCAGACGGTCTACCGCCCGGCGGAGTGCGGTCGGCACCAGCAACCAGCCCAACCGCCATCCTGTCATCGCGAAGTATTTGGAAAAGCTGTTGACCACGAACGCATTTCGCGACGTGCTCCAGGCGCAGCTGGTCTGGGGGGCGCCGTCGTAGACCAGTCCGTGGTAGACCTCGTCGCTGATCAGCCGCACTCCCGATTCGTCACACCAGGAGGCGATCGCCGCGAGTTCGGCGGGTGGGATGACGGTACCCGTCGGGTTGGCCGGGCTGGCGACGACAACACCCCGCACGGGCGGGTCGAGCTCGGCCAGCATCTGCGCGGTGGGCTGAAATCGGGTCTCCGGCCCGCATTCGATCACCACGACCTCACACCCGAGTGCCGTCAGGATGTTGCGGTAGCAAGGATAGCCGGGGCTGCTGACCGCCACCCGGTCGCCGACGTCGAAGCAGGAAAGGAACGCCAGCAGAAAGCCTCCGGACGATCCCGTCGTCACCACTACGTCGTCCATCTCGACCTGCACGCCGTACCGGTCGAGGTACGACGCGGCGATCCCGGCCCGCAGTTCGGGAATGCCCAGCGCCACGGTGTAGCCCAGCTGGTTGAGATGCAACGCGGAGGCGGCGGCGGCGCGTACCGGCTCGGGAGCCCCGGCGCTCGGCTGGCCCGCCGACAGGTTCACCAGATCGCCGTGGCTGCGCTGGCGTTCGGTCGCGGCCAGCCAGACGTCCATCACATAGAACGGCGGGATCCCGGCGCGTAGTGCGACGTGATCGGTCATGCGGTCAACGTTAGAACACTTCGGATTCCAGCCGGCGCAAGTGTTCGGCCGTCGGGCCCAGCAGTTGCGAACTACCGTGCGCGCGTTTGAAATACAGCTGCATGTCGTGTTCCCAGGTGATCGCGATACCGCCGTGCAATTGAATGCCTTCGGCGGCCACCGTGCTGAACGCCTCGGTGGCCGCGACGCGGGCCAGCGCCGCCGAGGACGGTGACGGGGCATCCGCGGCGTCGTTCACCACGGCGCGGGCCGCCTGCACCGCGACATAGAGATCGGCCATCCGGTGCTTGAGCGCCTGGAAGCTGCCGATCGGCCGACCGAACTGCTGACGCTCCATGGTGTAGTCGACGGTCAGGTCCAGGCAGCGGGTGGCGGCACCGATCTGCTCGGCGGCCAGCAGTATCGCAGCGGCATCGGCCACACCGGGATCCGTGCCCAGCGGAGAAGTGCTCTTCGGTGTGAGCCGGCCCAGTCGGCGGGTGGGATCCATGGACGGAAGCGCCTCGGCGCTGAATTCCGTCCATCGGTCCAGCTTGCCGTCGTGCGCCGCAATGACGATGTCGGCGACATCGCCGTTGACCACGTAGTCGCGGTCGAATACCACCGCGCCGATCGCAGCACCCTCGGCCAGCGAACCCAGCGCGTCGGCGTCGGGCTGGTCTGCGGCCAGCAGGGCCAGCTCGGCCAGCGTCGTGCCGAGCAGCGGGCTGGGCACCAGGCCCTTGCCGAGTTCCTCGAGGACGACAGCGGCATCGCCGAGAGTGCCGTCGGCGCCGCCGAATTCCTCGGGCACCACCAGAGCGGCAGCGCCGACCTGCTCGCACAGCAACCGCCACAGTGGTTCGTCGTAGCCACGTTCGGATTCCATCGCCTCGCGAACCGCGGCAGGGGAGGCGTGCTTGGCCACTAGCGCCGCGACAGTTTCGCGCAGCAGTTCCCGTTCGTCACTCATAGCGCCTCCAGAACCCGTCGCCGGTGCGTCGCCGGGTCACCCCAGGCCGATCGCAGCGCCTGCACCCTCAGCAGCCACAGCGACAAATCGTGCTCGGCGGTGAACCCGATGGCACCGTGCGTCTGCAGCGCCGATCGCGCGGCCAACAATGCGGCATCCGACGCGGACGCCTTGGCCGCACTCACGTCGCGGGCCGTGTCGGGCGACCGATCGGCCAGCGACAGCGCAGCGCCGTACACCAGTGGGCGGGCCAACTCGAGCGCGATATGTACGTCGGCCAGCTTGTGTTTGATCGCCTGATACGAACCGATGACCCGCCCAAACTGGGCGCGCTGCTTGGCGTAGTCCACCGCGGCGTCCAGCAGAGCCTGGCCCGCCCCCACCAGCTGGGCGGCGGTGGTCAGCGCGCCGAACTCGTATGCGCGTGCCACATCGGCCTGCCACGTCGACCCCTCGGCGCTGACGTCGAACAACCGGCGGCTGGGGTCGACGGACTCGTGCTGTCCGCCGGCGCTCGCTTCGCGCACCGTCCCGTCGAGGTCGGCGAGCAACGTCAGCCCCGCGGTGTCGGCATCGGTGGCTCGCGGAACCTGAGGTGGCAGCGCGACGGTGGCGATCAGTTCGCCGTTGGCCAGCGCCGCACACCGCTGGTCCTCGGCCAGCAAAAGTGGCGCTACCGCAATGGATTCGGTGACCGGTCCGGGTACACACCAGCGGCCCAGCCGTTCGAACGCGACGACCAGGTCGACCGGGTGTGCGTCGATGCCGTCGAACCGCTCCGGCACCGCCAGCGCGGTCACGCCCAGGTCGGCCAGCCGCGCCCAGACCTTGCGGCCGGGGCCGGTGTCGCCGGCTGCCCAGGCGCGCATCGCACCCGGCAGGTCGGCAGCCGCCAGCGCCGCGTCGATGCTTGCGGCGAAGTCGCGCTGCTGTTCGTCGAGATCGAATCTCATCTGGACTTCTCCCGGGGCAGCCCCAGCAGCCGCTCAGCAATGATGTTGCGCTGAATTTCGTTGGTGCCCGCATAGATCGGGCCACCCAATGCGAACAGCAACCCATCTGTCCAGGCGTTGGCCAGTTCACCGTCGGCGCCGCGGATCTCCAACGCGGTCTGATGCACCGCTACGTCCAGGTCGGACCAGAACACCTTGGTCACCGAGGACTCCGCGCCCAGTTCGCCACCGCCGGCCAGCCGCGTCACGGTGCCGAAGGTGTGCAGGCGATAGGCCTGCGCCTTGATCCAGGCGTCGGCAACCTGATCACCGAAGGCGCTGTCGCCGTTGTCTTTCCACAGTTCGGCCAGGCGCTCCGCGGAGGCCAGGAACCGGGCCGGGCTGCGCAGGGACATGCCGCGCTCATTGCTCGACGTGCTCATCGCCGCCCGCCAGCCGTCGTTCGCCTGGCCGATCACGTCCGCGTCGGGCACGAACACGTCGTCGAGAAAGATCTCGCCGAACCCGGTGTCGCCGCCGAGTTGGGCGATCGGCCGCACGGTGATCCCGTCCGCCTTCAGGTCGAACATGAAATACGTCAGGCCGCTATGCCGCTGTGCTTCGGGGTCAGAGCGGAACAACCCAAACGCCCTGTCGCCGAACGGCGCTCGTGAGCTCCAGATCTTCTGGCCGTTGAGCAGCCACCCGCCGTCGGTGCGAGTCGCCGTCGATCGCAATGAAGCCAGGTCGCTGCCGGACTCGGGCTCCGACCAAGCCTGCGCCCAAATCTCCTCGCCGCTGGCCAATTTCGGCAGTACCCGATCCAACTGCTCTTCGGTGCCGTGCGCGAACAACGTCGGCGCCAGCATCGAGGTGCCGTTGGCGCTGGCCCGGCCGGGCGCGCCGGCCCGGAAGTACTCCTCCTCGTAGACCACCCACTGCAGCAGGGTCGCATCGCGGCCGCCGTACTTCCGCGGCCAAGTGATCACTGACAGTCCAGCGTCGAAAAGCACCTTGTCCCAACGGCGATGCTGCTCGAAACCCTCCGCCGTGTCATACGAGCGCGTCGGAAACGCGTCCCGGTGCGACGACAGGAAGTCGCGGACCTCGTGCTGAAATGTCAGCGTCTCGTCGTCGAATTGCAGATCCATCACGTCTTCTCTCGCAGTAGCGGTTTGACCACCTTGCCGCCGGCGTTTCGCGGCAGCGTGTCGACAAACCTCACCGAACGTGGGGCTTTGAAATTCGCCAAGTACTCACGGGTGTAGGCGATCACCGTGTTTTCGTCGAGCCCGGAGTCGGGCCGGGTCACCAGAAACGCCCGGCCGACTTCGCCGAGTCGCTCGTCGGGTACGCCGATCACCGCGCAGTCCAGCACACCGTCCAGCCGGGCCAGCACCTGCTCGATCTCGGCGGGGTAGACGTTGAAGCCGCCGCAGATGTACATGTCTTTCAGCCGGTCGGTGATCTGGAGATTGCCTGCGGCATCGAGCGTTCCGATGTCACCGGTGTGCAGCCAGCCGTCGGTGTCCACGGTCGCAGCGGTGGCGTCCGGATCATCGAGGTAGCCGAGCATCACATTGGGACCGCGCAGCAGCACCTCTCCTGTTTCGGCGCCGTGAGCCCCGTTGATGCGCAGCTCGAATTCCGCGATCGGCCGCCCACAGGTGGTGGCCACTGTGACCGCGTCGTCGTCGGCGCGGCACATGGTGCCCATCCCGTTGGCCTCGGTCAGGCCGTAGGCGGTCAGCACGATGTCGATGTCGAGTTCGGTCTGCATCCGCTCGATCAGCACAACCGGCACCGTCGCCGCGCCGGTGACCGCGAACCGCAGCGAGCTCAGGTCGTAGCGGTTACGGGCGGGATGGTCGAGCAGCGTCTGGTAGATGGTCGGCGGTCCAGGCAGCACGGTGACCCGGTGTTCGGCGACCGCGCGCAACGCCCGTTCGGCGTCGAAGGTCAACTGTGGGATCAGCGTCGCGCCGGTCTGCAGGCAGGCCAGGATTCCGGCCTTGTAGCCGAAGTTGTGGAAGAACGGGTTGATGCAGAGGTAGCGGTCGTCGCTGGTGATCTTGCCGCAGGCCGCCCACGCCGCCGAACCGGCCAGTGACTGCCGGTGAGCGCACAGCACGCCTTTGCTGCGGCCGGTGGTGCCGGAGGTGAACAAGACGTCGGAGACGTCGTCGGGCCGGACCGCTGCCGCGCGGGCGTCGGCTGCCTCGAGGGCCCGGTCATCAGCTCCGTGGCTCACAAATTCGTCCCAGGTGCCGTCGTCGGCATCTACGGGGACCCGCACGATGTGCCGCAGATCGGGCAGTGCGGCGCGATCGAGGCCGGCGATGCGGTCCGCCCCGAGAAACTCGCCCATTGCCACCAGCAACGGCGCGCCGGTGCGAGCCAGGATGTCGGAAGCCTCGGCCGCGGTGTAGCGGGTGTTCAGCGGTACCACGGTGGCACCGGCATAGTGGGTGGCCAGGCAGGCGACCACCCAGTGCCAGGTGTTCGGCGACCAGATCGCCACCCGATCACCGGGCTGCACGCCGAGGCTGATCATCGCCGCCGCCGCGCGTCGCACTTCGTTCCGCAGCTCGCCGAAGGTGAGGGTTCGATCCGGCGTGACCAGCGCGTTGTGGTCGGGGAGCTCGCGAGCGATGTGGTCCAGCGCCGCAGGAATGGTCTGCGGGTGGCTCGACATCGAACTCCTTGGTGCTTATTGCCCGGCTGATCTACGGCCGCTGCACGGCCCATCATCGCCGGGGCCTAACAAAGCAAGTGCTTGGTAGGTTAGCCTACAAGGGTGCAAGGCGTCGAGGAGTTCAGGTCCGAGGTCCGCGATTGGCTGGCCGAGAACCTGGTCGGTGACTTCGCCGCGCTCAAGGGGCTCGGCGGACCCGGTCGAGAACACGAGGCGTTCGAGGAGCGGCGGGCCTGGAACCGGCACCTGGCGCAAGCGGGCCTGACCTGTCTGGGGTGGCCGGTCGAGCACGGCGGTCGCGGCCTGTCCGTTGCCCATCGGGTGGCGTTCTACGAGGAATACGCGATCGCCGACGCGCCCGCCAAGGTCAACCACTTCGGCGAAGAACTGCTGGGCCCGACGCTGATCGCCTTCGGCACGCCCGAGCAACAGCAGCGGTTTCTGCCGCGGATTCTCGACGTCACCGAACTGTGGTCGCAGGGCTATTCGGAACCCGGCGCCGGCAGCGACCTGGCCAACGTGTCCACCACCGCGGTGCTCGACAACGATGAGTGGGTCATCAACGGCCAGAAGGTGTGGACGTCTCTGGCGCACTGGGCGCAGTGGTGCTTCGTGGTGGTGCGCAGCGAAAAAGGTTCCAAGCGTCACGCCGGGTTGTCGTATCTGCTCGTGCCGCTCGATCAGCCGGGGGTGGAGGTCCGCCCGATCGTCCAGCTGACAGGTGACTCCGAGTTCAACGAGGTGTTCTTCGACGACGCCCGGACCGATGCCAGTCTTGTGGTCGGCCAGCCCGGCGATGGCTGGCGGGTCGCGATGGGAACTCTGACCTTCGAGCGCGGTGTGTCGACGCTCGGC
>Ga0302177_10002398_pt1 | contig 13261 bp, 13 predicted proteins | sample I_Palsa_E1_2_FD_198780 | JGI IMG/M metagenome (GOLD analysis project Ga0302177, IMG submission 198780) | Peat permafrost microbial communities from Stordalen Mire near Abisko, Sweden - I_Palsa_E1_2 | ecosystem: Environmental > Terrestrial > Soil > Palsa > Peat permafrost | place: Sweden... | reverse complement strand
GACTGGCAGTGAACACTAACTCAATCTTCTGCGATGGCCATCACGGCCTGAGGCAGCAAATGGATGTCCGGTTCTGCGGGAGCAGGAACCACCAGCCGAGAGGCATTCATGCGCACGACGAAACCTGATATCACACACTGCGCGCTCTCGCGAGCGCGCCCGGGACACCTGTGCCTGCCCTTGACAATTGACTCACATGGATGTCGGCTATACGGAAGTTTCACTTTCCATCACCTTGAGACACAAATGCCCTGGCACAAAGCCAGGGCATTTCCTTTGCAAATCGCTGGAGATGACCTACTTCGCCGCTTTCTTCTGAGCAGCCCAGCGCTTCCTCTGCGCTGCTGCGATCCGCTCTCTCGCTTCCTTGCTCAACACCCTCTTTTTGCGCGGCTTCGCTCCGAAGGGAAATGATGTAGCCGGAACGCGTCCAACACCAGCACTCAGTAACGCCTTCACTTGCTCCAACCGTGCGATTTCCTCGCTCACAGCAGCGAGGATCGATTGTGTATCCATTTTTGTTTCTCTCCTCAGTCCGGGGAATTACAGCGATTACCATCCTATCGGCTATGGCCATCGCCGTGAAGTCTAAGGTAGCGGCTCAAATATTGATCCGCCAACCGCGCGGAGCATGGAGGCGATTACGCCCATGAAGATGGAACAAATCGGCAAGGGCACGACGTGGGTATTTCGCGCTGCTAAGCTTGACGAGACTTTCCAGATACTGAGCGATCGGAGCGTAAAGCTTCTGAGCACCCTAAGGCCCTGCCCTTGATCAGGCGGGCAATGTTTGAGGATTTGTACGGCAATCAATACGCCCTGATGGGCAAGTGAATGTCAGGGGAGGCCGCGGATGCTCCCAAGTGCGGTCACTTCTGTGTTATCGCCGCCCAAGAGCCGTCGCGATCACATCCAAGCTCTTCCCGGTGGCTGATGCTGCCCGGATTCCCAGCCTTGCAAAGTGCCCGGACAGAACCCCTTCGGGGGCCGGTTTCCATCACCGCCGTCCCCAGGCTCCTGCGCTGGTGTGCCTCAGCTGGAATCTTCGGGCTGATTTATGTCGACCTGGATGAATTCAAGCAGGTAAATGACGGCTACGGCCACCAGGCAGGAGACCTTTATCTGAAAGAGGCCGTGCTGCGCATGAAACGGCAGTTGCGTCCCCACGATATGCTGGCGCGGCTCGGGGGCGACGAGTTTGCCGTACTCGCTTCCGGGGTCCGCAGCCGCACGGAGGTCGAGGAAGTCGCCCGTCGTTTAGAGCGCAGTTTCGACGACCTTTACGCCGTAGATGGGTACGTCCTTCAGGGCTCGGCGAGTGTCGGCATCGCACTTTACCCGGAGGATGGCACAACCAGGGACAGCCTGTTGAGCGCAGCCGACGCAGCCATGTATGTGGCGAAGCAAACGAAGCGACAAGTCGATGATTTATTATCCGAGCACCCCGATCCGGCAGTCACATCCAGGGATCGCGCATGATTGCGGCCGGGCGTTCGGCAAGTGCGTCCGTTGTAATCTCCAAGCCTTGACTGGTGTCGGCGACGTCCACGAAGCTTACCGCAAGTTCGGCGCAGTCTTGAGCAACTGAGCGAGTTCCCTGTGCCGCCCTTTGATGTGTGTCGGCTTCGTCATGCAGGTATCCAAAGGGATGCTCTGCGTGAGAACAGTCGCCGTCCGTCATTTTGGGCAATGTTCGGAATCGGTGACGAAATTGCCCTCGTCGTCAAATCTTATTGTTTTGGAATGCAGGCAGAAATCCGGTAGTGGGTCAGTTTTGACCCACTACCTTTTTTGATGGGTCGAGGACTTGGTTCCGGTCGAGTGGCCAGCAGCCCGTCAACAACCGGGACGCTAAGACAAATTCATTCCATCCTGGAAATCTTGCCGCAAACCGATCCACTCCCGGATGATCGGCAATCCGCAACATTCGAGACGCTCCTGTGGATGACGCCCGCCGGTGGAAACTTGTCAAAGGGAGCGGGGGCCCGGAGCCTGGCCTGAGCCTTTACCGTAAGTTCGTGGGTGCGAGGCGCTTTAGCTCCTCGGCCCAGTTCTCAACCACGACGATTTGCGTTACCGGCAGCGCAGCCCGCTGGTGAGGCTGGACCATGACAAAGCGGTTATGGTGGTTAGGCCGAGCACGTGAATGCCATCCGGCGCGTCGTAGGCCATTAGCTTGCCATCAGGTGAATACGCATTCACGTTGAAGTAGAAGCCGGAGGAGTCGGCCTCTTTGGTCAGGCGGTGAATGCGATGACCGGTGTCCTTGTCCACCCAGGTGATAGGGGGCTGCTGCGCCGGAAGGGCCGGGACAATCGCAAGAGACATGGCAACGGTACTGAGGAAAGGTCGAACAATACGGACCATACATCGGCTCCTGAAGCGATGTTCCGCTTGCCGCGAGATGCACATCCCTGTCGATCTTTGCTGGGGACTGCCGCATGCTCCTGAGGAGGTGCGCAGGGTAATTTAAACGCGCTGAAAAGTGCAAATGGGGAATAATTCCCCATTGCATTACCGCGATGCGGGACGCCCGCTTCACCTGCGATACAATTCGGGCGAATCTGCAGCGGCCAAATCCTCCTGGCGAGAAGACTTCCGCGCCGTTTTTGCGGGACGAAGAACAGACGTTGGAGCGACCTTTCGCGTGATCGGGAGACGGGAGCGACTATGCGCATGAATGCGATTCCACGGTTCGGATGGATGATCTCTGTCGCCTCCATCGCACTTTCCGCGTCGGCGCAAACTGTTGACGGCACACCTCACCTGCGGAAACAGGGTGCAGCCACTCAGTTAATCGTGGATGGCAAGCCGTTCCTGGCGCTCGGAGGAGAACTGACCAACAACGCCGCGACCAGCCTGCCTATGATGGACCCCATCTGGCCAAAGATCGTCGCCGCGGACCTGAACACCGTCCTCGTGGGCCTCGCCTGGGGGCAGTTCGAACCCGAAGAGGGCACGTTCGACTACACCCAGGTCGATGGCGTGATCGCCGGGGCCCGTGAAAACCACATGCACATCGTCTTCCTCTGGTTCGGCGCGTGGAAGAATGGCACGTCCAGCTACCCGCCTTACTGGGTCAAGAAGGATTACACTCGCTTCCCGCGCATTCAGATTGGCAACGGCAGCACGGTTTCTGTCTCGGGTCCGGTCGAGACGCTCAGCACCTTTGCCGATGCCACGCGAGATGCGGATGCTGCCGCATTCGCCGCATTGATGCGCCATATCAAAGAAGTGGACGGCGCCACGCACACCGTCGTGATGCTGCAGGTGGAGAATGAAGTCGGCGTGTTGCGCGACTCGCGCGATCGATCTCCGCTGGCGAACCGCGCCTTTGCCGGGCCAGTCCCGGCGGAGCTGATGAACTACCTCGAATCGCACAAAGATTCGCTCATTCCCGAGTTCCGTGAGGTCTGGGCCGAAAACGGATACAGGAAATCCGGCACATGGGAACAGATCTTTGGCCCCGGCAAGCCGGCCGACGTCAGCATCCCGATTCAAACCACCAGCCCGCCCATGAGCGCCTTCGAGCATGAAGTGAGCTGGCGCGAGCTACACTGGCCCTCCGACGAGATCTTTATGGCTTGGAACTATGCCCGCTATGTGGAGGCGGTTGCGAAGGCCGGCAAGGCTGCCTATGACATCCCCATGTATGTGAACGCGTGGCTGCAACAACCGAATCACGCATGGCCCGGGACCTACCCCTCCGGTGGTCCGCTGCCGCAGGTGCACGATGTGTGGCGGGCCGGAGCTCCGGACATCGACATATTGGCCCCGGATCTCTACGTCCCCTACTTCGACGAGGTCTGCGAAAGGTTCAGCCGCGATGGAAACCCTCTCTTCATTCCGGAGACGGGAACCAGCGCGGCGAATGTCATTATGGCTGTCGGTAAATACAACGCCATCGGATTCTCTCCCTTCGGCATCGACCAGGGAAGACCAATTCCTCCGGACCTGGCTTCTGCCTACCAAATGCTCGAACAGTTATCGCCGGTCATCCTGCCTCATCAGGGCACCGATTCCATCACCGCCGTGCGCATGGTTCAGGGAGATCCGCCCAAACAGGCCAGGCTCAGCGACTACACGCTGACCTTTACCTATACCGGTCGTATCCGCGGCCTTCCACCGCAGGCAAAGGGCGGCGTTGAGGTGCCTGCTCCCATGCAGCAGATCCTGCAGGCGGCAGAAGATCAGCCTCCGGTCGAGGCCGCCGCAGTCGTGGTCAAGACCGGTCCCAACGAGTACTACTTCGGCGGGGGCGGCATGCGCGTCGACTTTGCGCCGAATACACCAGGACCGCAGAACGTTGGCCTTGGCGTGGTGGAGCAGGGACATTTTGCAGACGGAAAGTGGGAACTCACGCGCTGGATCGCCGGTGACGACGACGCGCAGGGAGAAATCCTTGTCCTGCATCCGGACACCATCGTGCGCGTGCGGCTTTATCGCTTCCCATAAACCTGGCAGGCAGGTCCCGGTTGGCCGAAAGGACCAGCCACGCACTAAGGCTCGAACCTGACGGGAACGTAAACCTCATAATTATCCCGCTTTAGCTGGTCGACATTGCGGAGCATTTCTCCGTACATCCTGACATGCCTGAACAGGATGGGAGCGACGCTCGCGCCCATCAGCTCGCCGGGGCGGGTCGGCTCGCCGAAGGTGCAGTTCTCGAAGACAAAGTTCGTCAACGGCGCCTTTCCGCCGTCGATGTAAAGATGACCGCCGTCGTTTTCAAAGGTCGAGTTGACGAATCTGAAGTCGTCCAGGGAGATGTTCTCGCTCGATCGGGAGCCGGCTGTGTATCCCTTGCCTACAAAATATGCAGGCGTAAGCTGAATCCAGATTGCGAATTTATTCTGGTTCGAGATGAAGTGCACATCGTCGAAGCGCAGGTGCCTGATATTCGGGGCGCCGCCGTATCCGACGGCCAGCGCGGACGTGTATGTGTAATTCACAAACCCTTTGACCACGACATCTTCGATGGTGGCGCGCGGACCTCCGTAGAAGGCGAACGTGTCGTCCATAGTCATGGCGAAGCTGTCCTGCACCAGGATGTGGCGGCTGTTGCCGGTGAAGTCGAAGGCATCGTCGTGGTACTGCTGCTTGCGGTTCACGATCTTGATGTTTGTGGCCGAGAAGTTTTCGCTGTCGGACACGGTGATGGTCCAGTAGGCGGACCGGAGGAGCAACAGCCCATCCAAAGAGATGTTCCGCGATTTGTTGACGATGTAGCTCTTGATTCCGGTTCTGTGCGGATCGTTGACCAGCCCCTCGTCGCTTCGAGCCTGGCCGTCTCCGGTATCGGGCTGGAAATCGTGCCACAGCCACGGATAGCCCTGCATATCGATGGCGCCTCGTCCCATCAGGCCGGCATTCTCAACGTTATTAAAGACAATCAGCGCGGTGAGCGCTCGTTCCCCGGCAGGCATGGGCGGTGAAGTGTAATCCGCACTTTTGCGCGACCCTCGAATCAGGGCGCCCGCGTCCACGTACAGCTTCACGTTGCTCTTCATGAGCACCGTGCCTGTCAGGTAGACCCCCGGAGGAAAGAAGAGCACGCCGCCTCCCGGCCGGGCGGAGACATCGCTGATGGCGCGGTTGATCTTTTCGGTCTCGAGCGTGTCGCCTGTGTTGTCTACCTTGTAGTCCAGAATGTTGACCACGTTGGAATCGCCAGGCTTCGGCGGATTCTTCTCCGGAGTGTCGGCAAAGAGCAGCAGCCCGGGGCTCTGAAAGGTGGGCTCTTCGTTGAAGAAGAGAACCAGGTAGCGCGGCTGATCGAGATCGAAGCTGACCGTCCTCCCGCTGATCCGGGGATGAATGCCATACGAGAGCGGCCGTATCGAACAGGTGATCACATTCCGATCATTGACCAGCGAGGCGATCGTGACATGGACCTTACCGGTCATGGCGAAACTGCCGTAGTCCATCCACTGGAACTGGTTGAAGGTAGGGAAGTGATGCACGAACACGGGCTGCCCGTCGACCGTTACTTTGTACGCCAGGCTTGAGGCCGCCCCGGGATACGCAGGAGAAGGGACTACAGAGCCGAATGCAGCGGTTGAAAGCACGGCGATGTGTACGACCAGACCGGCGAACAATCTGGATTTCATGTTTTCCGTTCCTTTCCGCTTCGGCACTTTGGATTGGATGTGTTTCGCGGCTCATCCGTGCCGTTGCCCTCCGGGACCCTGAACTCCAGCAATGCCGGCTTCAATAGGTGGCGAGAAATGCCCGGAGCACCTCAGGCTCTGAACCGAAGTTCAATCCCCAGTCCGTCTGATCGCCGTTCAGAATCCGCTGGAATTTGAAGGCGCCATTTTCATACGCGCCTTCTTCCACTCGCAGGAACTGGCGATGCTGCCACTTGCCGTCGATCAGAACCGAAGGAGTTTGTCCGGTTCCCACAACGACCGTTTGCGACCTTTTTTCCTGCTCGGTGCCGGCGGGGCGAAAGTCGACGCGGCAATCGAATCCGGTGACCAGAAACTGATTGTCGTTTAGTTGAGCAACGAGGGCGCGTCCGATGGGTTCGGCATTCCCTTTGGCTGCGCCACCTCGGCCGCCGCCGCCGTACGAGACGATCGCATCCCATGTCCCGAAGTGAAGCGTCTGCGTGGGCTGGCCTTCCACTTCCGCCACCGCCCGGAGTTTGTCTTCGAAATTCAGGCGGGCAACATCGCGCATCATCGGACCGAGGAGCTTGTAATTCTGTGCCGTAGGATCCAGGAACGCATTCGGATTGTCCGGTACCATTCTTTCGGGATGATTGGTCCGCGTGTAGTCCAGCCCGAACGGCGAATAGCCGATGGCCTGCAGCCCCAGGGCGGCAAACAGGAACCGCGCCGCGCCCGGCGTTCCGGCGGTCTCGGGAATGAACAGGGGATTATCCGACCGGTGATATAGCTCCAGGACTTTCAGATAGGTGGGCGTGTCCAGAAGATAGATATCGGGTGCGAGGATATCGACGGCCGGCGCCTCCGCCTTCCAGATGGAGAGCACATTGTCCGTGGGACCGCCACTCTCGTAACTTCCCGGGGCTCCCTTAAGCGGATCGCGCAACGCCGCGTTGACGTACAGCGGCAGCGGATAAGCGGCCTTGCCCGCGGTGGCAACTTGGCCCACATAACGCGCGATGGCCCACGCGTGGAAATCGACGTCGGCCTCCGGTCCGAAGACGTCGGCCCAGCCTCCTCCGCCTGCGGTTGTCTTGTTCATTGCCTTCAGCACATCGTCAGGAACCGGCGATGCAAAGAGTCTGTTCGCCTCCGGAGAATAGTCGCGCAGCGTTCCCCATGTGCCGGTTTCGTTCTCCACCTGCACCATCACCACCGTTCTATCGGGATCAGCGACTTTCAGGTGCTGCATGAACGCCGTGAATGCGTGGATATCCGCATCGAGAGAGGCGTGTGCAAACGGGGACGGCGAGTCGACGCGTTCTCCGCTTTTGTTGACCACGTGAGCATATCGATCGGGGTCGAGCTTCATCCATTCCGGCATGTAGTGCTGGCTGCCGTTCTTCCAGGTACCGAACCAGAGCAAGACGAGGTGAACGTGGTGCGCGCGGGCTTGGGCCAGCACCGTGTCGATCTCCGAATAGTCGAACTGGCCCGGCCTTGGCTCGAATTGCTCCCAATAGATGGGCGTTTCGAGTGTGTTGGCGTGCAGGTATTCAATCGCAGACCATACTTTGGGCAGCGTGGCCGGCCAGTCGCTGGAATTATTCGACTGCGCGCCCAGCATCAGAAAAGGCGCGCCGTCCACCATCAGGGCATATCGACCACTGTTCTGGACGATGCTCGGTACGGGGTGCTTCTCCACCTGCGCGTGCACCGCCAAGCAGGCGGTGGATGCTGCCGCGAACGCTGCCACAATCCATAGCTTCATTCTCATTGACTCCTCATTTTTCTGCGGTGGAGGAAATTCAGGGAAAGTGTGACTTCATTTTCCACACACCCATGGCGCAACACCCTGAGCGAACGAGCCCAGTCTAATACGGAGATTCAGCGATTCATCGGCCTCACACAACCGCTGCATTCGTGCTTCATAGATTAAGCCGATCCGATGACCCATATTGGCTTGTCGCGCCCGGGTGGATGAGCACGACGCAGTTAGTGACGCGCTTTAGAATCGATGTGCAGATGAGTGATAAGCAGCTCGGGATGGGGGATGTCGGCTGCCTCCGCCAGTTCGACGTAACCTGTCGCCGTTCCGTGAATCCCCATCGCCGCCCGCGATTTTTCCATTGTTGCCAGCCATGAGAGGGTCGCAATAGCTCAGGAAATGAAGGTTACGGAAAATCGCCGCGATCAGGAGGAAATGCTGCAAACAAGCCGCCTACTCTCCGTCCGACATCATCAACGGAATCGCTTTAGGAATGTCCTGTCCGGATCGCCGACGACCAGCTGCGTTTTCGTCTACAGTTGATTTTTGCCTGTCTCAGTCAGACAGATGGCATGATCGGTAAATAGAGGAGATTCCCGCATGACGAAACAGAGGGCAATTCTTCTCAGCGCGATTCGCGGACAGCAACTCGGCCCAATCGCATCGCGGAGCGCATCGCCGGAGTCGGAATTTCGATGGCCGATCCCGCGGAGGCGACCGCCTTCTACCTCGATAAGCTCTCCTTTGCGCGAGCCCCGCATCCGCTCGAACCCGGACTCGAATCGGGAATTGCCGCGCAGATGCTCCCCGCTACGCCAGCGCAGCGGATCGAATTCCTACCCTCGCTCACCGGCCAACAGACGTCCGCCCTGCCCTTTCGCCTCATTTGTTCTGTTCCCGATCTCCGCCGCACGGCCGGCCGGCTACAGGCGCTCGGTCTGCCCGCAACAAAGCACCGGTCTGCGCTCGTGATTGAAGATCCGGGCAGAGACCAGGTGGTTTTCATCAGAAGTGCAAGGGAGACCCCGTGAAGAGATCCCGCAGCCAGTCCTGCCTTGCGCTCGCTGTGCTCGCAATTGCCTCCATGGCCCACGCCAGGGATTTTCGCGTGAAAGATTTTGGCGCGAAGGGCAACGGGACGACCCTGGATACGAGGGCCATCCAGGCGGCGCTTGACGCCGCTGCCGGCGCGGGCGGCGGAACGGTGATGGTCACGCCGGGAACGTATCTCAGCGGATCGATTTTCGTAAAGTCGGGCACGGTGCTCGAAGTCCAGAAGGGCGCAACCATCGTCGGTTCGCGGAAGCTTGAGGACTATAGATCATGCCGACGCGCATCTCCGGCATCGAGATGAGCTGGCCGGCGGCGCTGGTGAATATCTACGGGCAGCACGATGCGAGCATCGCCGGCGCGGGCACCGTCGATGGCGACGGCCAGGTGTGGTGGCTCGGCTACTGGGCGCTGCGGCACCAGGACGAGCCCAAACGGCTGCGCTGGGCGTCGGATTACGACGCCAAACGCCCGCGCCTGATTCAGATCTTCAACTCCACCAACGTCACTGTTTCCGGCCTGCTGCTCACCCGCTCCGGCTTCTGGACCGTCCACATCTGCTACTCCGATCATGTACACGTCGATGGCGTGACCATCCGCAACAACGAGGGCGGACGTGGTCCAAGCACCGATGGCATCGACATCGATTCGTCAAAGCACGTGCTGGTAGAACACGCAGACATCTCCGACAACGACGATGCGCTCTGCCTGAAAGCGGGCCGCGACTCCGATGGCCTGCGGGTTGCGCGCCCCGATGAGGACATCGTCGTACGCGACTCCACGGTGCGCGACGGCGCAGCGGCTATCACCTTTGGCAGCGAGACCTCCGGAGGTTTTCGCAACATTGAGGTCTACAACATTCATGCCTTTGGGCACGTGCCGCTGGGTGTGCTGTTCAAGTCCACCCACACGCGCGGCGGCTGGGCCGACAACATCCGCATCCACGACCTGCAGCTGGAAAACGTGGCGATTCCGGTTCAAATCACCATGAACTGGAATCCCCACTTCAACGCCGTCGAGATCCCGCCGGGACTCACGGACGTTCCGTCATATTACAAAACTTTGGCCACGCCGGTACCTCCGGAGCGGGGACTGGCGCACTTTCGCAACGTCTACCTGTCCAACATCAGGGCCACCGGCGCGAAGACTGCTTTCGATGTGAGCGCAACGCCGCAGAATCCGCTGGAGGATTTTCACTTCGACAACCTGACCATCGACGCGCAGTCGGCAGGCAAAGTCGAGAATGCCAAAAACTGGACGCTCACCGGCGTGACCATCCACGCCGCCGACGGCAGCCAGCTCACTTTCACCGACAGCAGCGGGATAACGCTGAAGGACGACTCCGGCATAGCGCCCAAAGCGCAACCTTAATTACAGCCGCATCGCTAACCGCTTCTTAGCTGACCGCCCCTTACCTTCGGTCGACGGATACATCAATCGCAGTATCATCAAGCAGCGAGATCGCCATGGTGAAGTGGCTGGTGGCCGGGGTCGGAGACATCGCGCGCAAGCGCGTCATCCCGGCTATCCTCGCAGAGCCGCGCAGCTCGCTTGCCGGCGTGGTCACGCGCAACGCAGCCAAAGCGCAGGCATATCCTGGAGTACGCGCATGGCCCACCCTCGAAGCGGCTATCCAGGAAAGTGCGGTCGATGCGTTATACGTCGCTTTGCCTGTAGCTATGCACGCTCAGGCTACGATCGCGGCTCTGGGCGCCGGCATCCCAGTGCTCTGCGAGAAGCCCATGGCCATGAGTTTTGCGCAGGCGGAGAGTATGGTCATCGCGGCACAGGAGAGCGGACGCCTCTTCGGCGTCTCTTACTACCGCCGCCTTTACCCGAAACTCATCCGCGCCAGGCAACTCATCGCCGAGGGCGCCATCGGCCAGCCCGTCCTTGCGGAGGCCAACTGCCACGGCTGGCTCGAGAGCGAAGAGCGTGCCTGGTTGCGCGACCCAGCCATGGCCGGAGGCGGTCCGCTCTACGACATTGCCTCCCACCGCATCGACGCTCTGAGTTTCCTCTTTGGCCGTCCTCGCCGCGCCACCGGCATCACCTCCAACGCGGTTCACGCCATGGGCGTCGAGGACTCGGCGACTGTTGTCCTGCAGTTCGATGGCGGCATCCACGGCATCGTCGACGTGCGCTGGAATTCGCGCGTCCCCCGCGACCGGTTCTGTATCGTTGGGACCGAAGGCGAGATCGGACTGGACCCTTTGAACGGCCCGGAACTGCGTGTGGCGGGCCATGTCGAGACGCTGCCCGCGCATGCGAATGTTCACTATCCGCTGGTAGAGAATTTTGTCGATGCCCTTGTGAACAACCTGTCGTCCGCGGCTCTGGCTTCTCCCGGCGATCAGGCAAAGTGGGTCGATTGGGTCCTCGAACAGGTCATGCGAGAGCGCCAACGCAATAAGGAGTAGTTAAAGTGTGAGGGATCGCCCGAACCGGGTGTTTGTCCCGATGAGACGTCATTCGATAAAGACCCAAGGCTAAGAATCGCCATGCCAATCATGATGGCAAGACAATGCCGTCCCCGCTCCCCGAACTGTTTCCGAATCGTATCCATTGCACGCTCCGCGGCGTCAGAAAACAACGACCCTCTGATGTGTTTTACGGATGAGGAAACAATCAGGACTCACCGGTATCGGCTGGAAACGGGGATTGCTCGCCGAAAGTCGCCTTCTCGCACCGTTACTGTGATTCCGATGCCGTTCTGGCCGTATCACCGGCAAACCTGAAATTACAACATGGTTAACGGCGAGGTATGATGTTAACGCAGTCGTTATTATCGGGCGAGCGTCGTATCTCGAAAGTGTGATTGATACGCCTGATATATGGCGACTAACGTCGTCTTCGTTTTCGGGGGCTCTACCTCACCCCGACTGAAATCACAAACCACGGGTCTATGATCAACGTCTGCTACAACTCCGAGTGCAAGAAAGAGCTGCGCTACCTGCGCGACGGGCGAGTTGTGAGGATCATTCACGGCAACGGCGATGAAGCGCGACTGGAGCATTTTTGGCTATGCGGTCCGTGCAGTAGTGAATATGAATTCGTGTTTGAGCCGGGCGGTTCCGTTAGCTTGAAACATCGTTCTGGCGCGCGATCCGCGCTAGCTGCGGCCTGAACTAAGGTCTGAGATTCGCGCAATGACAAAGCGCCGGATCGCTTCAGCCCCGAGTCTCGTACCGGTGTAACCCGCGTCGCACATACCGCGCCTTAGTGACAGACCCATCGCTCGCTGCAGCCATGGTGCTGCATTACCGGCAGTCCGGAAGTTTCGCGTCGAAATGTCCGTATTGCCGACAATACGTCCAGAACAATACGTCCAGAACAATACGTCCAGAACATCCGCGGAGCTTAGTATCCAAAAGGTATTTTTCGCCACACGGCTCTTGAACAGAATTACCGGGTTCTACGAGTAGGCGAGGGAAGAAGACAGCTTCCGGTACGCATCGGTTTGCTGCTGAAGTGTTGCCGCAGCTTTTTCTGCTGTCTCGACTGCATCTGCGCCTGCAATAAAACGACGCGGCGGTTTATCCTGACTTGAAATCGTAATCAACGCCTGTGCCAGTTTGGCGGGATCGCCCGACTGCTGCCCGTTGTGGCCATTCCAAAATTCCATTTGCTTTGCTCTGCGCTCGTTGCAGTCCTCAATGGTCCGCTGTGCGAAATTGGTTGATTCCTCCGTGAGAAGCTCAGTGCGAAAGAAACCCGGATTCACAGTGATTGTATTCGATGCCAAACAGTTCCACTTCGGCTTGCAGCGACTGCATCCAGCCCTCGAAGGCCGAACTTCGACGCCGCGTAGGCAGTACCAAATTCAAAACCGGTCAGGCCCGCAGTAGAGGAGATCGTGATTATCAGGCCCGAATGCTGATTACGCATGACAGGCAGAACGGCGCGGGTGACATTCATGGGGCCGATATTGGGCCCGGGACAGTCCCGATTGAAACCGTGAAAGTTATACGACCCAATCACGTTTCGGGTCTTTCACGTATAAACGTCTTACAGTGCCGCAAGAGGTGCACAGGTCAGCAAAAAGGGTCTCCCGTTTCTCCCTTTCGGACCATTTGAAAAAGCCTTTCTCTTTCTCTTTCTCTTTGCAGAGGAGGCCGGGACGTACGTCACCACCACCACCAGAAGCAGAAACAGTGAGACCGCTGATGAGTTGTGAACCGCCGCAGTGTTCACATGTATTGTTGGGCATGGACAACTATAGCCCATGAGGGTAATTCATGATCCCCCGTACCGTCCTACAAAGGGTAAGTTTCGGGACGAATACGGAAGGCCCTAAAATCAGGCCCTTTCAGGTCTCGAAACTCTGTTC
>Ga0302177_10002396_pt1 | contig 13279 bp, 10 predicted proteins | sample I_Palsa_E1_2_FD_198780 | JGI IMG/M metagenome (GOLD analysis project Ga0302177, IMG submission 198780) | Peat permafrost microbial communities from Stordalen Mire near Abisko, Sweden - I_Palsa_E1_2 | ecosystem: Environmental > Terrestrial > Soil > Palsa > Peat permafrost | place: Sweden... | reverse complement strand
TTCTGTGGACTCCCGGATATTGGGGCTGGGGCGGCGGCGGTTATTTCTGGCACGGCGGATACTGGGGCCCGCACATCGGCTTTTATGGCGGCGTGAACTACGGCTTCGGTTATTTCGGCCACGGCTACGAGGGCGGCTACTGGAATCACAATCATTTCTATTACAACCGCTCCGTGAATAACGTGAACGTCACGAATATTCACAACACCTACAACCGCAGCGTGAGTTACAACCGCGATTCGAGTCGGGTCAGCTACAACGGCGGCCGGGGCGGCATCAATGCCCGCCCGACCTCCGGCGAAATGGCGGCGAACCGCGACCGGCACGTTGAGGCCACTGGCATGCAGCACCAGCAAGAGCATTTCGCCAGCACCAACCGTGGGCAGTTCGCCTCGGCGAACCATGGTCAGCCGGCAGTAGGGGCCACGTCGCGGCCTGGAGATTTCTCCAACCGCAACGCGACCACCACCCGCGGCAATGAACGTGGCCTTGACTCGCGACCGACCAACACTGCACGTCAAGCGAACCGCGACACATTTGGACACGGCTCAGCCGACGCGACCAACCGCAACAGCGGAGCGCGCTCGGCCGGCACGTTCAGCCAGAACAACCAGCGCGATAATTCCTTCGCCCGCTCGCAAAACAACGCGACGCGTGCGCCGGGCAACACTTCGCGCCAGGGTCAGCAGCAGTTCAACAATCAACGCAGCACGCCGAGCCAGAACAACTCACGTCAGTTCGCTTCGCGGCCCTCGAATCAGTCTAACGCGCAGCGCAACAACGTGACGCGCCAGCAGTCGAGTTCGGCGTTCCGCCAGAACACGTCGCGCCAATCGTCACCGGCCTCGCACGCCAGCGCACCGCGCCAGCAGAGCGACGCCGGACGGTCCGCGCCGCAGAGCCAGTCACGCAGCAATGGCGCCGCGCGTAATAGCGGAGGCAACGGCGGGAATCGCGGCGGCGAACGCCGGTAAGCGACAGCACGGGTAACGCCACAAAAAAAGCCCCACGCTTCGAACCTGAAACGTGGGGCTTTTTTCTTCGTTCAGTCGAGGGATCTTAGACGGTCAGGCTAACGACGTCTTCTCGACCACTACTTCCCCGCCGCAGTCGCACTCGCTGCCGCCACATTCAGGTGCACCAGCACCTCTACGTCTTTCGAAACTTTATTGAATGGCGCGTTGTGCGTCATCCCAAAATCCTTGCGGTTGAATTCGATCGATCCCTCAATCAACTGGTGCCCGTTCGACACCGGATACTCCACGATCAGCACCGTAACCGGCTTGGTGATTCCGCGCATGGTCATGTCTCCTTCCATCACGAACTTGCTCCGGTCCGGACCTGGGATGACTTTGGTCGAGACGAATTCGATGTCCGGAAACTGTTTGACGTCGAAAAAATTCTTGCTGCGAATTTCCTTGTCTTTGAGCCCGCTGCCGGTCGAAACGCTGTCGGTATCCAGCTTCATTTTCAAAGTAGCGTCGTCAAAACTGTCGCCCGTTTTTCGCAATTCCGCTTCCCAGGTGTGGAACACGCCATCCACCTTGGCAAAAGTAGCTTTGGCGTGAAATTCGATCTTGCTCGTGGCTTTGTCGATGGCCCGCGGTTCATCCGGGCTCGCAGCGCGAAGAGTAGTGGCGCGAGGAGCCGCGCTTACTCCCGCGGTCGCAGCGATTAAAGCAAAAATGGCCAGCACCCGTATCATCCCCACTCCTTCCCCGCTCACCGCACCCTGCAGCCGCAGCTCACATCCAGTTCTTCGCGAAAAAATAAGCCGACATGCTAAACCCCACCGCCACCACCACCCAGCGCACGTGCGCCGGATTCATCTTCTGTGCGAAGTAAGCTCCGGCATACCCGCCGATCAAACTCGCCACAATCATCAACAGCGCCTGCGGCCACACAATCACTCGGGCCACGATGAACGTCAGTATCGCCACGCCGTTCACGATGCTCACCAGAAAAACTTTCACTCCATTCATGGCGTGAATGTCGTCCATGCCCATCAATGCCAGCAACGACAGCACCAGAATCCCCACGCCCGCGCCAAAATATCCGATGTAGATCGAGATCAGCAGCGCCAGAAAAAATCCCGCCACCGTCAGCGCCAGCGAACTTTTCTGCTGCGCCCCGCGTCCCTTCACCCAGGCCGTAATGCGCGGCCCGGCCATGAACAAAAAAGTCGCCAGCAACATCAGCCAGGGAATCAAACGCAGGAAGGTCGCCTGCGGAGTGACCAGCAGAACCTTGGCCCCGATCACGCCGCCGATAATTCCAATCCCAATCAGCGGCGGCAACAATTTTCGCGCCTGCGCATTGAACGCATTGCGGTACGCCACCGTGCTGGCCACCGTTCCCGGCCACACGGCCATGGTGTTCGTCGCGTTCGCCGGAATCGCCGGCATGCCGGTAAACAGCAGCGCCGGGAACGACACAAAACTCCCGCCCCCCGCCACCGAATTCAGCAGCCCCGCCACCAGCGCCGCACAAAATAAAAATACGGGATGAGAAAAATGCACACGGAAGAATACCACCACTGAATCCCGTGACACGGGATTCACCCCGCGACCCGCCACTGTCGCGTCGGAGGGCAAACCCCTCCTGCCTTCGCCTCGGCTGAGCTGTCATCCCGAAGCGCAGCGACGGACCTGCTTCAAAGGCCTTGGAGGTTTTTACCGTTGCCTCGTCGTCGTCGCCTTCGCCTTCGCCAACTCTCACCGCATCCTTGTAGGTCACGGCTTTAAGGGTGACCTAACCGTCAGCGCGCCAGCACATCCCGCCCTGCCGCGCGAATCGCGTCCGACCCTGACGCCGTTCGCGCCCACCGTGGCCGTTGCCTTTGAATCTCCACCCCCGCTCACGCTTTGATCCCGACGGAGCGCCAACGCGCCGAACGCTGTTATTGACTTCGATACGTATAACCACTTCTATCTACTCGCAATGAAGGATGTGCTACCCTGCCACCGTCGGTTTTGTTTCGGGCCGCCCCTTCGAAATGGAGAAACCAAATGCGCCACTTTTTCCTTCTTCTTGTCATCTTGGTGTTTGCGTCCGCTTCGCGCGCCCAATCCGTCTCTCATCTGACGGTCACCGATAACGGAAATACCGTAATTCTTGCTGGCAACTTCAATGACGATGGAGGCGGGGATATTGTCAGCGTAGATTCCGACGGGAATCTCAATTGCGTTCCGTCCGATGACGGCAAGTACGATCTCGCGACAGTCGTTTCTCCTGTGCAGTTTCAGACATTCATGGAGTATGTCGCCAACACGACCGCTACACTGAAAGCCGGCTCGTCCGACTACATCATTGTGGGTGGGGACGGAATCGTGAATGTGTATTCGTCGTCTAGCTGCACCTTCACACTCACCCAAAGCCTGATCATCCAGGGCATCGCGACAGACGTATTCGTTACTCCACCCCCTAGCGGCAGCGGTGGCGTCTACGTCACCGTGGTTTCGTCAGTCGCCGGCCAATCGGCATTCACGTTCTTCTCCGCGGTCTTCCAAAATTCGGACGGAACTCTCGCGCCCGGCCCGGCCGGACTTGGCCCGGGAGCCGAAGGCTTCGCCGCCGGCTCCTCCATCGCTATCGCGAACTTCGTCGAACCACAGCCAACTGGCCCGCTCTCGACCCTAAGCGTGTCGCTCTGGAAATTCGCCGATGGGGCCTGGACCAACACCCCCTCGTTCATTCCGCCGGGCGTTCCACAAGGTTTCGTCACCGCTCCGAACACCGGCGATCTTTACTTGATCAGCCACGACACATCCAATGTCTACGTTCAGCAAGTCGACCCGTCGTCCGGCGCTGCTGGCACCCCGGTTACTCTTGCAGTTGGGGGCCAAGCTTATGGTCTGGCGACGTTCGCTGCCGACAGCTTTGCGGTGCCTGTCAATTCCGGCATACAGATTTTTCAGGATTCGAGTGGCAACGGAATCTGGGCGCCGCTAGGAGATCCGATCACAGTTGCAATCCCTGGGACCCCAAATTTGCGATCTTGGGTCGGCTCCGGAGCCGCATTGCCCAGCGGATTCGCAATGCAATCGCCGGACGGAACCGCCACCGCGTTTAGTGTTACCAACGGTGCTATGGCTTCCCTGCCTGCATCGTTGGCCTTTCCGCCCACCGAACCCGGTAGCTCATCCTCTCTGCCTCTCACCCTCACCAACACCGGAAACCTGCCGCTCAACGTTACCGGCGCCTCATTCTCTGGAACCAACTCCGCGGATTTCTCCCAAACCAATAATTGCATGGCGGTGGCTCCCGCGACGGCCTGCACCGTCATGGTTCTGTTTACGCCCTCCAGCCTCTTGGCGGAGTCCGCTCAGCTCGCGCTCCAATCGAATGCGGTAAATTCTCCGACCGACGTTTCGCTTACCTCCGCGCCCGCCCCGGTTGCGATCCTCGTAACGAGTTCTACGTCTCTGGATTTCGGCACCGTTGCGGTCAATTCCTCCGCCACGAAAATGTTGACCATCGGAAACTCTGGAAACGCCGCCCTCACTAGCCTCGCCCTGCAGGTTTCAGGATCAGGTTTCAGCTTGGCTAACCCGTGTCCCACGTCGCTAGCCCCGCTCGCTCAATGCAGCGTCACGATCACCTTTACCCCCACCGCCGGCGGGAATGTCACCGGCACTCTTACCGTTACTTCCAACCTAAGCCCGGTCACCATCGCTCTTCTCGGGGCCGGCTCGGGCTCCGCTCCAGCCGTCACCGCCACTCCGCCGGCGCTCACCGCTAGCGGCGGCGGAATGGTTACCGCACAAATCACCTTCAGCAACTTTCCGTCGATGCCCACGCTTACCGCTTCCTGCCAGATTCCGGCGGGTAGCTGTTCGATCCAAAACAATTCCGAACTCGTTGTAACCACCACCCTGCGATCTACGGCAATAGCGCCCACAAACGCCGGACGCAAATGGCTCTGTCCCGCAGCCGTTTTGGCGGTACTGATGATGTGGATCATCGCGCCGCGTCGGCGGCGAGTGGCCGTGGCCTTTGCAGTGTTGACCATGCTGGCGGCGTGCGGCGGAAGCGGGTCTCCGCCGAAAAACACCGGAACTCCCGCCGGCACCTATAACGTGATTGTGACCGGAACCGCAGGAGCCGTTTCCCAATCCGTGACCGTGCCCGTCACTGTGAACTGAGCAGAAGTCCTCATAGCTATCCCAGCATCGTGGGGGCAGAGTTTGCGCCCCTGAATTCCATCGCCTGTAGCCGAGCCGTTTGTTGCGGCGGCCGCCGTTGTTTTTGACTCTCCGCCTCAGTTCACGTTGTCATCCCGACAGAGCGCCTTTCGCGACAAGGGATCTCTCTTCGATTTGAACCTGTGACTCAGTTTTGGATGGGCTCTACGACAACAGGCTCGCTGGATTCGGCCATTGGGCGTACTTCCGCAAACGGTATATAACCCCAGTGGTTTTTAATCGCGCGCGAAAAATCATTTTTGCGGCGTAGTGTCGGCGCGGGCGGCCCATTTGGCGGAGTCGGCGGAGTTGTCGGTTAGGTCGGCGAGATGGGCGCCGAAGTATTCGATGTCCTGCAAATCTTGAGGCCGGGCGGCGCCGGCGACGCCTTCTTGATAGGCCTGCTCGATCAATTTTGTCGCTTGCTCCAGCTTTCCTTGTTGCGCATCAATGTAAGAAAGGTTGGAGAGGGTCGTGCACCGCCATTCGTGCTCGTGCTGGATTTTCTTGCGCATAGTCTCGGCGGAGCCGTCGGTTAGGGTGGGGAGAAGTTTTTGATGATCGTCGATGCGGCTCTGAAGCAGCGCGTCGGATTGCGCGGCGCTGGTTTCGGCGTCCTTCCAGTGCTCCTGCTTCAACTGCGCCATGCTGAGCCTGATCCAAAGATTCGGATACAACGAGTCGTCCTTTCCGGGCCAGATTTCGGCCTGCACCAGCGCGTCGCGAAGGGACTGCTCGGCTTCGATGTAGCGTCCTTGGCTCATCTGGCATCGGGCGATGGCTTCGTGTGCGGTCCCCAGATATTTGGCTCTGTTCTTGGGGAATTTGGCTTGTTCGGCTGTGGGGATGAGATCCCTTTGGTATTTGTCGATGATGGTCTGGCAGTTGGTGTCCGTGACTGACCCGAAGGAGTAGGCCATGTGATGGTTTAGCTCGTCGTCTTCTTTTTCCTCTGGAGTGAAGTTCGCGCTGACGACAACGGTCTGCTTGGTGACAACGCGGCCGTTGGCGTCGGTCGTTTTCCCTGGGGACACGGTCGACTTTTTGGTGGGCGGCGCGGGCTTGACGGTAACGGGCACGGGCTTCCAGTTTGTGCCGGGAAGCCCGGTAATGGTCGCGCCATCGGCGGGTGCGGTGGTGTCAGGCGCGGGTGCGGAAGCTGGCGTGGTGGGCGTTGTGACTGGGGTGCTTGATTGGGCGAGGGCTGGTGTAGCACACGCCGGGCAAAGGGCGATTACGACAAACGTCAAGGTGAGGCGTTGGCGTCTAGTGGACATGGGCCGATTACTGCGCGGGGACGTTACACGAGAGTTATGCGAAAAAGCAAGTGCGGAAAAGGGCAGCGAAGGAAATGTGGGTCGCAGGCACATTTTTTCTCGAAAACGGACGTGTGTGTACTTGCAATCTACGTATACCAACATGTTATCATGCATGGCCGCTCTGTTTAGCCGTACGACCGAGCGCGCAAGGCATGAGCTGTTATGCATCACGCGACACGACGACCGCAACTCGGTCCCGCCTGCCCTGAGGCACGAAGGGGTTCCCCTGACCGCCGAGGGGCTCGGTGCCCTCAATGCCGCCGGCCGCCATCCCCAAACCCATTTCTAATCGTCAGCGTTGCGATTAGAAACCAGCGTATCTCCCACATAACAAAGGACGCCCGTGCATTCTAATCGTCATTTTAAGGGGTGTTTTCAAAACGCTTTCCGCGCCGGCTCAATTTGCAGCTCGCAAGTTTCCATTTTTGAATTTCCATTCTGCGCCTTCCAGATCGACACTTCGCGCAATCTGAAATCGCATCTAAATCATTGCAAACAAAGTGCATCCTCGTTTTCAGATCGACAGTCTTTCGGCCGTATCAACTTTCGATTTGTCTCCCCTCTTCATCACTATCCAGATCAAGTCGACGTCAAGCTGGCTGCGTCGGAACCGCCCTCCCGCTCATCCAATCTGCGTTCGATGTTATATTCGCTATATTCAAGCAGGCACAGCCACTTTGCCGCAGGTGAAATTCGATGACTGACCGTAAACCGCCGTTTGCCTCCGTGGAAGAAGCTCTGGAAGAAATTCGCGCCGGGCGCATGATCGTCCTGGTGGACGACGAAGACCGCGAAAACGAAGGCGACCTGACCATCGCCGCGGAAAAAATTACGCCGGAAGCCATCAACTTCATGGCCAAGTTCGGCCGCGGGCTGATTTGCCTGGCGATGACCGAGCAGCGCTGCGACGCGCTGGGCCTGGCGCCGATCACTCCGCGCAATACGTCGATGTTCGGCACCCCGTTCTGCGAACCTATTGATGCGCGCCGCGGCACCACCACTGGAACCAGCGCCAGCGACCGCGCCACCACTATTCTGGCGGCCACCGATCCCGATACGCGTCCGGAAGATCTGGCGCGCCCCGGCCACGTCTACACCCTGCGCGCGCGCAATGGCGGCGTGCTGGTCCGCGCCGGGCAGACCGAAGCGTCGGTGGATCTGGCGCGGCTTGCCGGACTCGACCATTCGGGCGTGATCTGCGAAGTGATGAATGACGACGGCTCGATGGCGCGGATTCCCCAGCTGGTGGAATTTTGTCGTCTGCACAATATGAAGCTGTTGACCGTGGCCGACCTGATTCGCTACCGCATGCAGCACGAGCGCCACGTGCGGCGCATCGCCGAATCGGTGCTGCCCACGCGCCACGGAAATTTCCGGATGATCGCCTACGCCAGCGACGCGGACCACGAATTGCACGTCGCGCTGGTGCGCGGCGAGGTTGGTTTACGCGCCGAGATTGGTTCGGCGCATGCGGCGCAGGCCGGGGCCGGCGGCACGGATAAAAGCGCGCCATTGGTGCGGGTCCATTCGCATTGCCTTACCGGCGACGCGTTTGGTTCCACCGCCTGCGATTGCCACGCCACGATTGAGCGGTCGCTCGCCGCGATCGCCGAAGCCGGGCGCGGCGTCTTCGTTTACCTGCATCATACCGGACGCGGATTTCAGATCGATCCGCGAGTGGCGCTGCGCGATGGCGCGCGCGAGACCGAAAGCGGCGAGCTGCCGCGCATCCGTTTTCACGACCGCGAGGAGACCGAGCACGACCTGGGCGCGCAGCGCCAAGTGCAGCGGGAAAGCGGAATCGGCGCGCAGATCCTGATCGACCTTGGCTTGCGCCGCATTCGGGTGCTGACCAACCACCCGCGCAAAGTCGTAGCCCTCGATGGTTACGGTCTGGAGATTGTCGATCAAGTTCCGTTAAATCTCAGCGCGGCCGAACCGGCGCGGCGGGATTCCGAAACGCGCCGCTAACTTGGATTTCAGGCGGGCTTGGCTGCAGGCATTTGTGGCGGTTTGACGCTGATATAGGGGCGCATTCTTTCGAGCGCCGTCTTCGAAATTCCGTGGATCGCCAGTAAATCTTCCACTCGTTGGAACGGGCCGCTTTTTTTTCGAAAATTAATAATGGATTTCGCCGTCGCCGGGCCGATGCCGGGAATCTGCTGTAATTCGGCAGCGCTCGCCGAATTTAAATCGACCGGATGCGCCGGCGGCGTTTTCTTCTGTGCACTCGCTAACCCCGCAAAAACAAAAAGCAGAAACGCCGCGGCGAGAAAGAATTCCCTCCTGGCGAATCTGCTTTTCGAGTCCACCGCTGTGTACTCCGGAAGAGACTATTGCTTATTGCCGTGGGCGTCGTATTCGGTCACTTCTCCGAAGAGTGCGACCTGCTCGCCGATTTGGGCCTTGTCGCCAACAACCACGATTTGCGAGTTCGCCGAATCGAAATACTTTCGCGCCGCGAGAATAATATCGGCCGCGGTGAGCGCGTGAATCCGCGCGCGATAGGTTTCCAGATGATCTTCGGGCAGACGATCCAGATAGATCGTGGAAAGCTGGCCGAGCACGCCGTCCTGCGTGGCCACTCCCAAAGAAAATACCCCGGTGAGATAGCTGCGCGCGCTTTCTAGTTCTTCATCGGAAACGGGCAGCGAACGCATGCGATCCATTTCGTAGAAAATCTCGGTCAGCGATGCCGCGGCCACGTCGTTCCGCACGGCCGCGTGCACATTGAAAAATCCCTGCTGGCGCATCGATTGAATGCCGCTGCGCGGGCTGTAGGTGTAGCCCTTCTGCTCGCGAATATTCATCACCAACCGCGAGTGGAAGGCGCCGCCGTAGATCGAATTGGCGATGACTAGCCGCATCCAGTCCGAATCGCGACGGGTAATGCCCAGGTTGCCGACGACCAATTGGGTTTGCACGCTGCCCGGCAGATGAACGAGGTGGACCTTGCGCCCCACGTTGCGCGGCGGCGCTGGAGATTTCGGCGGCTCCGACGTAGACGATTTCCACTCGCCGAAAATCCTTTCGATTTGCGCGACCATCGCTTCGCTGGCAAAGTCACCGACCACAATCAGCAACGCGTTCGCCGGTGAATAATTTTGGCGATAAAAGCCTTCCAGTTGCTCACGCTGGTAAGAAGCGAGTTGCTCCTCCGTCGGCGAAATCACCGCGTAGGGATGCTCGCCAAAGAGCACACGGCGAAATCGTTCGTTGGCCAGAAAGCCTGGAGTGGTCCGTTCGATGCGCAGGCCTTCGATTTTCTGCCGGCGTTCACGCTCGAACTCCTCGGCGGGAAAGGAGGCGTGGCGCGCCAGATCGGCGACCAATTCAAGCAAGCCACCGGAAAACTCAGAAAGCCCCGCGATGGAAATGGCCGAGGAGTCGGCGCCAGCGCTGGTGCCCAGATCGCCGCCCATGCGGCGCAGGTCCTCTTCAATCTGGCGGCTGGGACGCGAAGCGGTCCCGGTGCGCACCACGGTCGCAGTCATATCCGCAAGGCCGGGCGTGGTGCGGGCCACGAGCGCGTTGCCGCTCCGAAAAAATAATTGCGCGGTGATTTTCGGAAAAGTGGGAACTTCGGCAAGAACCACTTGCAGGCCGTTTGCCAACGTCTTGACGCTGCGTTTCGGCCAAGCCACCGGGCGCTCCGGGCCAAGCGGCGGGACCGCGCTGCTGCGATTTGCGGCGGCGGGGTTGGCCGTCGCGCCAGATTTCGGATCGACTGCTGTTGCGTTGCTGCCGCTCATTACGCTGCCGCCTTGGCTACGGGTTGCCGGACGAGAACCGCCCGGTTTTTTGAAACGAGATATTTTTTGGCCACCGCCTGCACTTGCGCAGCGGTAACGGCTTGAAATCCGTCGAGCACAGTGTTGATGCGATTGGGATCGCCGTCAAACAAGGTGAAACATGCCAGGTAGTGCATCAATCCGAAACGGGGCATGTGCGCACCCATTCCGCCCTCGAGGTTCGAATAAAAATCGGCGCGAAGTTTCACTTTCACCGGCGCGAGTTCGTCTTCGGTGATGCCTTGCTCCTGAATCTCGCGAATCACTTCGTCGAAGGCGGCGATCACCGTGTCGGAATGATCTTCGGGCGTGTGGAAAATGCGCGTGACCATTTGAGTGGGGCCGTTGGTTTCGATGATATCCGCGCCGCCGTCGGTTTCCACGGCGATTTCTTTTTCGAGCACCAGCCGACGGTAGATGCGGCCGACCCGGCCACCATGCAGGGCGCGATCGAGAATCGCGGCGGCGTACCAGTCCGGGTTATCGCGCGGCGGAAAAGTGTAGCCGATGGCGATGGCGGGCAGGGGCCCAAATTTCTCCGGAACTGCGCCACGGCGCTCTTCAGTTTGCGGAGGCTCGGAGACATCCGCCACTGGCGGGAGCGGATGCGTGGGAATATCTTCGAAGTAGCGCTTAGCCAACGCAAAGCTTTCGGCGGGATCGAGATCGCCGACCATCAACAGCACGGCGTTGTTTGGCGCGTAGTAGGTGTGAAAAAAATGCTGAACGTCGGCGAGGGTGGCCGCGTCGAGATCCGCGAAGTCGCCGTAGAAATTATGCGCGTTGGGCCAATTGCGGAACGCGACCGGCGGCAGATCGAGCCAGGGGAAGCCGCCGTATGGCTGATTCATCACGTTGACGCGAACTTCTTCTTTGACCACGTCACGCTGGTTGCGCAGATTTTCATCATCGACTTTCAGCGCCCGCATGCGGTCGGCTTCCAGCCACAGGACCCGGGCCAGCGCATTCGACGGGACGGATTCGAAATAATTGGTGATGTCGTAATTGGTGGTGCCGTTGAGCATGCCGCCGGAAGAATTGATCAGCCGAATGTGCTCCATCTTTCCGGCGTGGGCCGAACCCTGGAACATCATGTGCTCAAAAAGGTGCGCGAAGCCGCTGCGTCCGAATGGTTCGAGACGAAAACCGATCTGATAGTAGACGCCAACGGTCACCACCGGCGCGGAGCGATCGGGCGAGACGACCACGCGAAGCCCGTTGGCGAGGGTGGTGTGTTCCACCGGGATATGCAGGTTCTTCACTTCGAATTCCTCCTGGATTTTCCGAGTACGCGATTCAGATTCCGCAAAGTAGCACGGTGGCTTTTCGAAAGCAGGCGTGCTGAAAGACGCGCCAGGCCTCGATAGGCTTCTTGCAGCTCATTCGGATGCTTGCGCAGCGCCGCGGCGTGCAGCGCAATAGTTCCGTAGTCGGCGCGTGAAATCGGCCCGGTCCAGGCAGCGTGCGCACCGTGCTGCTCAAAATTGCGAAGCATCTCGCGCATCAGCGGCAACAAAGCTTGCAGCGCCTTACGACGCGTGAATCCGATGCTCAACAAAACCTGGGTGGCGCCTTCTGCCAGCGCAAGGCCCAGCCCGGCCACCATCATGCCCGCGGCGTGGTACGAAATCTTTTTGTGGCCGTCCACGATAACCGGAACGCCGCCCAGCGAGCGGGCGATCGAGGCGGCGATTTGGCGCGCTTTTGAATCGCCCTCGATGCCAAAAATCACACCGTCCAGGTTCGGCTCACTGCGACCCGAAAAAGTCTGCATGGGATGAAGCGAGCCGGTCGCGGCACCGCGCCGCGCGAGTGGTTGCAGAACTTTGCGGTCAAGCGCGCCACTCGTGTGCAGGACTACTTTGCCGCGCCATTTCTTAGGATCGAGTTGGGCCAAAGAACGCGCCAGGCCAGCCAGCGCGCCATCCGGAACAGTTAACAGAATAACATCGGCTTCGATGATTTCGCGAGTGAGCGGCACCGACGGATTCCCGGCTCCGATAAACCGCGCCGCGGCGCGCGAGGTCGACGTGGAGCGCGTAACGACGGCGCCAACGCGCCAGCCAAGACGGTGCAGACGCCGGCCCAGAGCACGCCCCAAACGTCCTGCGCCGACAATGGAAAGTGAATGGGAAACGGAACGCGACATTCGAAGTGTTAGCATAACGTGTTCCGGAATTTTTGGTGGAGGAAATTGACTCTGGTCTGGTGGTTGCATCTTTTCCTGGACGCCATGGTGGGACTCGTGGCCGTTTCCTGGCTGGCGCTGGCCATCAGCGCCGGGTTTGGCGTGCGGAAGATTCCATCGGTCTACAGCGTCGCGCCTTTGCCCGATGCGGAATGTCCTACGGTGTCGATCCTGTTTGCGGCGAGAGATGAAGAAGAAAACATTTCGGACGCGCTAGCGACCTTTCTGGCGCTGGATTATCCGCGCTACGAAGTCGTGGCGGTGGACGACCGTTCCGCGGATTCGACCAACACAATTCTGCGGGCAGCCGCGCAAAGCGATCCGTGCTTGAAAGTGCTGCGGGTCGATTCCCTTCCCGCCGGCTGGCTCGGTAAACCCCACGCCCTGCAGCGCGCTTACGAAAATTCTAGCGGGGAATGGCTGGTCCTCACGGATGCCGACGTGCACTTCGCTCCCGACCTGCTGCGCCGGGCGATTGCGCTGGCTGAGAAAAACCAATGGGATCATCTGCCGCTGCTGGCCGACGCAAAATTGTTCACCTTCGGCGAAAAAATGGTGATGACGTTCTTTGCTTGCGCGTTCGTGCTCGCGACCCGGCCGTGGAGCGTGAGCAATCCGAAATCCGGAGCGTATATCGGAATTGGCGCGTTCCAACTGATTCGCCGCAGCGTGTACGAAAAAATGGGAACGCACCGGCGGCTGGCGATGGAAGTGGTCGACGACGTGAAGGTGGGGAAATTGGTGAAGGAAGCAGGCTGCCGCTCCGGAGTGGGCAAGGCGGGGCCAGCGGTGAGCGTG
>Ga0302177_10002394_pt1 | contig 13284 bp, 8 predicted proteins | sample I_Palsa_E1_2_FD_198780 | JGI IMG/M metagenome (GOLD analysis project Ga0302177, IMG submission 198780) | Peat permafrost microbial communities from Stordalen Mire near Abisko, Sweden - I_Palsa_E1_2 | ecosystem: Environmental > Terrestrial > Soil > Palsa > Peat permafrost | place: Sweden: Abisko... | reverse complement strand
TCGCTGAATGTCACGGACAATGCACCCAGCTCAAAGCACGCCGCCTCGGCGCGCTCGGGGTCAGATCCGTCGAGCTCGAAGCTCACTGCCAGGTATGCCATGCGCGCACGCGCTGCCCGCGCCGACTCATTTATCTATTTCAGGCCCAAACGACGCTCGAGATAATGAATATCGAGCCCGCCGCCCTGAAAGGCCGCATGCGCCAGGATTTCCTGATGCAAGGCCGTATTGGTCTTGATGCCCTCGACCACGAGCTCCGCGAGTGCATTGCGCATGCGGGCGATAGCCGTCTCGCGTGTGTCGCCATGCGCGATGAGCTTGCCGATCAATGAGTCGTAGTGAGGCGGCACGCTGTAGCCCGAATAGACATGGCTGTCGACGCGGATGCCCGGACCGCCCGGCGGATGCCAGAGTCTGATCGGGCCGGGCGAGGGCATGAAGGTGCGTGCGTCCTCGGCATTGATCCGGCATTCGATCGCATGGCCGCGGATCTGCACGTCAGCCTGGCTGTACTGCAGTTTCTCACCGGCCGCGATCGTCAGCTGCGCCTTGACCAGATCGATTCCGGTGACCAGCTCGGTCACGGGATGCTCGACCTGGATGCGGGTGTTCATCTCGATGAAGTAGAACTCGCCATCCTGATAGAGGAACTCGAGCGTGCCGGCGCCGCGATAACCCACCGCGCGACACGCGTCCACACAGCGCTCGCCCATCTGGCGGCGCTGCTTGGCCGTGATGCCCGGCGCCGGGGCCTCCTCGATCACTTTCTGCTGCCGGCGCTGCATCGAGCAGTCTCTCTCGCCCAGACTGATCACATTGCCGTGGTGATCGGCAAGGATCTGAAATTCGATATGCCGCGGCCGCTCGAGGAATTTCTCCATGTAGACCGCATCATTGCCGAAGGCCGCCATAGCCTCCGTCTTGGTCACCGCGATCGAGCTCAGCAGCGCGCCTTCGGCGTGCACCACGCGCATGCCGCGGCCGCCGCCGCCGCCCGAGGCCTTGATGATGACCGGGTAGCCGATCTCGCGCGCGATGCGCAGGTTCTGCTCGGGGCGCTCGCCGAGCGCCCCATCCGAGCCGGGCACGCACGGCACCTTCTGGCCACGCATCACCCCGATTGCGGAGACCTTATCGCCCATGAGACGGATGGTCTCGGCCTTCGGCCCGATGAAGTTAAAGCCGCTCTTTTCAACGCGCTCGGCGAAGTCGGCGTTCTCGGACAGAAAACCATAGCCCGGGTGGATCGCGACCGAGTCGGTCACTTCCGCCGCGCTGATGATGGCGGGCATGTTCAGGTAGCTCAGTGCCGAGGGCGGCGGCCCGATGCAAACCGACTCGTCCGCCAGCAGCACGTGCTTGAGATTCGCGTCCGCGGTCGAATGCACGGCGACGGTCTTGATGCCCAGCTCGCGGCAGGCGCGCAGAATGCGCAGGGCTATTTCGCCACGATTGGCGATGACGATTTTTTCCATCATCGCCGTATCAGGGCTGGATGATGAACAGCGGCTGGCCGAACTCCACGGGCTCGCCATTCTTGATCAGTATGGCCTTTATCTTGCCCGCTTTTTCCGACTCGATCTGATTCATCATTTTCATGGCCTCGATGACGCATAGCACCTGGCCGACCTCGACCTCATCGCCGATCTCAACGAACGGTTTGGCGCCCGGAGCGGGGGCTGAGTAGTAGGTACCGACCATCGGCGCCGTGGCGATATGCTCCTCGGCGGCCGAGCGCACCGGCCCGCTGGCCGACTCAGGGCTCGGCGGCGGCGATTCCTGAAGCAGTCCTGCGGGGCTGCCTGGCGGCAAGGAGGGCGCTCGCGATGCCGCCCACTGCTGGCCGGGCATCACTCGGGCGATGCGCAGAGTCTCTTCGCCTTCCTTGATCTCGATCTCGGCGATACCCGATTCCTCGAGCAGCTCGATCATTTTCTTGATTTTACGAATATCCATTTATCCCCATGCGCATCGCGCGACTGCCAAGTGGCGCGGAAGGCCCGCCGGCGCGGAGGGGCCGGCAGCCTCACCCCGTGGCCGAGAATGTTATATCCCCCACCCGCGGCAGGAATGTACCGAAATTGCGTCGATTTGCCTAATTTTTGGTCGAACTGACCGGATCATGCGTGGATCGTGCCGGCAACGCGGCGCGCTGCATAGCCAGTTCGCGCAGCCGTGATTGCACCTGCTCGCGCGCCTGGGGCAGCTCGATGCGTCCCTCATCGACGGCCTGCAACTGGGCCAGAACGAAGTCCGCCTCGTCGCGGTGCAGCTCGCCGATCTTGACCGCAAGGATATCGCCCTGGGCGTCAGCGAACACGGAGAAAGGCAGCACCGGTTCCATGCCAAAGCGCTGCACCGCCGCAAAGCCATCTTCCTCGCCGATCAGCACCGGATACTCGATGCGCTCGCGGCGCATGAAGTCCTGCACGGCCTGGCGAAAATCAACCGCAATGCCGACGATCTGGAGCTTCTGGCTGCGATGGGAGTGAAGCAGTTGCTGCAACAGCGGGATCTCGCGCCGGCAGGGCTCGCACCAGGTGGCCCAAAAGTTGATGATCAACGGCCGGCCGACGAAGGAGCGCAACGAGTGAGCTTTCCCGGCCAGATCCGGCAATTCGAGCGCCGGCACGATGCTGGGCACAGGCGGCAGTGGCGGTGGAATCGCCTCCTCATCCTGTTCCGGCATCGCAGCGGAGGCTCGGGGCGGCTGCAGCGTACTCGCGCGCGGTATCGCGGCGCGCCGATATGCGTACTGCCAGCGATAGCACAGGAACCCGCCCGCGAGTCCCACGGCCAGCACCAGAGCGATCGCACCGCCGCGTTGCGTTGAGTTCATGCGCCCGGCAGGGCGGCTAGCCGGCGGCGAACGCCTGGTGCAGCAGGGCAGCGAAGTCGGCGGCGTTCATGTAGCCGACGACACGAAAGCGCTGCTGCTCATGTCCCTGCGCATCGTAGAACGCGATCGTCGGCGGTCCGAAGATCTGGAACTCGTGCAGCAGCGCCTGGTCCTCGGCGCTGTTGGCCGTGACGTTCGCGCGCAAGAGCCGCACCGTTTGCAGTGCCTGGCGCACGCGCGCGTCGGTGAAGGTATAGCGCTGCATCTCTTTGCACGACACGCACCAGTCCGCGTCGATATCAAGCATCACGGCCTGGTGTGCCGCGGCTGCCGCCTGCACTTCCCGGTGCAGATCGGCCAGCGTGGCCACGGTGCGAAACGGCAGTACCTGCTCGCTTTGCGCGCGCCATTGCCAGGGATGCAACGGGTCGCCCGCGCCCTGAGCCGCGCCGAGCACCAGCGCGCCCGCGTACAGCGCGGCCAGCAGCGCGCCGCCGCGCCGCAGCCACAAATTGCCGCGCAAACCCCAGCACACTACGGCCGCCGCCAGCGCCGGTACCGCAAACAGCAGCAGCGCGATGCGTGCCGGCACGACGCGCGCGAGCATCCAGGCCGCCATCGCGAGCATGAGCACGCCGAACAGGCGTTTGACTGCGTCCATCCACGCCCCGGCCCTTGGCAGCCAGCGTCCGGCCGAGCTGCCGACGATCAGCAAGGGCGCGCCCATGCCCAGGCTCATTGCAAATAAAGCGGCCGCGCCGCGCGCGATGTCGCCGCTCTGCCCGATCACTGCCAGCGTAGCGACCAAAGGCGGCGCGACGCAGGTCGTGACGATCAGTGCCGACAATGCGCCCATGATCGCGACGCCACCGAAATGCCCTGCGCGCTGCCGGTTGCTGAGATCGGCGAGACGCGTCTGCACGAAGGCAGGCATCTGCAGCGTATACAGGCCAAACATCGACAGCGACATCGCGACAAACAGCGCGGCGAAGGCGACGATGATCCAAGGCTGCTGAAATGCAGCCTGCACCTGCTGGCCCGCCGCGGCGAACGCCGCTCCGGTCGCGGTATACGTCACCGCCATGCCAAGCACATAGGTCAACGAGAGCGCAAACGCGCGCCCGGTACTCACGTTCGCGCCCGCCCCGGCAATCAAACCGGACAGGATCGGCACCATCGGCAGCACACAGGGCGTGAATGCCAGCAGCAGCCCGAGGCCGAAGAATGTGGCCAGAACGCCCAGCATGTTGCCCGAGCGAATCAGCGCGGCCAGCCGATCCTGTTCGGAAACGTAGCCGGCAGCGCTCGGGCCGCTTTGGCTTGCTGCGCTGGGGCCGCCCGGGCTCGGCAGCTGCAGCAGCAACGTGCGCGTGATGGGCGGATAGCACAGCCCGGCCTCGGCACAACCCTGGTAAGTCACCTGCAGCGACAATGCCTGCGCTGGCGCGGCGGCGGTCTTGTCGAGGATGGGCACGCTGGCAATCAGCTCATCGTGATAGACGACCTGCTTGCCGAAGTATTCGTCGGATTTGACCTGGCCCGGCGGGAACTCAGGCGCCCCGGTTCGGCCGCGATCCTCGGAGATCTTGATGCGATCCCGATAGAGGTAGTAGCCGGGCGCAATGACCCAGTCCAGGCGCACATGGGCCGCATCAGGCACGCTGCCGCTGAGCCGAAACGCCTGCTCAGGCGGCAGGAAATCGTCCTTTCGAGCGCTCTGGCGCGACTGATCGAGTACGGCATCGAGCGCATTGGCGCTCGCGGCCAGTACTTGACCCGGGCAAGCCGCCCATAGCGTTGCGGCCGCCAGAGCAATAAGACATAACGCATCGCGAGAACGCAGCGAGCGGCGGCACGCCGTCGTTCTATACAAGTTATTTGATATCAATAACTTAGGAAGAACCTGCGCTGGCTCTGACCGAGGCAGGGGTTGCTCTTTGGTGTTTGGGGCTTGAAATTCCAAGCTTCGCCTATATGATTAGCAGCCAACGAGGGAGAGTGCTAACAGTAACACCCCTCTGCGGCGGCAACTGCGATGCAAGTGCCGTCGAGTGCATCAAACCAACGTAGTTTAATTTAAAGGAGTGGCGTCCATGAAGATTCGTCCTCTTCATGACCGTGTGATCGTGAAGCGCCTCGAAGAGACGCGCACGTCGCCCGGCGGCATAGTGATTCCGGATACCGCAGCCGAGAAACCGATACAGGGTCGGATCGTGGCTGTGGGCAAGGGCAAGATTCTCGAAGACGGACAGGTTCGTCCGCTCGACGTCAAGATCGGCGACAAGATTCTGTTCGGCAAATACAGCGGCACTGAAGTGAAAGTCGAAGGCGAAGACCTAGTGGTCATGCGCGAAGAAGACGTCATGGCCGTCATCGAAGGCAAGTAATTCCATCTGAGGACTACAGCAATGGCAGCCAAAGAAGTACGTTTTAGCGACGATGCCCGGCAACGCATGTTCCGGGGCGTTAACATCCTGGCCAACGCCGTCAAGGCGACACTTGGGCCCAAAGGGCGCAATGCCGTGCTCGAAAAGAGCTTCGGCGCTCCGACCATCACGAAGGACGGCGTCTCGGTCGCGAAGGAAATTGAGCTCAAGGACAAGTTCGAAAACATGGGCGCGCAGATGGTGAAGGAAGTCGCGTCCAATACCTCGGACGAGGCTGGTGACGGCACCACGACCGCGACGGTGCTCGCGCAGGCGATCATCCGTGAGGGTCTGAAGGCCGTGGCATCGGGCCGCAATCCGATGGACATCAAGCGCGGTATCGACAAGGCCGTGATTGCGGCCGTCGAGGAGCTGCGCCGCCTGAGCAAGCCCTGCAAGGACAGCAAGGCCATCGCACAGGTCGGCACGATCTCGGCTAATGCCGATGAGAGCATCGGCAAGACCATTGCTGATGCGATGGAGAAGGTCGGCAAGGAAGGCGTCATCACGGTCGAAGAGGGTTCGGGTCTGGACAATGAGCTCGACGTGGTCGAGGGCATGCAGTTCGATCGGGGCTATCTGTCGCCTTATTTCATCAACAACCAGGCCAGCCAGAGCACCGAGCTCGAGAAGCCCTATGTATTGCTGGTCGATAAGAAGATCAGCAACATCCGCGAGCTGCTGCCGGTGCTCGAAGGCATCGCCAAGGCCGGTCGTCCATTGCTCGTGGTCGCCGAGGACGTCGAGGGTGAAGCCCTGGCGACCCTCGTGGTCAACAACATTCGCGGCATTCTGAAGGTCGCGGCCGTCAAGGCTCCCGGTTTCGGCGATCGCCGCAAGGCGATGTTGGCCGATATCGCGGTGCTGACCGGCGGCACGGTGATCTCCGATGAGGTCGGCCTGTCGCTCGAGAAGGTGACGCTCAACGATTTGGGCGAAGCCAAGAAGATCCTCGTGGAGAAGGAGAACACCACGATCATCGATGGCCACGGCAAGGTTGCCGACATCAAGGCACGCATCGAGTCGATTCGCCAGCAGATCGAGGAAGCGACCTCCGACTACGACAAGGAGAAGCTGCAGGAGCGTGTTGCCAAGCTCTCGGGCGGCGTGGCCGTCATCAAGGTCGGTGCTGCCACCGAGATCGAGATGAAAGAGAAGAAGGCGCGCGTCGAGGATGCGCTGCACGCGACGCGTGCGGCAGTCGAGGAAGGCGTGGTGCCGGGCGGCGGCGTGGCGCTGATCCGTGTACTCAAGGCGCTCGAGAAGCTCGAAGGCGCCAATGAGGACCAGACGGTCGGCATAAAGATCCTGGTGCGCTCGATCGAGGAGCCATTGCGTCAGATCGTCGATAACGCGGGCGAGGACGCGGCGGTCGTACTCAACCGTGTTCGTGACGGCAAGGGTGCTTTTGGCTACAACGCTGCCACCGGCGAGTATGGCGATATGGTCGAAGCGGGCATTCTCGATCCGACCAAGGTCACCCGTCTGGCGCTGCAGAACGCGGCTTCGGTCGCCGGTCTGCTGCTGACCACCGAGGTCATGATCGCCGAGGCGCCGAAAGAGGACTCCGAGCATGCGCACGGGCCTCCGGGCGGCGGCATGGGCGGCATGGATATGTAGGTTTCGCTTTTGGGCGTGCAGCCCGGGCTTTACGGTCCGCGGCTGCTGCTGCTCGAATCAAGGCCGGACGCAAGTCCGGCTTTTTTTTGTGCGTCCGCAGCGCATTGGTAACCGCCGGTAATGTATAGGTAACAAATAGTTAACTTTACAAACTAAATCGGCGCGGTATACTTCTGCTCAGAGCCGGGGCGAACGCCAGTTCGCACAGCTCTAAAAGTCGCGGAACATTACCCCCCGTTTCCGCGCAATGCTTGAAGCCCCGCTCTGCGGGGCTTTTTTTTGCACCTTTTGCGCACCGGGAGCCCCTCGCTGCACCCGGAACGCACATTTGTGCGCGCGCGGGTGTTATTACGGCATCATTACCCGCCCCACCCGCCGGGCTTTAGCCGAGGTTTGATCATCCCGTGTCGATCCACGTTGCACTCAACCATGTGACGCAGTACCGCTATGACCGGCCGGTGGCGCTGAGTGCCCAGCTCGTGCGCCTGCGTCCGGCGCCTCACTGCCGCACGCGCATTCTGTCTTATTCGCTGCGCGTGCTGCCGGCCAAGCATTTCATCAATTGGCAGCAGGACCCGCAGGCCAACTATCTCGCGCGCCTGGTGTTCACCGAGCCGACGCGCGAATTTCGCGTCGAGGTGGATCTGGTGGCCGAGATGGCCGTGCTCAATCCGTTCGATTTCTTTCTCGCGCCTTACGCCGAGCAGGCGCCGTTCGAATACGAGAGCAGCGAGCTGCTCGAGCTCGCGCCGTTTCTGGCTAGGTCACCCGCCTCGCCCGCGTTCGAGCAATATCTGGCGGGCACAGCGCGCGCGAAGACGCGCACGATCGATTTTCTGGTCGCTCTGAACCAGCGCGTCGCGCGCGATATCCGCTATCTGATCCGCATGGAGCCCGGGGTGCAGACCCCGGAGCAGACGCTGCAGCTGGCCGCCGGCTCGTGCCGCGATTCGAGCTGGCTGCTGGTGCAATTGCTGCGTCACTTAGGTCTGGCCGCGCGCTTTGTCTCGGGCTATTTGATTCAGCTCAAGCCCGACGTCAAGGCACTGGATGGGCCCGCCGGGCCGACGGCGGATTTCACCGACCTGCACGCCTGGTGTGAGGTGTATCTGCCCGGCGCAGGCTGGATCGGGCTCGATCCGACCTCGGGGCTGCTCGCGGGCGAGGGTCACATCCCGCTCGCCTGCACGCCCGAGCCTTCCGCTGCCGCCCCGATCAGCGGTGCTGTCGAGGAAAGTGCGGTGCAGTTCGAGCACCGGATGTCAGTCGCGCGCATATGGGAGGCGCCGCGCGTGACCAAGCCCTACACCGATGTGCAGTGGGGCGAGATCGAGCGGCTCGGAGCGAGCATAGACAGCGAGCTCGAGCGCTGCGATGTGCGTCTGACGATGGGAGGCGAGCCGACTTTCGTGGCGATGGACGATCCAGATGGCGAGGAATGGAACAGCGCCGCTGTCGGGCCGAACAAGCGCCGTCTGGCCGCCGAGCTCTACCACCGGCTGCGCGATCGCTACGCCCCGCAGGGCCTGACCCATTTTGGGCAGGGCAAATGGTATCCGGGTGAAGCCTTGCCGCGCTGGTCGCTGAATTGCTTCTGGCGCCGCGATAAGGAGCCTATCTGGCGCGAGCGCGCGCTGATCGCCGATGAGGGGCGCGATTATGAGGTCACCCCCGCGCGCGCGCACTCGTTCCTCATGGGGGTTGCCGAGCGACTGGGCGTGGATGCGCGGCATGTCTTTGGGGCCTACGAGGACGTGTTCTACTACCTCTGGCGCGAGCGGCGCCTGCCGATCAATGTCGATCCACTGGACTCGCGGCTCGATGATCCGCTCGAGCGCGCGCGGCTCATGCGGCTGTACTCGCAGGGACTCGAGCGCATCGCCGGCCATGTGCTGCCGATCGCGCGCACCGCCGACGGCGAGGGCTGGCAAAGCGGCTCCTGGTTCCTGCGCTCGGAGCGCTGTTACCTGCTTCCGGGCGATTCACCGCTGGGTCTGCGCCTGCCGCTCGATTCGCAGCCCTGGGTCTCGCGCACCGATTATCCCTACGTCTGGTCCCCGGATCCGATGCAGAACTTTCCTGCATTGGCGCGCTACGCGCAGGTGCGCGCGCAATTGCGGCCCGCCGTCCCCGCAAGCCGCGAGACGATCGCGCCTGCCGTAGCGCTCGGGCGCACTACGAATGCTGTGCCCGAGCGGCCGCCGGCGTTGCGCGAGTCGGCCGCCCGGATCACGCGCACGGCGCTGTGCGCCGAGCCGCGCAACGGCGTGTTGTACGTATTCATGCCGCCGCTGGCGCGTGCGGAAGACTATCTGCAGCTCGTGGCGGCAATCGAGGCGACCGCCGCTGCGCTGGCTCAGCCGGTATTGCTGGAGGGCTACGAGCCGCCCAAAGATGCGCGGCTCAACGGCTTTCGCGTGACGCCGGATCCCGGTGTCATCGAGGTCAACGTTCAGCCATCCGGCAGCTGGCGCGAGCTGGTGGAAGGCACGCAGTTCCTCTATGAGGCCGCGCATGCCACGGGCCTCGGCACCGAAAAATTCATGCTCGATGGCCGACATACGGGTACGGGCGGCGGCAATCACTTCGTGCTCGGCGGCGCGACGCCCGCGGACTCACCGTTCCTGCGCCGGCCGGATCTGCTCGCGAGCCTGCTCGCCTATTGGCACAACCACCCCTCGCTCTCGTATCTGTTCACGGGCCTGTTCATCGGTCCGAGCTCACAGGCGCCGCGTGTTGATGAGGCACGCAACGACTCGCTCTACGAGCTCGAGCTCGCGCTGCGCCAAATTCCCGAGCCCGGTGGCGCCATCCCACCCTGGCTCACGGACCGATTGCTGCGCAACCTGCTGATCGATGTAACCGGCAACACACATCGCGCCGAGTTCTGCATCGACAAGCTGTACTCGCCGGACGGGCCGAATGGGCGGCTGGGACTGCTGGAATTGCGTGCCTTCGAGATGCCGCCGCATCAGCGCATGAGCCTCACGCAGCAGTTATTGCTGCGCTCATTGATCGCTCGTTTCTGGAAACAGCCCTATCGGCCCACCAGGCTGGCGCGCTGGGGCGTAGAACTGCATGATCGGTTCATGCTGCCTTATTTTGTCGAGCAGGATTTTCGCGACGTACTGAGCGAGCAGCAGCGGGCCGGCTATGCATTCGAGCCCGCGTGGTTTGCGCCGCACTTCGAGTTCCGCTTTCCAAAATACGGCGACTATTCGATCTTGGGTATAGGCATGGAACTGCGTCAGGCGCTCGAGCCCTGGCACGTCATGGGCGAGGAGCACGCCGCGGGCGGCGCGGTGCGCTTTGTGGACTCATCGGTCGAGCGCCTGCAGGTGAGGGTCACTGACCTGCCCCCGGAGCGCTTCGTGCTCACGTGCAATGGCCGGGCCGTGCCATTGCGTCCGACGGGCGCGGTCGGTGAGTTCGTCGGCGGTGTGCGCTATCGGGCATGGCAGCCGGCCTCGGCGCTGCACCCGACGATTGGCGTTAACGCGCCGCTGACCTTCGACCTCGTGGACACCTGGGGGCAACGCTCGCTCGGCGGTTGCCAGTATCATGTCGCGCACCCAGGGGGCCGCAGTTACCAAACCTTTCCAGTCAACTCATTCGAAGCCGAAAGCCGGCGCCTGGCGCGCTTCTTCCGGCTCGGCCACACCCCGGGCAGTGCCTCGATGACGGGCGGTGCGCTCGCGGCGAGCTTGCCATTGGCTCCCCTGGTCAGCCCCGAGAGCCCGAATCCCGATTTTCCCTTCACGCTGGATCTTCGACGCTTCGCCTGAGGTAGCCTGCCATCTGTGCGCACGATGCTTGATTCGAAGCAGCTGCTTTATGCGGGCAGCCTGCAGCGCTACGACGAGCTCCTGGATCGGGACGGCTCGATCCGGGGACACTGGCGGCCGCTGATCGAGTATCTGGCCCAGGGCGGCGCGGACGCGGCGCGCCGCAGCGTCGAACTGACGCGTCGCCTGGTCGTCGAGAACGGCGTGACCTACAACGTCTACGCCGACCCGCAGGGGCGCGATCGCCCCTGGCAGCTCGATCCGCTGCCCTTGCTGATTCCCGCGGACGAATGGCGCACGATCGAAGCCGGCGTGCAGCAGCGTGCGCAATTGCTCAATGCATTGCTCGCCGACCTGTACGGCGAGCAACGACTGATTGCCGAGGGCGTCGTGCCGGCTGAGCTCGCTTTTGGTCACCCGAATTTTCTCTGGGCCGCGCATGGCATACGACCCGTTGGCGATCGCTGGCTGCATTTGTATGCGGCCGAGCTCGCGCGCGCACCCGACGGGCACTGGTGGGTTCTGAGCGATCGCACCCAGACGCCTTCCGGACCCGGCTATGCGCTCGAGAATCGCGCCATCATCGCGCGCGTGCTGCCGGAGATGGTCAATGAGCTCACCGTGCGGCCGCTGGGTGCATTCTTTAATGCGTTGCGCGAGGGCCTCATGGCGCTCGCCGATGATCAGAGCGCGCCGCTGGTGGTGGTGCTGACACCCGGGCCATTCAACGAAACCTACTTCGAGCACGCGTTCCTCGCGCGCCACATGGGATTGCCACTGGTGCAGGGCCAGGACCTCACCGTACGCGACGATACGGTCTATATGAAGACGCTGCTTGGACTGCGGCGCGTGCACGGGATCCTGCGCCGGGTCGATGATGATTTCTGCGATCCGCTGGAGCTGCGCGCGGATTCCGCGCTCGGGGTGCCGGGCATGATCGGCGTCGTGCGCGCGGGACGCGTGGTGCTCGCCAATGCGCTGGGCAGCGGAGTGCTCGAATCCGGCGCCTGGCTGGGTTTTCTGCCCGGTGCGGCGCAAACATTGCTTGGCGAGCGGCTGCGCCTGCCATCGGTTGCGACCTGGTGGTGCGGTGAGCGCCCGGCGCTCGACTATGCGATCGCCGAGCTCGATCGCCTGGTCGTGAAGCCGACCTTTCCCAATCAGAAGTTCGAGGCGTGCTTCGGGCGCGATCTGACGCGCGAAGAACGCTCGTTGCTCATCAAGCGATTGCGCGGCCGGCCGTATGCCTATGTGGCGCAGGAGCGCGTCAGCCTCTCGCAGGCCCCATCCTGGCGCGCCGGCGCCAAGGTGCGCCTCGCGCCGCGCACGCTGACCATGCGTGTCTATGCGGTTGCGACTCCCGAGGGCTATCAGGTCATGCCCGGCGGCATGGCGCGCATCGCGGCCGAAGGTGTGGTTGATATTGTCTCGAGTCAGCGCGGCGGCGGCACCAAAGACGTCTGGGTGCTCGCCGAAGACGATAACGATGACGATAACGATAACGATAACGATAACGATAACGAGCCTCCAGTCACGCTGACAGCGGCCGAGGCGCCGATCGCCCCGCACCGCGTGCGCCGCGACGAGCTGCCCTCGCAATTGGTCGAGAACCTCTACTGGCTGGGCCGTTATTCGGAGCGCTGCGAGGACAAAGCCCGATTATTGCGCGCGACCCTGTCCATGCGCACCAACGCCGTGGTCTGGCGCAAAGCGCGCGCGCAATGCATTCGCTATGGCGTGCTGCCCAAGGAGGGCGATCCGGCCGAGAGTCTGTTTGATGATTCGCAGGAGTTTGGCCTGGCGGCGGATCTGGGTAGACTCGGCTGGTGTGCAACTCAGTCACGCAGTGTGCTCTCGGCGGAACATTGGCGCGCGATCAGCGTCATGCAGCAGCAATTCAATGCGGCCGGTGCAGCGCATGACGATCCGCTCGAGGCCCTCGACGCGCTGCTCGTGGCGCTGAGCGCGCTCAGCGGCTTCGCGCTCGATGATATGACGCAGGATGACGGCTGGCGGCTGCTGATGCTCGGGCGCCGGTTCGAACGCGTGCTGTTTCTGGCCGGGCTGCTCGCCGACCGGCTCGCCCCGGGTGCGCCACTGCCGCAGGGCGAGCTCGAATGGCTGCTTGACGTCGGCGGCGTGAGCATCACCTACCGCACACGCTACGCCTCCACACCGCAGCTGGCGCCGGCATTGCAGGTGCTGGTGTTCGACGAGACCAGTCCACGCACGTTGTGCTTCCAGTGGATCGCGATCCGACGCGCGCTGGGCGAGCTGGCGCTGTCACTCGGGGCCGCGCCGGATACGCAGCTCGAGGAGCCGATCGCGCGTCTGGTCGGCATGGCGAGCGCGGATGTGGCGGATGAGGGCGAGAGCGGCGAGGCGCGCCGCCAGGCACTGTCGGCGGCGCTCTTCGAGCTCATCGAGGCCGTCGGGGCTGTGTCTGAGCGCATTGCGTTGCGCCACTTCTCGTTGGTGGAAATGGATCTGCATGCGGTGGCATCTTGACGGCAGTGCGCTACGCGGTACGGCACGAGACGTTCTACCGCTACAAACGCAGGGTGGCGCACGCGCACCAGCAATTGCACCTGACCCCGCGCAGCTTTGCGCGCCA
>Ga0302177_10002390_pt1 | contig 13290 bp, 13 predicted proteins | sample I_Palsa_E1_2_FD_198780 | JGI IMG/M metagenome (GOLD analysis project Ga0302177, IMG submission 198780) | Peat permafrost microbial communities from Stordalen Mire near Abisko, Sweden - I_Palsa_E1_2 | ecosystem: Environmental > Terrestrial > Soil > Palsa > Peat permafrost | place: Sweden... | reverse complement strand
GGCGAAGTTGATGGTGCGGAAGAACGCCATCCCCGTCCATGGTCATGCTGCTTGGCGGGTCAGAGTCTCGACAATGGCGGCGGCACTTTCAAGCCCGGAGCCCAGTCCCAGCACGGCGATCGCCGGCTTGCCCCGCCCGAGCAGGGCTCTTCCGGCGGCGCGGGCGCTTTCGACCGTCACCGCCTCGACCTTTTCAAGCAATTCCTCTAGCGGAATCGGCCGCCCCCACACCATCATCTGCCGTGCCAGTTGTCCGATGCGATCGCCGGAGCTTTCGAGCGCCATGAGCAGGCCGGCCTTCATCTGCGCCTTGGCGCGCGCAATTTCGGCGTCGGAAATGTTTGCGGTGGCATTGGCGATCTCGTCGACGACCAAGCGCATCAGCCCGGACGCGTCGCCGGCGTCGGTGCCGGCATAAAGGCCGAACATGCCGACATCCGAATACGAGGCATGAAAGCAGTAGATCGAGTAGCACAGGCCGCGCTTCTCGCGCGCCTCCTGGAACAGACGGGACGACATGCCGCCACCAAGCACGTTGCTGAACATCTGCAGCGAGTAAAGTTGCGGGTCGTTTTGCGGGAGCCCGGGCAGTGCCAGTGCGATATGCACCTGCTCGAGCTTGCGCTTTTCGATATGCGCGCCGCCGCCGAACCGCGCGGGCGCCGGCGCCGGCCCCCCCGGCCCGTTGAAACTCGCAAAATGCTTTTCAACCTCTGCGACTACGGCGTCATGACTGATCGCGCCGGCAGCGGCAAACACCATGTCGGGCCCGCGGTAATGGCGGCCGAGATAATCGCGCAGCTTCGCGCCGTCGAACGACCGTACCGTCACCGGCGTGCCGAGAATGGACCGGCCGAGCGGTTGGTCGGGAAAGGCGGTGGCCTGCAGGTATTCGAAGATGAGATCGTCGGGGGTATCGGCGACTGCACCGATCTCCTGCACAATGACATTCTGCTCCAGCAAGAGATCGTCGCGGGCGAATGCCGGTTCGGAGAGAATGTCGGCAAGGACGTCGATCGCCAGCGGCACGTCGGCTTTGAGCACGCGAGCGAAATAGGCCGTGCTTTCGACGCTCGTCGCGGCATTAAGGTCTCCGCCGACGGCCTCGATCTCTTCGGCGATCTGCCGGGCGGTCCGCCGCCGCGTTCCCTTGAACGCCATATGTTCGAGGAAATGCGAGATGCCGTGCTCGTCGTGGCGTTCGTCACGGCTGCCGGAATTGACCCACACGCCGAGCGAGGCGGTCTCCAGGTGCGGCATGGCGTCGGTAACGACATTGATGCCGGATTTCAATTTGGTCACCGCAACGCTCATGCCGCCGCTCCTTCTTGCGCGGCACGGCTTGTCGTCAGAACGAAACGCTCGACCGCAGATTGATCCGCCGGCAGCGCAGTAACGCGCTCCGGCCGCTGATTGAGATCGGAAAGCCAGTCCGGCAATTCGGGCTGCTCGCCGCAGGCCGCCGCGACCGCCTCGGGAAATTTTGCCGGATGCGCGGTCGAAAGCACCACCATCGGCACCGCCGGATCGCGTGGCTCTTTCTCCGCCGCCGCAATGCCAACCGCGGTATGCGGATCGACGAAAATCCCGATCTCGCGTTTGACCGTGCGGATGGTGGCGGCGACTTCTTCCTCGTCGGCGCGCGCGGCGACGAAGGATGCGCGAATGTGCGAGAGCGCAGGCGCCGACAGCGTGAACTTGCGGGCTCGCGCCAACGCGTCCATCAGCGTGCGCACGGCGCCGCCGTCGCGCTCATAGGCTTCAAACAACAAGCGCTCGAAGTTCGATGCCACCTGGATGTCCATCGACGGCGACGACGTCGGCACCACGTCGCGCAGCTCATAGCTGCCGGTAGCCAGGACGCGGGCGAGAATGTCGTTGACGTTGGTGGCGATTGTCAGCCGCTCGATCGGCAATCCCAAAAGCTGCGCGACATAACCGGCATAAACATCGCCGAAATTACCGGTCGGCACGGTGAAGGCGACGGCACGATGCGGGGCGCCGAGCGCCACCGCGGCGGTAAAATAATAGACCGCCTGCGCGACAATGCGCCCCCAGTTGATCGAATTGACGCCCGAGAGATTCACCCGGTCGCGGAATTCGGCGTGATTGAACATGCCTTTCACGATGGCTTGACAATCGTCAAACGTACCCTCGATCGCGACCGCGTGAATGTTGGCCGACTTCGCCGTCGTCATCATCCGCCGCTGGACGTCGGAAATGCGCCCTTTCGGGAAAAGCACGACGACGTCGATGCGGCTCTTGTCGGCGAAAGCTTCGATCGCGGCGCCGCCGGTGTCGCCAGAGGTTGCGACGACGACGGTCCGCCGTTCACTGCGAGTGGCAAGAGCGTGATCCATCAGCCGCGCTAAAAGCTGCAGCGCGACGTCTTTGAAGGCGAGCGTCGGACCGTGAAACAATTCAAGCGCAAACGTGTTCACGCCGATCTGCGTGAGCGGCGCCACGGCGGGATGGCGGAAACTGTCATAGGCTTCGCGCGTCATGCGGGCGAGGTCGGCATCGCGGACCGAGCCGGCAGTGAACGGACGCATCACCTCGACGGCGACCTCGGCGTAGGGCCGTCCGGCAAAGCCCGCAATCGTGTCGCGCTCGAGGCGCGGCCAGACCGCCGGCACGTAAAGGCCGCCATCTGGCGCCAGTCCGGCGAGCATGGCTTCGGTGAAGCCAAGTGGCGCAGCGTCGCCCCTGGTGGATACGTAATGCAACCGACATTCTCCGAGCCGGCCGGGGTCTCGCCCATGCCGCTAAGATGTTGATTTTCCCGGAAAATTACCTGCGGCGGCCGTCGGCGCGCCGGTCCCGGACAACGCCACAAGTATAGGAGAGAATAGGGTTTAACAAGGAAGGCCGAGGTGCCGATCTAGCTGTATGACGAGCGTTCCCCTGTCGTCGGCCGTGGGCAACGCTTCATATGAAATAAAGCCCGCACGCTGGGTGCGGGCCTGAGTTCTTTTTGACCGCGGCCCTGCTTAGCCACCATTCGAGCCATGATAGGTGGAAAGCCCTTCGCGCCAAGTGGCGTCGCTTTGGAAGGTGTAGCAGCGATGCGAAATCGCTCCCACAACCCTGCAGTTCGCGTCCTGAGCCGCAGCCGGCAGGCTCGCACCAGCGATGACGCCGACAGCCACTGCAGCAATCGCCAAAGCATTCCGGAATTGGGTCAGATGCTGATTGTTGCGCGTTACATTTCTCCTTTTGCGTAGTGGCAGACGCCACTTCAAGCACGACGTAAATGCTCTCCCGCGACCAAACTTTCCAATATCGAATTGCGCTCTATACTATCTCCAAAACAGATTGGTCGGGAATTCACCGGTAAACGCACGAAAGAAAGATCACCGTGACTCTGGATCAGCTTCGTGTCTTCGTCGCTGTCGCGGAGCGACAGCATGTTACCGAGGCCGCACTGGCTTTAAATCTGGCGCAATCCGCCGCCAGCCACGCGATCGCGAGCCTTGAAGCGCAGCATGGCACGAAGCTGTTCAACAGAGTTGGACGTTACATCGAACTGACGGAAAGCGGGCCGAGCCTTTTTGAAGGAGGGTGCGATCATGACGAACACTAGAGGAAACGTAATCAGTCGTCGCCATTTCTTCCATGCGGCAGGTGCATTTGCCGCAATGGCGGCGACTTCGCCGGTTCGGGCCGACGATTTTGTCGATCTCGATCTGTCTAGTGAGCCGGTCTGGCGCGAATTGACGAGCGCTTTCCCACAGAAGGGCCAGATGATCCTGCAGCGCAGCCGCCCCCCGCTTTTGGAAACGCCCTTCGAAGTCTTCGATCGCGGCGTGTTCACGCCCAACGACCAATTCTTCGTGCGCTGGCACTGGGCGGTCATTCCACAGCAAATCGATGTCGCCACGTTCAAACTTGCGATCCGCGGTCATGTCAACAATCCGTTGTCGCTGACGCTTGCCGACGTTCTCGCCATGCCGCGGATCGAGATGGCGGCCGTCAATCAGTGCTCGGGCAATTCGCGCGGGCTATTTCAGCCGCGCGTCGCCGGGGGGCAATGGGACAATGGCGCGATGGGCAATGCACGCTGGGCCGGCGTACGCTTACGCGACCTGCTCGATCACGCTGGCGTCAAAGCTGGTGCCGTCGCCGTCCGTTTCAACGGTTTGGACGAGCCGGTTGTGGACGGCGCCCCCGACTTCATGAAGTCACTCGACATCGATCACGCGCGCGATGGCGAAGTCATGGTCGCCTTTGCGATGAACGGCGAGCAGTTGCCGCTGCTCAATGGCTTCCCACTGCGTCTGATCGTGCCAGGATGGTATTCGACCTACTGGGTCAAAACACTCAATGACATCGAGGTGCTCGACGCGCCCGACACCAACTATTGGATGGCGACGGCTTACCGCATTCCCGACACGCCGCATGCGAGCGTCGCGCCCGGCCAAACCGGTTTCAAGACCGTTCCGATCAACCGCATGGTGCCGCGCTCTTTTTTCACAAATGTAAAAAGCGGTGACAGGGTCCGCTCCGGCGCGATGGTGTCGCTGCGCGGCATCGCCTTCGGCGGCGATCGCGGCGTTGCGCAGGTCGAGATCTCAACCGACCAGGGGCAGAGCTGGCAAAACACGAGTCTCGGCCGTGACGAAGGCAAGTACAGCTTTCGTCAATGGAGTACGCAAATCACAGCGCCCCAATCCGGAAAGCTCGTGCTGCAGGCACGCTGCACCAACACCCAGGGCGAAGGGCAGCCGGCCGAACCAAATTGGAACGGCGGTGGCTTTATGCGCAACGTGATCGAAAGCGTCGAGCTCTCGCTCGTCTGACGGAGGATTTCGTCATGCCCGAATTTCTTAATGGCAACGTCGATAGCGAAACTAGACGGATCACCGGCCGGGCAGCCTTGGTGCAAATCGCGGCGATGCCGATCATCCTCGCGCTCGGCGGAACATTGGTCCTAGGCAGTGAGGTGTCGGCCAAAGATAACAGTGCCGCCGCGCCGGCGGCTGGGGCACTCAACTCCGTATCCGGTGGCGGCACGACGCTGCGGTCAGTCAATGTGGAGTTTCCCGATCCCGGGCGGCTGTTCCCTGGCGGCGACAAGGCGGAAGCCATCAATAATAATTGCTTGGCTTGCCACTCAGCGGGCATGGTGTTGACGCAGCCTTATCTTTCGCGCGCCGAGTGGCAGAGCGAAGTCGACAAGATGCGAAATATTTACAAGGCGCCGATTGCCGCCGAAGACGTTACCGCAATTGTCGATTATCTCGCCAGTCGCCGAAGCAAATGATCGTCTGAGAAGCCCGTCAGGATTCTACCGAACCTCGCGGCGCGATTTTAACGCATAAGCGACAAACACGCCGAGCAGCACCAGGGCCAGCCCGTACCAAGTCACCGCGTATTGCCAGTGATTGTTCGGGAGGCTTGGCGCGAGTTTGCCGGGCTGCGGCCATCCGCCCGGGGGCAGCGGCGATTCCTGCTCGACATAGAACGGCGCAACTGCGCCCCAGCCTTTGGCCGCGGCGATCGCGGCCGGATCGCGGACGAAAAAGACATTCGCCTTGTCCTGTGGGGTGAACCAGCCGCGCCCCTCCGGCCAGCGCATGGCGCCGGTGATGGCGCTATCGCCCGAGGGAGGTGCGCTCGGCGCAACATTCGGTTTCCAGTTCGTGTCGGACGGTACAAAGCCGCGGTTGATGACAACGACGCTACCATCGGCGAGCTGCGCGGGAGTGAATACCCACAATCCAAAACCAGACACATCGGGGCGAAACGCTGAGGCCGAGGCATAAACCAGCGCGTCCTCGTTTTTTTCGAATTTCGCACTGAACGTGACGCGACGATATTCGTTTTGCGCGGCATCGAGCGCCGGCCAGGTCTGCGATAGGGGCAGCGCGGCGGGCGCAGCCGCGAGCCTTTCATCGAGCGCCGCGATCAATCCTTCTTTCCATGCCTTGCGCTGTAATTGCCACGTGCCGAGCGCGACCAGCATGGCAAACGCCAGCACAGCGGGAACGAGTAAACCGGTCCATGACCGCTGCCGCCGATTTCTTTGCGTCAAAGGAGCTTCCGGCGGCGTGCTCAAGGCTCGTTCTCGCCGAAGCGTCCCTCCGCCGCGCGGTGATGATATTGCAGCGCGATCAACAGAGCTTTCATCGGCCGCAGGGGACCGAGCGTGACAATAAGGATGAGCGGCAGCCACAAAGCCGCGTGTACCCACAGCGGCGGCTGGTAGACGACTTCAGTCACCAGCGCGGCGAAGACGACAATGAAGCCAGCGAGAAACGTGATGAAGACGGCGGGTCCGTCGCCCGAATCGGCGAAACTGTAATCGAGGCCGCAAACTTCGCAGCGCGGTCGCAGCGAGAGAAAGCCTTGGAATAACTTACCGCGGCCGCAGCGCGGGCAAGCACACGACAAGCCGGCGACGATCGATCCCGCGAGTGTGTCGATGGTTTTTTCAGTCATGGCAACTGCGCGTGTCACCTCTCCCCGCGTGCGAAGAGGTTGGATCGCGCTAGCGATCCGGGCCAGGGGGCGTCACCACTATTCTCAAGCGAGCGGCGAGGCCACTTCACCTCAACCCTCGCCCCGCACGCGGGGAGAGGGGGATGACTCTATTCAGGCAGAGGCACGCCGGCGCCCCACACGTAAATGCAGGCGAACAGAAACAGCCAGACCACGTCAACGAAGTGCCAATACCAGGCGGCGAACTCGAAACCGAGATGCTGCGTCGGCGTGAACTGGCCGGCAAGTGCACGGAACAGACAGACAATCAGAAAGATCGAACCGATGATGACGTGAGCGCCGTGAAATCCGGTCGCCATGAAGAAGGTGGCGCCGTAGATGTTGCCGGAATAGTGGAAGGCGGCATGGCCGTATTCCCAGGCCTGCACGCAAGTGAACGAGAGGCCGAGCGCAATGGTGCAGACGAGGCCCCAGATCAAGCCTTTACGGTCGTTGTTGAGGAGCGCGTGATGCGCCCAGGTCACAGTCGTGCCTGAGGTCAAAAGGATAAGCGTGTTCAATAACGGCAAATGCCACGGATCGAAGGTGTGGATGTCCTTTGGCGGCCACACCCCGCCGAGAAATGCTGTGCGGGCGACGTCCTTTAATTCCGCCGGAAACAGCGCGGTGTTGAAATACGCCCAGAACCAGGCGACGAAGAACATCACCTCCGAAGCGATGAACAAAATCATGCCGTAGCGGTGGGAAATCTGCACCACGCGGGTATGGTCGTGCTCGACTTCGGCTTCAAAGATGACGTCTCGCCACCACCCGATCATGGTGTAAGCCACGCCGATGGCGCCGACGCCGAAAATGACCGGGGCGTAGGCGACCACGTGGTGCATCCACAGAATAAGGCCGAACGCCATGATGAAGGCTGAGGTCGCGCCGACTGCCGGCCACGGGCTGGGGTTGACCAGGTGATAATCGTGGTGCGGTTTGGCGTGTGCAGCATCGGCCATTGTCATCGTCTCCGCTTGGCGCCCGGTGCCGGCGCGCCAGTGTTGCTTATAAGCACGGTCAAGATTTCCCCGGCAAGGTGCTCGCCGCCGCCTGATCCGGCACACGTGCCGGATAGAAGGTGTAGGACAACGTGATCAAGTCCACGCGGTCCTTTTCGGAATCTTCGGCCAGCTTCGGATCGACATAAAAGACCACCGCCATATCGCGCCGCTCGCCCGGCTTCATGGTCTGTTCGGTGAAACAAAAGCAGTTGATCTTCTCGAAATAGATGCCGACGGTTGACGGGCTGACATTATAGCCGGCCTGGCCCGCGGTCACGCGTGCGGCTTCGTTGGTCACTGAGTAATAGACGGTGACGACTTGCCCGAGCTTCACGTCAATGGTTCGTTGCTCGGGCTCGAACCGCCAGGGCAATCCAGCCGCCACGTTGGCATCGAAGCGCACCGTGACGGTGCGATCGGAGGTTTGTCGCGGAGCCGATTTTGCCACCTGCGTGGTGCCGCCATAACCAGTGGTGCGGCAGAACCAGGAATAAAGCGGCACGGCGGCAAATGACATTCCGATCATGATCGCGACCAGGCCACCGCAACAAAACGCGATCAGGAGATCGCGGCGGGGCGGAGGCGCTGACGATTTTGGCGTGCTCATGAGCCTCTACAATTTTTTCTGCTCACAGCGGGCGCACCAGGACTGCCGGACCCTTCACCAAGGTAACGATATAGAACAGGACCACCAGCACTCCGAGCGCGACTGCAATTGCAATCGACCGCGCGCGGCGGGCGCGCGCTTGCTGTTCGGTCAGTCTGACACCGCGATCCGGTTCTTCATTCATGAGCACGCTCATCGTCATGCGGCGAGATGACCGAACAACGCCGGATACACGTGATCGACCAGGAGCGCAGCAAATACCAGGAAGAGATAGAGGATTGAGAAAGCGAATAACTGCTTGCTCGCCGCAAAACCGTGCTGCTCGGCTCGCACTCGCAGCGCCAGCACCAGCAAAGCGGCCCCGGCCACGACCGCGACCGCACCATAAATCAGACCAGTGTAGCCGAGGATCCAGGGCAAAATCCCAAGCGGCGCCAGGATCAGCGCATAGATGAGAATCTGCAGTTTCGTTTCCGCCGGGCCGGCCACGACCGATAGCATCGGCACGCCCGCGCGTGCATAGTCGTCCGTCCGATAGAGCGACAGCGCCCAAAAATGCGGCGGCGTCCAAAAGAAGATGATGAGGAACAGCAAAATGGGCTCGAGACTCAGTCCGCCGGTTGTGGCCGCCCAGCCGATCATTGGCGGCAATGCGCCCGCAGCGCCGCCGATCACGATGTTCTGCGGCGTCCGCCGTTTCAGCCACATCGTATAGACGAGCACGTAAAACGCGATCGTTGTCGCCAGCAGCGCTGCGGCGACGACATTCACCAGGAGTCCGAGAATGACGACGGAGAACGTGGCGAGCGTCAACCCGAAGGCGAGCGCTTCGCCCGGCGCGATCCGGCCGGCCGGTATCGGCCGCGCGGCGGTGCGCGTCATCCGGGAGTCGATGTCGGCGTCGTACCACATATTGAGCGCACCGGCGGCGCCGGCGCCGACCGCGATGCACAGAAGCGCGACGAAAGCTATCACCGGGTGCAAATGGCCGGGCGCCACCAACAAGCCGACCAAAGCCGTGAACACCACAAGCGACATCACCCGCGGCTTCATCAGCTCCAGGTAGTCTCCGACGCCCGCAATGCTGGGCTCGGCGCGTGCGGTCGTAAGGCTCATCGGATCAAGGGCAGTGTGTCGAACTGATGGAACGGCGGTGGTGAAGGCAGCGTCCATTCCAGCGTGGTCGCCCCAGCCCCCCATGGATTGGCGCCGGCGGGCACTTTGCGGAGGAACGCGTGGGCCACGCCAAAGAAGAACACCAGCGTGCCGAAGCCGGAAATATAGGAGCCGATCGAGGAGATGAAATTCCAGTCGGAGAACGCGTCGGGGTAATCGGCAATGCGCCGCGGCATGCCGGCAAGCCCGAGGAAGTGCTGCGGAAAGAACACCAAATTGACGCCGATAAACGTCAACCAAAAGTGCAGCTTGCCGATAGTTTCCGAGTACATGTAGCCGCTCATTTTTGGGAACCAGTAGTACCAGCCCCCAAAAATGGCGAACACGGCGCCGAGCGAAAGCACGTAATGGAAATGCGCGACGACGTAGTAGGTGTCCTGCAACACCCGATCAACGCCGGCATTGGCCAGAACCACGCCGGTGACGCCACCTAACGTGAACAAGAAGATGAAACCCAGCGCCCACAGCATGGGCGTCTTGAACTCGATCGAGCCGCCCCACATGGTGGCGATCCAGGAGAAGATTTTTACGCCCGTGGGAACGGCGATGACCATGGTGGCGGCGACGAAGTAAGCCTGCACGCTTGCCGACATGCCGACGGTGTACATGTGGTGGGCCCAGACCACGAAGCCGATGCCGCCGATGGCGACCATGGCGTAAGCCATGCCGAGATAGCCGAACACCGGCTTGCGCGAAAACGTGGCGACGATCTGGCTGACCATGCCGAAGCCGGGAAGGATCAGAATGTAAACTTCGGGATGACCGAAGAACCAAAACAGATGCTGGAACAGGATCGGATCGCCGCCGCCGTGCGGATCGAAGAAGGTGGTGCCGAAATTCCGGTCGGTGAGCAGCATGGTGATCGCGCCCGCCAATACCGGCAGCGCCAGCAGCAGCAAAAATACCGTCACCAGCTGCGACCAGACAAACAACGGCATCTTGTGCAAGGTCATGCCCGGCGCGCGCATGTTGAAGATCGTGGTGATGAAATTGATGGCGCCGAGGATCGAGGAAGCGCCGGCGAGATGCAGCGCGAGAATGACGAAATCCATCGCCGGGCCGGGATGCCCGTAGGTCGATAGCGGCGCATAGATGGTCCAGCCGGTTCCGGCGCCGTTAACGCCGGCCTCGCCTTCGAAAAACATCGAGGCGACGAACAGCGCGAACGAGGCTGGCAGCAGCCAGAACGAAATGTTGTTCATGCGCGGGAAAGCCATGTCCGGCGCGCCGATCATCAGCGGAACCATCCAATTGCCGAAGCCGCCGATCATCGCCGGCATGATCATAAAGAAGATCATGATCAGGCCGTGCGCGGTCACGATCACATCGTAATAGTGCGTCTCGTGGAAGATCTGCAGGCCGGGGAACATCAGCTCGGCGCGGATCAGGATGGAGAAAATACCGCCGATGAGGCCGGCGCACAGCGCGAACACCAGGTACATGGTCCCGATGTCCTTGTGGTTGGTCGAGTAAACAAAACGGCGCCAGCCATGCGGAATAGTGTGGCCGTGATCGTCGCCGTGCGCCGTTTGTACCATCGTATCCATAGTCGGTTCCTGCGTTAGTGCGTCTTCTTTCCGGCGTTGGGCTGGCAGTCAATGCGCTGCGGCGGTCAGCGTCGCCGGCGGACCGTCAAGGCCCGCGTTCTTTTTCTCCACCGCGATCCAATTCTCGAACTCGGCATCACTGACCACGCGAACGGTGATCGGCATGAACGCGTGGTCCTTGCCGCACAGCTCGGAGCATTGGCCGTGGAAGGTTCCTTCGGTCGTCGCCTTGAACCAGGTGTCGTTGAGGCGCCCGGGAACGGCGTCGATCTTAATGCCGAACGAGGGTACGGCGAAGGAATGAATGACGTCGGCGCCTGTCACCAGGACATGCACGACTTTGTTCACCGGCACGACCAATTCATGGTCGACGGTCAGCAGCCGCGGCTGGCCCGCCTTCAGATCCTTGTCTTCGACGATCAGCGAGTCGAATTCGAAGTCGCCGTTGTCCGGGTAATTGTAGCTCCAATACCACTGCTTACCGGTGGCCTTGATGGTGAGATCGGCCTTCGGCGCGTCGAGTTCTAGGAAGAGCAGACGGAACGATGGCACCGCGATCGCGACCAGAATGACGACGGGAACGATGGTCCAAATCAGTTCGATGACGGTGTTATGCGTAGTGCGCGAAGGTGTTGGATGGGCCCGGGCGTTAAAGCGCACCATGACAATGATCAGCAGGATCAGGACGAACAGCGTAATCGCACTGATGATCCACAGCAGGAAGTCGTGAAACCGGGTGACGTCAACCATGACCGGGGAGGCCGCTTCCTGCAGGCCGAGCTCCCAGGGCGTGGGCTGGCCGAGGCCGGCGAACGCCACGCCGCCCATCACAATAAGGAGGGCTCCGGTCAGCGCATAACGTGCTAAGCGGAAGGGCGCATGCATCTGGTATTGGCTCCTTGCTTCTCGCTCGTTTCCGCCGCGGTCGGTTCGTGCCGTGGCACGCCGCGAACCGGAGAATACGCAAAGCGCGTGTCTCCAGAGCGACGCCGGCCCGACGCTGCCGGCTGCCGGGCGAGTTTGTGCCAGGGGTCTGGCCCTTGCCGGGCATCGGCGGATGGGGGTCGCCTCGTCAAACCACAAATCCTGCCCTACCGCAATGCGGTCTTCCGCGTAAAGCACCGCAGACAGAACGGGATACCACACCTGCCCGGCCTAGCTCCTTTCGCTGGCGCCGCAATGCCGGTTTGCTCGTCTCTTGACAGTGTGGCCTTAGGATGTAGGGGAGGCTCGCTAGGCGGTCGGTAAGCGTGATTCGCGGCGGGGCGCTTTGAAACGTCACCGCGCGCGGCGCGGCGGCTGATCAGGGGACGGGATCATGGTCTCATTCACGATAGGGCGTGTGCTGCGGCCAATTGCCCCTGCGCTCGCTGCTGTCATCGCCGTTGCCGCGTTCGCCGGGCAAGCGGCCGCTCAAGGCGCCGTGCGGTCGGTCCACGGCGACTGGCAGATTCGCTGCGACACGCCCCCCGGAGCGCAGAGCGAGCAGTGTGCGCTCATGCAAAGCGTGACCGCAGAAGACAGGCCGAATGTCGGTCTTACGGTCATCGTGCTCAAGACCACCGATCAAAAGAGCCGCTTGATGCGGGTGGTCGCCCCACTCGGCGTATTGTTGCCGTCGGGTCTGGGATTGAAAATCGACAACAACGACGTCGGCCGCGCCGGTTTTGTGCGCTGCCTGCCGAACGGCTGCGTCGCCGAGGTCGTGATGGATGACAAGCTCATCGAGCAACTGCGCAACGGGCAGACCTCGACGTTCATTATTTTTCAGACGCCGGAAGAGGGCATCGGCTTTCCCATGAGCCTCAAGGGCTTTGGCGAGGGCTTCGACAAACTGCCGTAGCCCGCCTGCCATCCCTCCCGTCCGCAAGCCGTCGGGCGCGATTGTGCTGCGCCTTTGAGCGATTACATTATGCGATGTCTATCGGCGAAGAGGCAGGTCTGTCATGGACACCAAACAATATCCGGTCACCCACACCGACGCGGAGTGGCGGCAGCTCCTCACGCCGGAGCAGTTCCGCGTCATGCGCACGCATGGCACCGAGCCGCCCGGCAGTTGCGCGCTTAATTACGAGAAACGCGCGGGCACGTTCTTCTGCGCCGCATGCGAGCAGGCACTGTTTGCTTCGAAGAAGAAATTCGAAAGCGGGACTGGATGGCCGAGTTTCAACGATCCGGAGCCCGGCGCAGTCGAGGCATCGGTCGACAATAGCTACGGGATGACGCGAACCGAAGTGCATTGCAGCCGATGCGGCAGCCATCTTGGTCATGTCTTCGAGGACGGGCCGCCGCCGACGCATTTGCGCTATTGCATCAATGGCGTAGCGATGAACTTCAAGCCCGAGTGAGCCCGCCGCTGCGGCGAATCAGCAAATGCGGCCGATTTCCGGCCTGGTTGTGGCGTAAGCAGTCACGAAATTGCAATGCCGCGCGGTGAGATTACGCGTGTGCGCCTCGTCAAAATGTGGAACACTCC
>Ga0302177_10002384_pt1 | contig 13310 bp, 12 predicted proteins | sample I_Palsa_E1_2_FD_198780 | JGI IMG/M metagenome (GOLD analysis project Ga0302177, IMG submission 198780) | Peat permafrost microbial communities from Stordalen Mire near Abisko, Sweden - I_Palsa_E1_2 | ecosystem: Environmental > Terrestrial > Soil > Palsa > Peat permafrost | place: Sweden... | reverse complement strand
AGGGCGCCGTCCTCCAGGCCGAGGACGGCGGTGACGAAGCGGGATACGTCGATGCCGCTTTGGGCCAAGGTCACGGCGGCGGCTATGTCGTCTGGCGTGTAGACGCGCGTACCGATCATCTTGAGCTCGCGGAACATGACCTCCTGGAGGTTCACGCCCACGACACCCGGGTAGGCCCCGACCGTCACCACGGAGCCGCCCGCCGCCGCCCACCCGAGCACTTTTGGCGACACCGACGGATGGCCCGTGCAGTCGAAGACGACATCGGCGCAGCGGTCCTGTCCCTCCGTGTCGACCATGTCGAACCCAAGAGCGGCCGCCGCTTCGGCCCGCCTCGGCACCGGTTCGCTGAGAGTGACCGTAACCGCACCCGCCAGGCGGGCGCAGCTGGCCACCAACAGCCCGATCGGTCCCGCTCCGACGACATGGGCGCGGTCACCGACATGCATCTCGCTGCGGCGGACGGCCCGCAGCGCGACGGCGAGGGGCTCGATCAGCGCCGCGGCCCGCAGGTCGAGCGAAGCAGGCAGTGCCACGAGGTGGTCGGCCGGCGCAGCCAGGAGCTCGGTCGCGCCACCGCCCACATCGATCCCGATAAGGCGGAGGTTTTCGCATATGTGAGAGCGACCTCGCCGACAGGCACGACAGGTGCCGCACGACAGGAGCGGGTTTACGAACACCGGCGAGCCCGCCTGCAGGTCACCAGTAGCGTGCAACAGTCGCCCGACAACCTCGTGGCCGATGACGAGACCGGGTTTGGCCCGTGGGTGCTCGCCGCGGCAGATATGTAGGTCGGTCCCGCACAGCCCCACGTAGGCGGGCTTTACCAGGGCCCACCCGGGCTCCGGGGCGGGAGCCGGCACGTCCGCCGCAGCCACCACCGTGCCCCCTTGCCAGACGACAGCCCTCATCGGGGTCGGGTCTCGGCCGCAGCAAGCGGAACTGGTCGACGCGCCTGTCGTTTCAGTATCCTGAGATCCTACCATCCGGGGGTCTCGTCGTTAGGCGAGGCGGGCGCAACTTACACGCCGCAGAGGCCCCACACGGCCAAGACGCTCTTGGGCACCCAGCTGTTAGGACAGCTACCCGCGCTCACCTCTCCAAGAAGCGTCCACACTGGCCCGGCCTTCCAGGAGAACACGTAGACACTGTTTTGGAACTGGGCGAGCTTTGTCTGCCCGGCCGCCGTCGAAGACGCCGCGAGCAGCCTGGCGGAGGGTTTGAAAACCACGGTCGCCCAATAGGTAGCTGAAGCCGGCTGCGCGGCGTAATAGAGCTCGCGAGGCACCGTGCCCGCCACATCTGCCGGCACGAGGTCGACGCCCCCCGGGTTGGTCGCAAGCCAGGATTTGATGAGCGACTGTGCCACGCCGGGCGTCACGGCCAGGTTCTTAGCTCCCTGGCCTGCGGCTTTGGACTTGGCCGCCTTCGAAGTCGTGGGGGTCGACGTGTGCTGTGTGAGTTTTGAAGTGGCAGGCGGGGAAGTGCTTTTAACCGACTTCCCGGTGGCAGGCACCGAAGAATGCGTTCGCTGAGCGGCTACGGCCGGCGAGGTTGGAGGGGTGGCCTGCGGCCCGGATCCTGTGCTCCGGTCGGCGCTTGTGACGGCAAGGATCACTGCTGCAACAATCACCGCAACGGCGGTGATCATCACGAGCTCTGGCCACGGCCCGTTCCCCCGCCTCTGTTGGCGCCTAGGAGCGCGTGGTACGTCTTCGGTCCACCCCGTATCGCGCTCGAGGGTCCCGTAGTCCTGGTAGGCGGCCAATGCTTCGTCCCGGGAACGCGGGTACGCCGCCGTATAGCCCCGCTCCGCCGTATAGCCCCGCTCGTACCCAGGAGCTGACCAGTCGGGCCCGACCCATCCCTCGTCCGCTCCCTCATCGGGCTCCCAGGTGGTGGCTTCGAGCCCGCCGTCCCAACCGGTCTGTCCCTCCCAGGCTTCACCCTGGTCCTCGGGGCCCCATTCGGTTGCCGCGTCCCACGCACCCGTGCCGTCGCCGTCCCATCCCGCCGGCCCGCTGGAGGGCCACTGCGAAGAGCCCCCGGCGACACCGGGTTGGCCGTAGCTACGTTGGGCAACGTCGCCCTGCTGGCCATGGTCGTGGTTACCTTCTGGCTGGTAGACGGCGCTTTCGTCGAGATCCAGCACTTCTGGGGCCACCGTCGCCTCAGCCGGGGCATCGCTGCCCCGGGTGTTGGCTGTCCCGCCCGAAACCCCCTCTGCCGGGGCCCCGGGTGACCTCCGTGGCCGAGCTTTAGCCATTGATCATCCTCTTAGTCCACAAAGCGATGAGGGATCTCGCTGCCAGCTGTCACTACCCAAAGTTACAACTCCAGCTCTGGGCGTGTTAGGACTCTGGCTAAGGGCGTGCTTCCTCGAGCCATTGGCAGGTAAGTAGGTAGGCGGACCTGATGAGTTCCTGGCTCTTAGTGAAACTGAAGGGCGAGACCCCGGGTACCAGCGGCGCGGGCACCACGAACAGCTCGCAGCGGCTCGCCCAGGTTGTGACAGCAGCTTCTGCCTGCCGGGCGAGCACGATCGAGGTGGACCTCAGCACGACGTCGAGCGCGCCTCTCGGACGGGGCATCCGCACCGTCGGGGCACTCGGCAGCAACCAGACCCGGTTTGCCCCCGCCTTGACCGCTGCCCCGATAGGGCTGTCCGAGGCAACGCTCCCGTCCACCAGCCACCGGTCCCCGATGCGGACCGGTGGGAAAACGCCGGGCATTGCTGAGGAGGCCAGCAGGGCCGGGACCGCTGGCCCGCTCTCCAGCAGTACCTCCTGGCCGTTCTCCAGGTCCGCAGCCACCACCGTTAGAGGAAGCACCCCGTCCTCCAATCGGCGCAGCAGTGAAGTGGCGCGAAGCCAGCTGGCCAGGGCATCAGCGCTTACGGTGAAGTCCCGCCAACCGACGAGGCCGGGCAGCGCGTGCCAGGGCCGGAGGGGGAACACGTCGTGGCGCCGCACCGTCGTCCAGAGTCGGGCGAGCTCCCCGAGACCTTCAAGCGTCGGGTTTGCGGCCAACCAGGAGGCGTTGAGCGCCCCGGACGAGGTCCCATAGACCATGTCCGGGTGGTGCCCAGCCTCGATGAGGGCCTGCGCCATGCCCACCTGTGCCGCTCCGAAGCTTGCACCGCCGCGGAGCACCCACGCCGTGCTCACCCTGTCGTGGTTGGCGTAGTGGAGGCAGGCACCGTCGTGCTCACCGGGGTGGTCGAAGTCGTGGTGGACGCGGCGGGCGGTGTGATGGTCGTGGCCGTTGTCGGGGGTGCCACAGTGGTCGGCGGGACCGTTGCAGTTGTAGTCGTGGCGATAGTGGTCGTCGGCCGCCGCGTCGTCGTCACCGGCCGCGTCGTGCTCGTAGTGGTGGCGATCACAGTCCTTGTAGTGGCCCGGGTCGTAGTGGTCGCTCGGGTCGTTGTCGTCGCTCGGGTCGTTGTCGTCGCTCGGGTCGTTGTCGTCGCTCGGGTCGTTGTCGTCGCTCGGGTCGTTGTCGTCGCTTTGGTGGTGGGCGTGGGGCGGCTCGTAGTCGTAGCGCGGGTCGTGGGCGTGGGGCGGGAGGTCGTGGTCGCGAGGGTCGTCGCTGCGGCGAGGGTCACTGGAGCCGTCGGGGCGGTAGGAGGGATTGCCACGGCGGTGGCTCCTGTGGCAAGCGAAGTCGAAGTGGTCGTGGTGGCGGCACCGCCAAGGGTTGTGGCTGTGGAGGTGGCCCTGAAGTTCGGCCCCGGGACCTCGACGTCGATCGACCTGGAAACGCTGCCTGGTTCGCCGGGGGGTTCGATGGCCTCGACTGTCAGGAGTGTGCGCGCGGAAAGGGCGAGGCTTAGGCCGGGAAGGGTCACTGCGTAGGCCTGCCCCGGAGAAAGGTCGACCGAGGCCGACACATGCTCGCTCGGCGCACCCTCGGCCGGTGTTATCTCGGCCGTCACCCGGACGCCACGTTCGGATGACTGTCCTACGTCCGCCACGACTACCGTCACGGACACGGTGCTTGCTGGCGAGAGGATCTCGACCTTTCCCTGCAAGCTCAATGCGGGTGGCTCGGTTGCGATCGAGTCAATGGCCAGGTGGTGTTGAGGAGACCGGACCACGCCGGCGAGCAACCTCGACGCGAACGCTCCGAGGCTGGTCGGTTGGTAGAGGTTGCTGCCGGTCGCCCAATGAGAGCCTGGCATCGTCACGCCTAGCTGGGGGAAATCCTGGGCGAAGAGCTGGTATGCGCTGTCGCCGACCTTGAAGTCCGCCGCCGCCGAGGCCATTTGCTCCAAAGCTGAGGTGGGGCCATCGCCCTGCACGAGATCCCGGACGGCGGATGCCAGCTGGGCGGAGCCGGCCTTACGGGCCGCCAGGCAGGCGTCGAGCAAGCCGGCCGAGGGGGCAACCTGGGAAGGCGCTTCATACCCCGTGACTGTGTCGTAGGTTGCCGCAGCGGCCAAAGCGATCTTCGTGAGCTCATTTGCCACGGTTCCCGAATTGCTGGTTACTCGGGACGAGCTGAGCTGGGCGATCTCACGGCCCTGAGCGCTTGATTGGGCTATCTCAGGGAGAACCCTGTCGACCCAGGCCTCGCTGTTCATTGTTGCCTGGGGTTGCGTCGAGCGAGCGTGCATGGATGCATCGACCAATAGGACAAGCATCGTGAGGACTAGGGGGATGACAAGCCAACGTTGGGATCCCCCGCGGCGGCTCGACGACCGAGGCGGCATCGCCATAACCCCTCAACCATACAAAGACCAGGAGAAAGAGGGGGCCGGGCGCAACCCCGCCGTGCCGTGCCGCTCTATAGGCCTGCGCTCAGGATGTCGACCACGGCATCAGTGCCTGTTAGGTCCGCCGACACGGCGTCGGCTCCCACACCCGAAAGCTCCTCGACGCTGTAGCTGCCCGTTGCAACCAGAAGGCAATGCGCACCAGCTGCTGCAGCGCACTCGTAGTCGCGAGGCGTGTCTCCGATCACCCAGGTCTCCTCAGGCTGGACGTGAACACCCCGGAGGGAGGCCAGCCGTCCGATTGCTATCGGGACCAGGTCTCTTCGGTCCTCACTGTCGCTGCCATAGGCGCCGCACTCCAGGTCCAACCACTTCTCCAGCCCGAAGGCCGCCAGCTTGACGACGGCGTTGGGCGCGATGTTCCCTGTCAGCACCGAGGAGTAGAAGCGGTCGTCCTTGGTCACGGCTTCGAGCAGCTCAACCGCCCCAGGGCAGGGAGAGCCGTCCCTGGTGATCTCTGCCGCCGCGGCGGCCAGCTCCCTCTCCAGGTGCTTGAGGATTGAAGGGAGGTGGTCCGGGTCGTCGGACTCCATCAAGGCGAGGTACTCGCGCACGATCTGGGGGTCGGTCTTCCCGCTCATGCGGACCCGCTCGGAAGGCACTTCCCCAAGCACCGCTTCTAGCGCGCGGTTGAAAACCGCCCCTCCCACCGGGCCCGCCCGCACGAGTGTCCCGTCTATGTCGAACAGCAGCAGGCGCCGTGTAGTCACCCCTCGACCTTAACCGCTCCGGCGGCCTGGCCGACCAGGCGGCCTTCCCCGGTTTCCTTGCCAATCAGGCCCCGCGTGGTGACAGACTGCGAACATGGAGATCACCCCCGTTCGCATAACGGCCACACCAGAGTGGAAGGCGTTGGTTGACCACTTCGCCAAGTTGCGCGACGTGCACCTGCGCGATCTGTTCGCCGAAGACCCGCACCGCGGCGAGTCGATGACAGTTGAAGCTTCGGACTTGTTGCTCGACTATTCCAAGAACAGGCTTACGGCAGAGACCGTGCGCCTGCTGGTCGCGGTCGCCGAGCGGGCGGGCCTGCACGAACGAACAGAGGCCATGTTCTCGGGCGAGCACATCAACGTGACCGAGGACCGTGCTGTGCTCCACGTGGCGCTGCGGGCTCCCAAGGGTGTAGAGATCGACGACGAGGGCCACAACGTAGTCCCAGAAGTCCACAAGGTACTCGACAAGATGGCCGCCTTCGCGCAGGCCGTCCGGACCGGGAAATGGCGTGGGTTTACGGGCAAAGAGATAAAGAACGTCATCAATATCGGCATCGGAGGCTCTGACCTCGGCCCGGCGATGGCCTACGCGGCGTTGTTGCCGTATTCGGAGAGATCGCTCAGCTTCCAGTTTGTCTCTAACGTCGACGGGGCGGACATTTGGGAGGCTACGGCTCACATTGACCCCGCCGAGACCCTTTTCATTGTGAGCTCTAAGACTTTCACGACTTTGGAGACGATTGGTAACGCAAAAACAGCGAGGGAATGGTTGCTCGCAAGCCTTGGTGACCCAGCAGCCGTCAAGAACCATTTTGTGGCCGTCTCGACGAACAGCAAGGAAGTTGCGGCCTTCGGGATCGACACGGCCAACATGTTCGAGTTCTGGGATTGGGTCGGAGGTCGCTACTCCTACGATTCAGCGATCGGCCTTTCGCTAATGATCTCGATCGGTCCCGACCTTTTCACCGAAATGCTTGCGGGCTTCAGGTCGATCGACGAGCATTTCAGGAACACGCCCTTCGAGCGCAACATGCCGGTGCTGCTCGGGCTCATCGGCGTCTGGTACAACGACCTTTTCGGCGCGGAGACCCATGCCGTGCTGCCCTACAACAACTACATGTCCAAGTTCTCTGCCTACCTCCAGCAGCTCGACATGGAGAGCAACGGTAAGTCCGTGACTCTTGACGGCCTGCCCGTTGACCTTCCTACAGGCCCGGTTGTGTGGGGCACCCCAGGTACCAACGGCCAACATGCCTACTACCAGTTGCTCCATCAGGGGACTCGGATCATCCCGGCAGACTTCATCGGTTTTCTCCGACCGGCCCACCGGGTTGGAGACCACCAGGACCTATTGATGGCCAATTTCTTTGCCCAGACGGAAGCTCTTGCGTTTGGCAAGACGCCGGACCAGGCGCGTGCCGAGGGGATACCGGAGCGACTTGTGCCGCACCGCACTTTCCCTGGCAACCGGCCGACGAACACGATCCTCGCTCCCGAGCTGAGCCCCCGGGTGCTGGGTGAGCTGGTCGCAACCTATGAGCACAAAGTCCTCACCCAGGGCGTGATCTGGGGCGTGAACAGCTTCGACCAGTGGGGTGTCGAGCTCGGCAAGTCGCTCGCGTTGCGGATCGTCCCTGAGATCACCTCCGAGGCTGAGCCGGCTCTTGCCCATGACAGCTCTACGAACGCGCTTATCCGCCGTTACAGAGCGGCCCGGCGGCGATGACAACGTCCCGCCAGCCATCGGGGGCAACTCATTCCCCGGCCGTCTACCGCGTCCCGGAGGCCGCGGAGCTCCTCGGGGTGAGTGCGGACACCGTGAGGCGCTGGGCCGATACAGGACGGCTCGCCTCGAGCCGGGACAGTGCCGGCAGGAGGGTCATCGAAGGTTCGGTCCTCGCCGCGTTCGCCGCTCAGCCGGGCAGAGCGCAATCGCTCGAGGTCGGCCCCACTGGCGGGCACTCGGCTCGCAACAGGTTCGTCGGCATTGTCACCAAGGTGACCAAGGACGTAGTGATGGCGCAGGTCGAGATGCAGGCTGGCCCGTTCCGCGTGGTCTCACTAATGAGCCGCGAAGCGGCAGACGACCTGGGCTTGGCGCCTGGCGTTGCAGCAGTTGCTTCTGTGAAGGCCACGAACGTGACCGTTGAGCTCCCGGCATCTCCCCAGGTGCTCTGAGGCCGACCTAGATCAGAGCTGCCCCATGTAGCGGTACAGGGCGCTGCGGACAAGGATGTCCAGATCTTGCGGTGTGGTCAGGGTCTCCCGGTTGGCCCAGATGTTGAGCTCGAGGGGGACGAGGGCCTTGCGCTGGACAGCGGTCAGCTCGTCCTCCGAGGGCGCCGAGTTCAGGACGTCGACGATCAAGTCGAATACAACGGTCCCCCAACCCGAGAGGGGCCGGCGTGACTGATTGAAGTCCCTCACTCGTCGGAGCGAGGTCCGGTCACTGTGGGCGAGCAGGTTGAGGTAGCCCCAAGCCGGCGCGGCTTCCCCGCGTTCTTGGAGAGCTATCAGCACATCTCCCTGGATCAATGCCTCGGCCAGCTGGACCACCGAGATGTCCGACTTCTGTTGTGGATGGCTCGGGTTCACACCCCTGCTCCTATCGTTTGCACATTCTGCAGCCTTGCTCTTCGACCTGTCGCCCTTCACCGCTCTGCCCGAGCCTTCCTGCTAGGAAGTCACGGCGCAATTGGCAAATGGCGCTTGGCCAACAATGGCACGCGCGGGGGCCCCCTCGCACATGTTGCTCAGAAGACCGGACATTCCTCCGATGGAAGCCGCGTTGGGATGTCGTGGGCGCGCGCTGAGCGCAAAGATCGGATCAGCTGATCGGCGCGGCCTGTCCTGCAGCAGCCTCGAGCGCATCGATCAGACGCGCCGAGCACGTGGTCATCTGCAGAGCCGGGCAATGTTCGAGGATGGCCTCGACCAGGCCGGCGAAGGCCCTACCTGCCTCGGTGCTCTCGTCCAGAGCTGCTGGCTCGCCTCGGTCGCCCCCCAAGGCCACGGCAGGCTCCAGCGGGATGCTGGCGAGCAAGGGGGCCCCGATCTCTTCGGCGAGCCGGCGCCCGCCCCCGCTGCCGAAAAGTTCGTAGCGTTCGCCGTGGGCGCAGGTGAAGGCAGTCATGTTCTCGACCACGCCCACGACACGCAGGTAGCTCTTTCGGGCCATGCTGGCCGCCCGCCCGGCAACCTTTTGGGCTGCCTGGGCCGGGGTCGTCACAACCAGGACCTCGGCGCTCGGCAACATTCGCGCAAGCCCCATCTGTATGTCGCCCGTCCCGGGGGGCATGTCGACGACCAGGTAGTCGATGTCTCCCCAGGCGACCTCTTCCAGGAAGTGCTGGACAGCGCGGTTGAGCATCAGGGCACGCCACATGACGGCCTCGTCCTCGCCGGCTAGGAAACCCATCGACACGACCCGCAGCTCTCCTTTGCCGAGGCGCCGCACCAGGGGCTGGATCAACTTGCGCCCTGGCTTGTCCGGGTCGAGGCCAGCCTCCAGCTGGCCGGTCACACCGAGCATCCGCGGCACGGAGAAACCCGCGATGTCGGCATCGAGCACCCCGACGGTGAAGCCCCTCATGGCAAGACCGGCAGCCAGGTTGACAGATATAGACGACTTGCCCACTCCACCCTTGCCCGACGAAACGGCGAGCACCCTTGCCCTGGGAGGCACCGCGGTCTTTGGCGCGCCCTCCCGGGCCTTCCAGCGCGCCCGCGCCATCACTGCAGCTTTCTGCTCCCGGTCCATCTCGCTCGTCTCTACCTTGACGGCACTGACACCTGGTAGGGAGCCGACACGCCCTGTCACCTCTGCCTTGATCTGGCCCCTGAGAGGGCACGAGGGCGTCGTGAGCGCGACTCGGACCATGACGACCCCGTCCGGCTGCAGCTCGATCCGGTCGACCATTTTGAGCTCGACGATGTTGTCACCGAGTTCAGGGTCCACTACGCCCCGGAGCGCATCGCGCACTGCTGCCTCGGTGAGCTGGGCAAACGGTTCCACGACAACATGGTACGGCGCTTTGGGACGCCCGGACGCCCGCAGGTGCCCAATAGCGAGCGAGCCTGTACGATGGTCACCAACGCAAAGTTCTGCAGGGAGGTCTCGTGAGCACCACATCGACTGAAGGTTCCGTCGGGACGTTGGCATTGTCCGACGCTGCGTCCGCAAAGGTAATTGAGCTGCTCGAAGAGGAGGGCAACCCCGAGCTGTTCCTTCGGGTGGCCGTCCGACCGGGAGGCTGCTCTGGCTTCTCTTACGAGATGTTCTTCGACACCGAGCTTGCCGAAGACGACGTCCAGTCCGGCTCAGGCGGTGTCAAGGTTGTTGTAGACCCGGCGAGCGCGACGCTGATCGCAGGCGCGACGCTGGAGTACAAGGACGGCTTGCAGGGAGCTGGCTTCTCGATCAACAACCCCAACGCCACGCGTACGTGCGGCTGCGGGCAGTCCTTCAGCTAGCCTTCCTGGCCGGCCGTAGGCCTGGTTAACCCCCACAACGATGAGCGCCCCCACAGCAGGCCCGTACTCGCCTGTTGTCGCGGCTGGGCCGTGGCTCGTCGTGTCCGGCCAGTTGGGCGCGCGGGACGGGGCGATCGTCCCGGGCGGGACCGCTGCGCAGACGGCACAGGCCGTTGCCAACCTCGCCAGCCTCCTGGCCGAGCACGGTGCGAGCCTGGTCAACGTAGTGAAAACCACCGTCTTTATCACAGATATTGCTGACTTCGCTGCAGTCAATGAGGCGTACGTGGTCGCCTTCGGCGACCACCGCCCGGCCCGTTCCGCAGTAGCGGTCGTCGCGCTGCCTCTGGGAGCTTCGGTCGAGGTAGAGGCTTGGGCCTACCGGCCTAGCTAGAGGGCCCAGCGGCTCTGGCCGAACCGGTAGCCGACCGACCGCACCGTCGATATGAGGTTGGCGTGCTCCTCTCCGAGCTTGGCGCGCAGGCGGCGGACATGGACGTCCACCGTGCGTGCGCCCCCGTAATACTCGTAGCCCCAAACCCGAGACAGCAGTGTCTCCCTCGTGAAGACCTTGCCAGGGTGGGTGGCCAAGAACTTGAGCAGCTCGTACTCCATGAAGGTAAGCGACAGCGGCTTGCTGGCAACCGACGCCTGGTAGGTCTCGAGGTTGAGCACGAGCGGCCCGTACTCGACGAGCTCGGGACGCAGCCCGCGCCCGGTACGCCAGAACAGGTGCGATAGGCGGGCTTCCAGTTCCCTCGGGTCACAAGGGGTCGCGCAGAAGTCGTCGAACAGGTCTTCGCGTAGCTCGAGGGCCCCAAGCTGCTGTGGGGACAGGAGGAGGAGCAGCGGCGCGAAAGGTATGTCCCTCTTGCGCAGCGACCTGCACAGGCCGAAGGCGGCATCGGGAAGCTCGTCGGCACAAACGACTCCACCGGACCATCCGTCCTCGGGCTCGGCGTCCTCTGCTTCGTCCAAGGAGCCGACTGCCTTCCAGGTGTAGCTCGCCAATCCCAGAGCCTGCGACACCACGGCTGGTGCCGGATCAGGGAAAACCAGCAGTGGCTCCAACGACGTACCTCCGCTCAGGACCAACGTTAGAGCGCCGTGAGGTAACGGCGGAGCTCGAACGGGGTAACTTCGGCCTTGTACGCAGCCCACTCCGCGCGTTTATTGCGCAGGAACCACTCGAACACGTGCTCGCCGAGGGTCTCGGCGACCAGCTCGGAAGTTTCCATAGCATCGAGAGCGTCGTTGAGGGACGCCGGCAAGGGCTTGATCCCTTCTGCGACGCGCTCCTGGGCGGACATCTTGTAGATGTTGGCTGAAGCCTCTGTTGGTAGTTCGTAACGGCCGCGGATCCCAGCTAGGCCGGCCGCCAGGATGACAGCCCATGCCAGGTAGGGATTGGCTGCTGGGTCCGGCGAGCGGTACTCGACGCGCGTCGAATCCCTCTTGCCCTTCTTGGTCGGTGGTACACGGACCAGTGCAGAGCGGTTGTTCTGGGCCCACGAGATATAGACGGGCGCTTCTATCAGCGGTTGGTCCTCTTGGGACACGATGAGGCGCTTATAGGAGTTGACCCATTGGTTCGTGATGGCTGTTATTTCGCTGGCGTGGTGGAGGACGCCGGCCATGAACTGCCGTCCCACCGTGGAAAGGTGGTACTCGTCGGAATCGTCGTAGAAGGCGTTGGTGTCCCCGTCGAACAAAGACAGGTGGGTGTGCATCCCGGAGCCCTGCACGCCACCGAGCGGTTTGGGCATGAAGGTTGCCAGGATCCCCTTGCGGGCGGCCATCTCCTTTACGACCACGCGTACGAGCATGACGGTGTCCGCCATTGTCATGGCGTCGGTGTAGCGCAGGTCGATCTCGTGCTGGCTGGGTGCGTCCTCGTGCTGGCTGTACTCGACGGGGATGCCCATTTCCTCGAGCATGAGCACGGTCTCGCGCCGCAGCGCCGTCGCCTCGTTATTGCCCATTAGCTCGAAGTAAGACCCTTTGTCGAGCGGCACCGGCGGCTGGCCGTCATCGTTGGCCGTTTGCGCGAAGTAGAAGTACTCCAGCTCCGGAGCCACGTAGAAAGAAAACCCCTGGTCCCGGGCCTGGTCGAGGACCCGGCGCAGGACGTTGCGCGAATCCCCCTCGAACGGCGTCCCGTCCAGGTTGGAAATGTCGCACACCACACGTGCAACCGGGGCCTCCGACGAGAGGTAGGGGAGCATCTGGAAGGTCTTCGGGTCCGGGACCGCCAGGACGTCGCTCTCTTGGACGCGGGAGAAGCCGTCGATCGCCGACCCGTCGAAGGTCATGCCTTCGTCCAGGGCGTTCTCCAGCTCGGCGGGGGTAATGTTGAAGGCCTTAGGGATGCCGAGCACATCTGTGAACCAGAGCTGGACGAAGCGGATGCCGCGCTCTTCGACCGTCCTCAGCACGTAGTCCTTTTGGGAATCCATCAGCCTCTCCTCGCCCCGCGCGGTGGTTGTGCGCCGGGCCCTTCGCCTGTGCCACGATAGGTCCTGCGTGGGAGGCCTGCTGCCAGCAACGGCCGGCGACCTGCGGCGTTTACACAGAGTTCACACAGGAGCAACGTACCGGCCACATGAACATGGAATCGTGGTCTGCCGCGGATGTGCCCGACCGGCGTTGCCGCCGTTAACGAGAAAGGGGAGCCAACCTTGTCCTTCAAGAGGCGCACGTCTGAGGAGGTGCTGTCGCAGCTCAAAAAGGACGGAGTCGAGATAGTAGATATCCGTTTCTGCGACTTGCCTGGGCTTATGCAGCACTTCTCAATCCCGGCTCACGAGCTGACCGAGGGTGCCTTCGAGGATGGCCTCGGCTTCGACGGCTCGTCGATCCGTGGCTTCCAGGAGATCCAGGAGTCGGACATGCTCCTCGTGCCCGACCCGGACACAGCCGTTCTGGACCCGTTCCGCCAGCATAAGACGCTGAACGTCAACGCCTTCGTACGCGACCCTGTCACCGGGGAGTCGTATTCGCGCGACCCCCGCTATGTTGCCAAGAAGGCTGAGGACTACCTGATCTCTACCGGAGTGGCCGACACGGCCTATTTCGGCCCCGAGGCCGAGTTCTTCATCTTCAATAACATCCGCTTCGACCAGAACGCCCACGAGGGGTACTACTACATCGACTCGGTCGAAGGCATCTGGAACGCGGGCAGCTCCGATGGGCCCAACCTCGGCTTCAAGCCTCGCCACAAGGAAGGCTATTTCCCGGTCCCGCCCATGGACCATTTCCAGGACCTCCGTTCGGAGATGATCCTCACGATGGAGCAAATGGGGATCGAGATCGAGGTGCAGCACCACGAAGTCGGCACAGCCGGTCAG
>Ga0302177_10002378_pt1 | contig 13345 bp, 6 predicted proteins | sample I_Palsa_E1_2_FD_198780 | JGI IMG/M metagenome (GOLD analysis project Ga0302177, IMG submission 198780) | Peat permafrost microbial communities from Stordalen Mire near Abisko, Sweden - I_Palsa_E1_2 | ecosystem: Environmental > Terrestrial > Soil > Palsa > Peat permafrost | place: Sweden: Abisko... | reverse complement strand
CGAATTGCGGCAGCTTGCGCTGTTGCGCTATTCCGAGGATGGCTTTGATCGCGTGCGAGATTCCGGGCGTCGCCAGAGGGAAGTTCGCTAAGCGCGGCGTGAGGCCGGGAATCAGCGAGGACAGGTGTGCCATGCGATCCATGAAGCCGAAGGCGTAGTGCTGCAAGGGGTGCATGCGCCCTTCGTAGTGATGCGCGAGGAATTCGGATTTGTACGTGGCGACGTCGACGTTGACGGGGCACTCGCTTTTGCACGCTTTGCAGGAGAGGCAGAGGTCGAGGGCTTCGTGCACGGCTTCGTTTTGCCAGTCCGGGTTTCCATCTTTCGACCCGATGACTTTGCCCTCAAGTAATTCCCAGAGCAGGTGCGCGCGGCCGCGAGTGGAGTGCTGTTCTTCGCGCGTGGCCATGTAGCTGGGGCACATGGTGCCAGCGGTTTCTTTGCGGCAGGCCCCCACTCCGACGCAACGCAGCGTGGCTTCGCCGAAGGAGCCGTGATCGTCGGGAAACTGGAAAAAAGTTTTCGGGCTCGGGGATCGGTAGCCTGCGCCGAGTCGCAGAGATTCTTCGGGCTGATAGAGAGCGCCGGCGCGGTCGATGGGCTCGATGACCTTGTCGGGATTCATGCGGTTGCCCGGATCCCACAGCGATTTGAATTCGCGGAAGGCCGGCATGAGGTCGGGGCCAAACATTTTGGGGAGGAGCGCGCCGCGGGCCTGGCCGTCGCCATGCTCGCCGGAGAGCGAGCCGCCGTGGGCGAGAACGATGTCGGCGGCGCGTTCGATGAAGAGGCGAAATTTGCGGATGCCCGGTTCGGATTCGAAGTCGAAGTTGATGCGCGAGTGGACGCAGCCCTGGCCGAAGTGGCCGTAGAGCGGGCTGCGGTAGCCAAACTCCTTCATGAGAGCGGTGAACTGGCGGAGGTAGGAACCGAGTTGCGCGGGAGGAACGGCGGCGTCCTCCCAACCTTCCCATCCGTGGGGCTCGCCGGGGACGAAGACCATGGCGCCGAGTGCCGATTCGCGGACGAACCAGATGCGGGCGGCTTCGGCGGGCGGATAAAGGCGACCCATAGTGGGCGGCGTTTTGAATTTTGCCGAGGCAGCGAGGAAGTCATTCGCTTTAGCCTCGGCTTCTTCGTTGGTCTCGGCGCCGAACTCGGCGAGGAGGAAGCCGCCGCCTTCGGGGAGCAGGCGCACGTCGTCGACAGCAAGGCGCTTGCGGCGCATGAAGTCGAGAAGCATGGCGTCGATGCCTTCGAGGCCGATCGGGCCGTGTTCGATGACTTCGGGAACGGCATCGGCGGCGAGGAATGCGTCAGGGAAAGCAAGCACGACGAGACGGCGACAGGGCGGAGAGTGCATCAGGTCGAGAGTCGCGCTAAGGACGGTGACGAGTGTGCCTTCGCTGCCGACCAGGGAGCGCGCGACGTTGAAGTTGTTTTCCGGGAGAAGCTCATCGAGGTTGTATCCAGAGACGCGGCGTGGAATTTTGGGGAAGCGGCGGCGGATTTCGTCGGCGTACTGATCGCGGATGCGGCGCATGCCTGCGTAGATCTCAGCGGGACGGCCACCTCGAGCGATGATTGCGGAGATTTCTTCCTCGCCGGTGGTGCCGACGGTCATCTTTGTTCCGTCGTAGAGAAGAATCTCCAGAGCCCGGATGTTGTTGGCGGTCAGCCCGCCCATGACGGAGTGGGTGCCGCAGGAGTTGTTGCCGATCATGCCGCCGATGGTGCAGCGATTGTGGGTGGCAGGGTCGGGAGCGAAGGTCAGGTGATGGACTTCGGCGGCTTCACGGACGCGATCGAGCACGATTCCCGGTTCGACGATGGCGATTCTTTGTGTGGGGTCGAGAGAGACAAGACGCCGCATGTATTTCGAAAAGTCGAGGACGACGGCGACGTTGCAGCATTGACCGGCGAGGCTGGTGCCCGCACCGCGGGAGAGGATGGGCGCACCCAGTTCGCGACAGGCGGCGATGGTGGCTTCGACGTCGGCAGCATCGTGGGGAAGGACGAGGCCGATGGGGGTCTGGCGGTAGTTCGAGGAGTCGGTCGCGTAGAGGGCGCGGGAGGCGGGGTCGAAACGGACTTCGCCACGGACGGTGGCGCTTAGTTTGGACTCGAGTTCGCGAGCCGCTGCGAAAGACTCGTGCGCGTGGCGCGACGGATTGAGGACTGGCAGCTCGAGTCCCGGCGGATTTGCCATTACAGGGGCCTGCGGAGGAAGGCGATTTCAAGGGTGTCGGATTGGCGAAGGACTGGATTTTGGTTGTAGCGGTCGACGGGAGTGAAGCCCATGGAGCAGTAGAGGCGAAAGGCGGCCGGCATGGAGTGGGGCATGGTGTCGAGGTACATGGCGGTATAGCCCCGGTCGCGCGCGACGGCGACGATGGCGTAGGCGAGTTGGCGGCCGAGGCCGGTCCCCTGCTGGGCGGGGCGGACCCAGAGGCGCTTCATTTCGCAGGCGCGTTCATTGAGGCTGGCCGGCTGATCGAGCTTCAAAGGCTTGAGGGCAACGCATCCGGCGGGGATTTCGTTTTTGAAGGCGAGGAGGACGGCGCCGGCGGGTTCGGCATAGCTGCCGGGGAGGGCGGCGAGTTCTTCTTCGAGGCTCTCGACGCAAATGTGCTCGCCGCCAACGGAGTCGTTGAGGAAGCGGGCGTATTCGCGCATGAGGATCCGGCAGAGTTCGGCGTCGTTCGGTGGGCTGCCGAATTTTGCCGGCCGGATGGTGAGCATACCGGAATGATACCGGCGGCTGTTACTGGGGCGCTGCGAGGAAATCTCTGGTTTGGATCCCGAGTCTCCCGTCCGGGCTGAAGCCCCATTCGCTCGCAGTGTTTTTCGGCACAGCTGAACAGTTCGTGGAAAAGTGCGGACCGAGGTGGGACGTGTTTTTCGAAATGGGAAAGAGGAGTACTTTCGAGTGAATCCGGGAGCGATTCGCATTGATCTTCGGGCGGCTGAAGGAGTCTTCTGCTTGCTGTGGGGTGAACCTGGCCGTCGCTGGGGTTGGGGTCTGGTTTTTTTAACGCAGACCTTTCTGGGTTTGAGGCTCGGGTTTGAGGCTCGGCTTTGAGGCTCGGCTTTGAGGCTCGGCTTTGAGGCTCGGCTTTGAGGCTCGGCTTTGAGGCTCGGCTTTGAGGCTCGGCTTTGAGGCTCGGGTTTGGGCTCGGGTTTGGGCTCGGGCCGTAGCTTAGCTTGGGATATGGCTCTTGAAACCGGCGACTGAGTCAGGAATTGCCAGGCCTGATATAAAGCGGCCATGACGAAGGGTTGGTTGGGGCGCGGTTTTCAAAATGGGAAGGAGGAGTACTTTCGAGTGAATCCGGGGTCGATTCGCATTGATCTTCGGGCGGCTGGGGGAGTCTTCTGCTTGCTGTGGGGTGAACCTGGCGTCGCTGGGTTGGGGTTTGGTTCTTTTTTTAGGCGCAAACCGTTCTGGCTGTGGCTCCGCTCAGGTTGTGGCTGTTGTGGCTCAGGTTGTGGCTGTTGTGGCTCAGGTTGTGGCTGTTGTGGCTCAGGTTGTGGCTGTTGTGGCTCAGGTTGTGGCTGTTGTGGATGAGGTTGTGGCTCAGGCTGTGGCTCTGAAAGCGACGACTGAGTCAGGATTTCCCGGACCTGATATAAAGCGGCCATGATGATGGTTCGCTCGTTTGCGGGATTTGCTTTTTGCGCTGGATTGACAGCAACGACATTTGCGCAGTCTCCGGCGGCGGCTCCAGCGCATGATCCGCGGATTGGGCAGATCATCGAGGCGCTAAATCAGGCGAAGACGGTGCGGGAGACGGCGCTTTCGCCGGATGGGAAGTGGATTGTCTGGAATGTAGCTGGGCGCGGCGGATCGGATTTGGAACTGGCTCCGCTGGAAAATCCCTCGGCGGCGAAACGATTGACGGCTTGCGCAGGCGGTGCGAACAGCGCACCCAGAGGCCAGGAGAGCAACGCTGTGTTCTCGCGGGATTCGAAGCAGTTGGCGTTTTTCTCCGTCTGCACGAGCGATCACAAGATGGCGATCTTCCTGGCGGATGCTTCGGGAGCGACGGCGCCGCATCTGCTGGCGGAGCTGAATGGATTTGCGAAGGAAATGCAGTGGTCGCCGGACGGCAAGCGGCTGAGCTTTCTCTATGTGGAGGGGGCGACGCGGCCTTCGGGCGCGCTGGCTGCGGAGAAGCCGCCTTCCGGCGTGATCGGAGTTGAAGGGCTGGAAGTGCAGCGGGTGGCGGCTGTCGATGTGGAGAGCCGGGAGCTGTCGCAGATTACGCCGGAGAAGCTGCACGTTTTTGAGTTTGACTGGTCACCGGATTCTTCGAAGCTGGTTTATGTTGCGGCTCCGCCGCCGGGAGAGAACAACTGGTGGGTGGCGAAGCTCTACACGCAGGCGGTGGACGGCAAGCCGACGGCGATTTTGGATCCTCCGACGATTGCCGGGCCGCTGCATGGATTGCAGATTGCTGTGCCGCGGTGGTCGCAGGATGGGACGCGGATCGCGTTTATCGGCGGGCTGATGTCGGATCAGGGGTCGACGGGCGGGGACATTTACGTGATGCCCGCTGCGGGCGGCGAGCCGAAGAATGTGACGCCGGATCGGGCGGCGAGTCCCTCCTGGTTTGAGTGGCTGGATGACAAGCAGATGGGGATCTCGGAGATCAAGAATGGAGCGTCGCATCTGTTCGTCTACAACATCGAGACCCATGAGGAGTCGACGGATAACAACCTGACGCTGGCGGGCGGAGTGAGCGGCGGCGGGCTGATGATGAGCGTGGCGACTTCGAACACGAACAACATTGCGCTGGTCCGGTCCTCGTTCGAGAGTCCTCCGGAGGTTTGGGCAGGCGAGCTGATGAAGTTGAAGCAGATTACGCATATCAATGATGGTGCGAAGCCGGTGTGGGGCAAGGCTGAGTCGGTGGATTGGGAGAACGAGGGATTCCATGTGCAGGGATGGCTGTTGCTTCCGGCACATTATGATCCGGCGAAGAAGTATCCATTGATCGTGGACGTGCATGGCGGGCCTTCGGCGGCTGTGGTTCCGCGGTGGCCTGGGGTTGGGTACGGGCCAGTTCCCTTCTCGGCGCTTGATTATTTTGTGCTGATGCCGAATCCGCGCGGCAGCTATGGCGAGGGGGAGAAGTTTACGCAGGCGAACCGAAAAGACTTCGGGTACGGCGATTTGCGGGATATTCTCGCCGGGGTGGATGCGGTCGAGAAGAAGTATCCGATCGACGATGGGCGCGTAGGGCTGACGGGCTGGAGCTACGGCGGGTTCATGACGATGTTTGCGGTGACCCAGACGCATCGTTTCAAAGCGGCCGTTGCGGGCGCGGGAATTTCGAACTGGCAAAGCTACTACGGGGAGAATTCGATCGACCAGTGGATGATTCCGTTCTTTGGCGCGTCGGTGTACGACGATCCGGCGGTGTACGCGAAGATGTCGGCGATCAACTTCATCAAGAATGTGCAGACGCCGGTGCTGTCGGTGGTCGGCGATCGAGATGGTGAGTGCCCGGCGCCACAGTCGTTTGAGTTCTGGCATGCGCTGCGGGATCTGGGCAAGCCGACGGAGCTGGTGGTGTATCCGAACGAGGGGCACGGGTTTGTAAACGCGGAACACCGGCGGGACGTCCTGGAGCGGGCGCTGGGGTGGTTCGAGGAGTACATGCCGTGAGGCACGGTACAGGGTACGGAGTGCGGCACGGGCGCCGTGACTAGCCGGGCGGAAGAGTTGGGAGACGGACCGGCTCTTGATTCCGAGAATTTGCTAACTAAAGCGGAGCGCCAGCGTCTGACGTTTCGCTCCTTCAGCGTGGATTTACGGCATGTTCTGTGCTGTGCTCTGTGCTTTTACTTTGTTATTCTGAGACGCACCCGGAATTCTCTGGTGTTAGGACCGTTTGGGCGGCTGGACTGCTCAGGCGGGGAGGTTTCATGCGGCGGTTCCTTGCTTTTGTAGTTTTGTTTGCGTGTTCGCTTCCGGTTGGTCTCTCGATCGCAGGCTGTGGCCATAATCCCAACAATTACTGCATCAAGAACGGCAATGCTTATGGCATTACGACCAGCCAGGTGGTGTACGTCACGATGGGGCCGGAGGTAACGGGCCTCTCGCTGGCGTGGGGCCAGACAGGAAATCTGGGGGCGCCGCAGGCCTACAACTGCAACGGCGGCTCGGCCAGCGTGAGCAAATACACGTATGCGAGTTCGAACCTGCAGCTCGCGGACGTTTCGCCGAGCGGCACGATTTGCGCGGGCACATGGAACCGGAACAGTCCGGGAGGCGTTTCGGATTTCACGATCTGCACACCGCCCTCGGGATCATCGCTTTCGTCGTTTGCCGGGTGCTCCGCGGCCACATGCGGCACGGTGCAGATTACGGCGACGGGCGCGGCGGTCACCAGCAATCCGGTCAATATTTATGTACATCCACCGATCACGTCGATCACGATCCCCAGCCAGACTGCGTGCGTTTCGCAGGGACAGACGCTGAGCAACACCGCGGGGCAGACAGAGCCGCTTTTGGCCGAGACAACGGTGACGGGTCCAGGCGGCGTGACGCTTTGCAGCCCGAGCACGATTTCGTGCACGAGCACCAGCGCTAATGTGGGAACGATCGCGTATATCCCGGCGACGGCGAGTGTAGTCACGATCAACAACACGACTGCGGTTACGAATCCACCGAATCCGGTTACAGGGACTCCGTCGACGTCGACTCCCAATCCGAACGGGATCGCCACAGCGAATCTGCCAGGATCGACGGTGATCAACGCGACGACTTCGGAAGTGACCTCGGCGGCAGGATTCTTTTCCACCTGCCCCCCTGCCAGCATCAAGCTGAACATCAACGGGTCAACTACGGCTACGGTGACGCCGAGCTCGCCGCAAACGGTGGTGGCGACAGTGACGGATACCAATGGCGCCACGATTACCGGTCTGCCCCTTACGTATGCTTCGACAGAACCGCAGAATCTGAGTGTCAGCAGCACGGGGCAGGTTACAGCGACGTTCCCAAGTCATGCGACGGTGACGGCGATTTGCCAGCCCCCGACCTGCAATCCGGCGCCGGTGAACCTGATTGGCAATCTTGGTAACGGGATGCCGGTGGCGGGCAACCGAGTGACTATCAATTCGCCGGGACGGAGCAGCAATCAAATCTGGATGGCCTCGACGCAGTCGCCTTATTTCTCTGAGGTCGATCTGTCGACGGGCGGTGCAGCCGCGCCGGTACGGCTCCCGTACACGCCCAATTCGATGGTGATGGATCAGGGCGGGGACACGCTGTTTTTCGGCAGCTATCACGAGCTGATGACCTACAGCACGCTAAACAATTCTCTTTCGAAGGAAGTGACCGGCGTGCCGGGCGTGGTGCTGGCGGTGTCTCCGACGGGATCGACGGCGGTGATCAACGATCAGCTGCGGCAGGTGATTTATCTGTACAGCGTGAGCGCGGGCAGCTTCACGAGCATTGGGGGAGTGGCGTTTCGGGCGCAATACTCGCCGGATGGGGCCACGGTTTATATCACGGGAATCGATCCGGCGACGGGGCAGAACACTTTGTTCGTAAACGGCGCCAACACGGGATGGTCGCAATATCCGCTGACGAACGAACCGGCGTATAGCTGCCAGCTGGAGGCGGCTGGGACTGCGACGGTGCAGGCCTACAATCCGGCGTGGGATCCATATTGCGGACCGGCGCTGACGATAACGGTGCCGAGCGTGGCGGCGTTTCTTGCAGGAAACTCGACGGCGGCGCGGAGCTACTGCCCGAATACGAACTCGAACCCGCCATATTATCCGCCGGCGGCCGACGTGGGTGTTGCGACGGCACAGCTGACGGCGACGGCCGATGGGAATCATGTTCTGGGGGCCGACACGACGAGCTTCTCGGATATTCTGTTGGGCGCAACGGCTGGGGCAGCGCCAGCTGGGGTTCCGACAGGCGCGTGTCCGTCGTTCACCGGGCCGCCGCTGGCCCTGACTGCGAATCCGATCAGCGCAACGCTGCCGGTTGCGGCGACGGAGATCGACCAGGTGGTGTCGTCGCCTGACTCGTCGGTGGCCTTCGTGACCTATACGGCGGGTGCGGCCACCGGTGTGCTGCCGTACTATCAGCCGGTGAACACCGGAGCGATGGGCGCGCTGGGAACGGTGCAGCTTTCGTCGGGAGCGCAGGCGCCGATTGTGGGAATCTTCAGTCCCGATGGATCGATCTTCTTCACGGGTACGAGCGGCGACGATCTGGTCCACCTGGTGGATACGACGACGCTGACCGACACGCAGACGATCGATCCGAAACTGACGAACGGGAACGGTGTGGCAGTGCCGGCACAATTCCTGGCGGTGAAGAGCCGGTCGACCACGTAGCGTTCAGCGGATAGCGATAGCGGCCGGCGCCAGCCGGCCGTTTCCTTTTGCGCGTGGATTGCAGGAGGGTGGGGCCTATGCGCGGGCGCTAGGCCTATGCGCGGGCGTTACACTAGGTCCCATGTCGCGTGTCGCCATCATTTCGAAACCGCAGAAGGAAGAGCTGCGCCAGATGCTGCCGGAGCTGGTGCTGTGGCTGAGGGCGCACGGACACGAGCCTCTGTTGGATCCAGTCAGCGCCAATTATGTGACGGACGAGAAGGTGCACCCGCGGCCGGAATTGTCCGCGCTGAACCCGGATCTGGTGATCGTGCTGGGAGGAGACGGGACGCTGCTGGCTGCGGCGCGGGTGTTCGCACGGAGCGGTGTGCCAATTCTGAGCGTCAACCTCGGAGCGCTCGGTTTTCTGACGGAAGTCCGGCTCGGAGACATTTACACGCACCTTGAGGCGTGGAGCAAGGGCAGCTGCTGCGTTGAGTCGAGAGCGATGCTGCACAGCGAGCTGTGGCGCGACGGAAAGATGTATTCCGCGCATGAGTCGCTGAACGACGTCGTGGTGGCGAAGGGCGCGATCGCCCGCATGGGAAATTTTGTTGTGGAAGTGGACGACCAGCTGGCAGCGGCCTTTCGCGCGGACGGAGTGATTGTCGCGACGCCGACGGGATCGACGGCGTATTCGCTGGCGGCAGGCGGTCCGGTTCTGGTGCCACGGGTCGATGTGCTGATCGTCACGCCGATCTGCCCGCACCAGCTGACGCTGCGGCCGATGGTGGTGCCGGGTGGGTCACGCATTTTGGTGCGGATCGAGGGGATCCCCGACCAGACTTTTCTTACCGTCGACGGGCAGGAGGCGGTGGAGCTGCGGCTGGGCGATGAGCTGCGGTGCAGCCGTTCGGAATTTTGCGTGAAGCTGATTCGGCTCGGGGAGAACGGATTCTTCGACGTACTGCGGACGAAGCTGAAGTGGGGAGAAAAGTGAGAACCCAGGGTACAGGGTGAAGTCGACAGGGATCAGAGTTTAGGGATTAGAGTTTGGAGTTTAGGAATGCAGCGCAAGCGCCGCTGACGCTAGGGTTTGGTTAGTTCTTCCAGCAACTGTTTGGCTTTGGTACTGAGGTTGTTAGCTCCGTCGAGATCGTCGGCTTTGAGGGCGTCGCGAGCGCGGGTGATGTAGCTGCGGATCAGGACCGCGGTTTTCTGCTCGTCGCCGCTGAGTGGCCGCTTGATCCCATTGAGCCCGTTTTCGGTGGAATCGATCTGCGTGGAAATGGAATGGCGATCGGCGGTATTGGAGTTGGCGTTGTCGGCGGAGAGCTGGCCGATGGCGGTCTTCTCGCCAGGCTGCTGCGTCACCTGCGCTGTGGTTTGCGCGGGGGACTGGGACGCACCCGTAGTTTTTGGGTTCTCCGCCTGAGCAGGTTCCTGCGGGGGCTTGGAGTGGTGCTTCGGAGGGTGGCGGGGCTCGGTGTTGGCGACTTCGGTCTTGATTTCGGGCGGGGCCGTGGTATCGAGTTTAACGGCCCGCCTGGCGGTAACGGGAAACGGCGGCGGGACCGGCGGGACGAGAGCGGCCATGCGTGAGGGGGGCAGCGAAGGCGCCTGGGCCTCCTGGGGCACCGCAGTCTTCGGCTGCTTCGGCCCGCATCCCGTCAGCAGCGCAAGCAACATTGCAAGCGCCGCGAGTGCACTTCCGGATCTCATGGTCCGGACCTTTCTGGTTGGGTCTCACCACCCTGGCGAGCAAGCTCGCTGGGAATCGCGTGTCCTGTGGCATCCAAAACTACGCGCTGTCCCGAACCGGCAGAAATAAGCGGGAGCCGCAGTACAAATGTAGTTCCGCTCCCAGCCTTCGATTCTACGTCAATTTGGCCGTGGTGCATTTGCACAATTCGGTAGGTCATGGCTAGGCCGATGCCGCTGCCCTCTTTTTTGGTCGTGAAATAGAGGTCGAAGATGCGGGCGCGAATCTCGTCGGGGATGCCTTCGCCGTGGTCGCGGACGCGGATATACGCCCAACGGGAGTCCTCGGTAAGGCGAACTTCGAGGAGGCCGCCGGAAGCCATGGCCTGGGCGCCGTTGATGACGACATTGAGCAGGGCCTGTTCGAGCAGGTCGGCATCGACGCGGCAGTAGACCGACCGCGGGGGCGCCTGGCTTTCGACGGTGACGCCGCGAGTTTGGAACTCGGCGGAAGCCAGCATAAGGACGCTGGAGACGACGCCGCGGAGGTCCTGATCCTTGAGCTGGAGCTCGACCGGGCGGGAGAAATCGACGAGGGTCTGGACGACGCGGTCGAGGCGGCGAATTTCGCTCTGGATGATGTCGAGGTGGCGGAGGGCGTCGCCGCCGGCGTGGACCTTGTTGCGGAGAAGCTCCAGGTGCACCACGATAGCGTTGATCGGATTCTTCACCTCGTGGCCGACCCCCGCTGTTAGACGGCCGATCGACGCCATTCGCCGCGAAACCTCCAGCTCGGTCTCGATTTCGCGGACGGATTCCAGATCGTGGATGGTGAGGAGCGCGCCGAGAGAATGGCGGTCGCGGGACTGGGCGTCGTGGATGAAGTCGAGTGAGACTTCGACGCGGCGGCCGGTTTCGGTGGTGACCTCTTCCTGGACGATGGACATGCCGCCCTCGAACGCATCGCGAACGATGCGGCCAAGGCGGGTGGAGCGGTCGAAGATGTCGCGAACTTCGGCGCCGAAGATGCGCTCGCGGCCGATGTTGAGGAAGCGCTCACAGGCGCTGGAAACGAGGACGGCGCGGGCGTCGCGGGTGAAGAGCATGACGCCATCCTGCAGATTGGAAAGGATTTGGTCGAGGTTTTCGCGCAGAGCGGAGAAGACTTCTTCGACGTTGCGGATGCGCTGGCCAAGGCGCTCGATTTTGCCGGAGACCTGGGCGACGGCGTCGTCGCCGCGACGCGGCTCGCGCTCCGGAGCCGCAGCCGGAGCACCGAGGAGCTCAGGTTCGACGTGGCGCAATTCACGAGGGGCTGAGGCATCGGCGAGTTCTTCCCGCGCATTGAGGAGATCGAGTCGATGGCTGATCTGCTCGATGGGCTGCAAAGCGAGATTGGCCACGAAGGCAGCGACGATCATGGAGATGATCATCGCGAGTCCCATGAAGCTGAAGGACTCAAGGAGCCAGGGTTGGAAATCGTGGCTGAGGAACGTAGTGCGGATGCCGATTCGAATGGTAAGGAAGGGCTGATCGTTGCGGTCGAGGCCGAGGGAGACGTTGTAGACCTGGGGCGGACCGAAGACGATGCGGAAGGTGCGGATGAGGGTCTGGTGGCGCAGGACGGCGTAGTCGGGACGGTTGGGAAGGATCTGATCGTCGAGGGTGGAATCGGGAACGGCGATGATGGCGCGGTTCTGGCGGTCGACGATGGCTACGTCAAGGATGGTGGGCGAGTAGTTGACGATGGCGGTGAGGGTGTTATTGAGGCCGGGGTTTCGGCGGAGTAAATCGGCGACGGCGGCGCGCACGGCGGCGGGGTCGTTGGGGTCGAAATGGCGATCGCGAAGGCCGGTGTCGAGGGCGTCGCGCATCTGGTAGAGCGCGTTGTGAGCGAGGAAGTCAGTGTTGTACCAGGACTGCTCGATGTGCTGCTGGAGCAGCTGGCTGAGCCAGATCCAGGAGAAGACCACCACCACGCAGAAAACGAGGCCGGTGATTGCGAGGACGAGTTTGGTCTTGAGGCGCATGGACGGGGGCCGCGCTCAACGTTTAGGGATCGGTAACTGGAGGATACCCAGAATGACCGGCACGTGCCACATTATTCTTCGAGGGAACCGGCGGCAGCAGCAGTACTTCCGTATTCGCGGAGCTTGTTGTGGAGGGTTTTGAGGCTGATGCCAAGGATTTCCGCAGCGCGGGTTTTGTTGTTGTGGGTGGACTCGAGCGTCTTGAAGATCAGCATGCGCTCGGCATCGTCGACCGTGGCGCCGACTTCAAGCTGGATGGCGTTGGGGGGCAACTCGGTAACGGCACGGATGGGTCTGGTTCCGAAGCCGGGCGGGAGGTGGCGGGACTGGATTTGACCATCGCCACAGAGGACAACGGCGCGCTCGATGGTGTTGCGCAGTTCGCGCACATTTCCGGGCCAGTCGTGGGCAACGAGGCGGGCGAGCATCTCGCTGTCGATGCCGGTGACCTTCCGCTGGTGCTTCTGATTCATGTCGATGATCATGGAATCCGCGATGGAGGGAATGTCTTCCTTGTGCTCGCGCAGCGGCGGCATGTGGATATTGAAGACATTGAGGCGATAGTAGAGGTCACCGCGCAGATGACCGTCCGCGACAGCCTCTTCGGGGTTCTTGTTGGTGGCGGCGAGGACGCGGACGTCGATGGGGGACTCGACCTTGCTGCCGAGCCGGCGCAGCTTACGATCCTCGAGGACCCGGAGGAGCTTAGCCTGGGTGCCAACGGGCATCTCGCCGATTTCGTCGAGAAGCAGGGTGCCGTCTTCGGCGAGTTCGAAACAGCCGGCACGACGCTCGATGGCGCCGGTGAATGCGCCCTTTTCGTGGCCGAAGATTTCGCTTTCGATCAGGGTTTCGGGAATGGCGGCGCAATTGACGGCCACGAACGGCTTGAGACGGCGCGGACTGAGGTCGTGCAGGGTGCGGGCGACGAGTTCCTTGCCGGTACCGCTTTCGCCGGTGATGAGCACGGAGACATTGCTGGGGGCGACGCGCTCGATGAGCGTGAAGACCTCCTGCATTTTTTTCGAGGCGCCGACGAGGGACCCGAGGACGCCGGTTTCGCGCAGTTTGCGGCGGGTGACTTCGAGCTCGCGCTCGGTATCGCGCTGGCGAGAGGCGTTGGTGAGGATGGCGCGCAGGCGGGTGGGATCGACGGGCTTCTGAATGAAGTCGTAGGCGCCATTTTTCATGGCTTCGACAGCGGCTTCAATGGAGCCCTGCGCGGTGAGCATGATGACGGCTATTTTGTCGCTGGCTTCACCGAGACGCGAAAG
>Ga0302177_10002375_pt1 | contig 13347 bp, 14 predicted proteins | sample I_Palsa_E1_2_FD_198780 | JGI IMG/M metagenome (GOLD analysis project Ga0302177, IMG submission 198780) | Peat permafrost microbial communities from Stordalen Mire near Abisko, Sweden - I_Palsa_E1_2 | ecosystem: Environmental > Terrestrial > Soil > Palsa > Peat permafrost | place: Sweden... | reverse complement strand
CAACTGACGCCAGCGGCAGCTTACTGGGTTGGATTCCTGTTCGCGGACGGTTCAGTTGGTGAATGCAAAGGGTCGAAGAGAATAAGCGTCCGTGTCTCAGAGCGCGACAGGGAACACCTTGTGAAACTACGCGCTTTCCTTCGTTCCACGCATACCATCGGCACCGCGCCTGCGGGCAACTATGGCGGTTACCGATCACGGGTCGCTTGGGATCCTGGCGACTGGATATGCCCTTTTTAGTCTCGTCGGTTCACGTCGGCTACTCGAAGAGTTTCTGCTTTTCCTAAGAAGCAATGATCTGGATGCGAAGATGACCATCCGGCCCGATAAGACAATATTTCAGATTGCTACCGCAGGCTACACCGCTGAGAAGATCGTGAGTTTTCTTTACGACAACGCTGATGTTGCACTGGATCGGAAAGCTGCCGCTGCGGCAAAAATCCTCAGTCGATGATCAAGGCGACGCCGCATGACCTCAGAGCAGTGCGCGGAACTCGTCCGGGGTCATGTGGTGGCTGCCATTGACCCGTATCACAGTGAAGCCGACGCGCTGGAGTGCCCGGACGACTTGGGCTCCCGATGCGGTCGGGATGTTGGTCGGCACAAGGCCGCAAGTTATCAGAAATCAGGCTACGTTGAGTGTCAGAGTCAACTCATCCGGTGGCCCGACCTCTTCAAGTAGCAGTTCCAAGCCGGCCCGTAGATCCTCGATAGCCGCCTCCCGCGTAGCCCCTTCGCCGAATGCAGCGACATCGGCGCGCAGATGGGCGGACGCATACCAGCCGCCGCCGTCCTCATTCTGCTCGACGACGTACGGCACGTGAACGACATGAGTCACAACGCTCAGTATGGCATGTCAAGGCCAGTCAAGGCACGTCAAAGCCAGAGCGGACCCAGGGCCTGAACTGCGGCAGCGTCGGCCTGGTCTGGCCGTCTTGGGGCAGGAACACCTTAGCGGGTGCGACTGACGCGGCGTTCGTCCCATACTGGCTCGGAGGTCTCACGGACCGCGCCGTCGGCACCGAAGATGAGGAAGCGGTCGAAAGTGCGGGCGAACCAGCGGTCGTGGGTCACCGCGAGCACGGTTCCCTCGTAGGACTCCAAGCCGTATTGGAGTGCCTCGGCCGACTCTAGGTCAAGGTTATCCGTCGGCTCATCGAGCAGAAGTGCGGTCGCTCCCTGCAATTCCAGCAGCAAAATCTGGAACCGCGCCTGCTGCCCGCCAGATAGCCTGCCGAACACTTGGTCGCCCTGACGGTCCAGTTCGTACCGGCGAAGCACGCTCATCGCAGCGCCACGGTCCTTGGCATACGAGTCCCACAGGATGCCGGTGAGCGTCCGCCCCTCCAGCTCCGGGTGGGCGTGGGTCTGGGCGAAGAAGCCTGAGACGACACGCGCGCCGAGCTTCCAGGTACCGGTATGCGTCACTTCCTGTCCGGCGAGGAGCCGCAGGAAGTGGGACTTGCCGGATCCGTTGGAGCCGAGCACGGCCACCCGTTCGCCGTAGAAGACCTCTAGGTCGAACGGCTTCATGAGCCCGGTCAGCTCGAGCCCGTTGCAGGTGATGGCCCGCGTGCCGGTGCGGCCGCCGCGCAGCCGCATCCGGATGTTCTGCTTGCGCGGCGGCTCGGGTGGTGGCCCGGCTTCCTCGAACTTGCGCAGCCGGGTCTGGGCGGCGGCGTAGCGGGACGCCATCTCATCACTGCGTGCGGCGTACTGCTGCATGTCGGCGACGAGCCGCTTGAGCTGGGCGTGCTTCTCGTCCCAGCGGCGGCGCAGTTCCTCGAACCGCTCGAACCGGTGCTCGCGGGCCTCGTGGAACGTGGCGAACCCGCCGCCGTGCAACCACACGTCGGACCCGCCCGGCGTCGGCTCGACGCTTACGATCGCCGACGCCGCCTGGGCGAGCAGCTCCCGGTCGTGCGAGACGAAGAGCACGGTCTTGGCCGTCTCGCGCAACTGGTCTTCCAGCCACCGCTTGCCGGGTACGTCGAGGTAGTTGTCGGGCTCGTCGAGGAGCAGCACCTCGTCGGGGCCGCGTAGCAGGGCTTCGAGCACGAGACGCTTCTGCTCGCCGCCCGACAGAGTGCGTACCTGGCGCCACTGCGCCTTCTCGTACGGCACGCCGAGCGCGGCCATCGTGCACATGTCCCAGATGGTCTCGGCAGCGTACCCGCCCGCGTCGCCCCAGTCGGACAGTGCCTGCGCGTAAGCCATCTGGGCGGCCTCGTCGTCGCGTTCCATGATCGCGAGTTCGGCCGCGTCCACGGCCAGCGCCGCGTCCCTGATGGCCGGCCGCGCCACGGCCACCAGCAGGTCGCGGACAGTCCGCTCGTCGCGCACTGAGCCGACGAACTGCGGCATCACGCCGAGCCCGCCGCTGGTCGTGACCGTCCCCGAGTCTGGCTTCAGTTCCCCGGAGGCGAGCCTCAGCAGGGTCGTCTTGCCGGCACCGTTCGGTCCGACCAGCGCTGCCACGTGTCCCTGCCCGACCCGGAAGCTCACGTCGTTGAGCAGCAGTCGCCCGTCGGGCAGGTAGTAATCGAGGTGGGAGACTTGCACGTGGCCCATGTCCGTCATCATGGCAGGCAATGAGAGCAGCATCTAACGGTTATTACCGGCGGCTCAATGCGTTTGCGGCTGCTTGCAGGAGGACGGCTGGGCGCGGGAAAGCACGGCCCGGGCGGCGGCGAGAATGACGCGGGCGTAGAGCCTGGCTCCGGACGGCTTCGGGTGGATGCCGTCCGGCCACAGCAGGGACGGATCGGCCGCGATCGCGTGGTTCCAGTTGGCCAGTTCCGTGTGCCCGCCCTGCCGGGCCGCGGCCGCGAGCACCGTGTTGTCTTCGCGCTCCCACGGCATGGGCCCGTAGGTGTTGACCAGGACCAGGTCCCGGTTCGGGCCGATGGCCTGCCGCAGCTGACGGATCTGGCCGGCGGTGACGTCGCCGTTCGTGCCCAGGCCGATGATCACGATGTGGCGCAGTGTGCCCGCGGCGGCTAGGCGCTGAATCACCGCTATGCCGGACCCCATCTGCCTGCCGACCTGCGCGTTGATGTAGATGCCCGGCATGGCGGCGGCCAGCGCGGACGCCGAGGCGACCATGATGGAGTCGCCGACCGCGGTTACCTGGTCACCCGGGACTTCCGGCGGCTTGCCGCGGCGGCAGGCCGCGGACGCGGCGGTCGGCTGGCCCGGACGGGCCGACTGAGAGGCGGTGCTGATCCGCTGGCCCTCGGCGACCTGCCGGAGCAGGCCGGGCGGGGTGGCCGACACGGGCGGCCGGACGACGCCGAAGACAGCTACCACGACGGCGATCACCGTGGCGGCGGCCACCGCGACCGGGACCGAACCTTGGCGGCGCCAGGCTGGCCTGGTGCGGGCGTCGGCTGGGCTGGTGCGGGCGTCAGCTGGCCCGGTGGGCGCATCGGCTGGCCTGGCGCGGACGTCGGCCAGGCGCTGGTGCCAGTGCCGGACGGTGGCACGCAGGCCGTTCTGCAGGATCGGCGTCTCGATGAACCGCCACGAGGCGGCGGCCAGGGCGATCGTGACCCCGGTCTCGATGAACCACGCCCAGGCCGAGGTGGGACCCGATCCGGCCAGCGCGGCGGCTAGGGCTATCACCGGCCAGTGCCAGAGGTACATCCCGTAGGACCGGACGCCGACCCAGCGCAGCGGCGGCAGGCTGGTGATGACGGCGATGACTCCGTTGCCGGCGGCCGCGGCGACCAGGCAGGCGGCCGCCAGCGCGGCCAGGATCAGCCCGACCGGGTAGACCGCCGGGTCGTTGCCGGAGAAATGCCCGATGGCCCAGGCCAGCACCGCGAGCCCGGCGACGCCGGCCGCGTCGAGGCGCTTGGTCTGCGCCGCCGGGAGGGACGCCAGGGAGGCCAGCGGATAGGCCAGGGCCAGCGCCGCCCCGATCAGCAGCGCGGACGCGTGCGTGTCGGTGCCGTAGTAAACGCCGGACGGGTCGCCGCCTGGCGTGTACTGAAGCGCCATGACCAGCGCCGACGCCGCCGCGGCGAGCAAGATGACCGTGACGCGTGAGCGACGCCCGTTCAGCCTGAAGAGGAGAAACCACAAGAGGAGGGGCCAGAGGAGATAGAACTGCTCCTCGATGGCGAGCGACCACAGATGATCCAGTGGCGCGGGTGCCGTGAGCTGGCTGAAGGCGTCGAAATACGACACGTGGTGCAGGATCTGATACCAGTTACTGGTGTACGTGACCGCCGCCAGCAGCGCGGGCCGCAGCGAGGTCTCCTGGTCCGGCTCGATCACGGACGCCGCGGCGGTGACGATGACCAGCATCACGGCGAGCGGCGGCAGCAGGCGTCGGGCCCGCCTGGTCCAGAAGTCCCGCAGGTCCAGTCGCCCGAGGGTGTCATACCGGGTGACCAGCAGGTCGGTGATCAGGAATCCGGACAGGACGAAGAAGATGTCGACGCCGAGGAAGCCGCCCGACAGTTCTGACGCGCCCTCGTGAAAGCCCATGACGGCGAGCACGGCCAGCGCCCGCACACCGTCAAGGCCGGGCGCGCGTGTGCGTGTCTTCGTGTTTCGTCTCGTCCCACCAGATGAGTGACCGTCAGGCCCGTTACGGGCGTCATGCTAACGAACCGGCATGTTCATAGCCAGGAGAAACGCCGCGAGACGCGCGAGCAGCCGCCGTCCTGGCTTTCGGGGCCGCGCCGTGAGGTGCGCGGCGGGCGGTCGGCCCCGGCGGACGTGTCAGCCGACCCAGCGGTCGCTGCCGGTGGCGGCGACGGCGCTGTTCACCACGTCGGCCAGGCGGCCGGAGTGACGGAACGCCGCGCGCTGGAACGCCGCTCCGTTCCCCCTGGCCAGCAGGGCGCTCAGCATTTCGGTAACGGCATCGGTGTCTCCGGCATCGTCAAGTGCGTCCCGGCAGTGGTCGACGAGCAGGCCGGCTACGGTTGCCGCCTGCTCGGGCAGGCCGGTCGCAGGGTTCAGCAGGTCGTCGTCCAGGCCGGACCGGCTGGCCCGCCAGGCGGCCAGCCGCAGCAGCTCGGTGCGGGTGGGCGGGGCGGGCTTCCCCTCCCGCGCGGCTCGCGCCTCGGTTTCCACCAGCGCGCGGGCCAGCGCGGCGACCAGCACCGCGTCCTCGGCTTGCAGGCACACGTCGGCGATGCGGAGCTCGATGGTCGGGTAGTGCTCGGACAGGCGCGCGTCGAAGTAGACCATGCCCGTGTCGAGCAGCGTGCCGGTCCGCACCATCTGCTCCAGGGTCTGGTGGTAGCGCTGCGCGGTCCGGAACGGTTGCGTCGGTCCCGAGCTCGGCCAGCGGCCCCAGGCCTGGTACCGGAAGCTCGCGTAGGAACTGTCGTTTCCCTGCCAGAACGGCGAGTTGGCGCTCAGCGCGAGCAGGATGGCGAGCCAGGGACCGGCCCGGTCCAGGACGGCCACACCCTCCTCGTCGGAGGAGATCTCGACGTGAACGTGACAGCCGCAGGTGAGCTGCTCATGTGCGGTCAGCCCGAAGGCCTCGGACATGCGCTGGTACCGGCTCTCGCTGACCAGCTCGGGCTCGACGGCGACCGGCGAGGTGGCCAGCGCCGCCACCTGCGCTCCGGCCTTTCCGGCCGCGGCCGCGGCGGCCTCCCGTCACCGGCGCACCTCGCGGTGCAGATCGCTGAGCGAGTGGCAGGGCTGCGAATTGGTCTCCAGCTGCTGCTGTTGCATCTCAAGTTCCAGGCTGGCCGCGTCATCCCGGGCCTGATCTGCGGTCGCCTCATCCGCCCCGCCCTCGCGACTCGACTCCGCGGCCTGTCTTACCTGCCGCAGCACCGTTCCCGCCACCGCCCGGGGCTGCCCTGTTCCCGGTTCGACCAGCAAGAGTTCTTCTTCGACGCCGACGCTGCGAGGATTCATCGTCGGAGAGTGCCCGCAGATCGGGCTTCCAACCACGCCAGCGGGACAAGCCTCCGGCTGAGGTGGCCGACGTCTTCCGGAGAAGTGAGGCTCTCTCCTGAAGCACTGCGGCCTAGTGCAGAACTGCGGCGGTGCGGCGTGGCCGGCGCAGGCCGGCGAAGCCCGCCGCGGTCAGCAGCGCCCCGGCCGCGATGATCAGCAGCCACGGCGCGGGGGACGCGGGCGGGTGTGGCGCGGTCCCGCCGAAGCCGGTGTTCGCTCCGCCCGCCGGCATCTTCCGGCTGCCCACCGCGTCGGTTAGGTTATCGGCCTTCAGCCCCGAGGGCCCATCGAGTACCACGATGGTATGAACGGTGTCAGCGGTCAGCGTAACCGACATGGTGGTGCGCTGACCTGGCGCGCTGAGCTGTATCGTCCGTTTGCCCGGCGAGACGGCCACGTACTGAGTGGCCGAACCGAAGACCAGTTGCCGGGCGAGAACGGTGGGGCCGTAGCTGACCGTGACCCGGTTTTGCTTGAGTGAGGCCTGGACGACCCGGACGAGCGCCTTGCCCGCGTGTGTGGCTATCTGGTTCTGCAGTATCTCCACGCGCAGGCCTGGGTCCGGGCCGAGGGCCGCCACGGTGTAGGTCGTCTTCGCGCCCACCATGAAATTCGTGATCAGCGCGGGATGGCTGGTCGCGGGCGCGCCGAAGCCCCGCATGGCCACGGTGTACTGGCCCGGGCTGACCGCCATGTAGGCCGAGACGTCACCGTAGCTGACGTCCCTCAGCACAACCGGGTGACCGGGGTTGCCGAACGGGTACATATAGATGTCCATGGCCGGCGCCTCAGGGGACAGATGGGCGATCCGGACCCACCCGTCCTGCGCCGCCGCAGGCACGGTAGTCGAGGCTGACGCGGGCGGCGAGATGGCTGCGATGAAGGTAGCCGTGCCTCCGAGCACGGTGGCGATCGTAGCCAGCCGGGCCATACACCGGAGCAGCCTCATAGTTGATTTACCTCTCGTTGGATCAAGCTTGTGTGTCAACGGCCAGAACTGCTGTGAGCAGGCCAAGCGGGCTCGGTGCGGCGAACTCGACACTGAGCGCAGCCGGGCCGGAAGTCAGGTGGATGATCGTGGCGTGCGCGGGCAGAAACGGAGGGGCCTGCGCCATCACCAGGGCACGGGCCCCGGCCAGCTCGGCCGCTTCGTCTCCCGTACGGCCAGTCGTGATGGTCACTTCCCGGAACAGCACCTGAGCGCCGGGGGAGGCATCGCCGAACGCGGTCACCCGGAATGAGTACACCGAGGACAGCGCCGCGAGCGTCGCCAGCAGCCGGGAATCCACCTCACCCGCGCGGAGCAGCCCGGCTTGCGGCGCGGTGAACTGGATACGGGAGTTTCTGAGCAGTTGAGGTCCCGCGCTCTTCCGGGCGGCGAGATCAGCCCGCAGCGCGGACTCGTAGGCAGCGGCTCCACCGGGCGCGACCGCCCGGACCTCTATCCGGTCGGGGCCCGCACCGAAGCTCGCGATCACTCCGGGCGCGTATTCGTCAGCGAGCGGGCTGACCGTCGCGGAGGAGATCGCCAGCACGTTGGCGCTGGGCGGCCCGGCCGGGCCGGGTCCCAGCGGCAGCAGCCGGCCGGCGATCACGCCATGCGCCTGCAACGCCGCGCACATGGCGGGATAGCAGGCGACGATCGCGTCGCCGCTCACCTGGCCGGCGATCCAAGCCGCCGCCTGTGCCTGCGCCTTCACCGCGGCGTCCTGGGGAGATGTGCCCCGGGTGCCGGCGGAAGGCCGCGCGGTCGGGGCCGCGGTTCGGGAGAAGACGCCGGTGAAGCCAAGGACGGCCACCGTGACGGCGAGCAGGGCCAGGACGAGAGCTCCCAGGCGCCAAGGGCGGACCGTCAGCTGGTGCTGGTGCCCGGGACGCCAGCGGAACCATTTCCGGCTCGGCGGTCCGGGCACTGTTGGCGGTCTGAAACCGGCCAGGCGCCGCCGCCACACCCAGAGCTTGACGGTGGTGGCCAAGACCCGGCCCCACGATGGCTCCGGGGCGTGCTCCGGGGCGTGACCCGCCGCGACTGCAGCGGGCTTGGCGAAGGCAATGCTCGCGGGCAGCACGGGATGGCGGTCGTCGTCGCCCATCGGCCACCCCCTAGCCGCGGCACGGCGCCGCGACTCATGCGCGCCAGCACAGCACACGGACATACTGGCAACAACCGATGTGGCTAATTGGTTATGAACGACATCTTTTCGGATCATTTGGCGGGCTCGTTCCTCCCCATGAACGAGGCCGCCCGGGGCGCAGTGCAGTGTCCCCGGGCGACCTGAGGGGAGCCTACGGACGCACCTCGTAGACAAGGTTGAATGGGGTCTCGGCGGCGCGCCGGAAGCGAGTGAACCCGGCGTCGGCGGTCAGCTGCCGGATGGCGGCCTCGCCGGCTTGCGCGCCGAGGGCGTAGCCGCCGGGCTGGGACAGCGCGTTCGGCACGCACAGCTGGGTGGAGGCGTTGTAGTAGACGCGCCCCACCGGGTTGAGGTTCCCGGCCACGTCGTCGGCCGCGTAGGGCTCGACGACCAGCCAGGTGCCATCCGGCTTGAGGGCCTGGCGGATATGCCGGGCGGCGGCGAGCGGGTCGCCCATGTCGTGCAGGCAGTCGAAGGTGGCGGCTAGGTCGTAGCCGGTGCCGGAGAAATCGGCCGCGGACGCGATCTCGAAGCTGATCCGGTCGGCGACGCCGGCGTCGGCGGCTCGCTTGCGGGCGATCTCGATGGACTGGTCGTGGTAGTCCGAGCCGGTGACCCGGGAGTTCGGATATTGCTGGGTGAGCAGGATGGTGGAAGCGCCTAGCCCGCAGCCGATGTCGGCGACTTTGGCGCCGGCCTGGAGTCTGGTCTCCACGCCGTCCAGCGCCGGGATCCAGGACGGGATGAGGTTGGCGACGTAACCAGGCCGGAAGAACTGCTCGCAGCCGGTGAAGACATTCTCGTCGTGCTCGTGCCAGCCCATCCCGGCGCCGGTGCGGAACGCCTCGGTGATCCGCGGCTCGGCCTTCAGGGTGCCAAGCGCGAGCACGAACGCCCCGGGTATGTAGACGCCGCCGTCCGGGTTGGCCAGCGCGAACGTCTGCTCCTCGGTCATCGAGTAGGTGTCGGTGGCCGAGTCGTATGCTACGTATCCGCCCGCGGCCTGGCCGCGTAGCCATTCGGTGATGTACCGGGGATTGGTGCTGGTCCGCTCGGCGAGTTCGGCGGCGCGGGCCGGGCCGGCGGCCAGCGCTCGGTACAGGCCGAGGTGATGTCCGGTGACCACGCTGCCGGCCGCGAAGGTAGCGCCTAGGTCGGTGACGAACCGGCCCAGGAATTCTTGCAGCTTGTCTGTGTCGATAGCCATGATGAGCCTCCTGTGCTTGATGTGGGTGGGTTGGTCAGGTGGTGAGTTGCGGGCCTTCGACGGGAAGGTCTGGGACGCGTCCCCACTCGGCCCAGGAGCCGTCGTAGACCCGGACCCGGTCGCGGCCGATCAGGTGGGTGAGCACGAACCAGGCCGTGGCCGCCCGCCCGCCGATGGTGCAGTAGGTGATCAGCTCCCCGCCGCCCTCCAGGACGGCCGGCGTGAACATGCGGCGTAGTTCCTTCGGGGAACGGAACGATCCGTCTTCGTGGTACAAGCCATCGATCGGCTGGTGCAGGGCCGAGGGCACGTGCCCGGCGCGACCGCCCGGTTCCATCCCGCCCGATGGCCAGAAACGCTCGCCCTCGTACTCAGCCGCTGAGCGCACATCGACCAGGGTGGTTCCCGGCTGGCCGATGGCCTGGCCCACCGTCGCCCGGTCCGCCCGGAGAGCAGGGTCCTCGCCGCCGAGGCGGAAGCCGCCGGCCGGCGGTTCGGCGGCGGCGTTGCTCCACGGGTAGCCGCCGGCCCGCCAGGTGTCGCGTGAGCAGTCCAGGATGCGCACGTCGCGAAGCCCGTACAGCTTCATCAGCCACAAGCCCAGGGCGGGCGCATACCCGTAGAACACCACCGTGGAGTCCGGGTCGATTCCCGAGCGCACGACGAGCCGTTCCAGCGCGGCGGTGCCGGCCAGGCGGTAATCGGCGTCCTTCAGGTCGGCGTAGACGTTCCATAGGACCGCGCCGTCAATGTGCCACTCGTGGTAAGCGGTCGCACTGACGTCGACCTCGATCACTCGCACCTGCGGATCAGACAGGTGAGCTTGCAGCCATCCGGGATCCACCAGCACCGGGTCGCTGGTGCCCGGGCCTGGCCTTGATGCCGTCGTCGCTGCCGCCGTCTTCATGTGAACCTCCCTGTGTCCGGACTCCTTGGGCACAGGTCTACGACGGGGCCATTGCCGCAACGTTGCCTCCGGGTTGGCGAAACCTTGGCGTCCGCGCCCTATCCCACGCACCGGAGCGAGCGCGTACGCAAGAGGTCCTGGAGGGGTAACCGTCCCACTCAGGTTGCGGCGAGGAGGTGTTCGTAGAGCTCGCGGGTGGCGGGGCTGGGTGAGACACCGAGCTGGTCGCGCAGGCACTCGCATAGCTGGCCGTAAACGCCGAGGGCTTCGGCCAGGTTGCCCTGCGCGGCGAGGGCCCGCATGAGGTAGCGGTAGCCGCTTTCCCGCAGCGGAGCCACGCGGGCGAGCTGCCGGCCGGCCCGGACCGCGGCGGTGAGTTCGGTCCCGCCGAGACCCAGTGCGGCGGCCGCGTAGCACTCCAGGGCGCGCAGCCGAAGTTCCGTCAGCTGATGGCGGATCTCATCGATCCAGGGCGCGTCCTCGCCGGGAAGGAAGTCCCGCTCGGCCACGAACAGCGCGGTGAGCGCAGGTCCCCACGCCCGCGCCCAATACTTCTGGGCGACTGCGGATTCGGCCCGGTGGATGGCCTCGGCGGCCGCTTCGGTGTCGACCCACGCCTCGGGCAGGCACAGCCGGATCGTGGAGCGCCCGTCAACGGCATCCACGCCGAAGACCCGGCGCAGCTTGGACAGCAGCGGGTTGAGCCGGGCATCGACCGCAGCCGGGTCGGGTTCACGCCACAGCGCCTCGGCCAGCTCGTCCCGGGGGATGTGGCGGTGGAGGTTGACCACCAGGTAGGTGAACAGCAACCGGCCCTGGCGACCGGGCAGGCGGGCATCCAGCCGCTCGCCGTCGCGCTCGACAGCCAGCGCCCCGCAGATCTGGATCCGCACCGGGTGCGAGGACGCCAAGGTCACGCCAACATCCTGGCATTACGCTGGGGCAGGCAGCCAGAGTAGGAGGCGCGAGGGTGAAGCTGATCCGATGCGAATGCGGGTTCGTGGCCCGGGGCGATAGCGATGACCAGGTGGTCGGGATGATCCGGGGGCACATGTCCACCGACCATCCGGCCCTGCTAGATACGGTTAGCCGGGAGGATCTGGTCAGCTGGATCCAGGCGGAATAACCCTGGATCAAGACCAAGCCCACCATGACTTCGTAGCGGGGGCGCGGGGTCCTTGGCCGTACCGGCCAGGTTCTGAGCGTGTCCTTGGCTCCGGCAGGAAGTCAGGACACAGTCATGATCCCGCCTCGCAAGCACACGCAAACTCCCGCGCGCCCCGTCACCTTCAACGCGGCCGAAGAACTCGGAGCGTTCGACTTGGCGCAGCTGTGGGCCGACCGCACTGCATGGCCTCTCAATGAGCGGACGCCGTACGATGAGCTGGCCGAGCTGGCCTGCATGTCCGCGTTGGTGGTATGGCTCCAGCGCTGGCTGCCGATCGCGATTCACGGCGCGATGCGCGCGGGAGCGAAGCCGGAAGCTGTAGCCGGAGCGCTCGGGACCAGCGTTGACGAAGCGCACCAGCGCTGGCACGAGTGGGCCTCGCGCCAGCGCGATTTCATCATCAACGGCAAGCCGGGCGTCACCGAGGACGAGTATGAGGCAGTAGCGGGGCGATTCGCTGTCCTAGGCCGCAAACTTTGACGTCATTCACGGAGCATTGAGCCAGGCGCCGGGTCGAGATTTCACGGTTCAGTAACCGTTATTCCGGTCCTCGGCTGTCGAGAAAGCGAGGGCAGCAGACGACCCGATTTATGAATTGGTTGAATCCAGGTTGTCGATTGCGGAGCTTAGATAGCCGTCTGCTGTTTGCTGTGTAAGGGTGTTCGCAAAACCACCGTATACCCGTATCCAGATGGTAGTTGCTCCACATTGCGCTTCAACCACGTACCCAGATTCCGGAAGCTCAGGGACCGCAGATGAAGAGAATGATATGCTAACTGCGGTGGCAAAATACTGCCCAGGACTCACACAACTCGATGGCGGTGAGCCTTGGTAGTCTCCTGTGTACGTTGCCGTTGATCCGGAAGCAGTGAAAGAACAACTTCCGCTTTGATCAACTGCTTGCTTGCAGGGCGCCCGACGGCGTATTATCGAATCTGGGTGCGAATGATAACTTCAATCAGCTGCTTTGTAGAAATGATGCCATGGATGAGTTCACCAAGCTCCTACTAGCCGTCGTGGCTTCACGTCATGGAGACGCTCGTCTGACGGCCCGCGCGCGGGAGCCCGGAACCAGCGCCTTTGCCGATCTCCTACGCGGCATCTCCCGGGCTGAGCAAGAGCGAGCTGACGAGGAAGCATCCGAGCTGTCCGACCGTGGTGTTGGCGCAGTACTATTCGGGTCGCCGGAGTACCCCCACCTTCTGAGCCAGATACGTGCAGCGCCACCCTTCTTGTTCTACACGGGAGCCGCGGATCTGCTGACTGCTCATGGTATTGGTGTGTGCGGCTCACGAAACGCCTCGGACGAGGGCCTGCGCGCAGCAACAGCTTGCGGTGAAGTAGCAACTCAGCAGGGCCTGACGGTTGTCTCTGGATATGCTCGTGGTGTCGATACGACGGCTCACTTTTCAGCGCTATCCTCTGGTGGGAGCACCGTTATCGTTCTTCCTGAAGGTATAAATCGTTTCCGCGTGAAGAGCGGGCCTGTCGCTGACGCGTGGAACACGGAGCGCGTTCTTGTCGTATCACAATTTTCGCCAGGCAGACCATGGAGCGCAGGCAACGCCATGGCTAGAAACAATGTGATAATCGGCCTTTCGCTCGCCCTCGTCGTAGTGGAGGCTGGCGAAAAGGGTGGTACTCTCGCGGCAGGAACTAAGGCGCTTCAGCTGAACAAGCCGGTACTCGCGCTAGCGTTTGCCCTTAACCCACGCGGCAATGCAGCGTTGATACGCCAGGGGGCAATCTCAATCCGCAACCGTACCGAACTGCGCGCCCGACTTATGGAAGTGGCTAAAAACCCTCAGGGCAACCAGCTCTCAATTATAAGTGGCATGTAAGTGCATATGCTACTTACCGTGCACAGCAGGCGGCAGCATTGAGGTTTTCTCAGCGACTTTCAGCTGATCATTTTGTGCTCGAATTGCACGAGCACGAGCACTGATTTCGTGATGTCGCCGATCGTGGTCGGGCTGACCATGACCCGCTGCAGTGC
>Ga0302177_10002374_pt1 | contig 13349 bp, 14 predicted proteins | sample I_Palsa_E1_2_FD_198780 | JGI IMG/M metagenome (GOLD analysis project Ga0302177, IMG submission 198780) | Peat permafrost microbial communities from Stordalen Mire near Abisko, Sweden - I_Palsa_E1_2 | ecosystem: Environmental > Terrestrial > Soil > Palsa > Peat permafrost | place: Sweden... | reverse complement strand
GACGCGGGCGGGGAGGCTGGATGTGGCGGCGGTGCTGGCTTCGCTGTATCCGGCTACGACGATTTTGCTGGCGGCGTGGACGCTGAGGGAGCGGCCTACTCGGAGGCAAGGGTGGGGGATGATTGTGGCGGCTGCCGCTGTGGTGATGATTACACTTTAGTAGACGATTTCCCGGCTATCTGAAGATTGAAAAGCAACAGCAGATCCTTCGACTGCGTTGCTCACTAAGTGCCGTGAGCAACTCCGCTCAGGATGACAATTTTGAGTTGGGGTGTGGAAGAAGAACAAGCAACAGCAAAAACACTAGAGCTTGATCTTTGAGGCGTCGAGAGTGGGGTCGGGGAATTTGAGTTTGAGGCTTTGCAGCGCTTCGACGAGGATCGTGGAGATGGCGATGTTGCGGTACCACTTGTGGTCGGCGGGGATGACGAACCAGGGGGCGTGCTTCGGGCTGGTGGTGGAGAGGATACCGTCGTAGGCGTCGATGTACTGGGGCCAGAACTTGCGCTCGTGGAGGTCGGCGGCGGAGAGCTTCCAGTGCTTTTGCTTGTCGTCGATGCGGGACTGGAGACGCGCGGTCTGCTCCTTGTGGGAGATGTGCAGGTAGAACTTGAGGATGAGGACGTCGTTGTCGGCGAGGGTGCTCTCGAATCGATTGATGTCGTCGAGACGGCGGCGTACGACCTTGTCTGAGATGAGCTTGTGGACGCGGGGGGAGAGAACGTCTTCGTAGTGGGAGCGGTTGAAGATGTTGATCATGCCGCGAGGCGGGACCTGGGCGTGAACTCGCCAGAGGAAGTCGTGACGGGCTTCGAGCGGGGTGGGGACTTTGAAGGCGGCTACGTCGCAGCCCTGAGGGTTAATGCCGGAGAAGATGTGACTGATGGTGCCGTCTTTGCCGGCGGTGTCCATGCCTTGAAGGACGATGAGCAGGGCTTTGGCCTGGCTGGCGTAGAAGACATCCTGGAGGTCAGCGAGTTGGGTGCGGTGCTTGACCAGAACCGCTGCGGCTGCTTCTTCGGATTTGTAGCTTCCGGTGTCTGAGGTCGGTTTTTTTGCCAGCCGGACGTGCGCGTTTGGCTTGATGAGGTAGGGGGATTTGATCTTCATGAGGCAGTGCGCTACGTGGCAGGGCTATGGTGCCTGGGTTGCGTTTGTCTGTCTGCTGTATGCCGATCGTGCTGAAGGAGCCGACTTATTTGGCGGTCTCTTCGGGCTTGGGAGTGACGGCGTGCGTTGTCTCGGTCGGCTTATTGACCTCGTCGGTGACGCCCTTCATCCCGTCTTTGAAGCCGCGGAGGCCTTCGCCAAGGCCTTTGCCTAGTTCAGGCAGCTTCTTGCCACCGAAGAGGACGAGGACGACTACTGCGATGACGATGAGATGTGTTGGTGTAAATAGTTCGCCCATACTGTTTCTCCCTGCAGCCTGGCGCGTACGCCGTCTGCCACCCACTATTGTCGCACAGGTGTGCGCTCTGGATAGATACGACGCGGGAGCCGAAGCAGATGTTTGCTGAACGTTATATCTTGGTAAGTGTACGAAGGGTAACTGGAAGAGATGCAGGAGCAGATGCTGGAAGAGATGCGGAGACGGATGTTGCGATTGAAGACGAATGATGTATGGAAGTTGACCGGAGCGCGGAGAACGGGACAACGCGCATTCTTTGGGGTGTTGGCAACAGGTTTGCTGATGATAGTGACGGGCGCAACGATGAGCTGGGCGCAGGCTACGTCCTCTTCGGCGACGCAGCCGACACAGAACACAGTACCGATAGCGAATACGAAGATCGCGCTGGCGGCGCCGGTGACCTACGACAACAAGTATGAGTTTTATGTCGGACTCAACTTCATGAACTTCCAGGCGGGGCAGAATCTGCCGAAGCGGATGAACCTGGGCGGAGGCGAGTTTCTGGCGACCTACTGGCTTCCCGGCGACCATTGGTTTACGAACCACATCGGAGTGGGCGCAGAGTACCGCGGTGAGGCAGGAACCACGCCGGTGTTTGGGCAGGCGCAGGGGCTTCCCTACAACGTGAGCCGTCCTCTGGTTTACATGAATATGGGATTGCTGGGCGCGCAGTATCGCGGACCTAAGAACCAGTTCATTGCGATCAACTATCACGCGTACGGCGGTGTGGCGCATGGGACGTTCGATGATGACCTGCGGCCGGGACAGCCGGGACAGCCTACGTTTTCGCAGGTGACTGGGCTTTACACGAATCGGACGAAACCGATTGCGGCGTTGGGTGGGAGCATCGACATCAACCGCTCGAAGAACTGGGCGCTTCGGCTTTCGCCGGACCTTATTCTGGAACACTTCGGGACTGAGACGCGGGAGTTCTTTGCGATCTCGGGGGGTGTGGTGTATCGGATGGGGAAACACTAAGTACTTCTCGGATTTTGATTCGCCCTGCGCGGGCGGCGGTCACTTCGTGACTTGTGTACCGGCTTCGCGCTGGGCCTCCCGTTGGTCGGCACTCGATATTTCCTCGAGACCAACAGGAGCACGTCCCGAAGTGACCTATTCCGGACCTACGTTTACCGGTTTGCCGGGCGTGTCTCGATTGAGGAACTCGGGCGAGACGGGGTTCTCGTAGACGGAGTAGTCGCGAGTAACAACGGTGAGGCCGCTCTGTGAGACGAAGTAGTTCTTCTTATCCTCGTTGGGGTCATAGCCGATGACGGTCCCGTCGGGGATGTGGACGTCTCGATCGACGATGGCGTGGCGAATGCGGCAGTGGCGACCGATGTTGACGTGAGAGAAGATGATGCTGGAGTCGACGTCGGCGTAGGAGTTGACGCGGACGTCCTGCGAGACGACTGAGTTGCGGACGACTGCTCCCGAGACGATGGAGCCAGCGGCAACGATGGAGTTGATGGCCATGCCGGTACGGCCGGGTTCTCCGAAGACGAATTTGGCGGGCGGGTATTGGTAGGGACGGGTACGCATGGGCCAGGACTTGTCGTAGAGGTTGAAGATAGGAGTAACGCCTGCGACGTCCATGTTGGCTTCGTAGTAGGCCTCAAGGGTACCGACGTCGCGCCAGTAGAGAGCCTTCTGCTTGTTCTCATCGACGAAGTTGTAGGCGCGCATTTTGACGCGGCCGAGGATGTTGGGCAGGATGTTGTGGCCGAAGTCGTGCTTGGAGTCGGGGTCTTCGGCGTCCTTGATGAGCTCGGGGATGAGGACGTCGGTGTTGAAGAGGTAGATGCCCATGGAGGCGTCGACCATGTCGGGGTTGAAGGGCGAGCGGAGCTTGGTTTCTTTTGGCTTCTCCTCGAAGCCGGTGACCTCGCCGTTGCGAGCGACTTCGACGACACCGAAGGACGAGACTTCTTCTGGCTTGATGGGCAGGGTCGCGATGGTGACGTCGGCGCCGGATTCAGCGTGCTGCTGCATCATGAGGGCGTAGTTCATCTTGTAGATGTGGTCGCCGGAGAGGATGAGCACATATTTGGGCTCTTCGGAGCCGATGGAGTAGATGTTCTGATAGACGGCGTCGGCAGTGCCCTGGTACCAGGACTTGGAGACGCGTTGCATGGGGGGAAGGATCTCGATGAACTCGCCGAGCTCGTTGGCTACGACGGTGCCCCAGCCTTCGCGGATGTGGCGGTTGAGCGAGAGAGCTTTGTACTGGGTGAGGATGTAGACGTGGCGGAGGTCGGAGTTAATACAGTTGGAGAGTGTGATGTCGATGATGCGATACTGACCGGCGAAGGGGACAGCTGGCTTTGCGCGATCGCGGGTGAGCGGGAAAAGCCGTTCGCCGGCGCCACCAGCGAGTAGAACACCAAGGGTATCTCTCATAATCTTCCGGACTCCGACCTTCTGCGTTGGGCGACGTAACTTCCTGCCAAGTCAGTCAGATGCACAAACTGACTGGCGTGTTACAGGGAAACGCGAGTCTACCACGCGGAGATTGACTTTGGAATGCAGAGGCGAGGAGGTCCGGCTTACGCGAGCCTGGACCTGGTCGCATGAGAGGAGTTGCGGGGTTTCAGAATCTAGACTTCGGTGATATCGGTCGAGTCTGTGGTGTCGGTGTCTTCGTCTTCAGTGAGACTGATGCGCAAGGACTTCAGAAAGGATACGTCGTTTGAGGTAAATGGCCCTTCGGTGCCTTCTTCGGCGCCTTCGGTTGCCTCATCGGCTTCTGCCTCAACCTCGTTGAGACCGATGGTGGCCTCAAGCATGAGGAGGACATCAAAACCCTGTTCGCGGATGTTTTTGACGACGCCTGCTATATCTTCCGACTCCGAAACGGACTCGTGGATCGCTTCGCCAAGTTTCTGTATCAGGTTTTTGACCTTCTGATTCAATGCCACCTCCGGGCTGCCCTATGGTTCGAACTACTCCACGCATCGGGTATTCCCAGCGAAGGTGACCGGCGGGAACGGCATTGCGGGTATGTCGGCGTCACTGAATTAAGAATACGCCCATGACGGTTGCCGCTGCAACGGCATTTCTTGCTCGGAGGGATGAGAGGAAGCTAAGTGGTTTCAACAACAGTATGATGGTCAGCCCAGGCGTCTTCCAGTTGGTGAGCCAAGAGTTCGACTCGCGGGGTTTGTCGACATCCAAGGACCAAAAATCCAGCGGCAGCAGCACAGAATCCACCGATCATCCAGAGAGTGCTCTTCATCGTATTTCTCCCTTGTTTTATTCCGATTCCAATTTTCGGGAAAGCGATTCTGACTTAGGGCTTGGATGCGGGGAAAAGTTGGGGCGTTGCAGTTTGGGTGCATCGCTTTTGTAGATAAATGCGGAGAGGCTACACTTCGGTAATGGATTCGGTTCGATTCGGACGTGCGTTGGGAGTTGGGGCTCGTGCAGCGGCTAAGACGCTGGTGACGGCGGTGGATGCCGCGACGGCGCCTAGCCCTTCTAGTGCGCGGCAGAGTGCGTCTGCGGCTTCGAGTGAAGATCGGAGTAAAGCTGAGACGTCGGGCGCTCGGTTGGGGGAGAAGACTGCACGGACGACAGCGCAAGTGGTTCAGACCGGGCAGGGGTTGAAGCGCGGCGGCAAGCGGTTTGGCGAGGCGGTTTGGGGGCCGTTTGCGAAGGCCTCGAATCAGCTTTGGCTGGAGCTGACAGGGGTTTTCTTTGGGATCTTTGCGGTGTCTGCAGCGACTAGCGCGTGGAAGATGCGCGGTGGTCTGCATGAGACGGCGGGGAACCATGATGCGCATGTGCATCTGCTGTTGGCGGTGGCGATGGCAGTCGTGTTTGGATACTTTTGCGTGAGCAGCTTTGTGAGGGCGAATCGCAGGGGTAAGCGGCGCTAAGTTTTCGTCGGCGCGTGGGTTGGGTGAAGGCGGGTACACTTGTTCGGCATGTCTGAACATACGAAAGATAACTCGAAAAAAATTGAGACCAGCTCTGGCATTCCGGTGGAGCGCGTCTATCGGGCTGATGATCTTGACGGCTTCGACGCGGCTCATGCGGTGGGTGAGCCGGGGGAGTTTCCGTTTACACGCGGGATTCAGCCGACGATGTATCGTGGGCGGCTGTGGACGATGCGGCAGTATGCCGGGATGGGCGATGCCGAGGAGTCGAATAAACGGTATAAGTTTCTGCTGGCGCATGGGACGAAGGGTTTGAGCGTGGCGTTCGATCTGCCGACGCAGATTGGGTATGACTCGGATTCGCCGCTGGCACTGGGTGAGGTGGGGAAGGTTGGGGTGGCGATCGATTCGATCGAAGATATGGAGCGACTGTTTCAGGGGATTCAGCTGGATACGATCTCGACTTCAATGACGATCAATGCGACGGCTTCGATTTTGCTGGCGCTATATGTTGCCGTGGCGAAGCGGACTGGGGCGAAGGTCAAAGGGCTGAGTGGGACGATTCAGAACGACATTTTGAAGGAGTACATTGCGCGCGGGACGTATATCTATCCGGTGACGCATGCGATGCGGCTGGTGACGGATATCTTTGCCTGGGCGGCGGATGAGGTGCCGGAGTGGAATACGATCTCGATTTCGGGTTACCACATGCGCGAGGCTGGCTGTACGGCGGTGCAGGAGGTTGCGTTTACGCTGGCTGATGGCATGACGTATGTGCAGGCCGCGATTGATGCGGGGTTGGATGTGGATGCGTTTGCACCGCGGCTGAGTTTTTTCTTTAACTCGCATAACAACCTGCTGGAAGAGGTGGCGAAGTTTCGCGCTGCGAGACGGATGTGGGCGCGGATTATGCGGGAGCACTTTGGAGCGAAGAAGGAACGAAGCTGGATGTTGCGGTTTCATACGCAGACGGCGGGGTCGACGCTGACGGCGCAGCAGCCGGAGAATAATGTGGTTCGCACCACCCTGCAGGCGTTGGCGGCGGTGCTGGGTGGCACGCAGAGTCTGCATACGAATGGGTTTGATGAGGCGCTGTCGCTGCCTACGGAGAATGCGGCGAGGATTGCGTTGAGGACGCAGCAGATTCTCGCGCATGAGAGCGGCGTGGCGCAGACAGTTGATCCGCTGGCCGGGTCGTTTTATGTGGAGTCGCTAACGAATGAGATTGAGAAGCGGGCGGAGGAGTATCTGGCTACGGTGGCTCGATTTGATCTTGGTGGACACTATGGGATGCTGCGTGCGATCGAGCGAGGATATGTGCAGCGGGAGATACAAAATGCGGCTTATGGATATCAGCGGGCGGTGGATGCGAAGGAGGCGATTGTGGTTGGGATGAATGAGTTCGCCAGCGAGCAGGAGGTTGCGGTGCCGATACAGAGGATCGATGAGGCGCTGGAGGGGCGGCAGGTGGAGCGGGTGCGGGCGATGCGGGTGCGGCGGGATAAAGATGCGCATGCGGCTGTGTTGCGGCGGATAGAGGACGCGGCGAGGGGTGGGAGTAACCTAATGCCGCAGATACTGCATGCGGTTGAGAGCTACGCAACCGTGGGTGAGATTGCGGATGTGATGCGGAAAGTGTTTGGTGAGTATCGCGAGACGGTGACGGTCTGAGTTTTTGCGACTCCGTTCTGACTGCGAAACATTTGTAATTCCTGATGCGTCTCATGGATTGCGTGGATGGAATGTATTCCGACGCGAGGTTCTCCGTCTCGTAGGGAGAGATGACGATGATCCGGTTACGGTTGATTGCGGGATTTTGTGTTGCTTTGGTTCTGTCTGGAGTCTTGGCTTGTGGCCAGGAGCCTGTGACGCCTGAAGCGGCGCCTGTACCAGCTCTCCTGGGGAATGCCAAGAAGATCTTTGTCTCGAATGCGGGAGCTGATAGCGGGCTGTTCCCTCACCCGTTCAGCGGTGATCCGGATCGGGCTTATAACCAGTTTTATGCCGATCTCACGAGCTGGGGACGGTATCAGATCGTGAGCTCTCCGGCTGAGGCTGACCTTGTCTTTGAGTTGCAGCTTTCAGCTCCGAATGGTCCTTCGAACGCTGACAAATCGAAGGGTGCTTCTGATCCGCTGCCGATGTTTCGGCTGGTGATCTATGACAGGCCAACGCACTATGTTCTTTGGGCTCTGACAGAGTCAATTGCACCTGCGGAGAAGCAGAAGACACATGATCACAACTTCGATGAAGCGCTGGCGAATCTGGTGCTGGATGCGGGAAGGCTTACGAAGTCGCTGCCGAGTGCGATGCATTGAAGGTAACGGGGGTGATCTCTGTGCGTGGCTTTATGCCTCATATGCCGCGTTGAAGCAACAGGTTGAAGCGATGAGTGCGAAATAGAGCTAGTCTGTAAGCGAATCCGCGAGTGGTTGGATGGGGCCGCCGGATGCTATCGTTTTAGGGGCAGGATTCACCAGAGAGATTAGAGGAAACACCGTTATGGCCGAGACAATGACTCCACTTCGCAAGACAGCACTGAACGCGGTGCATAGGGCCGCTAAGTCAAAGATGGTTGACTTCGGCGGATGGGATATGCCGGTGGATTGCTGCGGTTTGATTGCGGAGCATATGGCGGTGAGGACTGCTGTGGGTATGTTCGATGTATCGCACATGGGCGATATTCAGTTGCGTGGACCCGGGTCACTGGCAGCGGTACAGCATCTTTGCATGAACGATGCTTCGAAGCTGGCGGTGGGGCAGGCGCACTACTCGGCGATGCTGTATCCGAATGGCACGTTTGTGGATGACGTGGTGGTGCATAAGCTTTCGGACAATGACTATCTGATCGTGATCAATGCGGGGACGCGGGAGAAGGATGTGCAGTGGGTTCGGCAGACGATTGGGCATATGCCGGGCGTGCATGTGAACGACTTCAGCGACTACTACACGCAGCTTGCGATTCAGGGGCCGAGGGCCGCGCAGACGCTGCAAAAGCTGACTTCGACGGATTTGAGCACGATCAAGAACTACTGGTTTACGTGGGGGCAGGTGTGCGGGCTGCACAACGTGATGATCGCTCGCACGGGATATACCGGCGAGGATGGATTTGAGATTTATATTCCTTCGGACGAGCCGACGAGCGCACGGGTGTGGGGCGAGGTGCTGGAGGCGGGCGCGGAGTTCGGGATTCTGGCGTGTGGGCTGGGGGCGCGGAATACGTTGCGGCTTGAGGCTGGAATGGCGCTGTATGGGCATGAGATCTCGGACACGATCAATGTGCTGGAGGCCGGGCTGGGGCGGTATGCGAAGCTCGAGAAGCCGGATTTTGTGGGGCGCGCCGCGCTGGTGGCGATAGAAGCCGCGGGTGGGCCGGGGCGCAAGCTGGTCGGGCTGGAGATGATCGAGCGCGGGATTGGACGGGATGGATACACGGTGTTTTCGGTTGAAGGACAGCGGCTCGGCGAGATTACCAGCGGTTCGCCTTCACCTTTTCTGAAAAAGAATATTGCGATGGCTTATGTGCCGGTGGAGTACACCGCGCTCGATACCGAGGTTGCGGTGGAGATTCGCGGCCAGATGGTGAAAGCGAAGGTTGTTCCACTTCCCTTCTATAAACGGGCGAAGAAAACCGCATAGCCCGAGCATCTACAATTGAGTTACACACACTTTCTCTGGAGAACGACGAATGGCTTACCCTGCGGACTATCGCTACACGAAGGAACACGAGTGGATCAAGGTCGACGGCAACATTGGAACCGTCGGCATCACGGACTACGCGCAGAACTCGCTGGGCGACATTGTGTTTGTCGATCTGCCGAAGGTGGGCGATACCGTTGAGGCTGCGAAGAGCTTCGGTTCGGTGGAGTCGGTGAAGGCGGTGTCGGATCTGTTTGCACCGGTGTCGGGCAAGGTGACGGCGATCAATGAAGAGTTGAAGGATGCGCCGGAGAAGATCAACACGGATGCGAATACGACCTGGCTGCTGAAGGTTGAGCTTGCGGATGCGAAGCAGGTCGATGGACTTTTAACCGCGGCTGATTACGAGAAATTTACTGCAGAAGAGACCGGACACTAAAAGAGATGCGTTATCTACCGAAGTCCCCCGTGGATCGTGAGGAGATGCTTGCCGAGATTGGCGTGGCGTCGATCGACGATCTGTTTTCTACGATTCCAGCGGAGTTTCAACTGAAGCGCGACCTGAAGATTCCACGGCAGCATGGGGAGTCGGAGATTCTGGATCGCTTTCGCGAGTTTGCAGACAATAATGCGGTTGGTTATTCGAGCTTTCTTGGCGCGGGTGTTTATCGGCACTATCGTCCGGTGATCATCGACTCGCTGGTGCAGCGTGGGGAGTTTCTGACGAGCTATACGCCGTATCAGCCGGAGATCTCACAGGGCACGCTGCAGGCGATGTTCGAGTTCCAGACGATGATCTGCGAGCTTACCGGGATGGAGATTGCGAACGCGTCGATGTATGACGGCTCGACCGGCGCGGCTGAGGCGATCATGATGGCGGTGCGCGTGACGGGCCGCGATGGCGCGGTGATTGCGCGGACGGTGCATCCGGAGTATCGCGAGGTGATTGCGACGTATGCGCAGCACCAGGAGATTCCTACTGTTGAAGTCGGCTACTCGTCGAATGGGCGCGTGGATCTGGCGGCGCTTGATGCGGCGATCACGAAGGATACGGCTTGCGTGCTGATTCAGTCGCCGAATTTCTTCGGCACGATTGAGGATGTTGCGGCGATTGCGGAGATCGCCCATGCGAAGGGCGCGCTGCTGATCGTTTCGATTGCGGAGGCGGTGTCGCTGGGGATCGTGCGGCCACCGGCGGAGGCGGATATTGTTTCGCTGGAGGCGCAGTCGTACGGCGTGGCGGTTGGATATGGTGGGCCTTACTGCGGCGTGATTGCGTGCAAGGAGAAGTTTCTGCGGCAGATGCCGGGAAGGCTGATCGGCGAGACGAAGGATAAAGACGGCAAGCGCGGATTTGTGCTCACGCTGTCGACGCGCGAGCAGCATATTCGGCGGGAGAAGGCGACTTCGAACATCTGCACGAATCAGGCGCTGGTTGCGATGATGACGACGATCTTCCTGAGTGTGTACGGCAAGCAGGGGATGAAGGAGCTGGCAGAGCAGAATCTTGCGAAGGCGGCTTATCTCGAGAGCGTGCTTGGAGCTTCTGCTGGCGCGAAGGTTTTATTTGATGGGGCGCCGCGGTTTCATGAGTTCGTGCTGGAGCTGCCGAAGAGTGCCGAGGCTACGAACGCTGCTCTGCTTGGCGACAAGATCATCGGTGGATTGCCGCTGGCGAAGTGGTATCCGGAGCTGGGGCCAAATGCGAGTCTGTGGTGCGCGACGGAGTTGACGACGCGCAAGCAGATGGATGCTGCTGCGGCTGCGCTTGCGGGTAAAAAGGCTTAGCGATGGATGTGTCGGCGATTGTTGGCGAGGAGTTGAAGGCGGTTGAGTTCGTTGAGGATTTTCTGCAGCTTCGGTTCGAGGCTCCTCTGCTGACGTTTTATGCGTGGCCGCATGTTTTGTTTCCGGAGTTTTCGGTGGCTTATGGAGAGCCGGAGTATCGGAATGCACTGTGCGCGCAGATCAATGACAAGGTCGTGGAGGCTTCGCTCGAAGAGGGCAATGCGCTGACGATCGAGTTTGAGAATGGCACGGTGTTTGGGCTTTCTTTGCGGGAAGAAGATTTGGATGGGCCGGAGTCGGGAAGTTATTCGGAGACCGGAAGCGCAGCGGATGCGCAGGAGTTTTGATGGAGGAGCTTGACGAGCAATTCACGATCCTCGATGTCCGCCTGGGACAATTCCTCAATATTTGGACCGTGCTGCAAGACTACATGACGGGTAAATACGTGCCTTCGATTGAACTCAAAGCGGCCGACGTTGATGACTATCGAACTCCCGCGACATTTCCATGGACATTCATGTCTTTGCTATACAGCTTCTTCTTCAGTTTGGTGGATACACACTCAAAAGGCGTCAACGCATTTAGGATCTGGCGTTTGAAGTTCCCGGGGCAACTGCCCGCGATCGATGCAGTAGAATTCCGTGTCCAAGAGATCCTTCCTGAACTCAAAAAGTTTCGCGACAAGTTGGGTTTCCACGGCAGCCGCACCATCAACGAAGAGGAACTTGGTTTTGAACTTTTAGAACGGCACGGCTCAATCAAAATCCTGAATGTAATTCAGCACTTTAATTCGCTTGCCGTTAACCTGATTTCCCTTGCTTATTCAACCGACTCGGCAAGTATCAGCCACGCGAGGGAACGCATCAGAATCGTAGAAGAGATTTGTAGTCGTAATTCTGCGTACAACTTCAACAGTGAGGAGTTGCTCCTCAATTGGTTTAGATAGATTTCGCGTTAACATCCCGCAGCCGTCAACATCGAGGCTCACAATCTGCAGATAATCTTCGCTGTTTAGAATAGGTACTTGCTTTCGCTAAAGAGGTCACACATGTCAGATAAATTCACCGGCACGCCGAAGAAGGCTACGACGCACACGAATCAGAACGAAGACTTGATGTTTGAGAAGTCTTCGCCTGGAAAGAAAGCTTACCGACTGGCGGAGTTGGATGTGCCGGCGGTGGATTCGGTTGCGCTGCTTGGCGACTCCGTGCGCACGGACCTTGGCGTGATGCCGGAGCTGAGCGAGATCGAGATCATTCGGCACTTCACGCGGCTTTCGACGTGGAACTATGCGATTGATCTGGGGATGTATCCGCTGGGCAGCTGCACGATGAAGTACAACCCGCGCGTGAACGAAGCGGTGGCGCGGCTGGAGGGGATCGCAGAGGCGCATCCTTATCAGCCGGAATCTTTGTCGCAGGGGTGCCTGGGGATTATGAAGACGCTGTCCGATGCGCTGATCGAGATTACGGGCATGGATGCAATTACGTTGCAGCCGGCGGCGGGCGCGCATGGCGAGTTTACGGGGATTCTGCTGGTTCGTGCTTATCACGAGAGCAAAGGCAATCCGCGGAAGAAGATTCTGATTCCGGACTCGGCGCATGGGACTAATCCTGCTACTGCCGCTGTGTGCGGATATGAGGTTGCGAATCTGAAGTCGAATGCGCAGGGGATGGTGGATGTGGCTGAGTTAGAGCGGATGGTCGATGAAGACACCGCTGCGCTGATGCTGACGAATCCTTCGACCATTGGTGTATTCGAGAGTGACATTCATAAGATTGCGGATATTCTGCATGCGAAGGGCGCGCTGCTTTATATGGACGGCGCGAACATGAATGCGCTGGTGGGGAAGACGCGGCCAGGTGATTTCGGCGTGGACGTGATGCATCTGAATCTGCATAAGACGTTTTCCACGCCGCATGGTGGCGGCGGTCCTGGGTCGGGGCCGGTGGCCTGCAAGAAGATTCTGGAGCCATTTCTGCCTACGCCGATTGTGGTGACGAAGGCGGATGGAACGCTTGGGCTCGAGTACAACCGTCCGCAGACTGTCGGGCGTGTGCGGATGTTCTATGGCAACTTTGGAATGTTTGTGCGGGCGCTGGCTTACATTCTCGCGAACGGTCCGGATGGATTGCGGCAGACTACCGAAGATGCAGTGTTGAATGCGAACTACATTCGCGCCAAACTTGAGGGCACGTTTGAGCTGCCATACAAGACGCGGTCGCTGCATGAGGTTGTGTTCTCGGACAAGATTCAGGCGAAGAACGGCGTGAAGACGGGCGATATGGGCAAGCGGCTGATCGACTATGGCTTCCATGCGTATACGGTTTCGTTTCCGCTGGTGGTCAACGGCGCGATGATGATTGAGCCGACCGAGAGTGAGAGCCGCGAGGAGCTTGATCTGCTGATCGATGCGCTGAAGCAGATCGCTCGCGAGGCGGAGGAGAATCCCGAGCTGGTGCAGACGGCGCCGCATACTACTCGGCTGCAGCGGCTGGATGAGACGACGGCGGCGAGGAAGCCGATTCTGCGCTGGAAGGCTCCTGTGGCTGCGGAGCCGGTGCTGGTCGATACGGCCGCGAAGGAGTGGTAGCGTGTCCGTCTTCTATGACCGGCAGGACGAGCTGGAGAAGTAT
>Ga0302177_10002373_pt1 | contig 13351 bp, 9 predicted proteins | sample I_Palsa_E1_2_FD_198780 | JGI IMG/M metagenome (GOLD analysis project Ga0302177, IMG submission 198780) | Peat permafrost microbial communities from Stordalen Mire near Abisko, Sweden - I_Palsa_E1_2 | ecosystem: Environmental > Terrestrial > Soil > Palsa > Peat permafrost | place: Sweden: Abisko... | reverse complement strand
GTCCCCCAACCGACGGTCGGCGGCCGCGCGATCCCTTTGCAGACGGGCCGTGGCCTGGGCGGCGGCAGCGCCGTGAACATCATGTCGTGGTTCCAGGGACATCCGGCTGACTACGACGGCTGGGCGGCCGCGGGCGCTGACGGTTGGTCCGCCCACGAGGTCATGCCGACCTTCCGGCGCATCGAGCATTTCGCGTTCGGAGCAGATCACTTCCATGGTGCCGGCGGCCCGATGGTCATCGACGCGCCACGGGATATCGACTCGACCCAGATGGCCTTCGTGGCTGCCGGGTCTGAGGCCGGATTCCCCGTCTCTCGGGATTTCAACGGCTCCCAACGGACCGGAGTCGGACTGGCGTCAGTGAACATCCGTGACGGTGAACGCCACAGCGTCGTCGACGGATACCTCCTGCCTGCGCTCGGGCGAGCAAACCTGACGGTCCGGGTCGGACAGCGAGTCGACAAAGTGGTCGTGGAGCGGCGCCGCGCGACTGGGGTTCTCCTCGCCACGGGACACACGGTTCGGGCGCGGCGAGCCGTTGTGCTCTGCGCCGGGGCGGTGCGCACACCCCAGGTCCTCATGCTCTCAGGCATCGGACCGGAAACGGAACTCCGCAAGCACGGGATTGGGGTGGTCGTCGACAGCCCCGGCGTCGGCGCAAACCTCCACGATCACCCCACCGTCTGCCCAGTCTGGGAGGTCACCTCAGGCCCGACCATACTGGATGCGCTGACGCCGGATTCCGAGCGTGCTTATGCCCTACTACGCCGCGGGCCCTTCAGCGCGTTCGCACGCGGGACCGCGATGCTGCCCATCGCGGGCGAGGGGGATGTCCCCGCGATTCAGGTCTTCTTCGTGGAGCTCGGGCTACAACCCGGCGGGCCGCCCCTGGACACCCCTGCCGTTACCGCAGTCACCGCGCTCATGTCCCCGGCAAGTCGCGGGACGATCACCCTCGCTTCACCCGACCCTGGTGTTCCGCCGCTCCTCGACCCCGCCTATCTCAGCCATCTCGATGACCGCCGGCGGCTGTCCTCGGGCCTGGAGATGATCGAGAACATGTTTGCGCAGCCCGCACTCAAAGCAATCACAGGTGATCGTCTGCTACCCACCGCCGGAGCCAATATCGATGAGTGCATCGACGCCACGCTCCAAACCCTATGGCACCCCGTCGGGACCGCCCGAATGGGAACTGACGACCAAGCCCCCGTCTCGCCCGACCTGGCCGTCAAGGGCATCGAGCGTCTGTACGTCGCCGACGCCGCTGTCATGCCGAGCATCACGCGCGGCAACACCCAGGCCCCGACGATCATGATCGCCGAACGAGCCAGCAAGCTTCTCCAGGCATCGTGAGGCGGGGAGCCGAACGGTCACCGCTGAGCAGCCAATGACACCACAACCAAAGGAATGACCAATGAACGGACAGCCAAATATTCTCCTCGTCCACGGAGCTTGGGCCGACGGCTCGTGCTGGAGCGACGTTGTCGCGCAGCTGCAAGCACGCGGCTACACCGTCACGGCTCCGCAATTCCCGGAAACCTCGTTGGCCGATGACGTCGCACGACTCCGCCAGGTCCTCGACCTGCTAAACGGGCCAACACTCGTCGTCGGGCACTCCTACGGCGGACAGATCATGACCGCGCTCGGAGAGGAGACGTCAAACGTCGTCGGTCTTGTCTACATCGCAGCGTTCGGGCTCGACCATGGCGAGACGATTGGCGCCCTCCTGCAGGCGGGCCCACCAACTCCGGCGCTTGCGCACCTCAAGATCGACAGCCGGGGCTTCGCCTGGTTGCCGGAGGATGATTTCGTCGGCCACTTTGCCGCAGATATCGATCCCCGCAAAGCCAAGGTCATGTACGCGGTGCAGCAAGCCCTCTCCGCCTCGACGCTGGAAGACGTGATGGGCGTCCCGGCCTGGAAAGCGCTGCCCACGTGGTACCTCGTCGCGGCCGACGACCAAGCGATTCCGCCGGACGCCGAGCGCGCATTCGCCAAGCGGATGGGCGCGACAACCGTGGAGATCCAATCCAATCACTGCGCGATGGTCTCTCACCCCAATGAGGTCGTGGACCTGATCGAAACGGCCGCGCACGACCTCACGACAGACTCGCCCGAGCCCCCAATCGGGTCATAGTCCGATGCGTTCTGTTTCCGCTCAGCTGATCGGGGGACCAACCGTCCTGCTCGAATACGCCGGCCTGCGCTGGCTGACTGATCCCGCCCTGTCTCCGCCAGGCCGCTATGGCTGGCTGGAGAAGACCACCGGCCCTGCGCTCGACGCCGACCAGCTCGAGCCAATCGACGTTGTCCTGCTCTCCCACGACCAGCACCCCGACAACCTGGACCCCGACGGACGGAGCTTCCTCCCACGCGCCACGCGTGTGCTCACGACGACGGCTGGCGCCCAGCGTCTCGGCGCCAACGCCATCGGCATCGAGCCCCTCACATCGGTGGAGGTCCCAGCCCAGGGAGGCAGCACGGTCACCGTCACCGCGGTTCCAGCCCAGCACGGTCCCGACGGAAGTGACGACGCGATGGGGCCCGTGATCGGCTTCCTACTTCATGCGACCGGATCTGACTCCGTCTATGTGTCGGGCGACAACGCTTCGCTCGATGTCGTGCGCGGCATCGCCAAGGCATACGGTCCCATTGATGTCGCGGTCCTGTTCGCGGGCGCCGTTCAGCGGGCGGAGGAGTTCGAGGGCGCATATCTGACGCTCTCGAGCGAGCGAGCCGCCGAGGCCGTACGCATCCTCGGCGCCCGGCACGCGATCCCAGTGCACTTCGAGGGCTGGACGCATTTCACGCAGGGTGCGGCCGCTCTGCGCGCCGCATTTGCGGGCAACCAGGTTCTCGACCGGCTTGTTCTGCTCTCGCCCGGTGATCGGATCGATCTTGAGTCAACCGGACAGCCACTGTCACAAAAGTAAAGCCGTTCACCCCGGCCCTTCAAAGGTTGACGCCAGCAACCTTGGAGGACCTCGTGATCTGGCTACCTTGTCACCGTCCTTGCTGAGTGCCGCTGCGACGGACGTCACCTCTGCCACGCTCGGCAAGTTCCCCGTGAACAACGGCGCCTGAACGGTTGGCCATCCGGACCTCGAGGAATCAGAACGCTCAGGCTACCCGTGAGTGGGCACCACCTGCTCGGCGCTGACCGACTGCCGCGATGTCGCCCAAGCGGCACTCTCGCCTTGGCTCCCGCTTCCAGCCCCGGAGCGGCAGACCGGGTCCGCACCCCGCGGAACACCAAAGCGGGGCCGCGCCGCAACATCGGGTCGACCTCCTTCTCGCCAGGAGCACAACGCCTCCCGGCAAGCGCTCGGGCGCCGGTCCGATCGAAGGGCGCCGGCTCCCCTGCAGTCCGCGCAATCCGAGACTCCGGACGCGTCGTCTGTGATGCCTGTCGACGAACATAAGCAGGGCCGTGGGTGATGAGGCCCGGGTCTGCGGCTCCTCGACTCAGGGGAGCCGAAGCGGTGGCAAGCAGGCTGCGGAGCCAGGCGCTGCCGGAGTACCCGTGACGGAGTCACCTCGGCCGGATCTCGCTTGGCGTCAGGCGTGTCGCAACCGATGCGGCGATGAGCAGGGCCAGCGCCGTCCGGTTCCAGGCTAGGAACGCGCGCTCGTTGGCGAGCAAGAACCGCGGATCGGGCGCGTCATGCGATGGTCCCGATCCACTCGGACTCTCGCGCATGCTCATGTCGATCAGCTTGCGCCAGCGGTCCACGACTTAGCTTGCGTGATTTGACTTGCTGCCGCCGCGTCCATCTTGGGCGACAGGTCCGAGCTCGGTTACGACATTCGGTGGGTGGTGCTAGCGGGCCTCTAGCTGACCGGTTAGCGATATCTCGAAAAGCTCGCTGGCGGCAATGACACGGCCGCTCGGCGGGTTCATCGTCCGTAGCGACATTTTCGGAGCTCGACTTACGGGAGCGAACATGGGCGTTACGGCGTTGGCCAGCGACATGGCCGCAGGCATGAGATGCGAGGCGCTCGTCGGACGCGACGATGAGCTGGCGCTGATCAATCGGTTCCTGGAGCACCTTGTCGAGGGCGACAGTGTCGATCCTGCCTGCCGAGTGGCATCGGCGGCATACGTCGGAGCGAACGTGACCGGCGATCTGCCTAACGCCGACGCGCTGCGCACGAGAGCCCATGGGACCGATACCGAAGGCAGCGGCTCTCTCGAGGCGGCGAGTGCAGCGGCACTGATGCTGCTGGTTACCGACGGCGACATAGACGCTGCCGGCAGGCTCCTTCGCCAGGCGATCGAGCCGGCGATCGAGGGCCATGACGAGCCGATCTGCGGTGATGCCGTCCGGACCCTCGCGCACATCTGCGTCTCCGGTGCTCGCGCCGATCTCTGGGAGGCGCTTGGCCGCCTGATCGATTGTTGCTCGGACCGCATTCCGCCCGCCGCGGTGATGCACGCGACGATCGCGCTTGACCCGGTTCGCTGCCCGGCGCCTGTGCTCGGGGCGTTGGACGCCGACATTCGGGGGCTGGCACATGTGGCGGATTCGGCCGCGGTCGTGCGCATCGCCGGAGCGTCGGTGTTCGTCGATCGCCTGCCGTCGTGCCGTCCGGCTCTGCAACGCATTGCGAGCGACGAGCCTGCCGCCGGTGCGCTGACCGCGGTCATTCAGGCCGAGACGCTGCTGGCACTCGAGGCGTTCCAGACCGGTCAGTGGGATGAGGCGGAGCGTTTCGCCGAGATTGCAGAGGCGCTCGGGTTGCGACACGGATTCGGTCTCCTGCGCTTCCAAGCGCGCGCGGTCCGGGCGTTCGTAGCTGCTGGCCGTGGCGACGAGCGATTCGCTCGATCCCTGGCCGATGAGATGCTGCGCTGGGCGATTCCGCGCGGCGTTGGCCACGTGTGCGCGGACGCGCACTATGCCGCCGTCCTTGTCGCCCTCGCTAACGCCGAGTTCGACACGGCATTCCGCCTCGCCGAGCGGATCAGCCCGGCGGGTACTCTGGCGCGCCACCAGCCGCGTGCGGCATGGGTGATGCTGGACCTCGTCGAGGCGGCACTCCGGATAGGCCGGATCGCCGAGGCGAACGCTCACGTCGAGGCGATCAAGGCCAGCGGCGTAGCCGAGATCTCGAGCCGGACCGCTCTGCTTGCCGGCGGAGCGATCGCGCTCGTCGCACCTGAGGAAGCGGCCCCAGATCTGTTCGCCCGCGCGCTCGCCACCCCTGGGGCCGAGCGGTGGCCGTTTGAGCGCGCGCGCGTGGCGCTTCTGTGCGGCGAGCGGCTGCGCCGGGCGCGTGAATCGGTGCGATCGCGAGAACATCTCGCCGCTGCGCTTGAGAGCTTCGAGCGGCTCGGCGCGGGGCCGTGGGCCGACCGCGCGGGGAAGGAGCTCCGCGCAACCGGCCAGGCGCGACCGCGTCGGGAAAGCTACGACCGCGACGCGCTAACCCCGCAGGAACACGAGATCGCTGGGCTTGCGGCCGCCGGGATGACCAACAAGCAGATCGGGCAGCGGCTGTACCTCTCGCACCGAACGATCGGGGCTCACCTGTACCGGATCTTTCCCAAGCTCGGGATTACAACGCGCGCCGCGCTCAGGGACGCACTGTCCGCAACTGCCGACATCGCAGATCGGGCGTCTGCGTGACCGCGCAGCTACACCCACCGACCACGTAAAGAGGCTCCCATGAGCAACTCAACGAACAAACGCGTCGTCCTGACCGCGATGGTGTTCGCGGTCGCGATGATGTTCATCGACCAGACGATTGTCGCGATCGCGGCACCGACCATCGCCGGCCACCTATCACTGAGCGCAACCGGATCGGAGTGGGTGGTCAACAGTTACCTGCTGGCACTCGCAGCGCTATTCGCCTTCGGCGGGCGGCTGGCCGACTTGCTCGGCCGTCGCCGCGCGGTGGTCGTCGGCGTGATCGGCTTCGCGGCCGCGTCGGCACTGTGCGGTGCCACTCCCCGCGGCCCTGGCGCCGAGGCGTGGCTGATCACGTTCCGAGCGCTCCAAGGGGCGAGCGGCGCGCTGCTGTTCCCGGCGGCGGTCGGAATCGTGGTCGCAGCGTTTCCCGTAATGGAACGAGGCCGGGCGATGGCGGTGTTCTTCGGCATCTCGGGCGCCCTGACCGCGGTGGGTCCAATCGCTGGCGGCTTCCTGACGCAGTGGACGTGGCGGTCGATCTTCTGGATCAACGTTCCCGTGGCGCTCGTGGCGCTGGTGTTGATCGCCTATTCCAAGCCGGTCGACGAGCGACGTCCGGGCAGACTCGACTGGATCGGCGCAGGGCTCGTCACCGGGGCGATGGGGCTGATCGTCCTCGGGCTCCAGCAGGCCGGGACGTGGGGCTGGGCCGACGGACGGACGATCGGCTGCCTCGGCGTTGGTCTTGCGATGATGGGAGCGTTCGTGGCGTGGGAGCGGCGGACGGATTCCCCGCTGGTGCAGTTGAGAGTGTTCGCTCAACCGGCCTTCGCCGTGGACTCAGCCGTGCTCGCACTGGTCTCGGTCGTGTTCGTTCCGTTCTTCTTCTTCGCAAGCGTCTACGCCCAGATCGGCCTCGGCGAGAACGCGGCCAGCGCCGGCCTCTATGTCATGTACTTCTTCATCGGCTTCGTTGTCATGTCCCAAATCGGCGGCCGCATCCTCGACCGGCGTGGCGCCCGGCCAGCGGTCGTCTACGGGTGCGCACTCGGGGCGATCGGCTTCTTCCTGCTCGCCGGCAAACTCACCAACCTCTCGCTTGGTGCTCAGTGGCCGTTCATCGTGCTGGCCGGGGCAGGGCCCGGACTGATGCTCGGCGCCGCCTCGACCGATGCCACCAACCGGGCGCTCAGCGCCAGCTTCAGTGAAGTCACCGGCATCACGCAGACGGCGCGGAACTTCGGCGCGAGCGTCGGGCTTGCAGTCCTGGGCACGATCTTGGTGACCCGAGACGGCCACACGATCACCGCGGCGCTCACGAGGAACGGCGTCCCGGCGGCGATCGCGCGGCACGTGGCCGGCTCGCTGACGAGCAGCTCCCCAGGATCCGGAGCTCACCGGTCACCGGCACTCATCCATGATGTGCAGCTGGCGTTTGCCCACTCGAGCCAGACCGTCTTCTACGTGATGGCCGCCGTGATGGCCGCGGCCTTCCTGCTAAGTGTGCGCCGTTACCCCCGCAGCGAAGCTGCGCTGGTCGCGCAAGGCGTTGCGGTCGGTGAATCGCGGTAACGGCGTGCCGATACGGTAGCCGACGTGCGGCGTCGGGGATACTTGGCCGATGGGATCGACCAACGGCGTGATGTCGGCCCGGTGGTGATGTGACCGCAACACAAGGGACCTTCGGCCGGGTCGTGGTGGCCGATGACGATGTTCTCGTCCGCGAGGGTGTCGCGAGCGTTCTGACCGAGGCCGGCTACGAGGTCGTCGCCAAGGCGGGTGACGGCAACGAGCTGCTGACGGCCGTCAGGCAGGCCGCCCCCGAGCTGGTGGTCGTCGACATTCGAATGCCACCGACGCAAACGTCCGAGGGGATCGACGTCGCCCGCGAGATCCGCACCGAGTTCCCTGCGATCGGGATTCTCCTGCTGTCCGCACACGTCGAGTTGGAAACGGCGATCGACCTGCTGAAGAGCGGCCAGCGGATTGGCTATCTGCTGAAGAGCCGGGTCATGCACGCGGCGGACGTTGTCGATGCGCTCCAGCGAATCGCGGCCGGTGGCTGCGTCATCGATCCGGCGCTCGTTCATGAACTCGTTACGAAGCAGCGACAGGTCGACCCCCTCGACGTGCTGACCCCGCGTGAGCGTGAGGTGCTGGCACTCGTGGCCGAAGGCCGGTCAAACAGCGGGATCGCCCACCGTCTGTGGATCAGCGAGGGGGCGGTCGAGAAGCACGTCCGGAGCATCCTGGCCAAGCTCGACTTGCCCGCGACCGGCGAGGAGCATCGGCGAGTGCTCGCGGTGCTGACGTTCCTCGATGCACGCTGACTGGGTGAGCGGGGCGGTCGCTTGGACAACGTGACTCCACGCCCATCGACGTAGCTAGAGTCACATGACTCGCACGACGTACGTGAGTGTCACTCAGCGGCGACCGCGCTGACAAGAGCCCGGATTCCTGTCAGTCGCGCCGCAAGCTCGCCATCGAGGTCGTAGCGCAGCGCCAGCTCGTCCGGATCGACGTAGCTGACCATAGTCTGGCCTTGGTCGGCCCAGATCAGGATTTTCAACGGCAGGTCGAGGGCCGCGAGCGGTGCCGCGTCCATCACGGCGGTCCCAGCTGCCGGGCTTCCGAAGATCATGAGCCTCGTTTCACGCAGAGCGAGCCCGACCGATTCAGCCTCGGCACGCTGGTCGATGACCGCGAATTGCTTCAGTCCACGCGCTGCAATGAGCTCTGACAGGCGCGTGACGGTCTGATCAACGGTTCGCGAGGTCGTCCGTGTGATAACGCCACGGGGAGCGCTCATCTGATCTGTGTGGTCGTTCACCATCGTTCTCCTCCGGGTCGGTGACGTCGCCCGATACTCGCGCGCAGGCGCATCGATGGCATCAGCCAGATGACCGTTCTCGTCGCAGCGATGGGCGCTGCTGAGTGGCGCTCGTCATGGAGCTCCAGACTCGAGTGGGAGCTCGATCGTGAGCCGCGTGCCCTCGCCGCGCGGACTGTCCAGCGCCAATCGGCCACCGAGCGCCTCCACTCGGTCGACGAGGCCGGTGAGGCCCGAGCCGCGACCGAGCGCGGCGCCGCCGATGCCGTCGTCGGCGACAGTGGCGGTGAGCGACGACCCGCCGGTCCCCACCGTGACGGTGACAACGGAGGCGTTCGCGTGTTTGGCGCTGTTGGCGAGCGCCTCTGAGATGACGTAGTACACCGCGGTCTCGATCTGCTGTGGGAAGCGGCCGGATGCGCCCATGCTGAGCTCGACGGGCACGGGTGAGCGACGGGCAAGCTCCCGTAGGGATGGTTCGAGGCCTGACCGAGCCAGCAGCGCCGGGTGCAATCCGTGCGAGAAGATCCGGATCTCCTCGAGCACGTTCTCTAGATCTCGCGTGACCTCGTCGAGACTTGCCTCCACCTCCGGTGTGCCGGCGAACTTCGTCCGAACCGCGCGCACCTTCAGCCCGAGCGCCACAAGTCGCTGCTGGATCCCATCGTGGAGGTTACGTTCGACCCGGCGTCGCGTCTCGTCACTCGCGGTGACGATCCGGGCGCGAGAGGCGATCAGATTGTTACGCGCGTGCACGTTCGAGATCGCGCTCGCCACGAGTTCGGTGAAGCCGGCGAGGCGCGCCTCCGCGTCACGGGGGAAAGGCTCGCCGACCTCGGCGAAGGACGAGATCACGCCCCAGATCGTGCCGTCGACGAGGATCGGCGCCGAGATCGCGCCGCCGTAGCCAAGGGCAGCATGTCGGGATGCCGCTTCCCCGTCGAACTCCCACTCGTCGATGCGTCCGGGGCGGCCCGTCGAAAGGACGAGCGCACCGTCCGGGCAGTCGTCGACCGCGACCCGTTCGCCGTCGGGGACTGCGGACCTGTCGCCGTGGGTGCCGTAGATCTTCGTGAACGTGCTGTTCTCCGGATCCCAGCGCATGAGGCTGACGGCTCCTACACCCAGGACTCGTGCCGCCTCCTCTGCGACAGCGACGAACACCGTCTGCTCGGCGGCCTCGCGCGCTACGAGCGTGGCGACGCGGCGCAATGCGCCCTGCTCGTCGGCGAGCGCCCGGAGCTCCTCACGGGCTTGAACGTTCGAGATTGAGCTTGCGACGAGGTGGGTGAAATCCGTCAGGCGAGTCTCGGTGTCCATTGGAAGGATCTCGTCGGCGACGACGACGATCACTCCCCAGAGCGAGCCGTCGATCGTGATCGGCGCTCCAACCACCGATCGGAAGCCCTGACGCCGGGCGTGTTCGGCCACTGACCCGTTGATCTCGCCCCAGTCGTCGATGCGAGCTGGCCGGTCACCGGTGTCGATCACCCGTGCCACCACCCCCGGCGCGTCGCTCCGATACAGCTCATCAGCGGTCAACGCCGGATTGCCGATCGAGCCGAGGACCGTGACCGATCGCCCGTGCTCGCAGCGCAGCACGACCACGCGCCCGACGCCGAGCGCCCGGCCGGCTTCACCGGCTACTGCGTCGAAGATCGCGCTCGGGGACGCCTGCTGGGCGACCAGCGTTGCCACCCGCCGTAGGGCGGCTCCCTGGCGTTCGGCCAACCCCCGCAGCGCATCGCGTGCTTGGACATTCGAGATCGCGGCGGCGATCAGCTCGGTGAACCCCGCCAGACGTAGCTCCGAGCCGGCCGGGAATATCTGATCGGCCTCTCCGAACGCCGAGATCACTCCCCACAAAGCGCCGTCCACCACGATCGGCGCGGCCACGGCCTGCCCGAAACCCTCCGCGACGTGCTTGGCCGCGAGCGGCCCGGGCAGGACGGTCCAATCGTCGATTCTCGCCGGCCGGCCGGTCTCGAGCACGAGCGCCCCCTCTGGGCAGTCCTGCACCGGCCATTGCGTTCCATCCGCAACCGGCGAGCGCTCGCCGTGCGTGCCGAAGATCTTCGTGAACGTGCTGAGTTCCGCATCGTGCCGTGCGAGGGTGACCGCGTTGACGTCGAGGAGCCGGGCCGCCTCCTCCGCAACCGCCACGAATACGGCCCGCGGCTCGGCGCCTTGGGCGACCAGCGTGGCGATCCGCCGCAGCGCGCCCTGAGACTCCGCCAGGTCGCGCAGCTGCTCGCGAGACTCGATGTTTGCGAGCGCGGTCGCCATCAGATGGGCGAAATCGCCGAGTCTCTGCTCGCACCCAGTCGGAAGCACGTCATCGCGTTCAGCGAACGCTCCGATCATTCCCCACACGCCCCCGTTGACGATGATCGGCGCCGCGATCGAGGGCCCGAACCCTTCGGCGACATGGCGCTCCGCAATCTTGCTCTCGAACACAGTCCAGTCCTCGACCCGGGCCGGCCGGCCGGTGTCGACGATCAGCTGCCCGAGCGGAGACTCCCTCGCCGGCCACTGCGCGCCCAGTGGCATCGCGGCACGAGGCCCGTGGGTTCTGGCCATCTCGGTGAACAGCGTCGTCTCGGGGTCGTAGCCCATCAGGCTGATCGCGTTGATCCCGAGTAGCCGAGACGCCTCCTCAGCGATCGCATCGAACAACCGCTCCGGTTCCGCGCCCTGCGCCACCAGCGTCGCGATCCTCCGCAGAGCACCCTGCTGGTCGGCGAGCGCGCGCAGCTCTTCGTCAGCTCTGGCGTCTGCGAGAGAGCTCGTGTCGTTGGGCATCTTCTGTACTCCTGGTGTGCTCCGGTTAGCCGATTAGGTTGGTGATCGCCGCCACGTCCAGGCCGTCCTTGTGGATGAAGCCGACCGCTCCGCTATCTTGGATCAGATCGCCCAGCTCGTCGCGGGTCCGGATGGAGATCAAGATCACATCACCGGCGGTACCCGCGTCTGTCAGGCGATGAGCCAGTTCGATTCCGTCCTCGTCGCCAAGTTCGACGTCGACCAGGGTCACGTCCGGGCGCAGCGAGTCCGCCGATCGCAGCGCCTCGTCTGCCGACGATGCGCACCCGACGATTGTCATGCCCTGAAGCGAGAGCAGCTCCGCGGCTGACGCGAGGAAGCCCTCGTGGTCGTCGACGATCAGGCACTTCAACGGCACCCGACTAGTCTCGCAGTCGGGCGGCGGCGCGAGAATCCAGCTAGCACTACTCTCGCTTCGCCTGCCAGCAGGACCACGCCTAGCCCGCTGGCGCCAGCGACAGCGGCATGCTCGGCTGCGATTCTCTCACGCGACGAGTGAACCAGTGCAGAGGACGGGCTCGATGACGCAGACGCGCCGCCGGCGTGCTGACAGCGCTTCTGAGATAGAGGTCAGGTCTATCGACCACATCCCCGCCGGAGAGCGGCACGGCGCCGTCCGGGACCAGTTCACGCTCTGGTTTGGCCTCAACGCGAACATCTTCCCGGTCGTGCTCGGGGGCGTGGTCGTACTCATCGGCCTGGACTTCCTATGGGCGTGTATCGCGATCGTCCTTGGGGTCGTGATCGGCCTGCTGCTGATCGGCCTCCACGCGGTCCAGGGGCCCAAGCTTGGTGTACCTCAGATGATCCAGAGCCGCGGCCAGTTCGGCTTCTACGGAGCCGTGATCGTGTTCGCTGCTTCGATCGTCCTCGACTTCGGCTTCCTCGCCGCGCAGCTCGTGATCCAGGCGGACGCGATGAACCTGCTGATCAGTTCCGTGAGCATTCCGGCATGGATCGCCATCCTCACGGTCCCGGTTGTCGTGATCACGATCTACGGCTATTCGCTGATCCACCTATGGCAGCGGTGGTTGACCGTGATCCTCGGGATCACGTTCGCGGTCGTGTTCGTACAGGCGATCGCGCACGGATCGCTGCATGGTGCGGCCGCCGGCACGACGCCACCGTCGTTTGCACTATTCATGAGCGCCACCGGTCTGTTCGTGATCGCGATCGTCAGTTGGGCGCCGTATATCTCGGACTACTCACGCTACTTGCCGGAGAACGTAGGCAGCGCGAAGACGTTCTGGGCGGTGGTGCTCGGTGGCGGCATTCCTCAGATCGGGTGCGCGATCCTCGGCGCGTACATCACCGCGCTGCTGCCCCACGCATCATCGACGGTGCAGGCGGTCCGTGACGTCGCCGGAGGTTGGGCGCTACCAATCATGGCCCTAAGCCTCGTCGGCTCGGACGTCGCCAACGCCTACACCGGGATGCTCGCTGTCGCGGGGATCGCCAGCTGCCTTCTCGACGTCCGCGACTCGGTCCGAGTGCGGGTCATCGGATCCGTGATCGTGATCGCGCTCGGGACCGGCTGCGCCCTACTCGGCTACCGCGAGTTCGTCAACAACCTCTCGAACTTCCTGAACGTGCTCCTGTTCGTCTTCATTCCGTGGAGCGCGATCAACCTGACCGACTACTACCTCGTCCGGCACGGCAACTACGACATCCCATCGTTCTTCACCCCCCAAGGTCAGTATCGGGGCTTTCTCTGGCGCGGCTTGGCCGCATACCTGCTCTCCGTGGCCGTCGAGGTTCCGTTCATCAGCCAGACGTTCTACACCGGGCCGCTCGTGAAACCTCTGGGCGGGATCGACATCTCCTGGGTGGTCGGCGGCATCGCCGGCATTGCCTTCTACCTGCTCGCGATGCGCCTCCCGCCGCGTGGGATCTCCGCGCCGCACGAGCGCGAGCGATCACCGCAAGCGCTCAACGTCACCGGCTGAGTCCGATCCGGGTGTGACAGGTCAGATGGCCGATCTGAGCTGTGTCGACTAGCACGTCGAGTCAAGCAATGGCAGTCATTTGTCACTAGCTACCGCCGATGTTCCTCGGCCATGCTCAT